>Ga0207798_100037_pt1 | contig 88590 bp, 80 predicted proteins | sample TtanPargueraPR_8_FD_187278 | JGI IMG/M metagenome (GOLD analysis project Ga0207798, IMG submission 187278) | Anaerobic enrichment media microbial communities from Bioluminiscent Bay, La Parguera, Puerto Rico - Tt and E1 (SPAdes) | ecosystem: Environmental > Aquatic > Marine > Unclassified ... | reverse complement strand
GGAAATGCATTTCAACTTTAATGACACCATCACCCTGACAGGCCTCACAACGACCACCGCGTACGTTAAAGCTAAAACGTCCAGGCTTGTAACCGCGAGAACGCGACTCTTGTGTGCCTGCAAACAGTTCACGGATTGGGGTAAAGATCCCCGTATAGGTTGCAGGGTTAGAGCGAGGTGTACGACCAATTGGGCTTTGATCGATATCGATAACCTTGTCGAAGTGCTCTAGGCCTTTAATCGATTTATAAGGTGAAGGTTGAGCCGTTGTTGCTCCGTTGAGTTGGGTGTGAGCAATTTTAAAGAAAGTATCATTAATCAGCGTTGATTTACCTGAGCCAGATACCCCTGTAATACAGCTGAATAACCCAACAGGAATAGAGAGGTTAACGTTCTTAAGGTTATTACCTGTTGCGCCTAAGAGCTCAACCGTTTTTTTCGGATCACGCGGCGTGCGATCTTTTGGTACTGCGATTTCTTTAACGCCACTTAAGTACTGACCTGTCAGAGAATTCGGATTTGCGATTATCTCTTCCATGGTGCCTTCCGCGACAACATTACCACCGTGTACGCCAGCGCCAGGACCGATATCTATGACATGATCCGCACAGCGAATAGCATCTTCATCGTGTTCTACCACGAGTACGGTATTCCCCAAATCGCGCAAATGAGTAAGCGTTTTTAATAAGCGTTCATTATCTCGCTGGTGGAGACCAATCGACGGTTCGTCCAGAACATACATCACACCAACAAGACCCGCCCCAATTTGGCTTGCTAAACGAATACGTTGTGCTTCACCACCAGAGAGCGTTTCGGCGCTGCGAGACAAGTTTAGATAGTTCAAACCAACGTTAACCAAGAACTGCAGGCGATCGTTGATTTCCTTCATCACTTTTTCAGCGATTTGGGCTCGTTGACCCTCCAGTTTCAAGGAATGGAAGAATTCCAATGCATCAGCAATGCTAAGTTCAACAATCTCAGGCAGTGTCGTATCAGCAATAAACACGTTACGTGCTTCAAGGCGCAGACGAGTACCACCACAGCTTGAACAAGATTTAGTGGAGATGTATTTCGCAAGCTCTTCACGGACAGAGTTGGATTCTGTATCACGATAACGACGTTCGAGGGTATTCAGAATACCTTCGAATGGATGGCGTTTAACACGAATATCGCCACGATCGTTGATGTATTTAAACTCAATCTCAGTGCGGCCAGAGCCCTTTAGAATGACATCTTGCGTTTTCTTTGGCAGAGAATTAAAAGGGGCATGGAGATCGAAACCATAATGATCGGCCAATGAGGTGAGCATTTGGAAGTAGTAGTAGTTCTTTTGATCCCAACCGCGAATCGCACCTTGTGCCAAGCTTAATGAATCATCTTGAATTACTCGGCTTGGATCGAAGTATTGCTGCACACCCAAACCATCACAAGTGCCACATGCACCAGCAGGGTTGTTGAATGAGAAAAGTCGCGGCTCTAACTCTTGCATGCTGTAACCACATTGTGGACAAGCGAAGTTGGCGGAGAAAATAATCTCTTCACCGTCTCCATCCATTGGCGCGACAACCGCAATTCCGCCTGATAACTCGAGCGTGGTCTCGAAAGATTCCGCTAAGCGCTGTTGCAGATCGGGACGAACTTTAAAGCGGTCGACCACGACTTCAATGGTGTGCTTTTTATGTAGCTCTAGCGTTGGAGGATCAGATAGATCGCATGTCTCTCCATCAATACGCGCACGAATAAAGCCCTGAGCGGCCAGGTTCTCAAGCGTTTTAACATGCTCACCTTTACGCTCTTTGACAATAGGGGCCAACAGCATCATTTTGCGGCCTTCTGGCATCTCTAGAACTTTGTCCACCATTTGACTGATGGTTTGTGCGGCAAGAGGGGCATGGTGCGTTGGACAGCGTGGTTCACCCACACGAGCATACAACAGACGTAAGTAGTCGTAGACTTCGGTAATTGTACCGACGGTTGAACGCGGATTATGAGAAGTAGACTTCTGTTCAATAGAAATCGCGGGTGATAACCCTTCAATATGGTCGACATCGGGTTTTTCCATCAGAGACAAAAACTGACGAGCGTAGGCAGAGAGAGACTCTACGTAGCGTCGTTGGCCTTCTGCATACAATGTATCGAAAGCGAGAGAGGATTTACCGGAGCCACTTAGTCCAGTAATGACAATCAGTTTATCGCGAGGGATTGTAAGATTAATGTCTTTGAGGTTATGGGTTCGGGCACCGCGAACTTCTATTTTATCCATCGTTTTTGCTCTATGTATAACCAAGTGGGGCAAGTATTACATAGTGTGAGAAATGTGCAAAGAAAATTACTGGATAAAAAAACAGTAAAAATAAAAGCCCAACATAATGCTGGGCTTTAGAAACAATAATTTCGTACTACGACGATGCTTTATACCGCTTTTTGTGTTGCGTGTTTACCTAACTCTGAAGCTTTTTCATCTTTTAGATAAAGGTTTTCAAAACAGTAGTTGGTTGCTTCGATGTAACCTTCAACACTACCACAGTCAAAGCGTTTGCCTTTGAATTTGTAAGCCAAGACACAGCCCGCTTTTGCTTGTTTAAGTAGCGCGTCAGTGATTTGAATTTCACCACCTTTACCTGGCTCTGTATTTTCAATCAGTTCGAAAATATCAGGGGTCAGAATGTAGCGACCAATGATCGCAAGGTTGCTTGGTGCCGTGCCTTTCTCAGGTTTTTCTACCATGTCGTCTACGCGGTAGATGTCATCTTTGATCATTTCACCAGAGATAACGCCGTATTTGTGAGTCTCATCTTCTGGGACTTCTTGTACGGCAACGATAGAACAACGGAACTGTTTAAATAGCGCCACCATTTGAGCTAGCACGCCTTCTTCTTCGTTGACACAAAGGTCATCAGCAAGAACGACGGCAAATGGTTCGTCACCCACCAGTTCACGCCCGGTCAGAATCGCGTGGCCTAAGCCTTTCATCTCGCGTTGACGGATGTAAGTGAAGTTTGCAGATTCAATGATTTCACGGATATCTACCAATAGCTCTTCTTTATTGGTACCGCTAATCTGGTGTTCCAGTTCGTAGTTCTTATCAAAGTGGTCCATGATAGAGTGTTTGCCACGACCTGTCACAATACACATGCCGTTCATACCAGCTTGAATTGCTTCTTCAACGCCGTATTCAATAAGCGGTTTATTCACGACTGGCATCATCTCTTTTGGCATAGATTTCGTTGCCGGTAAGAAGCGAGTGCCATAGCCTGCAGCAGGGAACAGACATTTTTTAATCATTGGGGGAATATCCTATCTCGTTATTATCAAGAATCTGCGCATAACTTTAACACGAGAGTCGTCAATGAATCATGAATAAAGTAGGAAAAAGTGTGAGACTCAGTGCGGAAAAAAGATGAGCGACTCGTCATTTCACTCATTAGAGTCGCGGCATCGCATCATGACATTAAGTTTTGATCTGCCCACGCGATTGCTTGAACGCGATTCTTCACTGATAGCTTTTTGAATATCTGATACAAGTGCGATTTGATGGTGAATTCACTGACAAATAATTCCTCGGCCATTTGGCTGTTCGATGCGCCAGCTTGCAAGCAACGCAGTACTTGCAGCTCGCGAATGGTTAGGTCTACCGTGGCTGGGGCAGTATGAGTATTAATGACGTTACGGTAATAGTGTAAAAGTTGACTGGTTACATTACGCGGCAGCCAGTTTTGACCGTTAACAATGCCTTTTAATCCCTCTCCAATTTGCTCTAGCGTATCTTCGGAATAGAACAGCCCCTTTAATTGACCAAATGAAAGAAGCTCATCCGTGGTCAGCCTTTTAGGGACATTGAACACAACGGTTTCAAAGTTCTTCCATACCAGCGGTAAGTTTTTGATCGATTGAACGAGTGATTTATGTTCACTGAAGTCGATCAGTAGGATTTTGTTACGATGCTGTGGCTTAGCTTCCATGAGTGCTTCGGTCGAAATCACCGGGATGCTCATATCAATGTACTTTTCGAGTGCCGCCACCTTTTTTTGCGCATTATCTTCCATACTGATCAGAAATAGCTTTCTTGCGTAAGCCGACTTTCTCACGTGTTCAAATCTCCCAGTGTTCAATAAAGGCCATAAGTTGGCATTAAAGAGAGGTTATAACCATAGCTTTACTGAATAAATGCGTTCGAATTCAAAGCTTCACGAAACGATGTCTGCAACGCGAATCAAAAGTGCTACATGCGTAAGTTGAAATGCGATTTGGGTTCTAGTAGATGACTCATTAGATCACAATGGTATTAGACTTTAATCAAAACATTAAAGCGTGCTATTCTAATGCGCTAAAATTTTATATATCCAGAGTGAAACGGAGCACATCATGGCCAGCCGTGGAATTAACAAAGTTATTTTGGTGGGGAATCTAGGTAACGACCCTGAAATTCGTTACATGCCGAACGGCGGTGCAGTAGCAAACATTACTATTGCGACTTCTGATTCATGGCGTGATAAAGCGACTGGCGAACAGCGCGAAAAAACGGAATGGCACCGTGTTGTGTTGTTCGGCAAACTTGCGGAAGTAGCAGGTGAGTACTTGCGTAAAGGTTCTCAAGTATACATTGAAGGCCAACTGCAAACTCGTAAATGGCAAGACCAAAGCGGTCAAGATCGCTACTCAACTGAAGTCGTTGTTCAAGGCTTCAACGGCGTGATGCAAATGCTTGGCGGTCGTGGTCAAGGTGGCGGCGCACCAATGGGCGGTCAACAGCAGCAGCAAGGTGGATGGGGTCAGCCTCAACAACCAGCTCAGCAGCAGTACAATGCGCCTCAGCAACAGCAACAGCAACAACAGCAGGCTCCGCAGCAACCACAGCAGCAGTACAATGAGCCACCAATGGATTTTGACGACGATATCCCGTTCTAAATTCTGCTTATGCTTGAATCGAAAAGGCCGCGAATATCGCGGTCTTTTTTATTGTCGCTATCTAATGATCTCAAAGGCTTATCTCAGCAAGGTTAGGCGTAACAATAAAACTTATCAATGAGTGTGATGTTCTTTATGCTCCAGCCTCTCACTATCAGACGAATCCGATTGTTTGATGAACTCTTATCAAGTATAAATATTTCAATAAGGTATATGATGAATAAAAAAGGAATTTGGTATTCATGAGGTATACCCCAACTCTTAAGTTAAGCACACGGCTGGTGGCTTTTGTCACCATGATCGTCATCTGCGCCATGTTTATCTTGTTTGTCGGTGGCACCCTCTCTTTTAAACGTCTTGGGCAGGAATATCTCACCCATTATTTAGAAGGGATCGTAGAGGTGGTCGACAAGGAGATGGAAGATCCTGACGCTGCTTATTCTATGCAGCGCTGGATGCCGAAAATGCTGCAGGCTTCCAATATTGTCGAAATGACATTGTCGACCAACAATGCGGTTGTTTATCGCTTCAAAGATACTTCTCATCAAATGGAAGCGTCAGTCTTGTTTGAGACAGAATACCAACTGACTCACAATCAAGATTACACGATTCATTTTAAAGCGATCCCGCCTTACTTAGGTTACAGCTACTCAATGCAGGCGCTTTGGTCGATCACGCTTGCCGTTATCCTGATCATCTTCTGTTTAATGCGCGGTGTTGCGTGGCTTAAGGAGCAATTAGAAGGCTCTGAAATGCTCGAAGAGCGAGGCAGGATGATCCTTGCTGGTCGGGTAGAGCAGTATGCAAAAGGTGACAAAAAAGAATGGCCTTATACTGCCAGTGAAGCGCTCGATGTATTAATTGAAGAGTTACAAGATGCGCGTCAAGAGCGAAGCCGATTTGATACCTTTATTCGAACTCAAACCTTCCTTGATAAGTTAACAGGTACCGCCAATCGAGTGCTATTTGATAGCAAACTGGAATCGGCGTTACTAGAAAGTGGGGCTCGCGGCGCCGTTTTGCTAGTACGTATTCAAGACTGGAAACTGGTTGAAGAAGAGCAAGATAAGCAAATTACGGATGAGTTTATTGTTGAAGTTGGGAGTTTATTATCCAACTTAGTTCAGCGATACCCTGATGTTGTATTTTCTCGTTATTACGATGCTGATTTTGCGTTATTTCTGCCGCATCAAAGTGCCAAAGATGTGGCTAATTTGGCATCACAATGCATTCGCCAGTTAGAAAAATTAATTCCGCCAGAGCCACTCGACCCAGACAACTGGTGCCATATCGGCATCACTACTTATAAAGAGGGTGAGCGACACAGCCAAATCATCGATGAGGCAGAGACAGCTTTGCGTAGTGCGCAACTACAAAATAACAATAATTGGAGTCGCTTCAAAAAATGGAACCACGATGAAGAAGCTCGCGGAAGTGTGAGGTGGAGAACGTTATTTGACACAGCACTTACACAAGAAAATGTGATACTCTACGCACAATCCGTGCACCCAATAAGTGACGCAACGCATAAAAAATCATTATATGAAGAGTTAACATGTCGGATTCGCGATCCTGAGAATGGCATTGTTAAAGCGTCTCGGTTTATTTCTGCGATCAGACAGGTTGGTTATGAAGCGCAAATGGATAAGTCAGTTATTAATAAATTCTTAAGAGAATTTAAGGATAATTTTGATAACTCAAGATCGTATGCGCTCAATTTGAATGTAACGCCTTTTTCTAACCGAGAGTACTTTAAATGGTTTCGTGATGAACTCTTACAGTTGTCACGTGAACAGAGAAAGTGTCTCAGTTTTGAGTTTGTTGAAGCACAATTTGTAAGACACTTAGACTTTATGCGACCAGTCGCTAAAATGCTGGCCGGTTTAGGGTGCCACTTAATGGTTGGGCAGGCTGGACGAACCATCGTCAGCACTCACTATTTAAAAGAAGTGGATATTCGTTACCTTAAACTTCATCGCAGTTTAGTAGCAAAAATCGACCAGCGACATGAGAACCAGCTATTTGTCCGCAGCATGCTAGGTGCTGCGGCAAACAGTAAAACTAAAATCATAGCAGTGGGAATTGAGAATCAAAACGAGCTCAACACGTTAATTGAGCTCGGGGTTTATGGTGGGCAAGGGCGCTACTTCTCTGCAGAGCAGCAGTTTCTTCCTCGTCCACAAGCATTGCCAAGTTCTCAATCAGAATCCCAAGTGAAATTGGGAAGACGAAATCGCTGGCGTAAAAAATAAAGATAATAATCATGGATTTCAAAGCACTACTCGACAAGCTCAAACGATCATCTGGTGGTGGTCGTTCCTGCTTTTTGGTTATTCAGCCAGACGCCGTTTATTTATCATCTTCAATAAAAAGTGGTCGCCCATACCAATTTGATATTTCTGAATCCAATTGGGAGAAAGCCGTAGAGCAAGCATTGAGCGTTGCTGCGAGTGCGTATGATTCTCTGACGGTTGTCCTTTCTCATAACTATTATCAGATGTATCAAATCGACAAACCTGTCATGCCGCGCCAAGAATGGCCTGCAGCATTACCGTTTTTGTTGAAAGAACTGATCTCTGAGCGTGCCGTTGACATCATTGCAGATGCGGTAGAGCTACCCAATTCAACCAAAGTGCAAGCTTACGTCTTATCACGAAAAATGTTGGATAAGATCGTGTTACTGGCCAGTCGCGCCCAGTTGCCATTAGAAGCTATTCTTCCTGAAGACGACATTTGGGGAGAGACCGCAGGTGAACTAGGTAACTTCCTATTATTACAACGCAGTGTGCGTGGTCACTTCCGTATTAGCGCTTTTGTCGAAAATACTATCGCATTTCATCGTTCGATTCGCAGTGTGACGCCACCGTTAACGGGGGTTCCGTCTAGCGAGTTACAGATGGATAGCCTCTCGTTAGAACTGCAACGTTCGATTGATTATCTTTCTTCTCAGTTGCGCCATGTGCAGCTGCATCAATTGAAAGTGTGTTGTGATGAGGAGGATGAGAGTGAGCTTGTTCAGTCTCTGAACTACCGTTTAAGCACTAAAGTCTCTCTGTTATTACCACCAGAACATGAGCTATCAGGACACGTTTTAGCAGATGCTGCTGCGGCTTCTAATACTCGACGCGTTAACTTATACCCTGATTACTTAAAGCCGAAAAAAGAGCTCCTGACACTAAGAAATATCGCGTTATCTTGGGGTGTCGCGGCTGCGGCCATTCTACTCTCTTACGGCTATGTGACTTGGCAGAGCAGTGGTTTAGAAGATGAAATTGCTATTGTAAAAAGCAAAGGCGATATCATGAAGTCAGAGCTTGAACGCTATCAAGTCAAGCTACGTAAGCATCAACCCGACAATAATAAGCTGGCAGCTAAAGCCCGCTTAGAGCGTGAAGTCAAGGCGAAGCGAGACTCGCTTAAAGCCGTCGGGAAATACGATGACTCGCAGCGCACGGGTTACTCTGGCGTTATGCAATCATTAGCTAAGCTAGGAAACCAAGAAATTTCTTTGTCCGAAATTCGAATCAATAACCATACCTTAGATCTGAAGGGACTGGCGAAAAAGCCGAGCTCAGTACCAAGTTGGGTTAACCAATTTAAAAATGAAATTAGCTTGGTTGGCCGGACATTTGACGACGTCAAAATTGGCCGAAATGATAAGGATATTGTGACGTTTGAACTAAAAACGCGCGAGGATAAAGAGAAATGAACGAATTCTGGCTCTCATTAGAAGAGCGCTTTGGCGAAATGAGCGCGCGTGAAAAAGTGCTTATCGCGCTGTGTGGTTTAGTTGTCGTGATCATGTTGCTTTTTACGCTGGTACTGGAACCAAAGCTTAACGAGATCATCAGTAATGAGAGGCAACTAAGCAATTTAAAGCAAGCCAATCAAAAGATTGAAATCGACACGCTACGTATTCAAGCGCAGCTGAAGAAAGATCCAAACGCTGAGATTGATCGCGCGATATCTAACCTGCTAACAGAAAGTCAGCACCTTTCGATGCAGCTAGCGGAGATCATCGAACACCTTATTACACCTTCGCAAATGGCTGAGCTGCTGGAAAATGTATTAGAGCAGCAAAGTGGCATTCACCTTTTGTCTTTGCAAACTTTGCCATCTGAGCCAATTACGGAAGATAAAGAAGCATCGCAATACTCTGGTTACTACGTGCACCCTGTACGCATGGAGCTGACTGGCGACTACTTTTCTATTGCCAATTATCTAAATAAGTTGGAGAGCCTTCCTGCCAGTTATTATTGGCGCAGCTTTAGTTACAAAGTCGAAGAGTACCCGAAAGCGAAGCTTGTGTTGGAAGTCTACACACTAGGATCTCGAGAGGAGTTTATTGGTGGTTAAAAAACTCATCATCTCATTGCTTGTCATGGCTGCGGCAGGAACCGCTTGGGCGAACCAAGATCCAACGGCACCACTTGGCTGGGAAAAGCCTGCGGTTGAAACGTCAGCGAAACCAAAAGCAAAACAGTACCGACTGCCTACGCTCAACAGTATTGTGTGTAAGCCAAGTACTGCTTGTGTCGCGATTATGGATAACAAGCTTGTTGAAAAAGGCGAGCTATTTAAGGGTTATCGCGTCGCGAGCATTAATAGTGAATTTGTAACTTTAAAGCGTGGTAACCGTCAGTGGGACCTAGAGCTTTTTGGTTTAAACGTAAAAAAATAATAACCAGAGCCTGATCAGATATGCGCAAATTAGTTGTAGGAATAACGATTGCTTCTTTAATGGGATGTTCAATGGGTCACCGTGACCCAGTGGAAGTCAAAGAAGCGCTCAATGAATCTATCAATCAAGCGAACAGCCGCACGTTAGAAGAAATTCCTTCTTCTGTCGAAGCGGACCTGATGCCTAACTTAGACTCGAATGTTGCTTCAGAGCAAGGCACCTCGAAGCGTTTCCGTATTCAAGCGAATGCGGTCGATGCACGAAGCTTTTTTGCCTCGCTAGTCAAAGGCACTGAGTACAGCGTGGCGATTCATCCAGCGGTACAAGGTAATATCACCGTCAACTTGTCAGATGTTACGTTGGATGAAGTCCTGAGCGTTGTACAGAACATGTATGGCTATGATGTGGTGAAGTCTGGCAAAGTTATTCAAATCTACCCTGCTGGTATGCGTACGGTAACCATTCCTGTTGATTACCTCCAGTTCAAACGCTCTGGTCGATCATTGACGAGCATTGTCACGGGCTCAGTGACCTCGGCTGGTACGTCTAATTCTGGCGGTAGCTCAGACAGTTCTGACTCATCAGACTCTGACAATGGAAGTAACAGCGGCGATAGCTCGACGACTTCTACGGGCGGTACGCGCATCGAAACCATCACTGAAAGTGACTTCTGGCCGATGCTGCAGCAAGCCGTTGCGAATCTAATTGGTTCAGGCAAAGGACAAAGTGTTGTCGTAACACCACAAGCAGGAGTGATTACGGTTCGAGCGTTTCCAGATGATATTCGAGAAGTCCGTGAGTTCTTAGGTGTATCGCAGGAGCGCATGCAGCGTCAGGTCATTCTTGAAGCTAAAATTCTAGAAGTGACGTTGAATGATGGCTACCAACAAGGCATCAACTGGTCGAACTTATCGGCGTCAATTGGTAACTCGGGTAGTGTCGTAGTGAACCGCCCTGCGTCGGCATTACCACCGTTGGATGCGATTGGCACGCTATTGGGCGGCCAAACCAACGTGACTATCTCTGATGGCAACTTCAATGCTGTGTTGAGTTTTATGTCTACACAAGGTGACTTGAACGTTCTTTCGAGCCCTCGTATTACCGCTGCCAACAACCAAAAGTCGGTCATCAAAGTGGGTACCGATGAGTACTTTGTTACCGAGCTATCGAGCAATGCAGGCAACGGTGAAAATTCAAATGCCGTTCCAGAAGTGGAATTAACACCATTCTTCTCCGGTATCTCTCTCGATGTGACTCCGCAAATTGATAACAAAGGCAATGTGTTCCTGCATGTTCACCCTGCGGTTATTGAAGTCTCGGAAGAAGTGAAGAAATTGAACTTGGGCGGTGAGTTCCAAAACATCCAATTGCCATTGGCAAAAAGCTCTATTCGTGAATCTGACTCGGTTATTCGTGCTAAAGATGGCGATGTTGTGGTTATCGGCGGTTTGATGAAACAGCAAAATCGTGAGCTTGTTTCTAAAGTCCCATTCTTAGGCGATGTGCCCGCATTGGGGCATTTGTTCCGCAACGTAAATAACGTGACTGAGAAAACAGAATTGGTCATCTTGCTAAAACCGACCGTAGTTGGTGTGAACTCTTGGCAGAAAGAGCTAGAGCGCTCTCGTGATCTGCTGCAAGAGTGGTTCCCAGATGCGCAATAAGCGCGGGGAAAGGTTCCGTTTTTCAATGAGTTTGTGATTCGAGTATGTACTTGTCACATTTTGGATTTCGAGTTCAGCCTTTTTCGTTAACCCCAAACACAGAAATGTTCTTGGGGTTAGTCCCTCACTATGAGGCGATCCAAACCATTTTAGCCGCTGTGCAAATGGGAGAAGGGGTGATTAAGGTGACGGGAGAAGTCGGCACCGGAAAAACCATGGTGTGTCGTAAGTTAATTGAGCAGATTGAATCTGAAGTCGAGCTGATTTACTTACCTAATCCAGTTTTGAATGGAGAGCAGTTGCAGTTTGCTGTCGCCAGAGAGTTAGGCATCGAGAACGATGACCCGCTACGTATTGTTTCTCTCATTCAAGAACACCTGATTCAAGTGCATTCTGCGGGAAAGAAAACCGTCTTGATCGTCGATGAAGCGCAAGCTCTTTCTCCACAAGCTTTAGAAACATTGCGTCTGTTCGGTAACCTAGAAACGGAACAAGATAAACTCATTCAACTGGTGTTATTCGGACAACCTGAGTTGGATGAGCGGTTAGCCAGCCACGAGCTAAGGCAGTTTCGTCAACGTATTACGTTTAGTTGTCAGCTGCGTCCTCTTTCTATCGATGAAGGCGTGGCTTACATCAATAATCGTTTAGACAAGGCAGGCAATGGAGCGCACATTTTTTCTATTGAGCAGAAAAAAGCGATTTGGCGTTCATCCATGGGGATTCCACGTTTGATCAACCAAATTAGCCACAAGTCGTTGCTTGCGGCATTTAATGATCGTTGCACACTATTAAAAAATCATCACGTTTACGCAGCTATGCACGATACGTTTGATGCCCGTAAACCTAAGTTTAAAACACCCGTATTTTGGGGATGGAGTCAACCTTGAGTGCCATCAATAAAGCATTATCAGAACTCGCTGAAAAAACATCACCGTCAGAGCTTACTCGTGCGGACATTCCCAACGTTTCACGCAGTAAACCTTGGCTTTGGCTCGTTGCCGGTTTCTCGTTAAGCCTTGCGGTGGGCGGCTGGGCGGTCTCTCGCGGTCCTATCCCGTCAGGCGAGCTTTCACCTGCTCAAACAGAAACCATGTCATCGTCGTCAGTGAATGCTTCGTCAATCACATCATCAGAGCGTACTTATTCGCCAACGAGTAAAATGACGCCCGAGACAGCCCATGTGGTTTACACGAAGCCAGTGACACAACCGGCTGCGCAACAGCTTCATATGCCAGAGACTGATAGGTTCACGCCAAGAGCGGAGGTAAATACGGCCTCTGAAGATGCATTGCTACTCGCGCAAGTGGCAACGATGCCAAGCGATGAGCAATCTAATCACGTAACCCGCACGACAGCAGAAAACAGTTCAATGCATATTGAGCAGGTTGAGCTGACGCACCGCCAGTTATCTCTTAAAGCGGTTAGCCGAGCGGAAAAAGCACTGGATGCTAATGATATGCAAACGGCGTTGTCCGCTTATGCTGAGGCGTTACGTTATGAGCCAATGAATGCAGACACGCGTCAAAAATTATCGGCGTTGTACTTTGGCAAAGGCGACACGCGTAAAGCGTATGAGATTATCCAAGAAGGCATCAACCTTGACACGAACAACCAAGTACTTCGCTTGGCCTTGTCTAAGTTGTTAGTGAAAGCCAATCAACCTGAAGCGGCGCTGAGTCCGCTTGTGCATTTGCCTCCAAGACCAAGTCGAGATTACTTGGCGATGCGTGCGGCATTGGCACAAAAACACAAGCAGAATGATATTGCGCTTGAGAGTTATCAACTCCTTACTCAGCGTGAGCCGGAAAATGCGCGCTGGTGGCTAGGTTTAGCGATTCAACAAGAGCGCGCTCTGACGTTTACCGCCGCGATCAACTCTTACAACCAAGCTCTGGGTAAAGTTGGCATTTCGAATCAATCGCAAGCGTTTATTCGTGACCGTTTGAGCATCTTGAAACAGCTGGAGAATGCACAATGAAAATTCAGTTGAGAAAACGCTTAGGCGATCTTCTGGTTGAAGAAGGTATCGTCTCTGAAGAGCAAATCCAGCAAGCACTAAACGCACAACGTAGTACCGGGCAGAAGCTGGGTGATGCGTTAATTGATCTCGGCTTTATTACTGAGAAGCAAATGTTGGACTTCTTGTCCCAACAACTTGGTTTGCCATTGATCGATCTTGGTCGCGCCCCTGTGGATGCGGAAGCGGTACAGATTCTACCTGAGGTACACGCACGTCGCTTACGTGCGATGGTCGTTGCTCGAAATGGGGACACGTTGCGCGTTGCCATGAGTGACCCTGCGGATTTGTTCATCCAAGAGTCACTGATGAATTTGCTAGGTGAATACAACCTTGAGTTCATCGTGGCTTCAGAGCGCCAACTTATTTCAAGCTTTGACCGTTATTATCGCCGCACTAAAGAGATCGCTTCTTTCGCGGAACAGTTGCATGAAGAGCATAAAGACGAGCAAAGCTTCGATTACGGTATTGATGGAACCGACAGTGAGGAAGTTACCGTTGTAAAGCTGGTTAATTCCATGTTTGAAGATGCGGTACAAGTCGGGGCATCGGATATTCATATTGAGCCAGACGATCAGATTTTGCGCTTACGTCAGCGTATTGATGGTGTACTGCATGAAACCATCCTGAATGAAGTGAATATCGCATCGGCTTTGGTTCTTCGATTGAAGTTGATGGCGCACCTAGACATCTCTGAGAAGCGCTTGCCGCAAGATGGCCGATTCAATATCAAAGTGCGTGGTCAATCAATCGATATTCGTATGTCGACGCTACCAACGCAATACGGGGAGTCCGTAGTAATGCGTCTGCTTAACCAGTCTGCTGGTTTGCGTCCATTAGAAGAGTCAGGATTGCCGCCAGATTTGCTTGCTCGTTTACGTCGACAGCTGGCTCGTCCGCACGGCATGATCTTGGTGACGGGGCCGACAGGTTCAGGTAAAACCACCACGCTTTACGGCGCATTAAGTGAGCTCAACGAGCCAGGGAAAAAGATCATTACAGCAGAGGACCCGGTCGAATACCGTCTGCCTCGCATCACTCAGGTACAGGTAAACAGTAAGATCGATCTGACTTTCTCGCGTGTGCTTCGAACCTTTTTACGTCAAGACCCGGACATTATTCTCGTCGGTGAGATGCGTGACCAAGAGACAGTAGAAATTGGTCTACGAGCTGCATTAACGGGTCACTTAGTATTGAGCACTCTTCATACTAACGACGCTGTTGACAGTGCGTTACGCATGATTGATATGGGCGCGCCGGGTTACTTGGTTGCCAGTGCGGTCAGAGCTGTGGTGGCGCAGCGTCTTGTTCGCCGTGTTTGTCCAGATTGCAAAACAGAAGACCATCTAGACGAGTCACGCCAACAGTGGTTAGCTGGGCGTTTTCCAAACCAAGTGGGCACCACTTTTTATAAAGGTGCAGGCTGTCAAAACTGTAACTTGACTGGCTATCGAGGCCGAATTGGTGTGTTTGAAATGCTCGAACTGGAGCAAGAAATGATGGATAAACTGCGCGCCAACGATGCGGTCGGTTTTGCCCAAGCCGCGCGTCGCTCAGAAAACTATAAGCCGCTGCTTGCCTCGGCGATGGAACTGGCGCTGCAAGGCACCGTCAGCTTGGATGAAGTGATGACCCTAGGTGAAGGTGACGCTTCTGGTAAGACTGATCCCATTTTCATATAGGTAAGTGAATGCCAACTTTTCGTTATCAAGGTCGAACTCTAGACGGCTCATCCACTAACGGCAAAATCGAGGCAGTGAACTCAGAAGCTGCAGCGGAAGCGTTGATGAACAAAGGGGTCATCCCGCTCAATGTACGGTTAGAGAAAGAGTCGGCAAAAAGCCAAGTGAGCTTGTCTAAGCTATTTGTGCCAGCCATTCCATTGGAAGTGATCATTCTTTTCTCTCGTCAGCTGTTTAGCTTAACTAAAGCGGGCGTACCGTTGCTGCGTTCTATGCGTGGCCTGCTGCAAAATTGTGAAAACAAACAGCTCAAAGAGGCACTGGAAGATGTCGTTTCTGAACTGAGTAATGGCCGCGGTTTGTCTTCTGCAATGCAGCAACACAGCAAAATATTCAGTCCGCTTTTCGTTTCTATGATCAATGTAGGTGAGAATACGGGTCGACTCGATCAAGCGCTATTGCAACTGGCAAATTACTACGAGCAGGAACTCGAGACTCGCAAACGCATCAAAGCGGCGATGCGTTATCCGACGTTTGTGATTATCTTTATTACCATCGCCATGTTTATATTGAACATCTTGGTGATCCCTGAGTTTGCATCGATGTTTACGCGCTTTGGTGTTGAGTTACCACTGCCGACGCGTATTTTGATCGCTACTTCTAATTTCTTTGTTAATTATTGGGTGTTGTTGATTGTGGCAATGATTGGCGCGTTTGCGGTTTTCAGAGCCTGGGTAGCGACGGCTGATGGTCGGGAAAAGTTCGATAAGTTTCGGCTTCGGCTGCCAATTGTGGGCGATATCGTTAATCGCGCGCAGCTTTCTCGTTTTGCCAGAACCTTCTCGTTGATGCTGAAATCAGGCGTTCCACTTAACCAGTCTTTAGCTTTAGCCGGGGAAGCCCTGGGGAACCGCTTTTTAGAAAATCGAATTCTTGAGATGAAATCCGCGATTGAAGCGGGTAGCACCATCTCAGTGACTGCCATCAACAGTAAAATCTTTACCCCTTTGGTAATTCAGATGATTGCAGTAGGGGAAGAAACCGGTCGTATTGATGAGCTGCTGCTAGAAGTGTCGGATTTTTACGATAGAGAAGTTGATTACGATCTAAAAACACTGACCGCAAGAATAGAACCGCTACTTTTGGTGATTGTCGCTGGCATGGTCATGGTGCTAGCACTGGGTATCTTCCTGCCAATGTGGGGAATGCTAGACATCATCAAAGGCGGCTAATAGGTGGTTGAAAATCAAAGTCGGGCGACGCTAATCGTTTTGGGGGTAATTGCTACCATCATTGCTGTTGGCTTGGCTGCCAAATTACGTCCTGTTACCGAGCAGGCGCAGGTGACTGGAGCGAAGTTGGCGAGAGTTTGGATGCAAGATAGTGTTCAGCGTTATCGTCAAGCTTGGTTAGTACAAGGCGAGCCAAAACATATGCTGATGGATGGTTTTAATCTCACCATGACTGAGGGCGGGCTAGTGTCTCCCTTTACTCAACAAGGTGTTTTAGATTGTGGTTATTGGCTAGCAGTGCATTATCCACAACGTAAAATAATGACCAATAAGTTAATAGATATCAGTGGAGCCATCAAAACTGATCGTTATGTCTGTCACTATACTTATGAAAATGGTCAGTCGATTGTAGTTATTTCAACAGCTAATCAACTGAAAATAGACGTCGAAATGTCGGCGGAGTGAATTTTTTGACACCTAATCACTATAATTGGTAATGAAAGTCGGTATAATGCAATCATTACCATAAGTAACAGGCTGTAATAGAGGGTAAACAATAATGTGTTTTTCTCATTGCAGCATGAACTGAATAATGGCGAATCGTCATTCTGCTCAAGCGGTAGATACAGTATCCACTTCACGGTCAGTTTTAGTGAACGTTGCTGCCCCAAACCGTTTTGACAATATCCAAAATGGTCGCGTGACCTAAACGAAACTTTGCAGTTGTACTGCATGCTTACATAGAGAGAGTAAACAATGAAAAGACAAGGTGGTTTCACCCTTATCGAATTGGTAGTGGTAATTGTAATCCTAGGTATTCTAGCGGTAACTGCAGCACCACGTTTCCTTAACCTACAAGATGATGCTCGCAACTCTGCGCTTGAAGGTCTAAAAGGTGCGATTACTGGCGCAGCAGGTATTACTTATGGTAAAGCTGCTATCGAAGGTAAAGAAGCTGCTTCTGCGGCAAAACTAACTATCAAAGATGATGATGACCTAGATATCGTATACGGTTACCCAAAAGCTGACAAAGACGATTTATACTTACTTGTCGATGGTCTGGAGAGTGATTGGGAAACAGAAACAAGTGGCGCTAAGAGTGTATTGTTTGGCTATGAGGGTTACAACAAGAAATGTGTTAGTTACACTGAAGCGGAAGAAGATACTGCTCCAATTGTTAAAGTTATCGATAACTGTGGCACTAAATTTTAACCTCTGATTAAAGTGTGTTTAAGGCCAGCTAGTCTGGCCTTTATCTCTTTATTTTGATTAATTTCGGAATAGTTCATATGCGTAAATCATCGGGTCTTAGTGCAATAGAGTTTGTGGTTGTGCTGGTCATTTTAGGTGTAGTCGGTTATGTGGTATTACCAAGATTTATCAGTTTTGAGCCAGAAACTTATGAAGCGAAGTGGGAGCAAACCAAGCAAACCGCTGAGCATGTTTCTGAGACGCTAAGCAACAAAGAAACTTACGATCGAATTGAAGAAGAGATCGATAGATCGAAAAACTAACCTAGAGCAATCTTGTTTGCTACGTAAAAGAAGTGTGATTTTAGTCCAAAATTACCATGCTTTTTTGCTTATAATTTAATCGCTTGTTGTAAGCCGAAGGTTCCTAAGTATGAAGTCGCGCTCAACGATATCAGGTTTTACTCTCATTGAGCTGATCATGGTAATCGTCATCCTTTCAATATTATCGCTTTACGCGTCCAGTCGATTTATGCGCACTGGAATTTCTGCCGCAGCAATTCAAGATCAAGTCATTTCTGTTGTTCGCCAAGTCCAGGTGAATCGCATGCAATCAAATGTCAGTAGTGCGGTAGGAAATAACGATTTTATTCTATCCATAGCAACCAATTGTATCGGTTCAAAAGCCTCTTGCTCATCTCAGTCCAGTAGTCGTAGTGATTGGGTCGAAGACAGCAGTGTTACTTTTTCTCCTGTTCAAGAGGTTAAATTTGATCTTCTAGGAAATCCGACCCCTTCTTCGGTCACTATCTCTATTAGCGAAAACAATAGCTCTCAAACTTGTACGGTCACAATTAATGAGCAAGGCTACGTAAGTAAAGGTGGCTGTTCATGACAATGAAATGCAAAAAAACGCTTCGAGGAATGACGCTTATTGAGATGATTATTGCGATCGTCTTGATGGGAATCGCAATGGTGATGTTTTCGACAGCATTGATACCACAAATTAAAGATGCTTCCACCTCCCATTATCAAAGTCGAGCCATTGCTTTAGGGCATAGTATGATGTCGCAAATTTTGGCCCGCAATTTTGACCATTATTATGATGACAATGGTGGCATGCTCCGCTGCGGCGAAAGTGGGGCAGACGCTTGCTCACCTCTTGGAAGAGATGGAGAGACTTCGCCCTCTGCTTTTAATGACGTTGATGACTATATTGGTTGTTGGTACACCGAAAATACTCAGAATAGTTGTCCGTCAGGGATCGAAAAATACCAACTCTCAGATGTTGTCGGTAATGGTGCAGACAGTAGTTATGTCAATTTTCGTGTAGAGGTTGCGGTAGAAACGACAGAGCTCGAAGGAAGTGTTCCTAAAATGAAGCAAGTGAAACTAGATATATTTGCTGGTTCCGCGTTAGCGATTTCATTGGTTGGTTACAGAGGTAATTATTAATGAGTCAAAGAGGCTTCACTCTCATAGAGCTCGTGCTGACCATTGTTATTGGTAGCATCATCATGCTGGGGATTGCAGGTTATGTTCAAGTTGGGATGAAAGGGTATGTTGATGCGAGTTCAAGACAAAGAATTCAGACCCAAGCTCAATTTGTGCTAGAAAAAATGGCGCGTGAAATTAGACACGCCGTTCCCAATAGTTTTGCAATGACAAACACGGTTGACGAATCCTGCCTGTCGTTTGTTCCAACTTTAAATTCCGGTTATTACTTTCAAGAACCAACCAGCAACGATCTGCTTTTTATCACTGGGGAAAATGTTCCAGGAAATACATTAAAAGCTTCCGAGGAGATACGCTTTGTCATTAACCCTACACGCTATGACGATTTGATATCAGGCGCTGTGAGTAATCACTTAATTAATAGTGACCTTTCTTTAAATGGTAATGATGGCAATGGTAATGCCGACTTTTATCGTTATAGCTTAACGACGCCTTTACCTAGTGACTCGATCGCTCATCGTATTTATCTATATCAGTTAGCAACCAAAGTTGAATACTGCATTGTCAAAGCCGGGGTTCATACTAATCGCTTAACTCGCAATGGCACTGTTGTTGAAAATATCGTGGCAGATGAAAGTCAATTTAACTACACGAATGTGAGTTTACAGATTGGTGGGATTGTTTATCTCAAATTTGCTTTTGAACAAAATGGTGAAGTTAGTACCTACCAACAAGATGTGCAGGTGTTAAATGTCCCATAAACAGAAAAACAGCGGAAATGTGCTCATTGTATGCCTGTTCGTGATTATTGTGATGGGGTATCTAGGAGCAACGCTTACAAAGACTAACTGGTCCAATCAAAACTCAATGACTCGTGAGTTTTTAGGGACACAAGCATGGTTTTACGCTCAATCTTCAACAGAGTGGGCACTCACTGAAATATACCCACTTAACAATGAAAACCCAGATGTGGGAAGCAATTGCAGCAATAAAGTCAATGGTAAAGCGCCAAGCTCAGAGAGCATTGATTACGGAAGCTGCCGATTAGTTTCGCTTGTGTGTGACGGGGGCGATAAAAAGTTGGATAGTCAAACATTCTATCGTATCGAAGCTGCTGTCCAGTGTGGTTCTGGATTGAGCTTGGTTGAACGCAGACAAGAGATTTGGATTAAGGATTAAAATAATGAGAAAAATACTATTTGCCTTAGCTTTGTTGTCTTCAAGTAGTTTGTCTTTTGCGGATGAATGGGAGGATACGGAGACCTGCCCCATTAAAACGGACGCCCCATTTTTTGTAGAAGCTAATTATTATGACGATGATGAATTAAATGATTCTATTGGCCGTTTTTTCCGAGGTAATGAAATTGAAGATGAAGTGATTTATCTCAAAAAACAAGGTCAAGGCAACGTTTCCTTATACCCACTATGGTCTGCTGACGATGATGTTGACGGAATATTTAACGAACATTCGCTTCTCAAAAGAACGCTATACTCTATTCGTTTGGAATACAGCAACGTAAGAAAGCAAGGCAATAGTTATACTGGGGATTTGAACTACTACCTACGTTTTTCTAGTGGTTCATTGATACGTCAAGAAACTGTATTCGATAATGTTTTCTCTAAAATGTCGAATAGTGCTGATGTTTTGATTGAGAAAGGCGAAGAACTCAAAACTCTGCGATGTGGTGAACTTGAGGGACCAAATCCTCCTCCAGAACCAGATTTAATTATACCAAATGATGTTTGTGAGCTATTTCCTGAACCTATTCAGGGTTGGCAAAATGAAGACAGCAAACTCATGGTTAGTAATAGTCAAGTAAGAGTATTGGGTTGGTCTAATGAATACACCCTAGCTAATACTATTAATGATAAAAAAGATCTATTTTACTACCGTGATGGTATGAACCAACCGAGTCAAAATCAGTATATTCAGATGGGGTTTGATAATGCGTCTCAGAGTGATGCTATCGATAGGCTATACAAAAATCCTATATGTGCTGATGCCACAGGGTGTGATATCGGTGATAAAACAAGCATTGCTGAACTTAATGCAAGAAAAGCACAACAGCCTAATATACTCGATACGGCTTTTTCGGCAACGAAAGAGTTAACCATTAGTACAAATCGTAATGAGTCCTCCTATTATGGTAATGTCTGTAGTAACAGCTCTAGTGTTTGTAGTTTTTATGATACTGGAGAGACTATTTCCATTCTTTTAAATGAAGACTTAAAAACTCTTCATTTAAAAGACAATAATGCGAGTAAGGCTGTTGAGTTAAAGATCAATGCGAAGCGTAAAATTGAAAATATTGATTATGATTCAGCAGGAGATTTTTCTATTTATCTCGCTGATGATGCAGAACTTACTGTCAAAACCTTCCATAACACTGGACAGAAGCCAAAACTAATTTTTGGCAGTAATGTTACCGTTAATGTAGTGGGTACAGATCAACCTACTGGCTCTTATTACAATACAAGTGCCGACTTTGCACTAGAAGGTGCATATTTCGAATATAGAACTGCAAGTAGTGAACTAGTTCTACCAACTATTTACGGTCCACAAGCTAGTTTTCACTTTAAGACAGCGTCAGGAGAAGTTTTTAAAGGGTTTATTTTAGCCAAGAGCATTCTGTTAGATACCAGTGAGAAAATTTATGGTGCGATTACTAGCTTATGGTTAGATATGCGTGGCTCAACAAAAATTGAGAAACCAAAATACCCAGAATCATGTTGGGTTCCACCAGAGCCTCAGCAGTGTACTTATCTACCCAAAGAGACGTTTGACAATGGCAGCGTACTAACCAACTGGTCTGTTATGGGGTTTGGTGACAGTGTTGACCCAAAAATTCACGGTGGCAAGTTCCGTCTGAATGATGATAGAACGCGTCAAGCTACAGCATCTGCTTATAACTACATTTTCCCTTCGGATCAAAACTATCTTGAAATCGAGTTTGATCATTATGCATACGGTAGTAATCGTGGTGGCGGTGATGGCATTGCTTTAGTTATCTCTGATGCTAACGTACCGCCTAAAACGGGTGCTTTTGGAGGCCCTCTTGGCTATGGGATGAAACTAAAGAAAAACCATGGTGGTGAGGTTAGTAGTGATGTTGAAGGGTTTGCTGGTGGTTGGCTGGGTATAGGCATTGATGAGTACGGCAATTTCTATCGCGAAGGTGGAGAAACTATCCCAAATCGAAATGGTAGACCAGATAGTGTAGGTATTCGTGGGTCGGGTGCTCAAGATAACCAAGGAAAATGGCTAAAAGGATACGCATATGTTGATGGTACGCAGTTTTCGAGTTCCATCGACAACCATCACGATTTACATCGCTATAAGATCACTCTGAATTCAAGAGATGGTCAGCATATGATGTTGAAAGTTGAAAGAAGTATTGATGGTGGAGAATGGAATACTGTTATTTCAGATTTTGATGTGCGAACAGAAGGGCACTTTAGCCAAGCTCCAACAAACTTCCGTTTGTCAGTAACGGCATCAACAGGTGCTGCAACGAACTTTCATGAAGTGGATAACTTCCAAGTCTGTGCGGACAAGTACTCGCGATTAACAGATGGTATTCATCATTTCGAGTTTGACTACTCTGGCTCGGGCAGTACGTGTCAGGCTTCTGATGTGACACTTAGAGCTTGTATGAATGAAAGTTGTTCTGAGCAATATCCTAGAGATGCATACGATGATGGCAGCTTAACGCCTCTCTCTGTCACTTTACTTCCATCTGTTGGCAATAATGTTGCCAACTGGGTTGGCGGTACAAATGTACAGTTTGAGAATGAAACTCAGCTTGAGCTGCAAGGTTCAAGAGCTGGCGATGTTACTTTAGGTATCGACCAAAGTTCCGTACCACAGTTTGGCTTTGAAGGGGCGCGATGTCGAATTAATGGCGGTCCACTATCTACTAACAACTGTAATGTAACCTTCGCTTCAAATGTGCTCGCGGTGAATGTTAATGATGTAGTTGCTAGTCGCGAAACTACGGGTGAGGATTACCTATCGTTTTGCTCAACTCGAACAGAAGACGGCGGTGAATCTCGCGGTGTTAATATGTCGATTGATTATGAAGTGGCACCGGTCGATAGCTCTCAACCTGTCGTGATTTCTTACAAGAAAAAAGTGAAAGATCAGGCTGTGGAATGGAGTTCAGATGTCGAGCTAACCAAGGCTAATAAATACCTGCCTAATGTTTATTTTGATGATGAAGGCAAGGCATTCTTTAAGTTGAGATACGCTGAAGCTGGAAAGGTCAAACTTAAAGCCAGTGTTGAAGGTGTTGATGACTCGGATGGATTCGGCAGCTTCGTTAGTTTTCCTTCAAAACTGAAAGTGACTGCAAAGAGTGGTGATAAGAGCGGAGAGTGCACCAACAGTGAAAATGGCTGTTCTTCGGGGTTTGTTGCTGCTGGTGAAGTTTTTGAACTAACTATTTCTGCGCTGCAGGATGACGGTTCAGTTGCTGAGAACTATCAAGAGAAGACTATTACGGTTAGTAATAAAGTGAAGTACCCGTCTAATGGTTCATTAGCCAAACTTCTGAATGAGAGATTACCAGAATCAAGTAAATGGTCTGGCGGTAATGTGAAGTTTGACCAATCGGTTTCAGAAGTCGGTGTTTTCGAGCTTATTGCTGAGGCACCAGTTGCTAAAGATGAAAATGGCGATGATATTGGGACATCTCTGTATCTTGGCAGCAAAGCTTTTAAAATTGCAGATGGCAAGTCAACAATTGGTCGCTTCTATCCTGATTATTTTAAAGTAACAGGAACCGAGTGGACTTATCCTGATAATCAGAATGACTCTGTTTATATGGGGCAAAACTTTGCGTCAGTTAAGTTTGAAGTCACCGCATATAACGCTGATGGGTATGCTACGCAGAACTATGGTAGTTTTGCCGATTCTTTGAAAGCAGACTTGTATTTAGCTGGAAGCTTTTCTGACCGACTGAGTATCTTGGACTCTGATCTAACGAGTAAAAACTGGTCTGGTGCGATTTGGAGTAAAACCTGGGTTAATTCTGTTGATTGGAGCAAAGCTGCTAATTTAGATGGTCCATTTAACTCCAAAGTATCAACAGATAGTTCTACTGAGTCATCAATTGCGTTGTCTCTTAATAAGACAGCGAGTACGAAGACAGCACATATTGACCCAACTCTATTTCTGACAGAAGGTAATGATGGCAAACAATCTCGTACCGTAGAGCAACAACTGTTATCTCAACCTGATGTTAGGTATGGGCGTATGGTTTTAGATGATATTGGCGGAAGACAAGGGGATACACTCAGCATTCCTCTTAAAGTTGAGTACTGGAATAAGAACCGATTTGTTGTCAATTCTGAGGACAACCGAACGGCCGTTTCTGCTGTAGAACAAGGCGATGATAAACTGATTTGGAGCAGTCCAGATGGTGTTACTGCCTGTGATATCAATATTCAAGTTCTTGATTCAGCAGACAGTGAAACATCCAGTGCTAAAGTTACCGGGGGCATATTACCAAATGCAAATAGAGAGCGTTTAACCGCTGTACAAGGTTGTGATAATGAAGTTCGACAGCAATCACAAGTTTGGTTAGATCTTGATGACTCTGAAAATGGCTTACCTTGGCTCAAGTACAACTGGGATAATAAGAAAGCTGGTGAAGAAAACCCATCTTCTGTCGTCACCTTCGGTATTCACCGTGGTAATGACCGTGTGATTTACCGTGGTGAGCCTGGGTTAACCGGACAGTAACAACTTAGGTTTTTGCCCTTAAGTTAGGAAACTGCAAGAAATTGAGGCTTTCTGCTCATGTTTGTGTACCAATACCTTGCTGTGACAGCGAGGCATTGGTACATTTAGAGCAATTTTTGTCTTCTATATTTTTGCAGGATGAGCGAAGAGTATGTTTAAGAAACTTCGTGGCATGTTTTCTAACGATCTATCTATCGATTTAGGTACAGCCAACACTCTAATTTATGTAAAAGGGCAAGGTATTGTCCTTGATGAACCTTCTGTAGTTGCTATTCGTCAAGATCGTGTAGGTTCTGCAAAAAGCGTTGCTGCAGTCGGTCACGCAGCAAAACAGATGCTTGGTCGTACACCTGGCAACATTTCCGCTATCCGCCCAATGAAAGACGGCGTAATCGCTGATTTCTACGTAACCGAAAAAATGCTTCAGCACTTTATCAAACAAGTGCATGACAACAGCATCCTAAAGCCAAGCCCACGTGTTCTTGTTTGTGTTCCTTGCGGTTCTACCCAAGTTGAGCGCCGCGCAATTCGTGAATCAGCACTCGGTGCTGGTGCGCGTGAAGTTTACTTAATCGACGAGCCAATGGCGGCGGCAATTGGTGCTGGTCTGCGCGTGTCTGAGCCGACAGGTTCAATGGTGGTTGATATCGGTGGTGGTACAACTGAAGTTGCGGTTATCTCTCTAAACGGTGTGGTTTACTCATCGTCTGTACGTATCGGTGGTGATCGCTTTGATGAAGCCGTGATCAACTACGTACGTCGTAACTACGGCAGCTTAATTGGTGAAGCAACGGCTGAAAAGATCAAACACGAAATCGGCTCTGCTTACCCTGGCGATGAAGTTCAAGAGATTGAAGTTCGCGGTCGTAACCTTGCAGAGGGTGTGCCACGCAGCTTTAGCTTGAACTCAAACGAGATCCTAGAAGCGCTTCAAGAGCCGCTATCTGGCATCGTCTCAGCAGTCATGGTTGCACTAGAGCAGTGTCCACCAGAGCTTGCTTCAGACATTTCTGAAAACGGCATGGTTCTGACTGGTGGTGGCGCGCTACTGAAAGATCTCGATCGTCTATTAATGGAAGAAACCGGTATCCCTGTGGTTATAGCGGAAGATCCACTAACGTGTGTTGCGCGTGGTGGCGGTAAAGCACTAGAAATGATCGACATGCACGGTGGCGATCTGTTCTCTGAAGAATAAAGGTTTAGGTGAAGCTCATGTCGGGCTTCACCTCATTTCTGCTCTCTCTGTAATTCAAACATGCTCCATACCTAAAAGTATTTATTTAAGTATTTTTAGGTTGCCAAGTAAGGCTCAATAATCATGGAAGCAATCAGGTCAAAAACAAGATGAAACCGATTTTTGGCAGAGGTCCGTCTCTGCAATTACGTCTGTTTTTTGCTGTCATCGTGTCGGCGAGCTTAATGCTGGCTGATAGTCGTCTAGATACGTTTTCCAACGTCCGATACTTATTGAACAGTATGGTTGCGCCCATTCAATACGCAGCCAATTTGCCTCGCAGCATGTTCGATGGCGTATTTGAACGTTTTAATACTCGTCAGGCATTAGTTGAAGGCAATCGCAACTTAAAGCGAGAAGTGCTACGCCTGAAAAGCGAGCTGATCTTGCTCGATCAATATAAAGAAGAAAACCAACGTCTACGCAAATTGTTAGGCTCTTCATTTGTCCGGGATGAAAAGAAAGTCGTAACTGAAGTGATGGCGGTTGATACCTCACCTTATCGTCATCAAGTGGTGATTGATAAAGGACAAATAGACGGTGTGTACGTCGGACAGCCAGTGATCAACGAAAAAGGCATTGTTGGTCAGGTCACGTTTGTCGCAGCGCACAACGCACGTGTTCTGTTGCTAACGGATGCGAAAAATGCGATTCCTGTCCAGGTGATCCGTAACGATATTCGAGTGATCGCGTCGGGCAATGGTGAAATGGATGAAATCCAACTGGAGCACATTCCAACCAGTACTGATATTCAGGTTGGCGATCTATTGGTGACATCCGGCCTAGGTGGGATTTACCCAGAAGGGTACCCAGTCGCGACGGTTACCAATGTGGATCACGATACGCGCCAAGAATTTGCGTCAATCAAGGCTGAGCCAGTTGTAGAGTTTGATCGCTTACGTTACCTACTGCTGATTTGGCCGAATGAAGATCGTCAACACAAAGTGCTGCGATCCAATGTGGATGAAGGGTTAGAGCAAGAAGAACAAGAGGTAACTGATGGCCAATAATGTAGTGAGTAGCCGAATGGTGATTGGTGTCAGTTTCTTCGTTGCGCTGGTATTGCAAACCATTCCGTGGCCAGGTGTGTTAGATGTTTTACGTCCATCATGGTTGTTCCTTGTCACGTGTTATTGGGTGTTGGCACTGCCGCACCGAGTGAACGTTGGAACCGCGCTAGTGCTGGGCTTATTATGGGATATCTTGATCGGCTCAACGCTTGGAATTCGCGGCATGATGATGTCGATTGTCATCTATCTGGTGGCGTTGAATTTCCTATTGATTCGTAACATGGCATTGTGGCAACAGTCGATTTTAATTGCCTTTTTTACTGCGTTATTGGAAGTTTTGATATTCTGTGGGGAATATTTGAACCAGGACGTAGTATTTAATCCATTATCTCTGTGGACGGCAGCAATAAACTGTATACTTTGGCCATGGATGTTTTTATTAATGCGACGAGTTCGTCGTGCATGGCACGTAAGGTAAAGCGGTGAAGAAAAGCTTATCTCTCGTTCTCGCTTCGGGTTCTCCGAGAAGAAAAGAGCTGCTTGCTCAACTAGGTTATGACTTTGAGATCGTATTGCCTGATATTGAGGAAGCTAAACAGGCTCATGAGCAGGCACGAGAGTACGTGCTGCGTCTTTCTTTGGAAAAAGCTCAGGCAGGCTTAGCATTAGCTAAGCCTGATTCCGTTGTATTGGGCTCTGATACGGTCGTAGTATGCGATGACCGTGTGTTAGAAAAACCAAAAAGTTTTGAAGATTCAAAGCGTATGCTTACTGACTTATCGGGTCGTCGTCATCAAGTGATGACTGCGGTGAGCGTTGTATCATCGGAACAACAACATTCAGTGGTCGTTACCACTGACGTGTGGTTCAAACCACTGACTCACGAAGAAATCGAACAATATTGGCAGTCAGGAGAGCCATGCGATAAAGCTGGAAGTTATGGTATTCAGGGACTCGGAGGGCGATTTGTCACCCGAATCGAAGGCAGTTATCACGCTGTAGTAGGCTTACCTTTGTTCGAAACCGATCAGCTAATTCAAGAATTTTTATAATTGTTTTGAGGTGTGCACATGAGTGCAGAATTGCTGCTTAACGTGACCCCGAGTGAAACTCGTGTGGCCATGATTGAAGGTGGAGTACTACAAGAAATACATATCGAGCGCGAATCGCGTCGCGGCATTGTGGGCAATATATACAAAGGCAAAGTCAGCCGAGTACTGCCAGGTATGCAAGCGGCTTTCGTCGATATCGGTTTAGATAAAGCGGCGTTTTTACATGCGTCAGATATTGTCCCGCATACCGAATGTGTGGCAGAGAACGAAAAACAGCAGTTTCAAGTCCGTGATATCTCTGAGCTGGTACGTCAGGGGCAAGACATTGTTGTACAAGTGGTCAAAGATCCGCTCGGTACGAAAGGCGCGCGTTTAACGACGGATATCACCTTACCTTCGCGTTATCTTGTTTTTATGCCGGGGGCCAGTCATGTCGGTGTTTCGCAGCGTATTGAGAGTGAGAAAGAGCGCGAGCGTCTGAAAAAAGTGGTGAATCATTACTGTGATGAGCACGGTGGTTTTATCATTCGTACCGCAGCGGAAGGCGCGGATGAAAAAGAGCTTTCTCAAGATGCGGCATTTCTAAAGCGTTTGTGGCTAAAAGTCATGGAGCGTCGTTCAAAATACAAAACGCGTTCAACGCTTTACGGTGAGCTTGGTTTAGCCCAGCGCATTCTGCGTGATTTTGTCGGCACAGAGCTCGATAAAATCATGGTCGACTCCCGCCTCGAATATGAAAACCTGAAAGAATTCACTTCTGAGTATGTACCTGAGTTAACAGACAAGCTTGAGCTTTACGAAGGTGACAAGCCAATCTTTGACATGTACGACACCGAGAATGAAATTCAGCGCTCCTTAGAGCGCAAGGTTGAGCTAAAGTCGGGTGGCTATTTGATCATTGATCAAACTGAAGCTATGACAACTATCGACATCAACACTGGTGCATTTGTTGGTCGTCGTAATCTTGAAGAGACCATCTTTAATACCAACATTGAGGCAACGCAAGCTATTGCTCGTCAGCTGCGTTTGCGTAATCTTGGCGGCATCATCATCATCGACTTTATCGATATGGCGTCTGAAGAGCACCGTCAGCGAGTGCTTACCTCATTGGAAACCGCACTGGCTAAAGACCGAGTAAAAACCAACATCAACGGCTTTACTCAGCTCGGCTTAGTCGAGATGACGCGTAAGCGCACACGAGAAAGTATTGAACATATCTTGTGTTCTGGCTGTCCTACTTGTGAGGGCCGTGGTAGCGTGAAAACGGTTGAAACCGTGTGCTTTGAGATATTACGCGAGATTACTCGTGTAAACCGTGCTTACGACGCCGATAATTTTGTTGTGTACGCATCGCCGTTTGTTGCTGAAGCGCTGTTGGGTGATGAGTCTCATGCATTGGCTGAGCTCGAAGTATTTATTGGCAAGCAAGTGCGAGTTCAGGCTGAGCCCCTGTACATTCAGGAACAGTTTGACGTCGTAATGATGTAATTTGGAACATTTGTGAATTCTGGTGTTAACCGTTTTGGGCGTTTTTGTGCGTGGAGTTTAGTTACTGTACTGGTGTTATTGGCCATATTAGTAACCACACTGCGCGTCACATTGCCACAACTTAACCACTTCCAAGATGAGATCAAAACCTGGGTCAAGCAGGACACAGGTTTTGACTTTTCTATCGCTAACGTCGCAGGGACGTGGCGCAATAATCACCCCTCCATCGCGCTACTCGGTTTAGAAGCGAACCTGCCGAATATTCAGGATGCACGCTTTGCCGTTGAAGAAATCCAAATTGAATTCGATCTCATTCAATCTCTTTTACAACTCAAACCGGTGGTCGCAGACCTCACCATCCATAACCTCGCTCTGGATATTCACACCGTAGACATTCTGCCGACCTCTAGTCGTCAAGAGCAGGAGTCGAGTGTGGACAAGAGCGAAGTGAAGCTCATCGACCAACTCGACTCACTTCTTTTACGTCAGTTTGAAGACTTCACCATTACCGACTCACGGATTTGGTATAAATCGGTATCTGGTGAGACTCGCCGTTTAGATATCGAGCAGCTCCGTTGGAGCAACCAAGGCAAGCACCACTTAGCAGAAGGCACCGTGAACATTGCCGATGTTCGTCTGAATTCATTGTTAGTGAGCGCTAACTTTAAAGACCATGGTTCGCTGCGTGATGTGTCTGGTGAGTTTTACGTGAGTGCCCAAGATGTCTCAGTGACGCCTTGGTTAACCACTTACATGCAAGAAGAGTCGGGTGCTGAATCGGGTAAGGTCAGCTTAAACACTTGGCTGACGCTGAAACACAGCCAACCGAATGATGCGTATGTTGAACTGTTGCCTTCTGAGCTCGTGTGGAATGAAAACGGTCGTCATGAGCTGTTTATCGAGTCAGGTATTTTCAATCTTCGACCAGATAAACAAGGTTGGAAAGTAAATGGTCACTCACTTCGGATCCGAACCGACAACACCCCTTGGCCGGAATTAGACGCAGCGTTTGATTGGCAACCGAATGGTTGGACGCTCAACCTTTCTCAACTCGATATCGAAGCACTTATTCCGCTCATCAAATTGGCTCCAGAGTCGGAATCGACCAGTGATCTTATCAACAAACTGGCACCGAAAGGCCGAGTTGAAGATGTTCGCTTGTCCATGAACGGTGGCTTAGACACGTTACGCTACTCCGCGGAACTGGATGAACTTGCGATGACGCAATGGGAACTGCTACCAGGATTCCATCATGTACAGGGCAGTGTATCTGGTGATTTAGATCAGGCAAAAGCGAAAGTAACCGTCATTGATGATGTATTTCCGTACGGTGATGTATTTCAAGCTCCGCTGAATATCAAACAAGGTGAAGTCGATATTATCTGGCAACAAGATGAGAGCGGCTGGCGCTTGTGGTCTGATAAAGTGACGGCAGCGACACCAGATCTTCAAGTACTAGGAGCATTCCGTCTTGATTTTCCAAAAGAACAAAGCCCATTTTTATCGTTTTATGCTGAAGCAGATCTCTATAACGCAGGTGAAACATGGCGTTACCTGCCGACTCTGGCACTAGGACAAGACTTAACGGATTACCTATCGACTGCGATTCAAGGCGGTAAAGTGAATACGGCTAAGCTGCTGTGGTATGGCGAGTTAGGGGATTTTCCTTACAAAGATCATAATGGCATGTTTCAGGCGTGGGTCGGTTTAAAAGACGCGAAATTTAGCTTTGATACGGCGTGGCCAACCATCACGGATCTGCAGCTGGACTTGCTGTTTGAAAATGATGCCATGTATTTGGATTCAAAGTCCGCTACGCTAAATGGTGTTCATGCCAAGCGTATTACTGGGCGAATCCCTGAGTTGGCGGAAGGTGGACACATTGAGATTGAAGCCAAAGCGAGCGCGCCGGGCAATGAAGTTCGTGACTACATGATGGCGACGCCATTGGTGGACTCGGTCGGGGCAGCGTTGACGGCGCTGCAAGTGAGTGGTCCGGTTTACTCTGAGTTCCAGCTCAACATTCCGTTTGATTTTGAAAAAGAGTCCCGTGCTTGGGGTTATGCCGATTTAACAGAAAATCGTGTCGATATTGAAGCGCCGCCAATGACGCTGGAGAAAGCCACAGGGCGTATCCACTTCGATAATGATGTGGTCACCACATCGGGTTTGTCTGCAGAGTTGCTTACCCAGCCTATCTCCCTCGATTTTCGTGGTGAGAGTGCGGAACAGGGCTACAATGTGACGATTAACACATTAGGGGATTGGGACGTTGAGCCTCTCAAACCTTATGTTGGTGAGCGTTGGTTAAAGCTTGTTTCTGGGCATGCGCCGTGGCAAATGGACATTGACTTACAACTTAATGATGTAGGCTTCACCTATCAACTTGATGTGTTGGCGCAGCTAAATCGTTTAGCGAGTCAATATCCCTATCCGCTAGCGAAACAAGTTGGCGAGTCCGGGCAAGCAAAACTGCAGGCATCCGGCAACCAAGAAAGTATTTCAGCAAGACTACAGATCCCAAATGCTAAGTATCAAACCGAGATAGATATAACTGGCGAGGTACCTGTTCTGACGGCGACTCATTTAATGGTCGGCAAAGGTGGTTTCAGGATCAGCCCTATTGTCGGACACGATGCATCAGTGCGTGTCGGTGAGCTTAATTTAGACCAGTGGGCAGAGCTGCTTCAGGGCTCGGAAGGTAAGCAATCCTCATCTGTTCTGGCAAGCATGAAGACGCCGAGTATTCCATTGCCTACACGGATTGATGTTGAAACGCCAAACTTGCAGCTTGGTGGGATTGAGTTTCATGATGTGGACTTCTCCGCAAGCAAAAAGAATTTGAGCTGGCAACTCGATGTGGACAGTCAAGAGGTTAAAGGTAAGGCTAACTATCTGAAGCCGTATGACTTATCGGTCTCTTTGGAGCACTTGCACCTGTATATTCCAGGGTTTGAAGAGATGACCAAAGAGCGCAGTTCGCTCTTTGCCAGTGAAGACCAAAATGCGCCTTTGATTACCAATTTTGACCGCCAGTTTCACGCTGAGATGCCAAACTTAACTTTGAACATCGATGATTTTTGGTTGCAAGGTTACAAAGTGGGGAAGGTGAATGTTGATTTGCAGCGTCGCGAGAATCGTTTGGAGTGGAAAAATATCACCTTTAGCAGCGGCAAAAACCGCATTGATATGAGCGGTTGGTGGGACCTGACAAAAGAGAGTAGCCATTCCAACTTAACCATGAAAATGAAAGGTGATAACAACTCTGACCTTATGGAGCGCTTTGGTATCACATCGGGTATTCAGCAGGCACCATTTGAGATCAACGCCAATATGGAATGGGACGGCGCGCCTTGGTCGATGAAGACACAAACCTTGCAAGGGCATGTCTCAACGGAATTTGGTAAAGGCGTGATCAGTGAAGTCAGTGGTGCGGCACGCTTGTTAGGCTTGTTCAGTTTGGATTCTATCATCCGTAAGATGCAGCTCGATTTTACCGACGTATTCGATAAAGGCATGGCGTTTAACTCGATCACGGGCACGGGCAAAATCCAAGATGGCGTGTTTATCACCAACGATATCGTGATGGATGCCTTAGCAGGAGAAATGCAGATCCGCGGCATCGCCAATATGACCAGCAGAATGGTCGATGCGGAAGTGAAGTTCACCCCAGACATCACATCAGGCTTACCAATGCTGACCGCGTTTGCAGTAGCGCCACAAACCGCGTTGTATGTTTTAGCCATCTCAACAGTGATTTCTCCGGTGGTTGAGGTCTTCACTCAAGTCAATTATGAAGTGAAAGGCCCACTAGATTCACCAACGGTGAAAGAAATTTCGCGAAGTAAAGGTGAATACAAACTGCCAGAAAAGCTGCGTGAACAGGCCAAATAACTCACCGACTAAAATGGAATAAGGAGGAAACACATGGAACGTGTTGGCATTATTCAAATGACATCGGGTCCAGATATCACCGCGAATCTGGACTTTATTGAAAAACAGTGTGCTTTGGCGAGTAAGCAAGGTGCCAAGCTTGTCCTTACCCCTGAAAATACGGTGCTGTTTGCCAACCGCGAAGCGTACCATCAACATGCAGAGCCACTTGGGAGTGGCGTGATTCAACAGCGGCTCTCTGAAATCGCAAGAAAGAACCAGTTAACACTGATTGTCGGAAGCATGCCCATTCAAACCGCAAAAGGTGTCACGACCACAACGCTTGTATTGCCGCCGCACGGTAAATGCATTGCTCACTATGACAAACTGCATATGTTTGATGTCGACGTAGCCGATGGTTATGGTAGTTATCGTGAGTCGGATACGTTTATGGCGGGTAATCAAATAGTCGTGGCGGAAACCGATATCGGCAGCGTTGGATTGAGCATCTGTTACGATCTTCGTTTCCCTGAGCTTTATAAAGTATTACGCCAAGAAGGCGCGGATATCATTGTGGTGCCTGCTGCGTTTACCGCTGTGACGGGGCAAGCTCACTGGGAAGTATTATTGCGAGCTAGAGCGATTGAGACACAATGTTGGATTTTGGCAAGCGGACAAACTGGAACGCATCCATGTGGACGAAAAACATGGGGACACTCAATGGTCGTTGACCCTTGGGGACGTATTCATAAACAGCTTCAGGATGAAGTAGGCTTATTGGTGACAGAGATAGATTTGTCACAAAGCCAACAAGTAAGGCAGAATATGCCGCTGACTCAACACAGTCGCTTTCAAAATGAATTGAGACGGAAATAAAAGAGCTAACTATGAGCACAAACCAAATAGAACAGGCACTCCTTGCCCCAAATGGTCTGACAGAACAAGACATTGCTGACACGCTTGCCAGCATTGCGACACGCCAGATCGATTATGCGGACATTTACTTTCAGTCCAGCTGGCATGAGTCTCTGGTTCTAGAAGACAGCATCATCAAAGATGGCTCTTTTAACATTGATTGTGGTGTTGGTGTCCGTGCGGTAACTGGTGAAAAAACCGGCTTTGCCTACTCTGATCAAATCCAGCCTGAAGGTCTGAAGCAGAGTGCAATGGCGGCGCGCGGTATTGCTCAACAAGGGCAGAATGGTAAAGTCCAAGCGTTTAAACGCACCGAAAACCAAGCGTACTACGCCGCTGTGAATCCATTAGCTGGGTGGGAAAAGCAGCAAAAAACAGAATTGCTCAAATCTCTAGATGCTTACATCCGCACTAAAGAACCATTGATTAAAGAAGTCTCGATCAGCATCAGCGGTGTGCATGAGCAGATGCTTGTTGCGGCAACAGACGGTACTTATGCAGGCGATATTCGTCCTTTGGTGCGTTTGTCTATTAGTGTGCTTGCACAAAAAGGTGAACGACGTGAACGAGGTAGCGCTGGTGGCGGTGGCCGTTTTGGTTACGATTTCTTTTTAACGGAAAGCAATGGTGTGAAACAAGCTTTCCATTATGCAGACGAAGCGATTCGCATGGCGTTGGTAAACCTTGAAGCAGAAGCCGCACCAGCAGGCATGATGCCAGTGGTATTGGGCTCAGGTTGGCCAGGCGTATTGCTACATGAGGCGGTAGGTCATGGCCTAGAAGGTGACTTTAACCGTAAGGAATCTTCGGTTTTCTCTGGCAAAATGGGTCAACAAGTGACGTCTTCACTGTGTACCATCGTCGATGACGGCACGTTAAAAGACCTTCGTGGTTCACTCAATGTGGATGATGAAGGGGTGAATGGCCAGTACAACACGCTTATCGAAAATGGTGTGCTGAAAGGTTACATGCAAGACAAGCTAAACGCGCGGTTAATGGGTGTGAACCCAACAGGTAACGGTCGTCGTGAGTCGTATGCACATTTGCCAATGCCTCGTATGACCAACACCTACATGCTTCCAGGTGAACATACGCCAGAAGAAATTATCTCGACGGTCGAGAAAGGGTTGTATGCGCCAAACTTTGGTGGCGGCCAGGTGGACATTACTTCGGGTAAGTTTGTGTTCTCTGCATCCGAAGCATACTTGATTGAAAACGGTAAAATTACGCGCCCTGTTAAAGGTGCGACGTTGATTGGCTCAGGTATCGAAGCAATGCAGCAAGTGTCTATGGTCGGTAACGACCTAAGTATCGACAAGGGCGTTGGCGTATGTGGTAAAGCAGGTCAAAGTGTACCTGTTGGTGTTGGTCAGCCGACCTTGAAGCTGGACTCACTGACAGTGGGTGGCACTGAGTAACTCAGTCGAATCGTTATAAAAAGAGCGCTCATTAGAGCGCTCTTTTGCTTTGTGAGTCGGCGTCAATTACAGGTTTTCTTCAGCAAATTCCGCCAAGCGGCTACGAACCACGCCGTTGAGGTGAATATTTGCGCTGCCTTCAAAGTTCTTGAAGCGCTCAACCATGTACGTCAACCCTGATGTCACTGGGGTGAGGTAATGAGAGTCAATCTGCGCCAAGTTACCGGAGCAGACGATCTTGGTTCCTTCGCCGCAGCGGGTGATGATGGTTTTGATTTGTGAAGCGGTGAGGTTTTGACACTCATCAAGCAGCACAAACGCATTTTGAATCGAACGGCCACGCATAAAGTTGATCGATTTAAACTGAATATTGGCTTTATCGCAGATGTACTTCAATGAGCCTTCAGTGCAGTGATCGTGTTTATGTAGCGCTTCCAAGGTATCGGTCACCGCCGCTAACCACGGCATCATTTTCTCCTCTTCTGAGCCGGGTAGGAAGCCGATGGATTCACCGATGTCTGGCGTGTTACGCGTCACGATAATTTTATCGAACATGCCTTTTTCAATCGTTTGCTCCAGTGCTGCTGCCATGGCTAATAGCGTTTTACCACTACCAGCGGCACCGGTTAAAATCACCAGGTCAATATCCGGGTCAAGTAAGGCATCCAACGCCATTCCTTGGTAGATATTTTTTGGTGTGATGTCCCAAGCCTTACGGTGCATCATGCGTTCGCGGCTCAGGTCGAGTAGCGTTAATTTGTCTTCATTGATGGTTTCTACGCGGCCAGCAAAGTCGCTGTCTTCATCAATCACATATTGGTTAATAAAGGTTGGTTCAAAAGGTTCACGACTGAGCTTGTGATAGGTTTTTCCGTCCAGCGCATAACTTTCTACTTCCTCAATATCACTCCAGAAGTCCCCCTCACGCAGTTGAAAACCTTTGGTGAGGTATTGAATGTCGTCAATCAGTTGATCGGTTCGGTAGTCTTCAACAAAACGTACGCCAGCGCCTTTGGCGCGCAGACGCATGTTAATGTCTTTCGTGATCAGTACCACTTCACGTGGTGCTCGTTTGTTTTGCAGATAAAGCACCGCATTGAGTATGCGGTTGTCACCGGCTTTGTCGGCGAAGGCTTTGACGGTTTCCTGCAGTTCAAAATCCGCCAAAATGGAAATGGTGCCTTGGTCGGGGCTGTCTTTAGAAACAGGAATACCTTCAGAAATTTCATCGGGCGTTGCTTCTTTAAATAAATCTTCCAAAGCGCGAATAGCCACGCGAGCGTCTCTTGCGACATCGCGTTTGCTGTCTTTGATTCGGTCGAGTTCTTCCAACACGGTCATGGGGATAACGACATCGTGTTCTTGGAAAGAGAAGATGGCAAAGGGTTCATGAAGAAGAATGTTGGTATCAAGTACAAACAGTTTCCGATCGGTATCGCCCATAGCGTCTCCTTGCCGTAATACGGCTCTGCATGCGAGTGGTTAGGTCGTTCTCAAATAGGTGTGAAGCGGCCTAACTCTGATTGCTTGCAATAGAGGTTGCCGGGCTGATGTCGGTTAGTGTGCAACCGAGTAGCAAGACAACTTACTGCAAACCCGTGTTGATCCTAATCGTGTACTAACGCGCTTAAATCATATGCAATGGTTTTAAACGCCCCTCACTAGAAGTATACGTAATATTTACGTTCTACAACTTAATAATTGGCATGAGTATTTTACAATTTGATTGCATTTATAGTTTGGGAAAAAAAGTTTCCGCTTGATGCGGTTTCGGCGTGACCTAAATCACAGCTTCAAGTAAGATTAGCGACCTTTTTCTGCGTATAGGCTACGTCCGATTTATCATGTTGAGCTGGCTTAAAAATACTCAGTTCATACTGGAATGACGAATGCTATCGGCATAGCAGAAGCCAGAATCAGATCTAAACTATTATCCATGCCTACGGGCATGAGTAGACCAACAAGAAACACGAATCAAGAACTAATAACGAGGTAGTCAATTCATGACATTTGCTTTGGGGCAGCGCTGGATTAGCGATACGGAAAGCGATTTAGGTTTAGGTACCGTTGTAGCAATGGATGCTCGTACTGTGACATTGATGTTTGCAGCGTCAGAGGAAAACCGAGTTTACGCACGTAACGATGCACCTGTTACCCGAGTCACCTTTAACGTTGGTGATGTCATCGACTGCCAAGAAGGTTGGTCTCTAAAAGTTGAAGAAGTACTGGAAGATGAAGGTCTATACACCTATTTCGGTACTCGTGAAGACACGCAAGAAACCGCCGTTGTTCTGCGTGAGATTTTTCTGAGCAACCAAATTCGTTTTAATAAACCTCAAGATAAGTTGTACGCCGGTCAAATCGATCGCATGGACAACTTTGTTCTGCGTTACCGTGCGCTAACCAACCAGTTTGAGCAGCATAAGAGTCCAATGCGTGGCTTGTGTGGTATGCGTGCAGGTTTGATCCCTCATCAGCTTTACATCGCGCACGAAGTTGGCCGTCGCCACGCGCCACGCGTATTACTGGCGGATGAAGTGGGTTTGGGTAAAACCATCGAAGCGGGCATGATCATCCACCAGCAAGTGCTGTCTGGCCGTGCAGAACGCATTTTGATTGTGGTACCTGAAACACTGCAGCATCAATGGCTGGTTGAGATGATGCGTCGTTTCAATCTGCATTTCTCTATCTTTGACGAAGAGCGCTGTATCGAAGCTTTTGCGGATGCAGAAAACCCATTTGATACCCAGCAATACGTGCTGTGTTCTTTAGACTTCCTACGCAAGAGCCGCAAGCGTTTTGAACAAGCACTGGAAGGCGAATGGGACCTATTAGTTGTCGATGAAGCGCATCACCTTGAGTGGAGCCAAGATAAACCGAGCCGTGAATACCAAGTGGTAGAAGGTTTAGCTGAACGTACTCCTGGAGTGTTGTTACTGACGGCAACGCCAGAACAGCTTGGTCGTGAGAGCCACTTTGCTCGTCTGCGTTTGCTGGATCCTGACCGTTTCTACGATTATGAAGCGTTTGTCGAGGAAGAAGAGCAATACGCACCTGTAGCGGATGCGATTACTTCACTTTTCTCTGGTGAAAAACTGCCTGATGAAGCGAAAAACCAGATTACTGAGTTGTTGTCTGAACAAGACGTAGAACCACTTTTCCGCATTATCGAAAGTGAAGCGGACGAAGAAGCGAAAGCGTCAGCGCGCCAAGAGTTGATCGACAACTTGATGGATCGTCACGGTACGGGACGAGTTCTGTTCCGTAACACACGTGCGGCTATCAAAGGCTTCCCTGCGCGTAACGTGCACCTGATGCCAATGGATATTCCACCGCAATACACCACGTCAATGCGTGTTGCTGGGATGATCGGCGGTAAGATGAGTTCGGAAGCACGTGCGATGAAGAACCTTTACCCGGAAGAAATTTTCCAAGAATTTGAAGGCGATGACGCAAGCTGGTGGCAGTTTGACTCGCGCGTGAATTGGTTACTTGAAAAGGTAAAGGAGAAGCGCAGCGAGAAAATTCTGGTGATTGCCTCTCGTGCAAGTACGGCTCTGCAATTGGAGCAAGCACTGCGTGAGCGTGAAGGCATTCGTGCGACCGTCTTCCATGAAGGTATGTCGATCCTTGAGCGTGACAAAGCAGCCGCTTACTTTGCGCAAGAAGAAGGTGGTGCACAGGTTCTTATCTGTAGTGAAATCGGCTCTGAAGGTCGTAACTTCCAGTTTGCCAACCAATTAGTCATGTTTGACTTGCCGTTCAATCCTGACTTGCTTGAGCAACGTATCGGTCGTTTGGACCGTATCGGCCAAAACCGCGACATCGACATTCATATTCCTTACCTGAAAGGTACCTCGCAAGCCATTCTTGCTCGCTGGTTTGATGAAGGTTTAAACGCTTTTGCAGAAACTTGCCCAACAGGCCGTGCCGTTTATGATAAGTACTCTGATGATCTGATTGAAATCCTTGCTTCTGGTGATACCAGCACGCTAGATGAGATCATTGAAGCGTCAGCAAAAATGAATAAAGAGCTGAAATCCCAATTGGAGCAAGGCCGTGATCGCCTGTTAGAAATGCATTCAAATGGCGGAGAAAAAGCACAACAAATCGTTGAGAAAATTGAATCAACCGACGGTGATACCAATTTGGTCACCTTCGCACTTTCTCTTTTTGATACGATTGGCTTGAACCAAGACGACAAAGGTGAAAACGCACTGATTGTGACCCCATCTGAGCACATGATGGTACCAAGCTACCCAGGCCTGCCATACGAAGGGGCGACGATCACGTTTGATCGTGATACGGCTTTATCTCGTGAAGATATGCACTTTATCAGTTGGGAGCACCCAATGATCCAGGGTGGTATCGATCTTCTGATGAGTGAAGGGGTGGGGACGTCTGCGGTATCTCTACTGAAAAACAAAGCGTTACCAGTCGGGACCATTCTTCTTGAGTTGATTTACGCGGTAGATGCGCAAGCGCCAAAACGCAGTGGTATCGCGCGCTTCTTACCGAAAACGCCAATCCGTTTGATGATGGACTCGCGTGGCAATGACTTGTCTGCTCAAGTGGAATTTGAAAGCTTTAACCGCCAGCTCAGCCCTGTAAACCGTCACTTAGGCAGCAAGTTGGTCACGTCGGTACAGAAAGACGTACACCGCTTAATTGAAGCGGGGGATAGTCTTATCGAAGCGAAGGTTGAGGAAGTACGCAAGCAAGCTCATCAAGATATGCAGCATAGCTTGAATGCAGAACTTGAGCGTTTGCAAGCACTGAAAGCGGTAAACCCAAATATTCGTGATGAAGAAATTGAAGCCATTGATGCACAAATTAAGGAGCTCACTGGTTACATCAACCAAGCTCAAGTGCAGCTCGATTCGCTACGTTTGATTGTGGTGAGCCACAACTAAGTAAGCATTTATTGCTCATTAAAAAAGGTCTTCAGTTGAAGACCTTTTTCTTTATTTGCGGTTTAGTTTCTTTATTTGCGGTTTAGTTTCTTTATGCAGCATGCATTACTCACTCATAGCTAAGTAATTTATATCAACCACTTCCACCAGATAAATACAGCCAAGAAGCCAAACAAGTAAATCAAACCGGCAATCGACAACCACTTCAATTTAGGTCCAACAGCCAAAGGTTCAGGTAACTCGGTTTTGCTCACTAATGTGTAATTCAGCAGAGCAAAGAATGGCGTGGTCATAAAGGCGAGGATCATCGCAAAGTTCAGCATAGGCAATAACGCAGAAGCCCAGAAAACCACAATACCTAATGCAAGTAAGGCGACCACCAGCATGATCGCTGACGTGGCTTTAGGGTTAGTGTCTGGTTGTGAGCGCAGTAGACGTTGAGAGTCAGAAATAACGCGTGAGTAGCCATCAATAACGGTAATCGTGCTGCCAAAGATACAGAAAAACGCAATTACCGCGATTAAGTAACGAGACCATTCGCCAATTGTTGCCGCATATAAGCCAACCAATTGGTGGGAGAAGCCAACGCCAGAGCTTTCAAGCGCAACGCCAGAGCCATAAAGCATCAAAGAACCTAATGATACAAAGATAATGGCAAGAAAAGCCGTGCCAATATAACCGACATTAAAGTCAAATAGAGCAGAGCGATACGTTACTTCTTGCTGGCTTGATTGGCGTTTTAGCCATGCAGAGGTTAAACAGGAGATCTCTATCGGTGCTGGCATCCAGCCCATTGTTACGACGATAAAGCCAATTGCCGCAATCGACCAAGGTGACGGTGGCTCGAAGTTGGCCACTTGCTCAACAGGGTTACCAAAGGCGATAGAAACGGCAAGTAAAGTCGCGATGGTTAACACCGACATGATCACCTTAGATAGCGTATCGAGCGCTTTGTAATGGCCAGCAAATAATATGATCAGGCAGGTGACAATCACAATGATACTGAGTGATGCCATTGATAGTGAAAACGGAATGAAGTAGCCCAGCAAGCTAGCACTAAACATCAACAAAGCGGCGGTATTGATTACGGCTGAGACCACGCTCAGAAATAGAAATAGCCATAGATAAGGCCGACCTAATTTCGCGTAGCCCTCAACCAAGGTGAGCCCTGTCCCCATGGTGTACTGTACGCCCGCTCGGAAAAAAGGGTATTTAAACAGGTTTACGAGCAGAATCAGTGCAGCCAATTGCCAACCATAAATCGCACCAGCTTTGGTTGATGCGACGAGGTGAGAGCCACCGACTGCAGCAGATGCCATTAATATGCCGGGGCCTAGCGAACGAAAAAATAAGGAAAGTTTGGATTGGGGTTTATCTATAACGGCGGAGTCCATTGCTTATTGTCCTTTTTATCTTATGTACCTTTCTAAAGAGATACATACCGCAGTGCATGACAAGCTGAGCGCTCGCCCTATACTGCGCAACGGTAATGTCTTTTAAATGCTGTGTTTTTATGTATTTATTTTAAGTATTCTTTGCGAATATCATGCTGTGTGCATCTAGCACTCTATTCAGTTATGCGTCTTGTTGTCAAACTAAATTTACAACGTGCTATTTTTAGTTTTTATGCTAAAGGATTGACTTTGTTTTATTGGTTTGAACTTTTCTTCAGAACCATGCATCTGGGTGCTATTTGGGTATATAATCGCGGCGTTTTTATTTTGTAGAGATCTCCCATGGCAATGCTTGAATATACCCCTCCCACCGACCCTTGGGTCGATATCGTTTTTGAGGATGACGACATTCTGGCAGTGAATAAGCCATCAGGATTGCTGTCTGTTCCTGGTCGCCTCGCAGAGCATTACGACAGCATGTGGAGCCGCCTCAAGGAAGTGCATCCAGAAATCCAAGTAGTGCATCGCTTGGATATGTCGACATCAGGGTTGATGCTGCTGGCGAAAAACAAACCTTCGGAGCGAGCATTAAAAAAGCAGTTCCAATATCGTCTCACTCACAAGGTGTATTACGCACGTGTTTGGGGGCATGTTGAGCCGCAAGAAGGGAATATTGATCTTCCATTAATTTGTGATTGGCCAAATCGTCCGCGACAAAAAGTATGTTTCGACGACGGCAAACCATCTCAAACTTTATTCCAAGTGGTGAAGCGTGAAGTGCACCCTGATGGCACCCATACGACCGTTGTGCGACTACTGCCCATTACTGGTCGATCGCATCAGTTACGCGTGCATTTGATGGCGATTGGTCATGCGATTGTGGGTGATGAGTTTTATGCAAGCGAAGAGGCGTATCAGTTTTCAGAACGTTTAGAGTTGCACGCTGCGGAGCTAAGTTTTTATCACCCAGCCACGGATCAGCTGAGCAGTATTTTTGTACCCTGTGACTTTTATCCTGAAGCCGAGGCGGCGATCTTTAACTATTTTTCGCCAGAACGTACATTGCCTGATTATAAAACGTTGCCACACCCTTGAATGCCAGCCGCAGTCAACAACGGTTCTTTCTAGTTCGCTATTTCGTTACTGTGGTTGATGTATCCTGTCTTTCAGCCGTGAACAAGGAGTTGTTATGTCTTTGCCGACCATCGTATTTTTGGACCGTGCGACCATCCCAGAACATATTGAGATCCCACGACCTAGCTTTCAGCACTACTGGCGTGAGTACGACTTAACCGCGCCAGAGCAGGTAATAGAAAGGTTAGCAGATGCAGATATCGTGATTAGCAATAAAGTCCTGCTTGACCAAAATATATTAGAGCAACTACCACAATTGCGGATGATCGCGGTTGCCGCGACTGGTTTTAACAACGTCGATGTGGACTACTGTGCTAAGCATGATATTGCGGCTGCCAATGTACGTGGTTACGCGACGCGTTCGGTACCTGAGCACGTGATTGCGATGCTGTTTGCTTTACGCCGAAATTTATTTGGTTACCATCAAGATATTGCCGCTGGCGAATGGCAGCGTAATAAGCAGTTTTGCTTTTTTACGCACCCAATCGGGGATATAGGTGGTAGCACGCTAGGTGTTATTGGCAGCGGCGCTTTAGGGCAAGCGACAGCACAGTTAGCTGATGCGCTAGGCATGCAGGTGATCTTTGCTGAGCGTAAAGGTGCACCGGAATGTCGACCTGGTTATGTACCGTTTGAAGAAGTGTTGAAACGTTCTGATGCGTTGACTTTGCACTGTCCGCTCAACGAGCATACTCAGAATTTAATTGGTCAAGCAGAGTTGCAACAAATGAAGTCCAACGCCATTCTAATTAATACGGGCCGTGGAGGCTTGGTGAATGAGGACGCGCTGGTGGATGCCCTAAAGCAGGGAGAAATCGCTGCGGCTGGCTTTGATGTCTTTACCCAAGAACCAGCTGATGAGAGCAATCCGCTGATTGCCAATATGGGTTTACCTAATTTGTTGCTTACACCGCATGTTGCATGGGGCAGCGACTCATCTATCCAACGTTTAGCGGAAATCTTGATTGAGAACATTAACGCTTTCGAGCGCGGAGACCGCGTTAATCGCTTAGTGTAACGCTGACTGTAAAACCAAAGATAAAAAAAGCAGACATCATGTCTGCTTTTTTCGTTAATTGAATGCTCGTTGGCATCGAGCCGTCGAATTAAAACTCTTCTTCGTTGAGACCTTTTAGGATCTGGAAGATTTCGCGGTACGCTTTTGCTGGTTTCCCTGCTTTTTTCTCTTTGGCTGCTTGGCGAGCCAATTGGCGTAGACGCTGACGATCCGCTTCTGGGTACATTTCCATTACGTCATCAATGGCTTTGTCGCCTTCTTCCACCACGCGATCACGCAATGCTTCAAGCTTGTGGAATACCGCTGTTAATTGAGAGTGCTTGTTACGAATCTTATCCAACGCCGCTTGGATTGGCTCTGGATCTTCATAACGCATCAACTTACCAATACGTTGTAATTGGCGACGACGTGCTTCGTTTTTAAAGCGTTGTGCGTCTGCAATTGCTTCTCGCAGGTCTTCGCTCAATGGAAACTTTTCTAGAACTGCAGGTTTGAGGCCGACAAGCTCCTCACCTAGCTTTTGCAGTTCTTCCATGTCTCGCTTCATCTCGGATTTGCTTACCCAGATGATCTCTTCTTCTGGTTCCCATGGCGCTTTTTGATTCTTACGTGCCATTTCAGTTGCCTGTGTTTTGATTAATATTATGACTATTTTAACAAGAATCGTGGGGAGAAAGCGAAATTCTTGTTATCCTATTATTCATCAAAGACAAGATGTGAAAGACAATGGATATTAAACAGCAGGTTGCTGAGCAACGTACCGAGCTAGAGCAAGCCGTCGCAAGAGCCTTAAAGCTTGCATCGGCAAAATCTGACGCCGCCGAAGTCGCAATTACCAAAAGCACTGGTTTAAGTGTATCTACTCGCATGGGCGAGGTAGAAAATGTCGAGTTCAACAGCGATGGTGCGCTGGGCATTACCGTTTACCGAGGTCAACGTAAAGGCAGTGCTTCCACGTCTGATTTAAGTGAAGCTGCTATCGAGCAAACCGTTATTGCGGCGCTGGATATTGCGCATTACACATCTGAAGATCCATTTGCAGGGCCCGCAGCCAAAGAATACATGGTGCAAGAGATCCCTGAGCTTGATCTTTTCCACCCAGACGCCCCTGATCCCGATTATGCTGCCGATGTGGCGATCGCCGCTGAGAAAGAAGCGTTAAGTTATGACAGTGCAATCAAGCAAAGTGATGGCGCGAGTTATGATAGCCACTACGGTGTAAAAGTGTATGGTAACAGCCATGGCTTATTAGCAAGCTATGCGTCTAGCCGCCACAGTACCAGCTGTTGTGTGATTGGCGTTGGTCAAAATGGCGAAATGGAGCGTGATTACAGCTACACAGTGGCACGTCATCGCGATGACTTATGGACACCAGAAACAGTGGGTCGTAAGGCGGCAGAGAATACGATTAACCGCTTAGATGCGCAGCGCCTAAAGACAGGTAAATACCCAATCATGTTTGCTGCTGATGTTGCAACTGGCTTGATTGGTCACCTTGTTATGGCGATCAGCGGTGGTAACCTGTACCGTAAATCTTCTTTTCTACTTGATCACCTTGGTAAGCAAGTGCTTCCTGAGTGGTTCAATATCTCGGAGCGTCCACATGTATTACGTGGTTTGGCGTCAAGCCCCTTCGATAGCGAAGGCGTGTACACTCAAGATCGTGAGATCATCACTGACGGTGTGTTAGCGACTTACCTGTTAACCAGTTATGCCGCACGTAAAATGAAGATGGCGCCGACAGGTCACGCTGGTGGCATCCACAACTGGTACGTGAAATCGACTGGTCAAAACTTCGAACAAATGCTTAAAGAGCTCGGCACTGGTTTGCTAGTGACAGAAGTGATGGGGCAAGGCGTGAACGTGGTAACAGGTGATTACTCTCGCGGTGCTGCAGGCTTTTGGGTTGAGAACGGCGAAATCCAATACCCAGTATCGGAAATTACCATTGCTGGTAATCTAAAAGACATGTTCAATAAGATTGTTGCCGTAGGTAGCGACGTTGAAACGCGCTCGCAAATTCAAACGGGTTCAATCTTACTGGATGCGATGAAAGTTGCGGGTGAGTAAGCTTTCCTAATTCAGAATTAAAAAAGCCTGATGTGTTCATCAGGCTTTTTAGTTTTTGCAGTTAGGTAATCAGTATTGTGGCAAGCCCTAAGAATACTGATAAACCAATTACATCCGTTACGGTCGTTAACGCCATACCACCAGCTAAAGCTGGGTCGATGTTCATTTTCTTTAAGAGGATTGGAATCGTTACTCCGGCAACCCCAGCGACCAATAAGTTAGTCAGCATCGCGGCGGAAATGATTCCCCCTAGCATCCAGTTACCTTTCCAAGCGACAACAATACCGCCAATAATCAGCGCCCACATGATGCCGTTGAGTAAACCGATCGAGGCTTCTTTCATCAACAGTTCTCGTTTGTTCGAGTCACCGATATGACCAAGAGCAAGGCCACGAATTACTAGTGCGACGGTTTGGTTACCAGCGACACCACCCATGGAAGGAACAATCGTCATCAATACGGCAATGGCAGCCATCTGGTCTAGCGTGGCTTCAAACATGTTAGAAACAGAAGCGGCAGCGAGTGCGGCCAACACGTTAGCCCCAAGCCAGATACTACGTTTGCGAGCTGATTTTACAACGGGTGCGAAGGTATCTTCGTCATCGTCCATACCTGCCATACTCATCATCGAGTGCTCGGCATCTTCACGGATAACGTCAACTACGTCATCGATAGTGATACGGCCAACGAGATGCTGATTCTCGTCTACGACAGGAGCAGAGACCCAGTTACGACGTTCGAACAGACTAGCAACATCTGAATCACTGGTATCGACAGTGATCGCTTCGTCAGCATCTTCCATGATGTCGACAATTTTGACATCAGGCTGGGTCGTGATCAGCAGAGTAATGGGTAGTTCACCAATCAGTTTGCTTTCTTCATCAATGACATAAAGTGCATCCGTTGCTTCTGGTAGTTCACCTTTCATACGCAGATAACGTAAAACCACGTCCACATCTACGTCACCACGAATCGTGATAACGTCGGTGTTCATCAGCCCACCTGCAGTGTCTTCTGGGTAGGACAGGGCGGTTTCGACACGCAGACGGTCAGAGGAGTCCATTTGCGACAGGACTTCGCGTGACAGGTTGTCTGGCAAGCTACGCAGTACATAAGCCACGTCATCGGTATCCATGCCTTCTGTCGCTTCTGCAAGCGCTTCTGGTGCCATTTTGGATACGAGACTATCTTTGACGTCTTCGTTCAGTTCGTCGAGGATTTCACCGTAGTCTTCAGGGTCGGTGAGTTGCCAGAGAACTTCACGGCTTTTGCGTGGAGAGGCTTCTAAAAGGTGAGCGATATCCTCAGGTTCCATGTCCTGTAACTGACGACGAACATGGACGAAGCGGCCATTTTCTAGCGCTTCTGTGACTTCTTGGAGGGCTTGGTGAGCTTGGTCGAATTCAATTTGCTCTGCCATTCATTCCTCCCAATTCCTGATATTTACAATGCGTTGAATAATAACTTAATTCTAGGCACCTTTTAATAACAACTTATGATACTAAGCAAATTTATTTATTGGCCCAGTCAGGGGAAGGGGAGTGAGAGGTAATAAAAAAGCGAGTAAATTACTCGCCTTCATCAAATTTATCTTCGATTAAGTGGCAAACGGCATCCAGTGCTTCTTCTGCTTGCTCACCCGCAGCGTGGATTGTGACGTACTGTCCTTGAGCAGACTCAAGCATTAATAAACCCATTACGCTGTCTGCTGTGGCGGTTTTGTCTTCTTCATTGTCGATAGTGATGACCGCTTCAAAGCTCTGGGCCAGTTCGACCAGTTTGACGGCTGCGCGAGCATGTAAGCCAAGGCGATTTTGAATCAATACTTTACGACTTAACTCCACAGCTACTCCTTAGTGTTTTTCTCTAGTGAGGTATGACGAATTTGCACTTGGTGTCCTTTATTGGCGAAGTACTCACCGATTTGCTGAGTTAAGTACACCGAACGATGTTTACCTCCGGTACAACCTATTGCAACGGTCAAATAGCTGCGGTTATTTTTCTCGAGCAGAGGTAACCAATTCTCTATAAAGTTTTCAATTTGGTATTTCAAACTTAACACCGATTGGTGCTGCTCCAAAAATGCGGCGATAGGAGCATCCAAACCCGTAAGTGGGCGCAACGCTGGTTCCCAATGTGGGTTGGGCAAGAAGCGAACGTCGAATACGTAATCGGCATCGGAAGGCAGGCCATATTTGAAGCCAAAAGACTCAAATACCATAACAAGCCCTTTGCGATCTCTGCCTTCAACACGCATACGCACGGTTTCACTCAACTCATGCAAAGATTGTCCACTGCTGTTCAGTACAAGATCGGCATGCGCTTTCAGTGGCGTTAAAATTTCTTTCTCACGCTCGATGGCTTGGTCAAGGGAGAGGGAGGTGCCACCTAAAGACAAAGGGTGGATTCGGCGTGTTTCGCTGTAGCGTTTGAGTAGCGTTTCCTTATTGGCGTCCAAGAAAAGCACGGTCACATCAAGCTCTGTTTTCAACTGCTCCAGTGTACCAGTCAGTTCTTTTAGCTTTTTAGGGATATTGCGAATATCAATGCTTACCGCAACATTCTGCTTGCTGTCAGCAACAGAGTGAACAAATGCGTCCAGCAAATTCACTGGGAGGTTATCAACACAGTAATAACCTAAGTCTTCCAGTACGCGCAGCGCAATACTCTTACCGGCACCTGAGTGCCCGCTAACCACGATTAGTCGCATGATGTCCGTCCTGCTTATTGGTGAATCATGATGTCGTAAAGTTCTTCATCACTCTGAGCATTGCGCAGTAGTTTCAATACTTGCTTATCGCTCAGACGTTCTGCCATAGAGGATAGAGTCTTGAGGTGCTCTTTGCACTGTTCTTCTGGTACAAGGAGCGCAAAAAGAAGGTCGACAGGTCGATTATCAATCGCATCGAATTCAATTGCTTCATCACATTGCAGCAAGACAGCAATAGCCTTGTCGCTCGATTGCATTCTAGCGTGTGGGATCGCAATACCGTTTCCGATACCAGTACTGCCCATTTTCTCTCTGTTGAGCATGCACTCGAACAGTTCGGTAGAATCTTGGCCCGTTTGATCAGCCACGATGCGGCTGATCATTTCAAGGGCGCGTTTTTTACTCGTGCAGTGGACCGCACTCTTGGTGCAGTCCAATGACAGTATTTCGCTCAGTTGCATGATTAATGACTGTTTAGTTTTTCTTTGTGCTTATTGAGTTGGCGAACCAATTTATCTACCAGCGAATCGATCGCGGCATACATATTTTCGTCATCAGCTGATGCGTGGATTTCGCCTTGATTTATATGAAGCGTAGCTTCCGCGATTTGAGTGATTTTTTCAACTTTTAGTACAACATGTACTTGATTGATATGGTCGAAGAACCTTTCGAGCTTCTGAAACTTAGAATTTACATAGTCTTGCATTGAATCGGTAAGATCAACGTGATGGCCTTGAATATTGATTTGCATAGACTTTCCTTTTCAGTTAGTGCCTTATAATAGGCGTTTACGCTGACTTGAAGGGGCAATTCCCAAGGATTCTCGATATTTGGCTATCGTACGTCTCGCGACCTGAATCCCTTGGTCAGCCAGAAGAGCAGCAATCTTGCTATCACTCAGTGGTTTAGCAGTATTCTCTGCTGCGACCAGTTTTTTAATGAGTGCGCGAATTGCTGTTGACGAACATTCTCCGCCGTTGTCAGTACTAACATGGCTAGAGAAGAAGTACTTCAATTCAAAAATGCCACGTGGTGTATGCATAAATTTTTGTGTTGTTACACGAGAAATCGTGGATTCATGCATGTCCACTGCCAAGGCTACATCATTTAGTACCATTGGCTTCATGGCTTCCTCACCATACTCGAAGAAATCTTGTTGATGTTCAACAATACATCTTGCAACTTTGAGTAGCGTCTCGTTTCTACTCTCTAAGCTCTTAATTAACCATTTTGCCTCTTGCAAATTGCTGCGGATGTACTGGCTATCCGCGCTATTGCCTTTGCCTAATTGAGCATATTGTTGATTTACTTTTAATTTTGGAACGCTATCTGGGTTGATAGAAACGGTCCATTTGCCGTTGTCTTTAAAAACGGACACATCTGGAATTACGTACTCGGTATCATCCGGTGTGATACGGCTACCGGGACGAGGATCTAACTGCTGGATAAGTTTGAGGACTTCACGGAGATCGGCTTCTTTCAGCTTAGTCTCTTTGATGACGAGCTTGTAATCACGGTTCCCTAGGTGATCAATATGATCCGCAAGAATCATTTTGGCTTCAGCAAGCCACGGTGTGTCTTCTGGGAAAGTCGCTAGCTGTAGCAGTAGGCACTCTTGTAAGTTGCGTGATGCCACACCGAGCGGATCGAACTGCTGAATACGTTTACGAACGGCTTCTACTTCGTCTAACTCAATCTCTTCGTTATCGAAGCTCTCATGAATTTCTTCAGGAGATAGGGTTAGGTAACCGTAGTCGTCAACAGCGTCAATAATCGCTAATGCAATCGTACGATCAGTTTCACTGAATGGTGTCAGGTCAAGCTGCCACATTAGGTAGTCATGCAATGATTCCGTGGTTTCGCCTTGGTAGACGGGCATATCATCGTCAAGAGCTAAGCCAGTGCTACCGGTATTCGCGCTGTAGACGTCATCCCAAGTGGTATCGATTTCAAGTTCAGAGCTGATCTCTGACTTCTCAATTACGTCTGAACTGTCTGGAACGTCAATGTCTGCTGGTTCGTTAGCACTGTTGCTATCAGCAGCCTCGACCGCTGATTTATCTTCACCGTTTGCTAGAGGCTCATCTTGGCCTTCTTCAACTTCCAATAATGGGTTTGAATCCAAGGCTTCTTGGATTTCCTGTTGAAGATCGAGTGTCGACAGTTGCAGTAAGCGAATCGCTTGTTGCAACTGTGGCGTCATGGCTAACTGTTGACCTAGCTTGAGTTGTAATGAAGGTTTCATTCAGTGTTACTTACCTTGTAATGCTCAGAATCTTACCGTTCCTAATATAATCATAGACGGAATTGTTCGCCGAGATAAACTTGTTTCACCTGTTCATTATTGAGAACTTCTGCCGGAGTTCCCGATGCAATTAGGTGCCCTTGGCTTACGATATAGGCTTTTTCGCATACGTCCAGTGTTTCACGCACGTTATGGTCAGTGATTAACACTCCGAGGCCGCGATCGCGTAGATGCTCGATGATTTTCTTGATGTCATTAACCGAGATTGGGTCAACACCTGCGAAAGGTTCATCCAACAAAATGAATTGAGGGTTGGCTGCTAAAGCGCGAGCGATTTCCACTCTGCGTCGCTCACCCCCTGATAGTGCCATACCTGCACTGGTTCTGATGTGCTGAATGTGGAATTCTTCCAACAAATCTTCCAGCTTATCTTGGCGCTCTTCACGTGTCATTTCTTGACGAGTTTCGAGTACAGCCATGATGTTATCTTCTACCGACAGCTTACGGAAAATCGACGCTTCTTGCGGAAGGTAGCCAATCCCGAGACGCGAACGACTATGCATCGGCAGAATACTGATGTCTTTATCATCAATGGTGATGGTGCCTTCATCTCGTGGCACCAAGCCGACAATCATATAAAACGAGGTGGTTTTACCTGCGCCGTTTGGGCCTAGCAGCCCAACAATCTGACCAGATTCAACTTCCAAGCTAACATCGGTTACGACTTTGCGCTTTTTGTAGCTTTTCGCCAAGTTTTTCGCACTCAGTACTGCCATATTAGTTCTCTATCTGATTGGGTTGCAAAATGGTCGTAACGCGCTCTTCCTTAGAGCTATCAGCGACTAGCTTTTGTTTACCAATTTGGTAACGAATCGAAGAACCTTTGATGGTGTTGTTGTCTTGTGCCAGTTGCGCTTGACCTTTCATGGTCAGTTCGTCTGTAGAAATACGGTAATCCAGCTCCACAGCTTGACCACTCAGTGTCTTACCATCGTCCATCAGCTGAGAAAACTTCGCAGGTTTACCAAATGCTTGAATCTGTTTGATGGCTTCGGTTTTAGGATCGCGCGTTACCACGATTCTATCAGCATCGATATTGATGCTACCTTGCTTAAGAGATACATCGCCTTTAAAAATAACCTGGTTACTCTTCATATCCACTTGTTGGGTGTCAGAGTTAATGTAAACCGGTTGTTGAGTATCCGACTTAAGTGCCAGCGCTTGAGGCGCCGCCAATACCAGTGCCAGTAGGCTAAGGTGTAACGGTTTCATATCGACCTTGAACTTCGTCTGTCAGAGTTGCGGTATGCTGCTTTAAGTTGCCTTGCATTGCGCCTCCAGTAGTTTCAAATTGTGGCCCAACCAACATGACCTGTTGATCAGCTTTAAAATCACGATTGGTTAGATTAATGACTAACTTGTCTGTTGCCATGGTATCAAAACTCGCACCCGGCAGAAGATTTTGCATTAAGACTTTGTCATATAACGTTAAGACTTGGTCTTCATCTAACACGGCTCTTGTGGCCGTCACCTTCCATTCAATGACGCTACCTTCACGGTAAACCATCAAAGTCGGGTTATTAAAAATGGTATCTCCACTCTTAGCATAATGGTCTAAGTTCGTGGAGCGGATGATGTAACTGCGGACACCATCTTCACCATAGGTGATGTTTTCCAGTCCAGTACCACTGAACATGGGCAGTTCAGAATCTGGTGCTACTTGAATTGCGTCGTTGCCTTTTGGGGTCAGTAGGTAATAACCGCACCATGCGACAACGAAGATCAAGAGCAAATAAATAAGGCGAGTAAAACTCATATAATGAAGGCCTATCGTTTAGCTCAGTACTTCCCTGACCATTGCCTTTATTTGTGTAATAAATGATTTAAATGTTTGTGCTGATATTACATCACGCCAGCTTTTAGTAAATCGTGCATGTTCAGTGCACCCACAATTTTTTCGTCTTTACATAAAATCAGAGCGTTAATATTTTTATTCTGCATCAAGTTCAAACCTTCAACCGCTAGCATATCAGGGTGCGCTGTGGTTGGATTTGTCGTCATGACTTCGCCAATCGCGGTCGTATGAATATCAATGCGTTTGTCTAAGGTGCGACGTAAATCACCATCGGTGAATATACCAAGCATAGCATCGTGTTCATCGACGATAGCGGTCATGCCTAGCCCTTTTTCTGAAATTTCAAGCAGGGCATCGCGAATCAATGCGTTTGGAGAAACTTTAGGTAACGCTTCTCCAAAGTGCATAATATCAGACAACTTAAGCAGCAGTTTTCTCCCTAACGCGCCACCTGGATGAGATAGAGCAAAATCTTCGGCAGAAAAACCACGCGCTTGGAGTAGGGCTACGGCTAATGCGTCTCCCATTACTAATGTAGCCGTGGTACTGCTGGTCGGTGCCAACCCTAGTGGGCAAGCTTCTTGAGGTACCGTGATTTGCAGGTGCAAGTCAGACAGTTTTGCCATATTGGATTCTGGCTTGCCTGTCATACTAATTATCTTGATGTTCAGGCGTTTTAATACCGGAAATAGAGACAGAATTTCGTTTGACTCACCAGAGTTAGAAATTGCGAGCACAATATCTCCAGGACTGATCATGCCCAAGTCGCCATGTGCTGCTTCGCCAGGGTGAACGAAAAACGCAGAAGTCCCCGTGCTTGCCAGAGTCGCAGCAATCTTGTTACCAATGTGGCCTGACTTGCCAATACCCATAACGACTACTTTGCCGCTGTTGGAAAGGATCAGTTCGCACGCTTTCTCAAATTGATCATCAAAGTAGGTATCCAGCTCTTGCAGAGCAGCAACTTCGATATCAAGAACTTGTTTAGCAGCAGCGCGAAAATCAAATTGATTGGACATATCAGTTCTCTACTTATTTATCGTGGTAATTAAGCGGCCATGTTTGCGAATAAGTACACTTGATAACCTAGGAAGCATGCAAACAAGATTGCACCTTCAATACGGTTAATACTGCGTGATTTACCCAAACACATCGCGACAAGTAACAGTGAAACGCCTAACATGACCCAGAAGTCACGTCCCATCGCGTACTCACTCAGTACCGATGGATTAATGATGCCAGGAATGCCCATTACGGCCAGAATATTAAACACATTCGAGCCAATAATGTTACCGACGGCCATGTCGTCTTCACCTTTTAAAACACCAGCAAGCGATGCTGCGAGCTCAGGTAGACTAGTGCCGATGGCAATGATAGTCAGACCGATGACAAGATCGCTCATGCCAAAATACTTTGCAATAATCACCGCGTTATCCACTAGCATGCTTGCTGCCAAAGGAAGCAGTATCAGGCCAATAACCACCCACATGATCGCTTTAGGGTTGCTGACGCCTTCTGGGATCTCTGACTCTTGGTCATCAAGAAAAACATCACCTGATTTTTGTTCTTTGCGGCTGATCTGCAACATAGCAAATAAAAATGCCCCAAAGAGTACAAACAATAAGACACCTTCATAAAAACCGAGATGGCTATTCCAAAGCAGAATACCGGCGAGTACTGTTACTGCAATCATTAATGGCAGTTCCCGGCGGATGACCGCGGAGCTAATCGACAGAGGCTTTATGAGTGCTGTAATACCTAGGATTAACGCGATGTTCGCGATGTTTGAGCCTAAAACGTTACCCACTGCAGTATCGGTTTTTCCGTCCCAGGCTGCGGTTGCAGAAACCATCATCTCTGGCGCAGAAGAGCCCATCGCAAGGATTGTCATGCCGATGACAAGAGGTGAAATACCGACGTTGCGGGCTATCGCTGCAGAACCAAAAACAAGTTTATCTGCACTCCATACGAGCAAAACAAGACCGACTATAAGCAACGCTACGGCTTCGAGCATGAGAATTCCTAAGTATTAAATAAGTAAAATGAATAACCGCTAATTTTGACCTTTTGCGGCCTAAAATGGAAGATAAACGACGAATAAATTAAAGGTTAGTAACGAAAATGTATGCAAATGTCGTTCATTTAAATCAGCAATTCTTGTCTAGGATTTAAACACTTTGCGCTGATTTGATCGTAATCCACAAAAAATTGCAGGTATATACTCGACTTTATTTAATTGAACAGTGCTTTAAATTCAAAGCCAATGTGCTTATGATTGCAGCCTAATAAATGTACCGACGTTACTTTATTAAACGTGAAATTCAACTCCGTTGTGTGTCTGGTTGATGATGCCGTGAGTTGCAACGCTCCGACAGTAGAAGAGATGATATGTCGAACAACGATTTAGTCACCGTGAACAACCTCACTTTTTCACGGGGAGAGCGCAAGATCTTTGATGGTATTGATCTGCATGTTCCTGAGGGCAAAGTGACGGCCATTATGGGACCATCGGGAATTGGTAAAACAACACTGCTGCGTTTAATTGGTGGTCAGTTGTATCCCGAGCAAGGAGAGATCTGGTTTGATGGCGACAATATTCCCTCTCTCTCGCGTAAAAAACTCTACCATGCTCGAAAGAAAATGAGCATGTTGTTTCAATCAGGAGCTTTATTCACTGATTTGAATGTCTTTGATAACGTCGCCTTCCCATTACGAGAGCATACGAATTTATCTGAAGAGCTGATTCGTACCATGGTATTGCTTAAGCTTGAAGCCGTCGGTCTACGCGGCGCGGCACAACTGATGCCGAGCGAGCTATCGGGTGGCATGGCAAGACGCGCTGCGTTGGCGCGTGCGATCGCCCTGGATCCTGATTTAATCATGTATGATGAACCATTTGTCGGACAAGACCCAATCACCATGGGTGTCTTGGTTGAGCTTATTAGTAATCTAAATCAAGCGTTAGGTTTAACTTCTATAGTCGTTTCTCACGACGTGCCTGAAGTGATGAGTATTGCCGATTGGGTTTATCTGATGGCCGATGGCAAAATTATCGCTTTTGGCACACCAGAAGAGCTTAATCAGAATCCTGACCCTCGCGTTCAGCAGTTCTTACAAGGTGATGCTGATGGTCCTGTACCGTTTCGCTTCCCTTCTCAAAGTATCGAAAAGGACTTATTTGATGGTCGATAACTTTATGCATTTTGTCGCCTCACTAGGTAGACGAACGCTCTCCATCTGCGGAGCATTTGGTCGTGCGACTTTCATGCTGATTGGGGCACTGTTTACTAAGCCACAACCGCTCAAAAGCTTTCCTCTGCTCGTTAAACAACTTTATTCCGTAGGCGTCCAGTCTCTGGCGATTATCGTCGTATCTGGGTTGTTCATTGGTATGGTCTTGAGCCTACAAGGCTATGTTGTGCTGGTGGATTACGGCGCAGAGGGCAGTTTGGGGCAAATGGTGGCGCTCTCATTGCTACGTGAATTAGGGCCCGTTGTCACTGCACTTCTGTTTGCTGGTCGTGCAGGCTCTGCGTTAACTGCAGAGATAGGTTTGATGAAAGCGACGGAGCAACTCTCTAGCCTTGAAATGATGGCGGTAGATCCTTTGAAAAGAGTGATCGCGCCACGTTTTTGGGCTGGTGCTATTTCAATGCCATTACTGGCTATGATTTTCATGGCAGTGGGTATTTGGGGCGCTCAGCTTGTTGGTGTTGACTGGAAAGGTGTTGACCATGGCAGTTTTTGGTCAGCGATGCAGTCCTCAGTTGAACTAGGACAGGATATTGGTAACAGTATGATCAAATGCTTTGCGTTTGCAATTACGGTTACTTGGGTCGCTCTATTTAACGGTTATGATGCTATTCCAACTTCGGAAGGGATCAGCCGAGCAACTACGCGCACTGTTGTGCATTCTTCTTTAGCAGTACTGGGACTAGACTTTGTACTGACCGCATTGATGTTTGGGAATTAATCATGCAACAAACACGTAAAACTGAATTATGGGTTGGCAGCTTTGTATTAGCGGGAATTTGCGCGATTCTTGTGATGATTTTTCAAGTTGCTGACGTAAAAAGCATTGGCTCTGGTGATACTTACACCCTCAAAGCTGAGTTCGATAATATTGGTAGTTTAAAAGTTCGCTCGCCAGTAAAAGTGGGTGGGGTTGTGATTGGCCGGGTAAGCAATATTTCGCTTAACCCAGATAACTTATTACCTGTTGTAACTCTATCGATCAATAGCAAATACAATCAATTCCCAGAAACGTCGAGCGTACAAATTTTGACGTCTGGCTTGATTGGTGAGCAATACATTGGTTTAGTACCAGGCTTTGTTTTTGACGATGAAGTCATGCTGGTCGATGGCGATACCATCGAAGACACCAAATCAGCGCTCGTGCTTGAAGACTTAATTGGTCAAGTGCTTTACAGCGTAGGTGGTTCAGACGATTCAAGTAAGGAATAACTATGTTAGCGAGATTATTACTTTCAGTTTGTGCTGTGTTTAGCGCGTTTGGTACAAGTGCAGCAGAAGTGGATAAAACTGAACCTTATAAGATGATGAAGCAAGTGGCTGAAGTCACGTTCGAAAGATTAAAAGCCGAGCAGCCGAAAATCAAACAAGACCCAGATTTACTCAAGGTGATTGTTGAAGAAGAGCTAATGCCTTACGTCAACTACCGCTATGCTGGGTTAAAGCTCCTAGGTCCAAACCTAAAAGGAGCGAAACGTGAAGACGTACTTGAGTTTATCGATGCATTTCGCGCGTACTTAATTGCTTCTTATGCCCAAGTGCTAACGCAATACAGTGACCAAAAAATTGAATTTGGTCCTGAGCCTAGCATTGATGACTCTAAGCGTATCACCAGTATTAAAGTTGATATCATCGATACGCCGCGTCCAAACATCAAGCTAGAGTTCAAATTGCGTAAAGACAACAAATCTGGTGAGTGGGAAGCGTTCGATATGATTGCGGAAGGCATCAGTTTACTCTCTAGCAAACAGTCAGAATGGAATAGCAAAATTCGTCAAGAAGGCATTCTATCTGTCGCGAAAGATCTAGAAAAATTAGCTGCGGAACCGATTCGCTTTGAGGCGAAGAAATAATGGCTCAGACTCCCGCTCAGTGGCAATTAGATCAAAACATTCTTAAGCTAACAGGGGCACTTGATAGAGATACAGTGCCATCATTGTGGGCGTATGCTCAGCAATGGCAACCAGCTCAAGCTGAGCTGGAATGCTCGTTAAAAGAGATAGAGCGCGTCGACTCTGCAGGAATGGTGATGTTAATCCACTTATTAGAGCATGCAAAAAAGCAAAACTGTCATATAATGCTCAGTTTCGTGCCGGCGCAACTGCGCACTTTGTTTCAACTGAGCAATGTTGAATCTTTAGTGGCCAAACACATACAGAATTATCAGGGGTAAATTGTGGACAGCGCAAAAGTACAACAGTTATTAGAAGAAGCACTAAACCTTCAAGAAGTGCATGTAAAAGGTGAAGGTAGCCACTATGAGGTGGTTGCTGTTGATGCTTGTTTCGATGGAATGAGCCGCGTTAAGAAGCAGCAGTTAATTTATGGTCCTCTGATGGAATACATCCAGCGTAACGACATTCACGCATTATCAATTAAAGCGTTCACACCAGAAGAGTGGGCTCGTGATAAGAAACTGATGTCGCTTTAAGGTTTATTGATGGAAAAGTTTCGAGTTATTGGGTCAGATAAACCACTCGTTGGTGAAGTGACCATTTCCGGTGCAAAAAACGCAGCACTGCCGATTTTATTTGCGTCTATCTTGGCGGAAGAGCCTGTAGAAGTGGCAAACGTGCCACACCTTCGTGATATCGATACAACCATGGAACTGCTTAAGCGTTTAGGCGCGAAAGTAAGCCGTAATGGTTCTGTTCACGTCGATCCTAGTAGCATTACTGAATACTGCGCACCGTATGATTTGGTGAAAACCATGCGTGCTTCTATTTGGGCTTTGGGCCCGCTCGTAGCGCGATTTGGTCAAGGTCAGGTTTCTCTACCTGGCGGTTGTGCTATCGGTGCTCGTCCTGTTGATCTGCATATTTCTGGCCTAGAGCAGCTTGGCGCAACGATTACGCTTGAAGATGGTTACGTTAAAGCTGAGGTTGATGGTCGTCTAAAAGGTGCGCACATCGTGATGGATAAAGTCAGCGTAGGCGCGACGATCACCATCATGTGTGCTGCAGCACTTGCTGAAGGCACTACAACGCTAGACAACGCGGCGCGTGAACCTGAAATTGTAGATACAGCGGATTTCCTAAATAAGCTTGGAGCAAAAATTTCTGGTGCAGGCACAGATACGATTACGATTGAAGGTGTTGAGCGCCTAGGTGGTTGTAAACACAACGTGGTTGCCGACCGTATTGAGACGGGAACATTCCTTGTCGCTGCTGCGGTATCTGGCGGTAAAGTAGTATGTCGTAATACTAACGCTCATTTGCTTGAAGCGGTTTTAGCCAAGCTAGAAGAAGCTGGCGCGCTTGTCGAAACGGGTGAAGATTGGATTTCAGTTGATATGACCGATCGCGAGCTGAAAGCAGTGAGTGTACGTACAGCGCCGCATCCAGGCTTCCCGACCGATATGCAAGCGCAATTTACGCTACTAAACATGATGGCGAAAGGCGGCGGCGTAATCACTGAGACTATCTTTGAAAACCGCTTTATGCACGTACCAGAATTGATGCGTATGGGCGCGAAAGCCGAGATTGAAGGCAACACCGTTATCTGTGGTGATGTTGAGTCATTAAGTGGTGCGCAAGTCATGGCAACCGACCTGCGAGCTTCGGCTAGTTTGGTAATTGCGGGCTGTATTGCTAAAGGCGAAACCATCGTTGATCGTATTTACCATATCGACCGCGGTTACGACAAAATCGAAAATAAACTGGCTGCACTTGGCGCAAATATTGAGCGAGTGAGCGAGGCAAGTTAAACTGCACCGCAGGTAACTTGGATATCAAGAGAGCCGAAACCTGAGTTTCGGCTTTTTTATATCACTCTCATGACCATAGTTATCCTTTATGGAAAGAGAGAAATTAATAGCTGTATCTGGCAAAAGCCGGTTCCTGGAGAACAAGAATGATTGCACTGTTACGTGTATTTGCTGTCGCTATCTTTGCGATTGTTATGTTTATTGGTGGTTGTGGTTACTGCCTGTTAAGCCCCCGAAACCCTAAGCACGTTTTCACTTTTGGCCGCTTGTTTGCCAAGATGTCTCGTGTATTTGGGATTAAGTTAGAGCTGCGTATCCCTGAAGATGCGTATTCACGCGGACAACATGTTTACATTGCTAACCACCAGAACAACTGGGACATGTTTACTGTTTCTGCTGCTGTGACCCCGAAAGTTGTGACAGTAGGTAAAAAGAGCTTGGCTTGGATGCCACTGTTTGGTCAGCTTTACTGGCTTACGGGGAACATCCTGATTGACCGAGCGAATCGCTCTAAAGCAAAAGGTACTATCGATCAGGTCGTGAGCAGCATGAAAGAAAGTGATGTTTCGGTGTGGATGTTCCCAGAAGGCACGCGTTCTCGTGGGCGTGGTTTGCTGCCATTCAAAACAGGTGCTTTTCATGCGGCAATTGGTGCAGGTGTGCCAATCATTCCTATCGTATGTAGCTCGACGAATAAAATTAAGCTGAACCGTTGGAACAATGGTCATGTGATTGTTGAAATGCTACCTCCAATCAGCACTGAAGGCTATGGTAAAGAGGGCATTCGCGAGTTAGCGAATATCTGTCGTGAACAGATGAAAGAGAAGCTTGAATCGTTAGATGAAGAAGTCAAACAGCGCAACGCTGCTTAAGTTTTACTGCGATATCATCACGAAAAGACAATAAAAAACGGGTAGCCTGAGCTACCCGTTTTTTATGTTTGTCAGCAAGTGCAATTATTTGCGAACAGCGATTGCTTCAATCTCGATGCCAACATCTTTTGGTAGGCGAGCCACTTCTACACAAGAGCGTGCAGGGTAGTTTGCTACGCCGTGCTCATCAAAGAACTTGCCGTAAACTTCGTTCACTGTGCCAAAGTCATTTAGGTCTTTAACAAAAACCGTTAGCTTTACAATATCAGATACTTTAAGACCTGAAGATTCAACTACAGCCTTTACGTTTTCTAGAGACTGACGAGCTTGTTCTGCGATATCAGCAGACACTTCACCTGTCGCTGGGTTTACTGGGATTTGGCCTGAAGTAAGAACCATGTTACCTAGATCTACGCCTTGAACGTAAGGACCGATTGCTGCTGGTGCAGATTCAGTGTGAAGTACTTTCGTCATTTGATTTTTCCATCAGTTGTAGGGAATAAAGATTCTCAGTTTGCCTCTAAACCCGTGGTAGGTAAAGAGTAAAATACCCCGGCATTGCGGGGTATTTTAAACTAGTCGTACGGTGTGTTTATCGTTCGGTTACGATCTCACGTGAGAACACTTTCTCGCAGTACTTACACTTTAGGCGGATTTCTTGTTTCTTTTCGAATACGCTAAAGCTGCTTTCTACTGGTTCATTGTGAGAAATACAGTTTGAATTTGGGCATTCGAAGACATCGTTAATGCGCTCTGGAAGCTCTAATGCGAGCTTTTTCACCACTTCATAATTTTCGATTTGGTTCACGGTCGCGTGAGGAGCATACAGCGCCAACTTGCTCGCTTGCTCTTCATTAATAAACACATTTTCGATTTTGAGTAGATCTTTATGACCGAGTGCTGATGATGGCAAGTTCAGACCAATCGTAACGCGCTGTGATGAATTGTGCATATCGAACAGTCTTAGTACTTTGATGCCGATTTGCGCAGGGATGTGGTCGATGACCGTGCCATTTTTGATTGCTTCTACCTGCAATTGAGTTTCTTTAGCCATGGGTTTTCTCCTCGATTACAGTGTTTCGTTTAGAACAAGCGCCAACAGTGCTTGGCGAGCGTATACGCCATTTTGAGCTTGCTGGAAGAAGTAAGCATGAGGTGTTTTATCAACATCGGTTGTGATTTCATCCACACGTGGTAGTGGGTGGAGTACTTTTAGATTTTCGCGCGCCCCTTCGAGTAATGCAGCTGTCAAAATATACGCCGATTTAATGTGCGCGTACTCCGATTCATCAAAGCGTTCTTTCTGTACGCGCGTCATGTACAGAATATCCAGTTCAGGAATCACACTCTCCATGTCTGTGTGCAGGCTATATTGAATGCCTGCTTCGTCTAGCTCTTCGCAGATGTAATCTGGCATTGCCAATGCTTCTGGTGCAACAAAGAAGAAGCGGATGTTATTAAACTTCGCTAAGGCTTGAGTCAGAGAGTGCACCGTGCGGCCATATTTTAGGTCACCGACGAACGCGACGTTCAAGTTGTCTAGACGACCTTGTGTTTCCGCGATGGTGTATAGGTCGAGTAGCGTTTGAGTTGGGTGTTGGTTTGCACCGTCACCAGCGTTGATCACTGGCACGCCATTTGAGAATTCAGAGGCCAAGCGAGCGGCGCCTTCTTGTGGATGGCGCATCACAAAGGCATCGACGTAAGAAGAGATGACCTGTACTGAATCTGCGAGTGTTTCGCCTTTTTTCGCCAGAGAGGTATTACCATCATTATCAAAGCCAATCACGTCACCACCAATGCGTTGAATCGCCGTTTCAAACGATAAACGTGTACGTGTTGATGGTTCAAAGAAACAACTGGCAACGACTTTGTTTTTAATCAGTTCTGGTCGAGGTGCTTTTTTAAGGCTGCCTGCTGTTTCTACGATAAGTTCCAGTTCTTCACGTGAAAGCTCTGGAATAGAGATGATGTGCTTCTGGTAAAGCGAGTTCGCCATGATCTTCTTCCCTATAACATTGATGACTACATCCAAATTGCCGAAAGGAATTTTGGACATAAAAAAACCTCCCCAAATGGGGAGGTTTTAAAATTCAATAGAATTAACGAAAATAACACCACGTAAGCGTAGTCGCTTAGCGAGAGCAAATCGCGTTTTCATGTCGGCAATTAGCTTGGTCATTTCTTAATCCTCAGACAAATTGCCGAGCATTATACGCTTAACTTTCGTGAGCGCAAGCGATTACATCATGGTTTTTAGTGGCTGTTTTGGCTTGCTAGTTTAGCTTCCTAATGTTGCTACCATCACGGCTTTGATAGTGTGCATACGGTTTTCAGCTTCGTCGAATACGATGGAGTATTCTGACTCAAATACCTCTTCTGTTACTTCAAGGCCTTTCATGCCGTATTTTTCAGCGACTTCTTTGCCAACGGTAGTTTCATCATTGTGGAAAGCCGGAAGACAGTGCATAAATTTCACATGTGGATTACCCGTTTGTTTAATCACTTCCATATTGATTTGATATGGTGTCATTAAAGCCACACGTTCATCCCATGCCTCAGCGGATTCACCCATAGATACCCAAACATCGGTGTAAAGGAAGTCACAACCCTTCACGCCTTCCTCCACGCTTTCAGTTAATGTGATTTTTGCACCAGTTTGCTGCGCGATAGTTTGGCAAGTTGCCACCAGATCTTCTTCAGGCCAGAACGCTTTTGGCGCGACAAGGCGAATATCCATGCCCATTTTAGCGGCACCCACCATGAGCGAGTTGCCCATATTGTTGCGTGCATCGCCTAGGTAAGCGAAGGTCATTTCATGCAGCTGCTTACCGCGTCCGTGCTCTTGCATGGTAAGGAAATCGGCAAGGATTTGGGTTGGGTGGAACTCATCAGTCAAACCATTCCACACTGGAACACCAGCATAAGTGCCAAGCTCTTCAACAATGGATTGGCCAAAGCCGCGATATTCGATGCCGTCATACATGCGGCCAAGTACGCGCGCGGTGTCTTTCATTGATTCTTTATGGCCAATCTGAGAACCAGAAGGGCCGATGTAAGAGACTTGAGCGCCTTGATCAAAAGCTGCGACTTCAAACGCACATCGGGTACGAGTCGAAGATTTCTCAAAGATGAGTGCAATGTTTTTACCTTGAAGTGTCTTCTGCTCTGTTCCTGCATATTTTGCTTTTTTTAGCTCTGCAGACAGTTCGAGCAAGAACTGGATTTCTTTGGTTGAGAAATCCAATAGCTTCAAAAAGTTGCGGTTACGTAAATTGAAAGCCATAGCTCGTCCCTTAGTACGTGTGATTGAATTAATAGAATGCATTAAAACATATAAATGCTTTATTTGTGAATAATTATTTTTACGTAAAACTAAAAAAGGTTGATGCATTCACATCAACCTTAGTTTTTATTCATTTAATGTAAAAGGACGAATTGGTTATATATCGTCTCGTTCTATCGGACAACTCATGCAGCGGGCGCCACCACGGCCACGGCCAAGCTCGTTACCTGGGACTGTCAGTACTTTGATACCAGCTTTGTCGTATTTTTCGTTGGTGTATACATTGCGTTCGTAACCAATCACAACGCCCGGTTTTACGGTAAGAACGTTATTGGCGTCATTCCATTGTTCGCGCTCAGCTTCATAACTGTCACCACCCGTGGTAATGATTTTCAGCTGATCTAAGCCAAGAGCAGATTCAATCGCATGTAGGTAGTTATGAGATGCTTCAACATGCATTTCACCATTGCCTTTTGGTGTTAAGCGCCATGTGTCGAGATCTTTGCGCATGATCTCTGGGTAAACAGAGAAAGTGTCCACATCCATATGGGTCATAACGGTGTCTAAATGCATGCATGAACGGTGTTTAGGCAGATCAATCGCAATCACTTCGGTCGCTTGTCCTGCCTTAAACAGGCTCGCTGCAAGGTTTTCTACACCTTGCGCGGTCGTGCGCTCAGACATACCAATAAGCACCGCACCTTTACCGATAACCAACACATCACCGCCTTCGACATTCGCGTTATCGTAATGCAGATCATCATCACCGAAGTATTTGATAAAGTCTTGGCCAGCAAAAATTGGGTGCCAACGATAAATCGCACGTAAGTGGTTTGTTTCACGTTGGCGTGCAGGCATCATCATTGGGTTGAGCGATACACCACCATAAACCCAGCATGAGGTATCACGCGTAAATAGGTGGTTAGGTAGCGGCTCAATAACAAAATCCAGCGGACGCTTCATTTTTGGCAGCATAGAAGATGAGGTGATCGGCAGCTCTGAGTAAGCTAAGCCACCTAAAAAGATGCTGGCAAGGTGTTCATCATCCATTTCTGAAAAATATTGGCGCAGGTCTCGCGCAAAGGTTGGCCCGTAACGAAAGTCAGAAATCTGAGTATTTAGCAGCCACTGTTTTGCTTCTGGAACGGCGAGGGTTTCGACCAGTAAATCGTGGAGGAGAAGCACTTCTACATCTTGATCGCGTAGCGTGCGTGCGAACGCATCGTGCTCTTCACCGGCCGCTTCTACAGCAAGAACATCATCAAACAGTAATTCATGACAGTTTGATGGAGTTAAGTGGGTTAGGGCGCGCTCTGGGCGATTTAATAGAACTCGTCGAAGTTGACCAACTTCTGATCCAACGTACAGCTTGCTCATTTTGTATCCTTACAAATTTTCCAGCCGTTAGTTATGACAAGCTTCCTAGAAAGATGCAAATCACTACGCTTTGCCTATATTCTGAGTTTTTATTGTTTTTTAGATTTTAGTTTTGGCTATTTTGCTGATGAAGTCTTGGTTTGGGTTTAAATTCTATTTTGTGAAATATGGAGAGCGTGCGTTTTTATTCTAATTTTCCCGTTGAGAAAGAATACATGCATAGTGCATAAAATGTGCATTTTTATTCTCAATTATGCATTATTAAAGTGAATTTATTCGTTATACTTCTTCGTTTTACACGTGAGTGTATTCAAGAAAGCGCCATAAACACGCACAGAAAGAGAAAATAACCGCATTAAGTGTCAGTTAGGATGTTCTGAATATTAAAAAATGCCATTTTTTGTTAATTTTTTGTTTCTTTGCGTGGTCGGTTTAATATTTATATTCAAATAACCGATAAGAATCGCGGTGGTATGATGTTTGTTTGTGGCTTTTCATCGCAATCCATGCCATATTTCACCGGATCAGCATACTCAGTATCGGGTATAGTGTTTCTATCAAGTAACTAATCTGGAGCCAAAACATGTCTCACGAAGATGAATATCTATCAGTAGAAGAATTAATTGAGATTCAAAAGGAAGAGACTCGCGATATCATTGCAGCATTGCTAGAAGATGGCAGCGATCCAGATTCGCTATACGAAATCGAGCACCACCTGTTTGCAGAAGATTTTGACACGCTAGAAAAAGCGGTAGTTGAAGCATTCAAGATGGGCTTTGAAGTGCTTGAAGCGGAAGAAACTGAAGATGAAGATGGCAACAAGTTGCTTTGCTGTGACGCAACCATGGAATCAGCATTAGACGCAGAAGCCATTGATGCGCAAGTTGAAAAACTGATTCACTTGGCAGAAAAATACGACATCATCTACGACGGTTGGGGTACGTACTACGAAGGCGAAGATGCGCTTTACCCTGAAGAAGATGAAGACGACGAGTAATCAAAGCTCACCTCTTTTAGAAAAACCAGCGTTTAACGCTGGTTTTTTTATACCTTGAAAATGGCATCCAACAACAGATGAATGTGGAGGTAATAAATAATTCACATTGAGTTTATAGGGGATTTCTCCCTATAATGCGTGAAAATTGATCTAGCGCAAGGTGTATATGCAACTCTCACTCGCCGGTTTATGGCAAGTCTCTCCACTGACGGACCTCTCGATTCCACAGGATGACATCACTTTTCCCGCCCCTTTAAGTCTAGTCCTGCCTGATGAATTGACGGAGGAAGCGATCCGTCAACAAGAATGGCACCTGATGCATGACATTGAAGTGGATGAGGCGATGATGGCATTTCCTGCAGTGGAAATGGTAATGGGTGGTGTTGATTACCATGCGGAGGTACGTTTGAACGGCGTGGCTGTGTTTGATTGTGATGGCTCGCAAAGTGTGTATAAGAAAGACATTCGCCCATACATGCAAATGGGGCGTAATCGCTTTGAGATATTGTTCCTAGAGGAAGAAGAAGATCTTTTATTCGATGAGGATAAGCCAGAGCTGTGCCCGCTTTCTGAACATCAATATAAGAAAAGTGATGAGCGACTGGGCGTGTGGCAAGAACCGTACTTGCAGTTTATTCGCAACGTGCGTTTAGATCGCGTGGCAACCGAGCAGATTTGGCACCATGGTGGCGGGTGTGAATTTAAGGTCGATTTGTATTACCAGACATTTGCGCCAGGACTAGTGTCAGCAGCGGTAAAGTTTAATGGCATGACTTACCATATCCCAATTGACGTTCGTGCAGATCACGCCAGCGCACTCTTTCAGATTGAAGCGCCAAAGTATGCTGATCTTAATGACCCTGATCCAAATGATCTCTATCAGTTGTCTGTTGAATTGGATGGGCAACGCCAAAACTTCACTGTTGCATTGAGCCAGGAGCTTTGCGTTACCCATGTTGTGCTTTAACGTCTGATAATATTTTTTATTACAGTACCTTAAGCATTACGACTTCACATGCATCATGCCCTGTTTGCCCAAGCGGGGCATCGAGATGCTCAAAGCCTAGCTTTTCATACAAGCCTACCGCCTCTCTTAGACATTCTGTTGTCTCTAAATAGCACTGCTGATACCCAAGCTGTTTCGCCAGTTGTAAGCTCAATGCGACGATGCGTTTGGCTAAACCGTGTCCTCGTGTTTGAGGTAAGAAGTACATCTTTTGCAGCTCACACACATTTGGCTCACCAGCTAAAGGGGCAAAGCCACCGCCACCAACGATCTCTCCGCGATGTTCAATGACCCAATAGGCGGCCCCGTTTTGATTATACACCGAATACATATCATCAAGCGTTGGATCGGCCACACCATAACCTCTGTCTGCGGTTAAGCCGTATTCAGCAGAGACTTTACGAATTACGTCTGCCACTTGCGGATTGTCTGCTTTGGTAAGAGGTCGAAGGGTGTATTCCTCTGCCTGACACACTTTTGTTAGCCCTTTTAGGTAAGTCTCTAGACCAAGTTTGAGTTGTTCTTGCTCACAGTCATCAAGTTGTGTAAGCAACTGCTCAAAAAAGCTGTTTTGCTGTTGGTCTAGTTGCGATAACGCCTGCTGTCCTTGAATTGTGAGCACTACGAGTTGGCTTCGTTTATCTTTCGGGTTTTCGATGCTCTCAACCAAACCTAATTTAATCAAACCAGTAATGGTGCGGCTTGCATTGGACTTGTCGACACTAAGCTGCTGCGCCAGTTGGTTGATGGTCAATGGTTGCAATTGGATTTCACCTAATGCGTGCGCTTGTACCGGGGTAAGAGCGACATCGCCGCATTGTTTATCGAGCATACCAAGCAATCGGACGGCTTGACGGGAGTAGTGTCGGAGTTGACGAGCGTTCATTATCACTTACCTCTAAAAATAAAGTTGCGCACCGCAATTAAATTAATTGCGGTGCGCAACTTTGTCAATGATAAATGTCATTTGGCTCGTTAGGAGACGTAGTGAGCCTCCATGTTTAAGCGTGGTGATGTAAACAAAACTGCGGTGCTGGAGTTTTTGCTGATGATTTACGCATCCATACTTTCTCGTGGAAGTAGTAAGCCACCGTATTCAAACTCGGCTCTAGCATCGCCATTACGCCGCCGACAAATGCATCACCTGTTAGTAAGTAAACCACGGTAAAAGCGACGCTGAAGTGCACGGTCGCAAAGCTTGCGGTTTTTAATTTGGTCATCCACTGACGAGCTTTAAGTGCTGGGACTTTTGCCCATGCCTTTTCATGAAAGTAGAAGGCTACGGTGTTCACTGAAGGCTCAATCATGGCAATTAAACTACCAATTAAAATGTCGCCTGTGAGTACGTAAGCGACACTAAATGCGATAGTAAAATGCAGTGCTGCGAAAGTTAGTGTCTTTTTCATGATAATTACTCAATCGTGTTTGTTTCGATGAGTTTATTATCGATAATAATTCTCATTAATGCTAATGGATGATGAGTATTGTTGCGATAGGGGAAAGCTATTGATGATGGTTTTTGGTGAAAGATATACAAAAAAGGTTGACCATGATGGCCAACCTTTGGATTCAAAGTGAGAAGTGTTAGTTCTTCTCTTTTACTGAGGCTTAAAGTGCAGCGATCGTTGTCTTCTGCTCTTCTAGCTTAGCTAGTGTCTCTTTGTAGCCTTCAAGCTTCTCACGCTCTTTAGCAACAACCGCTTCAGGTGCTTTCGCTACAAAGCCTTCGTTGCCCAGTTTGCCTTCGATACGCTTGATTTCGCCGTGCGTCTTCTTGATTTCGCCATCTAGACGAGCAAGCTCTGCATCTTTGTCGATCAAACCCGCCATTGGGATCATCAGCTCAGACTTGCCAACCAGTGCCGTTGCACACGCAGGGGTCTCTTCGCCGGCTTCAAGCACGCGTACTGCTTCTAGCTTCGCTAGAGACATCAATACTTGTTTGCTTGCTTCTAGACGAGAGGCGTCTTTCTCATTCGCTGCTTTCAGCATAACGTCTAGAGGCTTGCCAGGGTTGATGTCGTACTCTGCACGTAGGTTGCGGATGCTAGTGATGAACGCTTTCACCCATTCGATGTCGTCTAGCGCTTCTTGGTGGAAGTTCGCTTCGTCGAATTGAGGCAGCGTTTGTAGCATGATTGTCTCGCCCTCAACACCGTCAACTAGTGGCTTGATGCTTTGCCAGATAGTTTCTGTGATGTAAGGAATCACTGGGTGAGCCAGACGTAGCGTCTTCTCAAGTACCGTGATTAGTGTACGGCGAGTACCACGCTGTTGCGCTTCAGTACCTTTCCATAGAACGGGTTTAGTTAGCTCTAGGTACCAGTCACAGAATTGGTTCCAGATGAATTCGTAAAGTGTGTTTGCAGCCATATCTAGACGGAAGTTGTCGATATGGTTGTTGAACGCTTTCGCTGCGAGTTCAAACTGAGACTCGATCCACTTGTCTGCTAGTGAGTACTCGATCTCACCTTCACCAAAACCACAATCTTGCTCTTCTGTGTTCATCATTACGTAACGGCTTGCGTTCCATAGTTTGTTACAGAAGTTACGGTAACCTTCAAGACGCTTCATATCCCAGTTGATATCGCGACCTGTTGATGCCATTGCTGCAAGAGTGAAACGCAGTGCGTCTGTACCGTATGCTTCGATACCGTTTTCAAACGTCTTACGCGTGTTCTTCTCAATCTTCTTCGCTAGCTGAGGCTGCATCATGTTGCCACAACGCTTCTCTACTAGAGACTCTAGGTCGATACCATCGATCATGTCGATTGGGTCAAGTACGTTACCTTTCGACTTCGACATCTTGTCGCCGTTTTCGTCACGAATTAGGCCGGTAACGTAAACTGTCTTAAATGGTACTTGTGGTTTGCCATTTTCGTCTTTCACGAAGTGCATGGTCATCATGATCATGCGGGCAACCCAGAAGAAGATGATGTCGAAACCAGTTACTAGAACGTCTGAAGGGTGGAATACTTTCAGATCGTCAGTTTGCTCTGGCCAACCTTGAGTACCGAACGTCCATAGCGCAGAAGAGAACCATGTATCCAGTACGTCTTCGTCTTGGTGCAGCTCAATTACTGACTCTAGGTTGTTGTTCTTGCGAACTTCTTCTTCAGTGCGACCTACGTAAACATTACCTTGGTTATCGTACCAAGCTGGGATGCGGTGACCCCACCATAGCTGACGAGAGATACACCAGTCTTGAACGTCACGCATCCAAGAGAAGTACATGTTTTCGTATTGCTTAGGAACGAATTGGATGTCGCCGTTTTCTACTGCTTCAACTGCTGTTTTCGCTAGAGGCGCAGTACGTACGTACCATTGGTCAGTTAGCATTGGTTCGATAACCACGCCACCACGGTCGCCGTAAGGAACTTGTAGATCGTGATCTTTCACTTCTTCAAGTAGACCTAGCTCGTCGAATTCAGCAACGATAGCTTTACGAGCGGCAAAACGCTCCATACCGTGGTATTTAGCTGGTAGCTCAGTGCTGTAAGCGTCGCTTGCTTCGCCGTTAGTGTTGAATACTTCTGCTGCGTCGCGGATGTTCGCGTCGAAAGTCAGAATGTTGATCATTGGTAGCTGGTGGCGCTTACCAACTTCGTAGTCGTTGAAGTCGTGCGCAGGTGTGATTTTCACACAGCCAGTACCTTTTTCCATATCGGCGTGCTCATCGCCCACGATTGGGATGCGACGATCAACGATAGGAAGGATGATTTCTTTACCGATAAGATCTTTGTAACGTGGATCTTCTGGGTTAACTGCAACACCCGTATCGCCTAGCATGGTCTCTGGACGAGTCGTTGCAACAACGATGTAGTCTTTGCCATCCGCTGTTTTAGCACCATCTGCTAGTGGGTAGCGGAAGTGCCACATGTGGCCTTTAGTGTCTTTGTTCTCTACTTCTAGATCTGAGATCGCTGTGTGTAGCTTTGGATCCCAGTTAACTAGACGCTTACCGCGGTAGATTAGATCGTCTTCGTATAGACGTACGAAAACTTCTTGAACGGCGTTAGATAGACCATCGTCCATCGTAAAGCGCTCACGGTCCCAGTCTACTGATGCGCCAAGACGACGAAGCTGTTTAGTGATAGTGCCACCAGATTCGCCTTTCCATTCCCAGATTTTGTCGATGAAAGCTTCACGACCGTAATCGTGTTTTGTTTTGCCTTCTTCTGCAGCGATCTTACGCTCAACAACCATCTGAGTTGCGATACCAGCGTGGTCAGTACCTACTTGCCAAAGGGTGTTTTTACCCTTCATACGTTCACAACGGATAAGCGTATCCATGATCGTATCTTGGAACGCGTGGCCCATGTGTAGGCTACCAGTGACGTTCGGTGGCGGGATCATGATGCTGTATGATTCTTTAGTAGTGTCACCGTGTGGCTTAAAGTAGCCTTTCTCTTCCCAAGTCTGATACAGAGCTTGTTCGATTGAAGTTGGGTTGTATGTCTTTTCCATAGCGCTCTTTTAATGGATACGTTGATGGTTGAATCTTAGTCAATCTTTATAAGTGAGGGATCTTAACAAGATCGCCTTAACTATAAGGATTGACCGTTAAGGATATTGAATTTCGATCGTTTGCAGCTGGTAACCTGCTTGACGGTAAATTTTATATCTTTCTCTTGCGAGTTGTTTAGCTTTTTCTTCGCAGGGCACGAAGTCTACCACTTGAGCAAACTTGTTCGCAAAGGTTGTCTCATTTTCCGCCAAATTAATTACCAATTGACGATTCCAAGACGGCTTTACACCGTTATGGCCGATCTCAATATTGGTGGCGTATTTCGGTCCTTCGCCTACGAGGTTATGTGCCATGAACTTGTCTGCATCAACTTGCCAAAAGGCTTCAGCGAGCTGCTCGGCGTGTGGTTTGTCTTGGCAGTTTAAATACACTTTAGCGCCTTGGCGGGCAAAGTGCTGCGCCAAAAACACAATGTACTCTTCAAAGCCAGCCACCGTTGCTTGCGGGCTCTCTTCGTTAATGATGTAGAAGGTTGCAGTTTGCATCATTCTCTCACTTGCCTTGGGTCTCTTCCTAAGACCATCTTAAATCCCATTTTCATTTTAGAAAATTAGGATAATAAAAAAGGGCCTTGCGGCCCTTTTAGATGTTGTTCAGAAATTACTCTTCTGTCTCTTGGCCGCTGCGGTTCAAAAGGAATTGGACAAGCATTGAGACAGGACGGCCCGTTGAGCCTTTCGCTGCGCCTGATTTCCACGCGGTACCTGCGATATCGACGTGAGCCCAGTTGTACTTTTTAGCAAACTTAGATAAGAAGCAACCCGCAGTGATAGTACCAGCAGGACGGCCACCAATGTTTGCCATATCCGCAAACGGGCTCTTCAACTGCTCGTGGTACTCATCTGCCATTGGTAGACGCCATGCACGGTCACTCGCTTGCTCTGAAGCGTTAACTAGCTCATGAGAAAGAGGGTTGTGGTTAGAGATAACGCCACTGATGTGGTGACCTAGTGCGATAACACAAGCGCCGGTTAGGGTTGCAACGTCAACCACGCAGTCTGGTTCGAAACGCTCTACGTAAGTCAGTGCGTCACAAAGAACAAGACGACCTTCCGCATCCGTGTTCAGAACTTCTACAGTTTGACCAGACATGGTTGTAAGGATGTCACCTGGACGGTAAGCGTTGCTGCCAGGCATGTTTTCACAGCCCGCTAGAACACCAATAACGTTGATTGGTAGGTTTAGCTTCGCTAGCGCTTTCATTGTACCGAATACCGATGCCGCACCACACATGTCGTACTTCATCTCATCCATACCTTCGCCCGGTTTTAGAGAGATACCGCCTGAATCGAAGGTTAGACCTTTACCTACTAGCACAATAGGTTTTGCATCTGAGTCAGGGTTACCTTTGTACTCGATGATAGACATCATAGATTCGTTTTTAGAACCACGACCGACTGCTAGGTAAGAGGTCATACCCAGTTTTTCCATCTCTTGCTCACCAATGATTTTGGTGGTTACGGTTTCGTAATCGTCCGCTAGACGACGAGCTTGAGAAGCAAGGTAAGCTGGATTAGCTACGTTTGGCGGCATGTTGCCAAGGTCTTTTGAGGCTTTGACACCTGATGCGATAGCGAGACCATGAGTGATTGCTTTTTCACCCAAGTTTAATTCACGACGCGTTGGTACATTGAAAACAAGCTTGCGCAGTGGGCGGCGAGTCTCAGGTTTAACGCTCTTGAATTGATTAAATGTGTATAGACCATCTTTAGTCGCTTCTACAGCCTGGCGCACTTTCCAGTATGTATCACGACCCTTAACATGCAGTTCAGTTAGGAAACATACCGCTTCCATTGAGCCTGTCTCGTTAAGTGTGCTGATCGTCTTTTGAATGATTTCCTTGTACTGGCGCTCGCCAAGTTCACGCTCTTTGCCGCAACCGACAAGTAAAACGCGCTCTGACAAAACACCTGGTACTTGATGCAGTAGCAGCATCTGACCAGGTTTACCCTCTAGATCACCACGGCGAAGTAGTGAACTGATGTAACCGTCACTGATTTTATCAAGTTGTTCGGCTACTGGAGAAAGGCGACGTGGTTCAAACACACCAACAACGATACATGCGCTACGTTGTTTCTCTGGACTGCCACTTTTTACACTGAACTCCATGCGTACTCCTACATCCTGAAGACAAATTGCTCTAAATGTTAGATAATGATCGCTTACTTGTTGAATTTTAGCTCCAGGCTTACATGCAGAGCTGATTAAGCGACTAACATCTAGTTTATAATTTTTAAAAAAATAAATGGTTCAACGGGAAACTATAGTGATTCGACCAAAAAAACAAGTTTTGTATAGGTAATTTCAGCGTGATTATTGTTAGATATTTGATCCGCGAAACACTCAAGAGCCAATTTGCGATTTTTTTCGTACTTTTTTTGGTGTTTGTAAGCCAGAAATTCATAAGTGTTCTTGCTGATGCTTCTGATGGGGATATTCCTGCTGGATTGATTTTCTCGATTGTTGGTTTGAATATGCCAGCAATGGGTCTATTAATGCTGCCTTTAAGTCTGTATATCGGCATATTGATCACATTTGGTCGTCTGTATGCAGAGAGCGAAATTGTCGTGATGAACGCGACAGGTATTGGTAACAAATTCTTGGTACAAGCAGCCTTGTACTTAGCGCTGATTACTTCTGCTGTGGCGGCTTTTAATGCATTGTGGTTATCGCCGTGGTCTCAAGACCGTGTAGAGCAACTTTATGAACAAGTGGCGGCAGAAAACAGCGTTGACTTGCTAAAGAAAGGGCAATTCCAAGGCACGCCAGATGGTTCATCGGTTGTGTTCATTGATGACATTAAAGACAATACATTGAGCAACGTTTTTGTCGCGCAGATGCGCCCGAGAGATTCAGTATTGCCGAGTGTGATGTTCTCGTCCTCTGGCGAAGTAAAAGAACTGTCGGACGGCCGTCAGGTCATCACCATGAAAGAAGGCACGCGTTATGAAGGTGTGCCGACTCGCGTTGAATATATGATCACAAAATTCGATGAATACGAAGGCGTTATCGGCCAGCGTGAGGTCAAAAAGAAAGGGCGAGATTGGGAAGCGTACCCAACGGTTGATTTGATTGGACACCCAGACCCAGAAGCACAAGCAGAGCTGCAATGGCGAATTTCGTTATTTGTGTGTATTCCACTCTTAACGATGCTGGTTATTCCTTTGTCGGCGGTGAATCCGCGTCAGGGACGATTTGCCAAAATGGGGCCCGCGATTCTTATTTATCTAGCGTATTTCCTGGCGATTAGTGCAACAAAATCTGCATTAGAAGATGGTGACATTCCGGCGGCAATCGGCATGTGGCCAATTAATGCGATGTTACTGATTGTCGCAATCATGGCCAATATGATGGACAGCGTTGCTGCTCGACGAATAAAAGACAAATTCCGTAAGAAGAGGCTCGCGTAAGCTGTGTTCAAAATCTTAGACCTTTACATCGGTAGAACCATCATCTCTACCACTGCCTTGGTTTTAGCGACGTTTGTTGGCTTATCGGGCATCATCAAATACGTAGAACAGTTACGTAAAGTAGGGCGAGGCGTGTATGACCTCACTCATGCGTTGTACTTTGTGTTGCTGAGTGTGCCGCGTGATATCGAAATGTTCTTCCCAATGGCGGCATTACTCGGTGCCCTTATTGGTTTGGGTATGTTGGCGTCAAGCTCTGAGCTGGTGGTGATGCAAGCTGCTGGTTTCTCAAAGTTGGATATCGGGTTATCCGTGCTCAAAACGGCGGTGCCACTTATGCTTATCGTTATGACGTTAGGGCAATGGGGCGCTCCAGAAGCACAAAAGATGGCTCGTGACCTACGATCCTTTGCGATATCTGGAGGTAGTATTGTCTCAGTTCGTTCTGGAGTTTGGGCTCGTGACGCAAACGACTTTATCTTTATAGGTAAAGTCGAAGACGACAAGCTTTATGCTTTAAATATGTGGCGTTTTGATGATGATAAGAATCTACAAAAGGTTATCTTTGCTGAAGAGGTCGACTATCAACAAGATAACAATTGGTTGATGCGAGACGTACAAATCACGGATATGAAAAATGAAAACGTGATTTCGAAGCAAGACATCGAACAGATGGAATGGCATACGTCATTGGCTCCAGATAAGCTAGCTGTGGTGACGGTAAAGCCTGAAGAGTTATCACTGAGCGGTTTGTATGATTACGTGACCTATCTGAAAGCATCTGAGCAAGATGCATCTCGCTATGAATTGGCGTTTTGGCGTAAGTTGACACAGCCGCTTTCAATTGCCGTGATGATGTTGATGGCGCTATCGTTTGTTTTCGGTCCACTCAGAAGTGTGACCATGGGGGCAAGGGTATTGTCGGGCGTGGTTGCCGGGTTTACTTTTTATATATCCAGTGAGTTCTTTGGCCCATTAAGCTTGGTATATGGCATATCCCCAGTGTTTGGTGCATTGGCTCCGAGCCTGGTGTTCTTAGCCATTGCGATTGCGCTGCTGAGAAGAAAGCTGTAGCTGAAGTATCACCGAATAAACCATGTATCATCGGATAAAGTGTAAAAGGAAGGCATTATGCCTTCCTTTTTTGTATTCCCGGATAAGTTAGTTTGCCTTAGGCAACACAACAACCTCTGTTTTTGCCCAAATGTCGTGGAACCCACGTTTCTTGGGATCAATCGGTACAGTCAGGTTTGCCAAACCAAAGCCAGATGTTGCAATGCGAATCAGGGCTTGAGTGACTGTAATCGGCGCACCGTCTTTGGCATTGCGAACTCGAAGTTTCCAAGCGCGCATCCCAAGTGTTTGCCCTGCTCGCGTCCAGAAGAAGACAAAGAAGTATATCCATACAACCGCAAGATACAGTGTAAATAGAGGGCTTAATACAGGGTGCTTTCCGAGCATATCAGCGGCATCTGCGTACTCGCCATAGCTCAACAGCCCTGCTGCATTTAGTGCAAATACAACGGCCATAACAATACCTGCGGCCATCATTTCAATTGCGATAATAATCAATGTGTCGTAAATCAACGCTGCAAGTCGACGAAAGAGACCTGCAGGTGGAAGAGTTGTAGACGTTGTCATTATTCCATCACTTACCTTAAAAATTGTGCGTCAGAATATAGATTCCCTCACCAAGAGAAAAGAGACCTAACGCACAGAGTCTTTAATTATGCATAAACGAAGTGACTTTTCTGCAGTGTGTTATGAACACATATCATGATGTACAAGGCCTTTCAGTAATCTATTTCAACTGAACTTTACTTGTCTAACCATTAGCTTTTTGGTCTGTAACTAGATTAGAAAGATGAGAGAGTTGGTGTTTCTCATCTTCGGTATAATGCTGGCTCAAGGAGAGCTCTAAAGCTTTTTCTGATAGCTTGGTTGCAGGTGATAAAAACAACTTGGGGTGCATACTAGAGAGAGCTAGCAAGGCTTTTTGTAGGCGAATCTGTATTTGGAGTTGCGCTGCACCATCGTGCGCGATTGGCAAAAAGACATCATCAAATAAATCTTGGCAGCTTAATGCGGGCACAAATAGCCTAGGGTATCGAGTCTTGGTGGGAGGTTCGCTGAGTAACTCTCCCCATAATGAAAGCGCTCGTACAGAACGCCCAAGAACATCAATCGCGGTACCGTTATCATTCACGGCGGGGGAGAGAGCTCGTGAGGCGATCTCCGCCATGACGACTAATCCAAAACGAGGATCTTGATCATAGGAACGCTCCGTTCGAATCGTGAAGGCTGCCGTTATTTCGTTTTCGTCTGGCAGCGCTCCACAAACCCAAGCCAATGGTTGACTCACATACACAAAGCTTCCTGGTTGTCGTTCAAGATAGATAGTGCATTGGTTTGCTTCGGCAATACTATCGAGATGATGCATATCAACATGCTGTAAGTAGCCAATTTCTTGGCTGAAAATAGGCTTGCTTCCTCTGGGTTTATGTTCTGGATGGCTCCATGGGTGAGCACCTAGCCAACGCTCTTTGCCCCGTTTTCTTATCGCATCTAACAAGGCTTGCTCTACGTATGACGTGGTTTCACTGACCCTTCCTAGTACGGAAAGGTGCTGAATCCAACGTAGCAGAGTGAGTATGATCATCACGATTACGGCGATAGTCACGATGAACAGATAAATTTGTGCTTGTTGATGATAGGCCCCAATACCTAGCGCGATAATGCCTACCAAACTAAATAGAAAAGAGCCAAGAAAGGTTGCTAAGGCATTTTGTGTTGTGCTGTCTTCCATCAACAGTTTTGTCGCTCGCGGCGTTACCCCTGCGCTAGCGGCACTGTACGCTGAGACCATTATATTGAGCGAGAATGTGGTCACCGCAAGCATAGAAGTCGCGAGGATATTTAATATGTTGTTAAGCAAATCCTTACTGACGTTGATTGCAGGAGGCAGAGTAATGAACTGGTTTAAAACAATGGATATTAGGGCGGTGGCGACAGCAAGTAAGGCATAAAGTGACGTGCGAACCCACAATTTGCGCGTCATTTGCTTCAGTAACCATTGCCATTTTGACCCAGTCATTCGCATGCTCCTATTAGGTTCTTACTCGAAAGTCGATAGAAAATTCAGAAAGTTATTCTTGCTTAAGCATAGGTTAAATCTTCCTCGTTCTACTTGGAATTTCATGCATCATGAGAGTAAGAAAGCCGCTTGCTTCAAATAATGGTGTTCTTGAGGTGTGAATTACCAAGATTCTGTTACCTTAATTGATAGATGCATTAAAAGTATGTGATTGATAAGAGGTAGCCATGATTGTAATTACAGGTGCAAGTAGCGGTTTAGGGGCAGAGTTGGCAAAGCGTTATGATGCGGAAGACAAAGAGACGTATATCATAGGAAGAAACACAGAAAAACTATCCGCACTAGCAAAACAACTCTCTCATAACGTCGGCTATCAAGCTTGCAACCTCTCATTACATCAAGATGTGAAACACCTATTTGATGGGATGAAACAGCCGCCTGAAATGGTCATTCATAGTGCAGGAAGTGGTTATTTTGGCGAACTGGAAGAGCAGGAGCCGGAAGAGATTCAAAAACTGATTGATAATAACCTGAATTCCGCCATTCATGTATTAAGAGAGTTAGTAAAGCGTTACAAAGATCAACCGATAAAAGTGGTCATGGTTATGTCTACTGCTGCGCAACAGCCTAAAGCGCAAGAGTCTACGTATTGTGCTGTGAAGTGGGCTGTCAAAGGATTAATCGAGTCGGTTCGTTTGGAGTTAAAAGGAAAGCCAATGAAAATTATCGCGGTTTATCCTGGTGGAATGGATACGGAATTCTGGAAAACAAGCGGCAACATGATGGACACGAGTCACTTCATGCAAGCGGAAGATGCTGCCGAGATGCTCCATACGGCTTTGTCGAGCATCGGGAATGGTTATGTTTCTGATATTACAGTGAATAGAATTTAAAAAGAGTTACGTATACTCATTTCCACCTGGAACAGTAGTAGGAAATGGAGTGTACGTTTCTTATCAGTACAGCTTTGTCACACTTTGTGGCGAAATTATCAGCAAACGATAGTTATTTAAGGTATTTCTGCTTGCGCAGGTCAAAAGCTTCCGTATAATGCCAACCATCAAAGGGCAATAGCCCAAAGATGCCGGTGTGGTGAAATTGGTATACACGACGGATTCAAAATCCGTTGCCTTCGGGCGTGGCGGTTCAAGTCCGCCCACCGGTACCATAATTCATATGATAAAGCCTCGACGTAAGTCGGGGCTTTGTTGTATCTAGGGTTTGTGAATTCAAATCCAGCGTGGCGTCAGGAATGCCAGGCCCAGTCAGTCCACTCTTTACTGCTTTCCATTTTTACTTTTCTAAAAATAAAAAAGCGCGAGGGATTACCTCGCGCAAGCTACTACATGATAATAGTAGGGAACAGCTTATAGAGCTGTGAACAAGGTGTTCTGTGAGTCAGGTGTCCAATCGGCTTGAGATACGTGTGGCACATTGACGAGATAACGTTTGCCAGAGTACGTCACCACATCTCCCTCTTTATATGAAACATTCACTTCCCAATTTGTTGCCGGATCAGCATTGGTCCAAAGGCTCGAGGTTGGGGAAGGTGCCCAGTCCTGCTGTGCGTTATGGCTGGTCACTGCTTGGTAAACGGTGCCTAAATGTAGGACGTAGTCGCCAGCGTTGTAGCTATGACCAACTTGCCAGTTTGGTGTGTAGTTATCCATCGTATCGAATACATAGCCAGCTTGTTTTGCTAGTCGGATAAATTCCGCTAATTTAGGTAAATTCTTGGTTGCACCCATTCCTCGCTTACCATCTTCAAACAAAAACTCATGCGTTAGAATAATGACCTTGTCTGCGTGGAGTGGTGTACCACATGGAAACTCTTGTGCTTTTGAGTTGATCGGGTTGATGGTGGTAGGAGCACAGTTGTTCAATGCTGCATCTACGTAACCTAGGAAAGGTTCTGCCTCTGTTAGACTGTTGGCTGGCATTGCTATCCCCCAGTTTTCAGGTGCCCAATCCACATCCCAACCATGTGTTTGATAGCCTTTATTAGCCAGAATGTTTTGTACCGCGATTGAGGCTTTCACACTGTTTGATGGGTCGTTGATATCACAAACGTAGTCTGGTTCCCAAGGTTTAAAGTCATCAGACGTTGCACATAATCCATCGGCTTTGAAGTCTTTAGTCACGCGCCAGCCGTTGGTGTAGGGCAGTCTAGCAAACTCTGTTGCCTTATAATTCGGGTAGCTTGTAATGTTAGGCAAATACTTCTCTAACACAGATAAGTTTTCCGTAAACATTGAGGCATCGTAAACAGGATCTTGGTACGAGTTAAGCTGGTGGTCGCCGGTAGCATTACATTCTGCTGCGCTATTAGGTCCAAACTCATCAACGCAGTTATGAACCATATGATCGTAACTATGGTTCGCGACAATATGACCAGTGTCTAATGCGAGCTTTAAGGCTTCTAGCGAACGGTCTTCATTCTCATCACCAATTCCGTCTAAGTGCCAAGCATTAAAGTAAAACGTCGCTTTGATATCTTCTTGGTTAAGTACTTGAATAACGTCAATAGAAGCATTGATTGGTCCATCATCAAACGTTAGGTAAATGGTGCCTTTAGAGTCGGTTTGAGCAAATGAGTATTGTGATAGTGCGGCACTTACAAGCGTTGCAATAGCCAATTTATTAAATTTCATTCTCTATTCCTTTTTAGAAATTAATAACGACGTTGTCAGTAGTAATATATTGATAATTTGAAACCTAATGTGGTGTCTTAATTTATTTCCTGACTTTTATCCTAGACCTAAATAATTACTAAAAAACAGGTCGTATTTTCTAAATTGGGATTGTGTTCACGAATAATGCAACCGGTTGCGCTTTTTTGTCTTGGTTATTTTTGCTACAGTTTTTGCAGGTTGAAATTTACACAACGGGAGTAAGGCTATGAAAAAGATCCTTTTATGCTGTAGCGCAGGGATGTCAACCAGTATGCTTGTTAAAAAAATGGAGCAAGCTGCTGAAAATAAAGGAATTGAGTGCAAAATTGATGCGATGTCAGTGAATGCATTTGAAGATGCAATTAAAGAGTACGATGTTTGTCTTCTCGGCCCTCAAGTACGTTTTCAGCTAGAAGAGCTAAGAAAAACGGCGCAAGAGCATGGTAAAAACATTGATGCGATTTCTCCTCAGCATTATGGAATGATGAAGGGAGAAGAAGTACTAGAGCAAGCATTAGAATTAATTAACTAAACCATAGTTTTAAATTAAAAAAAGATAACTGTACATCAAATATAAATATTTGATGCGGGATTCTTTTGCCTAAAATAAGGATGGATTCTATGAAGCTTTATGACGCAATTATAGGCGCAGTCGAAAAGCATATAGCCCCTATAGCAGCAAAAGTGGGGAATCAGCCCCATGTTCGAGCAATGAGAGACGGTTTTATAGTTGCAATGCCGTTTATTATTGTCGGTAGTTTCATTTTGATTTTTGCATTCCCACCATTTGCCGAAGACACGACCTTTACTTTTGGTCGAATTTGGCTCGATTTCGCCACCACACATTTTGATACCATAATGATGCCCTACAACATGTCGATGGGGATCATGACCATTTTTGTTTCGCTCGGCGTTGCTTATAGCTTAGCTAGGGCTTACAAGATGGATGGGATCACGAGTGCTGTATTGTCGCTGATGTCTTTTTTACTCATCGCGGCCCCAGCTAAAGATGGTGCGTTGTCTATGTCACACATGGGAGGAACCGGGATCTTCACCGCAGTGATGTGTGCATTCTTCTCGGTAGAGCTCTACCGTTTTATGAAAAAGCACAACATTACGATTCGCATGCCAGAGCAGGTGCCACCGGCGATTGCACGATCATTTGAAGTACTGTTACCAGTCTTAGCTATATTCATTACCTTATATCCACTTAGCCTTTTCGTGCAAACCCAGTACGACATGCTGATTCCAGATGCGGTCATGGCTGTCTTTAAGCCTTTAATTAGTGCGTCTAACTCATTGCCTGCCATTATTGGCGCTCTATTGCTTTGCCAACTACTTTGGTTTGCGGGTATCCATGGTGCTGCAATTGTTGTGGGGCTGCTTTCTCCAATTTTCTTGACCAACATTGGTGCCAACATCGAAGCCTTTGTTGCAGGTGAACCGATTCCAAACGTATTTACTCAGCCTTTCTGGGATTTTTACATCTTTATCGGTGGCTCTGGTGCAACACTTGCTCTTGTTATGCTGATGTCATTTAGCCGTTCTGTTCACCTTAAGAGTATTGGTCGAATGAGTGCGGTGCCTGGCTTCTTCCAAATCAATGAGCCTGTGATCTTCGGTAGCCCAGTTGTGATGAACCCGACCTTGTTTATCCCGTTCGTCTTCGCTCCAGTCATCAACGCTACGATTGCGTACTTTGCTGTGCATGTCGGCTTTGTGGGTATGGGTGTCGCTACAACGCCTTGGACCACACCAGCACTGATAGGTGCTTCGTGGGGTAGCGGTTGGACCTTTGCTCCAGTATTGCTCGTCATTGGTTTATTGATTCTTGATCTAATTATCTACTTCCCATTCTTCAAAATGTTTGAGAAGCAAATGTTGGAGCAAGAACTACCGACGACGAAAGAAACTAAAGATGAGGCGCAACCTTCAGGTGAAGGTGTTACTGCTTAACGGTGCTTAATGGGCCGCAATTACCGCGGCCCGATTTTCGGAGAGAAAATGATGGAACAAGAATTGGTTGTGATGGAGATCATCTGTAATGCTGGCGAAGCCAGAAGTTTGAGCTACGAGGCGTTGCGTTTATCTAGAGAACAAGATTTTGATGCGGCTGAGGAGAAGCTCTCTCAAGCAAGAGAGTGCATTAACAAAGCCCACTTAATTCAGACTCAGTTGATTGAGGAAGATCAGGGGGAAGGGAAAGTCCCGATGACGTTAGTGATGGTACATGCTCAAGATCACTTAATGACCACGATTTTGGCTCAAGAAATGGCTGTAGAAATCGTTGCACTGAACAAAAAAATCTCGAACAAATAAGGGGAGAAAAATGTCTAGAGAGGCGATCAAACTTGCCATTATTGGCGGTGGTAGTAGCTATACCCCTGAACTGGTTGAAGGGGTTATTAAGCGCTTAGAATATTTACCCGTTAAGAAGATTCATTTTGTGGACATTGAGTCAGGAGCTGAGAAGCTTGAGATTATCAAAGGTCTAGCGCAGCGAATGGTTGACAAAGCAGGTGCAAAGATTGAGATAAAAGCAGACTTTGATCGTCGTGCTGCGATAAAAGATGCGGACTTTGTGATGACGCAGTTCCGTGTGGGTGGCCTTGCTGCTCGTGCTAATGACGAGCGAATTCCAATTAAATATGACGTCATCGGTCAAGAAACAACAGGCCCAGGTGGGTTTGCTAAAGCACTGCGAACCATCCCGGTTATTCTTGATATATGTAAAGATATTGAAGAGTTGGCACCCAATGCATGGATGCTCAATTTCACCAACCCTGCGGGTTTGGTCTCTGAAGCCGTCAGTAAGTACACCAAAGTAAAGAGTATTGGTTTATGTAATGTGCCGGTTTCGATGGAAATGATGATCGCAGAAATGATGGAGTGCGAGCCAAAAGAGCTACAACTTGAGTTTGCCGGATTAAACCATCTCGTTTGGGTGCACAAAGCATGGCTCAATGGAGAAGATATTACTCAAACAGTATTAGAGAAAGTCGGTGATGGTGCTAACTTCAGCATGAAGAACATCTGGGAAGAACCGTGGGATCCAGCATTTCTAAAAGCGCTGGGGGCGATACCATGTCCTTACCATCGTTATTTCTATCAAACCGATGCTATGCTCGCTGAAGAGAAACAAAGCGCGGGTGAAAAGGGCACTCGTGCTGAGCAGGTAATGGAAACAGAAAATGCGCTATTCAAGCTCTATCAAGATCCTAATCTCGATCATAAGCCGAAAGAGTTAGAAGAGCGGGGTGGGGCTTATTATTCAGATGCATCACTAAACTTGGTTGATTCAATTTATAACAATCGTAATAGTATTCATGTTGTTAACGTCTTAAATAACGGAGCGATTAACGGCCTCCCTGATGATGCTGTGATTGAGTGTAGCGCGGTGATTGGTAGTTGGGGCGCGAAACCTCTTGCGGTTGGTGAGCTGTCAAACAATATCAAAGGATTACTCTATCAAGTCAAAGCATATGAACAGTTGACAATAGACGCCGCTGTGGAAGGTAATTATGACAAAGCGCTCATGGCACTAACCAACAACCCATTGGTGCCTGACATTGGTCGTGCCAAGTCAATTCTGGATGATATTCTGGCGGTGAACGCTCCGTATTTACCTCAATTTAAACTAACGACGTTGTAGTACTAAGGAAGGGCGCCAATGAAAGTCATTTTTAATGCTGATGATTTTGGTTTAACGAGAGGTGTAAATAACGGCATCGTAAAAGCTCATCAGCAAGGTGTTGTTCATTCAACCACCATGATGGTCGGTATGGATGCTGAGAAACATGCTTTAGAGTTGGCTCGCCATAATCCAGACTTGAGAATTGGCGTTCATCTTAGGTTTACAGCGGGAGTGCCTCTAACTGGGCACCCTAATTTGACCAACGGTCGAGCGCATTTTATCAAATACGACGAACTGTGGGGTAAGCAGGACTTCGAAACTCAGGTCATTTATGACGAAGCAAAAGCTCAGGTGGAACATTTTTTATCGCTTGGGTTAGAGCTAAGCCACTTAGATAGCCATCATCACGCGCATACTCACCCTCAAATTTTGCCCGTTATTAAAGAAGTAGCGAGTGAATACCGAGTGCCACTGAGGGGCACTGGCTTGTGTCAAGAATTGATGACAACAAGGTATGTCTTTACTGATGAGTTTTACGATCAAAAAGTAAGTTTGGATGGTTTGATGGCGCATTTATTGAGTCTAAAGACAGACTATGATTTGGTTGAGGTGATGTGCCACCCGGCAGAGGCCGATCAAGCGCTGATTTTAAAGAGTGGTTATGCACTTCAGCGAGAGCTAGAGTTACAAGTTCTTACCTCTCCCATTTTAAAAGAACAGTTAGCTCAACATGGTATAGCTGTCACGGATTACTCTGAGCTCGTTTCTACCAATCAAATGGTCGGTGTATGATTAAAGGCTGCCAGCTTCGCCCCCTATAAGCACCTTACGAATTGCTGGCAGCCGTTCTACACAAACGGATATTTAATAACAATTGCAGTTGGACCCAATAGCATTATGGCAAGGATTAAAGATGTCGCCGAACTCGCCGGTGTAAATCGCTCTACCGTTTCTCGAATCATTAATGGGGAGGGGAAGTTTCGCGAAGAAACTCGAAAAAAAGTAGAGCAAGCTATGGCGCAACTGAATTATCGCCCGAGTGCGATTGCTCGTTCACTCGCAACCTCATCCAGTAATATGGTTGGCTTATTGGTGACTTACTATACGGGGGGCTTCTTTGGCGAGATGATGGAGCAGGTTCAGACTGAGCTGGATATTCATAAAAAGTTTCTGATTACCGCTCAAGGACATCATTCTGCAGAAGGTGAAAAGGAAGCCATTCAGCGTTTTAATGATCTGCGTTGTGATGGCTATGTCCTCCATAGTCGTTATTTGTCAGATGATGATTTACGTGAATTAGCAAAACAGCCTACGCCTTTCGTTCTTCTGGATCGCTATGTTGAAGGAATAGAAGAGCGTTGCGTTACTTTTAATCATCATCATGCAAGCCGTATTGCCGTCGAGCATCTTTTAGCTGGTGGTCATAGAAAAATCGCCTGTATTACCGGTCCATCCCAACGTCATAATAGTTTATTAAGAAAGCTTGGGTACGTTGACGCGATGAAGGACGCAGGTATCGATATTGACGAAAGCTGGTGTGAAGAAGGGAATTATGGTCGGCAAAGTGGTTATGATGCAATGGCTGCAATTTTACAACGACACCCTGAAGTTACTGCAGTCTTTTCTTGCAGTGAGGAAATGACGGTCGGTGCAATGCAGTACTTACACGAGCACAATATTTCAGTACCGGAGCAAATCTCTTTAACTAGCTTTGACAGTGTCGAGCTTTGTGAAAGCCTTTATCCTACAGTGTCGGCAGTGCACTTTCCTATCAGTGATATGGCCCGTGTAGCGGTACAAACATTAATGGGATTAGTCAAAGGTCAAGAAATAATAGATAAGCCAACGTTCGAGGCTCAGCTTAAAATACGCAAAGCAGATCGAACCTTAAAGTAGCTTGCTTTTGCTCATTAAATGAGTAATTAGAAATGACCATCTGATGTTTTGATACTTACTGATGAATTTATTCACAAAATTTACTAGTATTCTAACTCTCTTAGGCAACGTAAATCAGTAGTGAATAAGTGGCAGCCATTAAACTTACGGTCGATCGTATTCAACCCGGATTACATATCCGTCTTCCGCTAAAGTGGAACGATCACCCTTTTCTACTCAATAGTTTTAAGATTAAAGATCAAGAACAAGTCGAGATGATCCGTCACCTCGGTGTAAAGTTCGTTTACTTTAATCCAGAGCAAAGTGATGCCGCACCACTTCCAGTCGACGAGATACAAGCTGATAGAGTAACGAATGAAGCGTCGCTAGATCATGAAACTCAAAAACTTTGGCAAGAAAAACAAAACCGCATAGAAAAGTTAAGTGCGTATCGTCGACGCGTTATCCAGTGCGAAAAAGAGTTTGAGCGCTCTCTTGCGCGTATGCGCTCGGTCATGACGAAAATTCGTAATCGGCCAACAGCTGCCGTTGATGAAGCGAAGCTTCTTATTGAAGATATCGTCGAGAAGTTAATGTGTGATGATAATGTCACTCTACACCTGATGAACGGTAAAAATGAGTTTGAAGATATTTATTTCCATTCGTTGAACGTTGCTGTTATCGCCATGATGATTGGCCGTGCTAAGGGGTACTCAGCTGCGCAGTTGAAAGAGCTTTCATTCTCAGCGCTATTCCACGATATCGGGAAAATAAAAATTCCTACCGCAATATTAAGAAAGCAAGCACCGCTGACGGAACCAGAAACTAACTACTTAAAGTTGCACACCAAATATGGAGTAGACCTTGCGAGCCAAATAGAAGGTTTTCCCGAAGTTGCAAGAGTTGTGATTGCACAGCACCATGAACTAAGAGATGGGTCTGGCTATCCCAAAGGTCTGAAAGGAGATGAGATCAACGAGTTTGCTCAAATTATTGCTGTAGCTAACGCATTTGATAACTTGTGTCATACACCTATAGTCTCAGATCAAAAAATTCCTTATACCGCACTCTCTCATTTATATAAGAACTGTAAACACCTATATAAAGAAGAAAACCTGAATATCCTGATTAAGTTTATGGGCGTGTTTCCTCCAGGCACTGTGGTTCAGCTTTCCAATAATATGGTGGGCTTGGTTATCTCAGTGAATGCATCGCATCTATTATTCCCAAATGTATTGGTTTACGACCCATCAGTGCCAAGGACGCAGGCGCCAATCATTGATCTTGCATCAAAGGATATAAAGATAGTTAACGCGATTCATCCGTCTAAATTGCCGGAGAAAATCAAAGAGTATCTTAATCCGCGTTCACGCATTTCTTACTTCTTCGATAGTGATGAGTAGTTATCCACAGGTTTTTGTGGGTAAGCTGTAGAAATCTTGAGTGTTATTTCGGGGTAATTTTTGGGTTGGATGGAAAGTATCCACTTGGCATGTTTTTTTAGAAAAAATGTACTTTTAGTATTGCCAAAGAAAATCTTCTCCCTATAATGCGCATCCATCGACACGGCAGACGCCACAAGGCTTCAGCAATGTCGAAGAGGTAAAAAGGTTCTACGAAAAATTAGTTGAAAAAAGTGTTTGACACTAACTATCAAATCGCTAGAATGCACCTCCGCTTTGAGAGAAAAAGTTCTCGCAAAGCAAGCTCTTTAACAATATAGACCTATCAATCTGTGTGGGCACTCGTTGATGATAATCCAAATAGTTTCTTCGGAAACAATTTAGGTTTCAATGAAACGAAGTGACCATTGAATCTTCGGATTCAGCACAGTCAATTCAAACATTACTTTATGTAATGTTCAGTATTCATTGAGCCGAACAAAATCTTAAATTGAAGAGTTTGATCATGGCTCAGATTGAACGCTGGCGGCAGGCCTAACACATGCAAGTCGAGCGGAAACGAGTTATCTGAACC
>Ga0207798_100034_pt1 | contig 94995 bp, 101 predicted proteins | sample TtanPargueraPR_8_FD_187278 | JGI IMG/M metagenome (GOLD analysis project Ga0207798, IMG submission 187278) | Anaerobic enrichment media microbial communities from Bioluminiscent Bay, La Parguera, Puerto Rico - Tt and E1 (SPAdes) | ecosystem: Environmental > Aquatic > Marine > Unclassified ... | reverse complement strand
TGCAAACTAACAAACTGCTCAAGAGGGATTCGCAACGCGTGGCATTTTCACTATGCGTTGATTTTTGTGATTAAGGTGGTTTGCGGCGGCTTTTGTATTGCGTTGCTCACCCCTTAGCAGGGCGTTATATTTATTGGTGAGTTATGAGATATTTTGACTGTACAAAATTTGACTATAAGAAATTCAACATCACAGAAACAAGTGATCTAATCGAGCGAGATAAAGCAGCATATAAACATTCATTCCAACAGTGGATTAATTCAGAAATCGATAACATTGTAGAAAGAAAGTGGGAAATAGAGAATATCGGAGTCGTTGATGAAACTGGTGACTTCATCCGCTTAATTAAAGAGGCTGAGCTATCTTATTCTCTTGGTGCTTACTTCAGTACTATTGCTTTAGTTGGAGTCGCAAGTGAAGATCTATGTAGGTACTTTGCTGAAAAACAGGGACATCAAAAACTCACCAATCATTCTCAGTTTGACCGAATCAATAAACTTAACGAATTAGGAATAATTTCTTCTTCTGTACACAGCAAATTTGATAAAATTCGTAAGATTAGGAATAACTGTTTGCACTTCAATGACGGATTTAAGTCTCAAAAGCGTGATGACCTAAAAATTGAAGCTGCTTCTTGCATTAACGATCTAAAATCAATTTATAAAGAACTGTTTTCTTCTTTCAACGGCAAATACAAACTAGGTACTTTAACTACTAGCGTAATAGAAGACTTTGCTCGCCAAATGGCAGACCAGACTTCTTTTGGCGATACACTCAACACAGAAGAATTTACCATGAAATTAAGGTATTTCATGGCGAGTGAATTTGGCGAAGATATTGCAATTGCAGATAGCGGTGCACAGGTTGAAAGGACAGGTCTATTTGTCGTAGCTGATATCGATACTGAAGACCCAATGGAAATTAGTCTGCTTGATCTGTCTGTTGGTCAGTACGTAATTGTTGATTTATCTAACGAAGATATGTTCAAACTAAATGAGCAAAATGTCGAGGTTAACTGTAGCATAATCGCTAGTATTACATCTGTAACCAATCATCAAGGTATAACGGCTGATTGGCATCTTAAAAACGTATATCGCGTAAAATAAATATAACAAAGCGTTTAAGACAGATTCGCAACGCTCGGCATTTTCGGTTTGATTCAGCTTTGGTGATTACGGCACAATAGTTTAGGTATGATGGTGGCGTTGCTCACTACTTAACGCGGCGTTATGCATTTTTGCGCGAATCGGTTAGCAGATTCGCGCACAGGCAATAGCTACAAGAAGCCATGTAAGAATGACTCTCTTTCGTCTTTGGTATTTAAAGGGATTTTGGCTATATGAACGTGAGGGTGTATCACAGACAAATTAGGTACAAAAGAATTAACTTTTCTAGAGTAAACACTTGTTTTTATATTTTGAGTATCGACTTGCACAGTTAAGCCTGAAAAATCCTTTGATAGAATATCAGCTAAAATTTTATGTTTATCTGAAGGGAACGTTTTTTTATACATTTTGTTATATTCAGGTTCGAAATATCTAATCAGCCCAGCTTCAGCTAACAATACTCTGTTTTCTCGATCAAATTCTGCATTCATAACATCATAAAAATGATCGATGCTTTCATCATCAGTGGCGATTGGTGTCAAAGAAAAATCACCCGCACCACTAGCATGTTTCTTATAGTGCTCAAATCTAAACATTAAAATTTGTATTTCATGGTCGGGTTTGCTGAACAATGTATCAGCTAAAATTCGTTGGAACGTGCTATGAGCTTCGAGACGGTCAATTGCCAATCGTTCCCCTGATTGACCATAGGCTTTTCCGATATACAAGATCTCAAGTTCATCAGCGCCGTCCAAGTCATACTGACACTGAGTCATGAAAGACATCATGGAAAGGTTTAGTGAAGCTCCAGTATTTGTAATAAGTACTACTCGATCTTCTGGGTAAGATACTGCTTGGGCTGCGACTATTGTCTCATCTGGAGTATATGTGAAGGCAAACCTTTCATGCTCAAGTCCATCTTGTACAAGAAAGTCTCCAGTAAGGCTATTACCAACTAACTTGAATGAGTTCGGGTCGATACTTATTCGCCTTCTTCTAGCGATCATGTATAGGTTACAACCTTCCAAAATATCTCTTAGTGCTTCATCTCTCTTGATATGGTAGAGCGAGTGCGGTTGGATCACATTTGCGCCGCTCGAAAAAAGCTCTAAACCACCTTCCATTAAGTACTTTCTATATTTCATGTGCATATACTTAGTTACTGTATTTATATACAGCTTAATGTGAAGTTGTTTGGATGTAAATGATTTTGCTAAGAAACAAGTTTTGGTAGTATAGGTACTTGAATTTTAATAAATAAAATGCATAACAAGCTGTTTAAGAGTGATTCGCAACGCGTGGCATTTTCACTGTGCGTTGCGTTTTGTGGTTAAGGTGGTGTGCGGGAGCTTCGGTATTGCGTTGCTCACACCTTAACAGGGCGTTATGCCTAAGGTGAAATTGATGATCAAGCAGCTTGATTCAAACGAAAAATCAGTGGTTGAACTGTCAGAGTGTTGCTTAGATGAACTTCGTCAAGTTTACAGGCCAACTGAGCTCGCAGTTAGCAATAAAAACAGTGCTAAAAGTGAGTGGAGTTGTTTTGGTTTCCATGTTGATCAGGTTTTAGTTGGAGTAGTTGAAGCTAAACAGGTTGGCTCAGAATTGCAGATTAGCTCGTTAGCAGTTGCACCAAGTTTTCGCCAAAAAGGTGTAGCGAGAAAACTCGTCGATTTCGTTGTTACACAGTTTAAGCCTATTAACTCAGTTTCGGTTTGGTGTGTTGAGCAAACAGGTAATGTCGCTGTTTTTAAGGCACTAGGCTTTAATGTGATTCAACGTTTTGATTCAGCCTTCTTCATACTTTCCGACGGTTCAAAAGCGGTAGAAGTTCAGTTAAAACAAAAAGTAACGGCATAACAAAGCGTTCAAGAGGGATTCATGCCGCGTGGCATTTTTGGTATGCAGTGAGTTTTGGTGGTGAAAGTGGTCTGCGGAAAGTTGGTTTATGCGGCATTCACCCCTTAACGCGGCGTTATGTTTAATCACGTAAAATCAGTAGCTTGTGTCTTTTCTTTGCTCCCAAAGTCATTAACTGCGCGTTATGCGCTTTACGAATTGAAACATGGAGAGTGTAATGGTTGTATATGGAGATTTGCAGTCAGGTAACTGCTTAAAAGTAAAATTACTATTGTCATTCCTTGGCATTGAGCACCAATGGAAACACGTTAATATCTTAGATAACGAGACTAAAACAACAGAATTTTTAGCCCTCAATCCAAGTGGTAAAATCCCGACGGTCGTTTTAGATGACGGTCGAGTACTCTGTGAGTCCAATGCAATATTGGGGTACTTTGCAGAAAATACACCTTATCTACCTAAGGACAGTTATCAAAAAGCAAAAATGTACGAATGGCTTTTCTTTGAGCAATACTCACATGAGCCTTATATTGCAGTAGCGCGTTTTATTCAGAAGTATCAAGGTATGCCGGAGCACCGTCTAGAAGAATATAAATCACTACAATCAGGCGGCCATAAAGCATTACAAATCATGGAGCTACAGCTGTCAAAAACTAAGTTCTTAGTTGGTGATAATATTTCTATTGCTGATATCGCACTGTATGCTTATACCCATGTCGCAGATGAGGGTGGTTTTAACCTAGAAACTTACCCAAATATCGAGCGTTGGATTGGGGTAATTCGCAAGTTGGACGGTTATGTAGGTATGTATTAACCACGCTCATAACATAGCGTTTAAGATAGATTCGCAATGCGTGGCATTTTAACTATGCGTTGAGCTCAGTGATTAAGGCGGTATGCGGGAGTTTCGGTATTGTGTTGATCACCCTTTAACAGGTCATTAGCCCTCAAAGGTCAAATATGGATATTTACCCAGAAATCGAGTTATCTAAAGCGCAGCATAATGCAATTGAGGCTCTGAGAAACAAGTCGTTTCCTGAACATCAGGTTGCTCGTTCTTACTATAAGCAACTCCCGCATATGAGAGTTCTGAAGTACGAAGGTGACCAGTTAGTTGGTTATATGGGATTAGACTACAGAGCTGTTCGCGTTGGTGATGAAATTTATAAAGTATTAGGTGTGAGTGACTTTTGTGTCGAGAGTACACTTCAAAGGCAAGGTATTGGCACAATAATGTTGTCTCAACTCAGCGAGTATGCGTCAACTAAAGATGTCGACTTCATCATTTTAGTCTCCGATTTGGATCGTTTTTATGTGGCTAATGGTTATGTGCGCCTTAACTCTCTAAGTTCTTGGTTGCGAGTTCATGAACATAAAAATTACGGTGTTGCTATAGAGCAAGTCGATGATTTATATGTTAAACCTATCAGCGGCAAAACTTGGGCTGTTGGTCATATAGATTGGTTAGGGTATATGTACTAGTCTGTAGTGGGCTACTAAACTGTTTGAAAAGAAACGCCACACGTGGCATTTTTAATTCGCGTAGCTTATACCTTACGAGAGCGCTTTTCCACAAGGAGTAATATGTGATTGTAGTAGCAAGGTTTTCTTTTCCTCATGAAGCTCATATTGCGAGAGCAAGCCTAGATAGTGTCGGAATAGAAAGCCACATTGCTGACGAGCACACGGTGAATACTCAGTGGCTTTATTCAAATGCAATGGGCGGCGTTCGTCTGATGGTGGCCGAAAGTGATGCAGAAGACGCGAAACAAATACTTAGCAGTGATTTCTCAGAATCATTAGAAAGTGAACTTGCCGTTGATGAAGGAAAAGATGTTTGCCCTAACTGTGGTAGTAAAGAGCTATTTGCATTTACAAAAGGTAAGCGTCCAGCTTTCTTAGTCTTTATTTTACTGGGTTTTCCATTGTTCTTTTATAAGCATGGTTACAAGTGTAAGCAGTGTGGGGAATTCAGTGAAAGGCTTTAATTTAAGTCGTTAGATAACAAAGCGTTGAAGAGATAATTTACACGCGTAGCATTTTTACTTTGCGTTAGGTTGAGTGGCTATGCAGAAGTCAGAGTTCTGCTTACTTCCAAGCAAAGCATTATACGATAGTGAAGGGACAACATTGAATGAGTGAAATTAAAACAATAGAGCAGTTAAAAGAAATTTACGCAGAGCCAAGTGCGAGAGCTAAAAATAAAGCGTTGCCTGCCCTGGATGTTCATGCGATGACATTAATTAATAATTGCCATTTTGCAGTTCTAAGTACCGCCGATACACAAGGCTATACCGATCTCTCTCCGAAAGGAGGGGAGCCTGGCTTCGTAAAAGTTTTAGATGAGTCAACATTGTTGCTCCCTGATAGCTCGGGGAATAATCGTATAGATAGTCTAAAAAATATCATTAGTAACCCCAAAGTTGGGTTGTTATTGATGGTAAATGGTATTGATGAAGTACTCCGTATTAAAGGAATTGCAAGTATTCACACAGACTCCAAATTGATATCTGCTTGCCCCGATGGAAGTAAAGATCCTAAGGTTGTTATCAAAATAGTCATCGAGAGTATGTACTTTCATTGTGCGAAAGCTGTGATGAGAGGGAAACTTTGGTCTGATGACTATAAAGTCAATCGCTCAATTCTCCCTTCATTAGCTCAAATCTTTAAAGATCAACAAAAGTTAGAAAATAAAGCGCTTAATCAAGAAGAGATGTTGAAATATTACCAATCCAGCCTTTAGAGCGAGTGTAGTAAAGTCTTTAAAAGGGAGAAAAATGCTTGGCTCTTTAGGTTTGACCTGCTTTACGGCACTATGGATTAGTTTTTGTGGGGCGGCTTAGAAATCGGTATTGAAAAGGAACTTGTTCGCGCTACAGCAGTAACAGCGGCTGTATCGTATTACCTTTTTTCTGATAGTTTCCCAAATGGTCAAAGTGTGGGCAAAAAACTTTTGGGCATTGCAGTTATAAGTGCAAGAACGGGTAAAAGGTGCAATATTTTTCAGTCACTTTTTAGAAATATTATTACTCCATTCTTCGGTTTTATTGACTCAATTTTCATTCTTGGTAAAAAGAGGCAACGGCTCGGTGATAAGTTAGTGAGAACAGTGGTGGTAGTTCACTAGCTTGTTTAAAAATTGACAGCGCTGGGGGTTTGGGTTCAAGTCGGGCTTTGTTTTCAGGGTGGAACAGCTTCGCTTAGGTGGTGGCCTTGCTCACACCTCAATTCGGTGTTAGGCAATCAGAATCAGTACGTAATTATGAATAAAGAGCATTCCGAAGCTTTCATTTTGGAGATTGATAAGGTTTTAGCCCCGAGCGGTTTCAAGTTTATCAAATCTAGAGGAGTATGGGAGCGCAAGGTGGGTAAGGTCGATGTCGAATGGTTTCACTTAAACTTTGGGCTTACTGTTTTGAACCCTTCCTTCGGGGTTAAATACAAAGATATAGAAAAGGTCTTACCTAGAGAAATGCGTTGTATTGGTGGTGTTTCTCGCATGTTGAGCAGTATCACTGGTAATTCATATACCGACGCAATTAGTCCTATAGCTTTCGCTTATATGGTAAAACAGTTACTACCTATTGAGTTAGAAAAACTAAGAGATAGAAAGCGGGTTATCGAGAGTTTAAAAAGCGAAGATGTAAAAGTCTGGCCCGTGTTCAGTTATTCCACTCGTATACGACTGCTTCCTTTGCTTCTAAGTAAAACTTCGCCAAATGAAGCAATAAAGTATATGGCCTATTTTGAGTCCGAACTTAGGACTCGTGATCAACTCATTCCAAACTATGATGCGTTCAAAGGTTACTTGTTGAAGCACTTGAAGGCCTAAAAATTGCTTCAATTGAGAATCGTGACAAGTGGCGCTTTTACTATGCGTTGAGCTTATTAAAAAGTGTTATACGAGAGCATTTGTATTACGTATATCACACTTTAGTTGGTTTTTATTCACCAATAACAAATCAAAAGGCTGGCCAAAAAATGTTAGTAACTAAGATTGAAACGGAACGATTAATTCTAAGAGAGCTAGTTGAAGATAATGCAAGCGAATTGTTTGGCATATTCTCAGACCATGAGGTCATGAAATATTGGAACTCTGGCCCTTGGGGTTCAATTGAAGAGGCTCTAACATTTATAACCAATAGTACACAGGCTATGAATAGCAATACAGAAATGACACTAGGCATCTTCCTAAAGAGTAATGGCCAACTTCTGGGTAAGATAATGCTGTTTAACTACGTGAAAGAGTCCAGGCGCGCAGAAATTGGCTTTGGCGTTAGTCGCAATTTCTGGGGTAAAGGCATTGTACTAGAGGCGGGAAACGCATTAATCGAACACGCATTTAAGACACTGAATCTACGTCGAATAGAGGCTGAGATAGATCCAGACAATGTTTCTTCAGGTAAAGTCTTGGAACGGTTAGGTTTTATAAAGGAAGGTTTCCTAAGGCAGCGCTGGGAAGTGAATGGAGTTGTATCAGATTCCGCAATTTATGGGTGGTTAGCTAACCCTCTGGACAGCGTTTAGTATCCGGCCTTAAAAGCATCTAATAGATATAGCCTGCCAGCGCTCTATACGTAGCCTTATACTTGACGTTGAGGTTTCTCGGATTGACTTGGTAGACACTGAATGTACTATCAAGGAGAGGACTTACTGCAAGGATAGCAGCATGAGCGAGAAATTATTCTGGGTTAATCCCTACCAAACAGAACTTAACTCAAGAGTGACCAATGTAGACGGAAATAAAGTTGAATTGGACCAGACTATCTTCTTTGCGGAGTCTGGAGGACAAGAGAGTGATAAAGGAACGATTAATGGTATTCCGGTTTTGATTGCTCAAAAGTTAGGTGTTCGACTTATTTACACATTGGAATCGTCTCCAAATTTTACTCTTGGTGACACTGTAACTACGTGTATTGATTGGAAGCGTAGATACGCCTTAATGAAGCTACACTTTGCTGCCGAAGTGGTGCTCGAGATGTTTTATCAGCGTCGAGAAGGCATTGTTAAGATAGGCGCGCATATTTCTGAAAATAAGAGCCGCATAGATTTCGAGTGGTCTGAAAGTATTGGTCCGTTATTGAAAGCAATTGAAACTGATGTGCAAGATTTGATTAACTCTGATTCAGTTATTATTAGTGACTTTTCCGATCAAGAGAGTGAAAGAAGGTATTGGAGAGTGGATGGGTTTGCGCAAGTACCTTGCGGTGGCACTCATTTAAAGCGCACATCAGAAGTCGGCCAAGTTCAACTAAAACGCAAGAACATCGGTAAAGGCAAAGAAAGGGTTGAGATAACCTTATGCTCGTAAGTTGATAGGGCATTCGAAATAGATTCCTAACACGTGGCATTTTAGTTCATGGTGAGATTCACATTTGCGATATGATGATTGAGATTGAGGGCGTGTTGGCTACTTCTTAACGAAACGCTACACGATAGGAGCGGGAGGATGATATGTCGAAGGTAGCATTGAAAGGCTTTATTTTAGTTCCGGAAAAGGATTTAGAATTAGTAAAACATGAGTTAATAACTCACAAAAGGCTCACGTTAGAAGAGCCGGGCTGCCTTACTTTTCTTGTGACTCAAAACTCGACTAATCCTTTTCGTTTTGATGTCTATGAGGAGTTCGTCGACAAAGCCTCTTTTATACAACATCAGGAAAGAGTTCAAGCCTCACATTGGGGAAAAGTAACAGCCAATATTAAACGGCAATACGAAATCTTTGAATGTGTGCATGACTAATCGAATCGGAGTGATTTAGAGTGTTTACGCTTTGTTTTTTTAGGTTGCTCTACGCTCTACTATGTTGCTTTATTCATCTATTCACCTGGCTTAGTGTTCTTGATACTTTGCCGTATTAAATTTAGAAATTTTAATGGAAGTGTTATGTTTAGAGTTGTGTACGAATGGCGTGTGCCAAGTGAAAAAATGGATGAGTTTCAAAATATATGGCGTTCGACGACAGATTCAATTCATCAGTCAGTAGATGGGGCGTTTGGTAGTTTTATGATTCGTTCTTACGATGTACCGGAAAAGGTTTTAACTATTGCCAAGTGGCGAACACGTGAAGACTGGGAGCGGTTTTGGGGAACTAGTAACCCAGAAAAAATGAAGAAGATGAGTGAAATTGCAGAGCGTATTTCAGTTGAACTATTTGATGAAATTGAAGATAGAACTAAGTAGGGCCAGAGGCAAACAATAGAAACGTTAAAGTGATGCCTGATGCACAGTTTGGCGGATAATATGAAAGACAATCTTAACCAAGGAACAGGGTTATGCAGATTTTAATTGTTGGAGGTAGTAAGGGTCTAGGAAGGTTCTTGGCTACGAACTTACAGGGTAAAGAAACTTATACTATTTCTAGATCAAAGCTAGTTGAGGATGGAGTAGCTTCTGTTCGTATTGATGTTAGTCCGGAGAAAAAACCAGATTACACGTGCTTCAAAGGTGTAAAGTTTGACATCATAGTTTATTTGGCGTCGATGTGGGGAGAGTCTTCAAAATTGACAACAAACGAACTGATTGAGTTTATGAATGTTGGCCCGATTGGGTATCTTAATTTAGTCAATGAACTTAACGCTTTAGGTTCACTTAACGATAAATGCAATATTGTATCTATTGGCTCTACAGCAGAGCTTTCAGAAAGTAGTGAATACCCTGCATTCGCCCTCAGTAAAAGATTACTCAAAGATATTTCTAGCCAGCTGCAAAACGTTTATCGTGATTACCGCTTTACTCACTTTACAATAGGTGGGATCGGGCATACTGAAGAGGAACGTATTGAGTATTCGAGTGTTTTGGAGATTATAAATATGCTAACCAAGCTTGATCCAAACACATACCTTTCAAATATGCATATAAAGTCCAAGCTAGGAATGTAGCTCTCAAGCTGTATTACGTACCTGCTTCTATGATTTGGCATCATGTGCATACTTTTTATTGAGCTATGGTTATAACTCCAATGAAAGGAGTTTACTTATGTCATACATTGATGGGTTTGTCGCTGCAGTACCGACAGCGAATAAAGAAAAGTATATCGCACACGCAAAAATTGCAGCAGAAATGTTTAGGGAGTTTGGGGCATTAAAGGTTATTGAGACGTGGGGAAGTGAAGTACCAGACGGTGAGATCACATCATTTCCCATGGCAGTTAAAGCTGAAAGCAACGAAACCGTTGTGTTTTCATGGGTAGTCTGGCCTTCAAAAGAAGTTAGAGACTCAGGGTGGCAGCGGATCATGGGGGATCCTCGAATGAGTCCTGAGAATAACCCAATGCCGTTTGATGGAAAGCGTCTCATTTATGGTGGATTTGATGTTATTTTGGAGCAGTAAAATACCAGAGAACTCAAGCTTGATTCGTGACACTTGGCGTTTTAATCAGGATTACGCTTCTGATGTAGATTAAATAGGGCATTCCGCGATAAGCGTTGATAAAACTCCGTGTGGAAGCTTATAGTAAAAATGGAAGGATAAATTATCCACTGATTGTCGTATCAGCTATAGCTAGCCCCGGGCCTGCGATGGCAGGTACGTTAATGAACTACGGTCAACGCCTTGATAACCAACGGGAACCTAGACGTTGCATTACTTGTAGTTCGATGAAATGTTATCCCGCAAGACGTTAATTTGGAGAAAAGAATGGATTCAAACTCACTATTATTATTTGTTGTCGCTTGTCTCGCTATCAACATGATTCCTGGACCTGATGTAATTTATATTGTTTCCAATACAATGAAAGGTAAATTATCTGCTGGGCTGAAAGCGGCTCTGGGGCTTGGTGTTGGTTACTTTTTTCATACACTAGCGGCATGTTTAGGTTTGTCAGCAATAATTCTGAGTTCATCTTTGGCTTTTAGCGTTGTTAAATGGTTAGGGGCCGCTTACCTAGTTTATTTAGGTGTTCAGTCATTACTGTCCATGTGGCGTGGAGAAAATAAAATCGTTGAAAACAAAAATGTTGATAATAATAAAAATGTGTTTGTTCAGGGGGTTATCGTCAGCGTCTTGAATCCAAAAGTAGCGCTATTCTTCCTATCGTTTCTGCCTCAATTTATTGATACGTCTGCAAGCTCAACATCAATGCAATTATTAGTACTTGGCTTGCTGTTCAGCGTACTTGCGACGACATGTAACGTTTTGTACGCATCTGTGGGTAATTGGGTATTTAGTCGTCCACACTCTCAACGATATTCAAGAACTCTTGAAGGTGTTTCAGGTATTCTGCTTATCAGTCTAGCGAGTAAAGTGGCATTCAGTGAGCGCTAGTGGGTGGAAATATTTGTATAAGAGAAAACCTCAACGCTTGAAATGAGCAATTCAACGTTGGGTTGCGTTTTTATGGCCAACAGCTTTTACTTGGTGTTGTTATTGGTAATACATAGGCGTAAATCAGCAACAAGGATGTGTAATGAAAAATAAGATGTGGATCTTCGCAATTATCTTGCTCATTGGTGGGCCTTCACTATTGCCATTTAGTCTGGAAGTTATTTCTATCATCGAGCTATTTGGGCTGTTAGGGTTGTGGACGGTTTATTCATCCTATGCTGAGTATTTGATCAAGCATCCTCGGCTTAAAAGAGGCGCATCTTTAGCTACATGTTGGGATCTTCAACCTCAAATATTATTCTCACTTCGTGATATTAAAGTATTCCCACTGCTGATATTTCATATGTTTCCTGTTCAAAGTGTGTTGGTTTGGTCTTTAATTTTTACCTTTTCGGGCAGTGTTATTTGCCATTACGTAATTTGATCTAACCCACTGTTCAAAGCATTTCCTTATTAAGTTTAATTGCTTGTTTAAGCGGTTACGCGGGGATGAAACAGGTCATTAAATAACTTGGCGATCATCAAAATGAGCATGATGTTTACCAGCATGAGTAAAGGTGTTTCGATACGATACTCCGGGGTCAAGTTAAGTGCGCCTGAGGTTAATACCACTAATAAATTGACGCCTAAGACCCTATGGATCATCAGCTGTGGTGTAGAAAATACCTCCCAAATCAAAATAATATTGATGAAATAAAATAACCCTAGTTGCCAGAGCTCAGTCATTATGGGCATCAAGAAGATGTATTGCAGCAGTATCACTGAACCTGTTCCCAAAACGCCAAAGAAGGCATCTTTAACAACGCTAGGAGGCATTGTAGGTACTATTGATGAAAAGACACCGGCCAACATAGGGAAGATAAACCCACCTGGTACAGGGAGATAAATCCAAACCAATAACGAGGTGATAAACATCGATAGGCCTTGTAAAACCTTTCTGCGGTCTTCTTTCAAGTGCTGTATGAAAGTCCGGTGTTCACGATGCCAAGATGTTTTCTGTTTCACTTGTTCTGTCAATAAGGTACGACCAATTAGATGCGTGGTTGGCTGAGCGATATCAAATAGTGTCAGGTTTTGAGCCACAGGTTTCCAGTCAATATCATCACAGTGGGGCTTTTCCACTTGTTCAAGTAATCGTTCTTGAATACGTTTCATCTCTTCGAGGCGCTGATGCCACAGTTTTCGATGTTCTTTGAGGTGGTAACTGCCCGTGAGCGGTAATCCCAGTAGTTGGCACATCTTCTCAATGTTTGCTGTGTTGGTTTCAAGCGCATCAATATCAATGTCATTTGGTTTGTTCATCGCTTTAAGCAACACCTCACGGCTGCTCTCAAAGCGTTGAATGAAATTCTCTTCAGTATTCACTGGCCAAACCAAACGATAAACAACGGAGAAGGTAATGATGCCAAGGATAGTTTCCTGCATTCGAAGTACTGCGAAATGGAACGTCACTTGACTATCAAACCCTCCCATACAAGCGATGATAGAGCACACAGCAAAGCCTATGGAGAACACATAACCGTACTTTTCGTCGCTCGACATGAAAATGCATACACCTAAAAATAGGGTAAAAAAAGTCAGGAACAAAAAGCGATCTTGAGAAAATGCCGTGATGAGGAAAAAGGCATAGCCAATGCCCAGTAGGGTACCCACTAGGCGATTATGACCTTTGTTTATCGAGTGAGCGAAGCTTTCATTTAATGCCATTACCGCGACGGCGATCGCTGCCCAATAGGGTTTCTCCCATTGAAACCATAAGGCGAGGCAGATTGCGATAACGATAGACAGCGCAGCTTTAATGGCTTCTTTGGTTGACGCATTAAACATACATTTCACCGCATTTATTGTTTGATGATTTTGATGGATGCCGTCATACCGACGCGTAGTTGAATATCTTTTGGTAAGTTGTCTAATTTCACTTTAATTGGAATGCGTTGAGCTAAGCGTATCCACTGAAAGTTAGGGTTCACATTAGGCAGAAGGTCGTTACCTGTACTACCGTCTTGCTTCGCGATGCCGTAACCAATGCTCTTGATTTTACCTTCCAGCACCATTTCGTCGTGCATCATTAAGGTCACGTATGCTTTATCTCGTGGATCAACACCAACTAAATCCGTTTCTTTGAAATAGCCTTCGATCCAAAAGCTGTCTTCATCAATTAATGCTACAACTGGTGAGTTTGCGACAACTTGGGAGCCGGTGCGCAGATTAAAATTAGTGATGTAACCATTTGTTGGAGCGTACACCTTGGTGTAATCAAGGTTTAGCTTGGCTTCTTCAACATTGGCTTTCGCGAGTTCTACGTTGGCAACGGCTGTCTCCACCGCATTGTCTAGGTTATTCAATGTCAGTACAGGTACAGCGCCAGGTGTGCGCTTTTCTAACTTAAGTGCTCGCTGCTCTTCATTTTTGGCCTTTGCTAGTAATGCAATGGCTTGCTTTTGAGCTGCTAGCGCTTTGTGGTACGCCGCTTTATAAATGCTTGGGTCAATCTCAAACAGTAAGTCGCCCGCATTAACTTGGGAGTTGTCTTCAACATATACCTTGATGACTTGCCCGGTTACACGGGGCGTTATAGACACAATGTACGCGCTGACATGACCATCTCTAGTCCAAGGATTGTTTGAGTATGATTGGTAGTAACTGAAAATCACAGTGCCAGCGGAACACAGTAATAAAAATGTGATTAGATAACGTTTTATCACGGAATTTGCCTCAAAAGATGGTTATGAATCGACCAATAACGCCAGTAAAAATCACAATTAGGCTCAGCTCAGCAAGTGCTGGAAACGCAACGTATTTGTGTACCCCTAATTTTGTTGCAACGGTTCCAACCAAAATGGTGAGAATGTAAGCCAATGCAATAACCAGCAACAAGGGTGGGAAGTAAACTTCACCCCACACAAGCTCATGTGGCATTGAGTTCATAGTGCTTTTCTCTATTTATTTGATGAATGCAAAGATAAGAGAAATCCTACAAATGTAATAATCGCTTTTGTAGGATCAAATCCATCAATGTATTTTTTTAGAGAGTTCGTAATGAGTTACGTCTAATGTCGAACGTGCTTTAAGGGGAGTGTGAGTGCGATAAGTTTTCGCATTTACGTGCGGAATAACTACGTATCTAATGATGAAGATAAAAGCCTCGGGTCAACAGTCGCTCTTCCGAGCTAGCATTCTCAATAACTTGTGATAGTTTAGCCATGTAGCCCTAAGATATAAGAAAACCTATGAATTTTAGTCTTGAACAACTATTGGCATTCGTTGCTGTTTACGAGGAGCTTTCGTTTAGCAAGGCTGCTGTAAAATTGAATAAGCACAGAACAACCATCGGGCAGGTTATTACGAATTTAGAAGATTTACTTGCTGTGAGCTTGTTTAATCGGGTTGGCCGTTCCGTAGAACCCACTGAAGATGCTCGCCTTCTTTACCACTATGCAAAGCAAACAATTGAACAAGCCCGTACGTTCGACAAAGTTGCATTGAGCCTTGCTCATGGTGGCTTAGAGAGTGTCAGCATTGCCTATTCTAGTGCCATCCCACATCGTTTGCTGGTGTTACTTCGTGTTCAATTAGCGGCAGATTTTCCGATGATGCGAGTTAACTTTTTTGTTCGTAACCGTAACGAGATCAAAGAAGGTTTAGCGACTGGTGAGTACCAGTTCGGTATTGTCAATGTGCATGATAGCCGTGCAATACACAGTCTAGACTCGACGTTTTTAGGTCACTTCGAATTTGTTCCCTTTGTCCAGAAAGGTGGTGAACTGGCTTCTATGGCACCCGACCGAGTGTTAACTGCGTTGAGGAATAGCAAGCAATTTGTGTTGCGATCTTTCATTGAAGAAGGAATGGGTGAAAAAGTTATCGTCAGTTCGAATCATGAAGAAGTCGATCAGTTGGCTCTTGTTGTAAAAATGGTTGAAGCAGGGCTAGGGTGGGCAGTTCTTCCTAGAACGCTGGCTCATTCGGAATTTTCTAATAATGATATAGAGCCCGTTGAAGTCTGTGAATTACTAGAAGGCTTTAAGTTTGGTTTTGGCCTTTGGTGTCAACCCTCTAAGCAAATAGGGGATGTAAAAGACTCTATCATGAGGGTTGTTACGGCGTATCGGGAGAAGCTAATCCGCGATTTTAAAGCGACGCCATAACCGTATTCATCCAGACCACATTTATAAACAAGACTCAATTCGAGTCTTGTTTTTTACTTGAAAAATTCTTCTCTTCTGATTGGACGTTAATGTTTATTGGGAGGGAGTAATCTTCTGTATGTGATTATAAAATCGATGCTTTTTTACTTATTCAAGCTTCGTTCAATGAGAAAGCTCATATCGCTCAGCCGCTTTAGTTTAAGAAAGAGAGGCTGCAGTTATTTTACCTCTTGCTCTGATCTAAATAAATTGAGAACCAGTACCCCTAGAACTATAGCGATAGAAATAGAGACGAATCGAGTCATTTGAGCAGAAAATGATTCGATGCCCGTATTGTTAATAATCTGGTAAGTCAGCACAGTGAAGTTAGTAAAAAGCAATTGATAGATGGTTAAGTGTGTCTGTCGACGTATTGCAAAACACGCTAGTTGCAGGCCACAAAAGATGGTAACGCCAAGTACAACGTAAGTAGGTGCACCTGTGGTTACTGCAAGCATGCATGGAATAGTAAACAAGATCCCTAGGCTTGTAGTGATAATTCGATACCGCCCAAAGGAATGACTGTCTTGATTAACTGGGTGCTTAATCATGCTGCCAAATGTTATTGCGATCAATAGCGTTTGAGAGCTTCCAGATGATATTAGCGCGTACAAAACAACACACAATGCGGTTGCTTTAAAGACGATAAGCCCGATATGTTCGTCTGCACCATCAAGAGTGGTTTGGTCTGGTTGTATATCTTTTTCGTCCCCAGGGAATAACCAAAAGCTAATATATGTGGCAACCAACGCAACAATGAAGCTAGTAAATAAGACCCATGGCAACCCCTCAAGCGACAACCCCATTTGTTGGCTTGTGACCACGATAATCAATACAACAATCAAAGTGAGTGTCGAAACGATGTCTTTGGGATCGCGATGACTTCGGTAATAACTCCAACAGAGAAGTGACCAAGTAAACAGTAAGAAGCCACTAGGAGAGCTCATGAGCGCTCCTGCTAAAGTTACGATGCCAAAGCTGAGAAGTGAGAGTATTACCAGCAATTTCAACATCATGTTGAACGGGGGTTTAGATGGCATCAGTGTTAGAAAAATCACAACGAATATTGGCGCGATAAAGGGAGTAGGCGCACCTGAATACTGTAAGTAAAACAGTAAAAGAATCGGAGTGAAAACCAATCTAATGATTGGGTTTGCTGAACTATGAAACATAAGTCCAGATACTCAACACTCTCATCCAGAAAGAGGCCAGCCACTCTCCAAAGGTGCTTTGCTCAGTTAAAAAAGCGACCGTTGCTTTCGAACCATAACGTACGTTTTCGGGAATATCTCCGCCTTCAAAAACAATATTTACAGGATAGCGCTGTGCGTTTAAGGAACTATTGTCTGCAACCAAAAAGCCAGTTGTCGGATCGATGTCGTTACTGCCACCAGTACCCCAACCAATGCTTTCTACTCGCCCTTCAAACACTCTGCCAGGTAAAGCATCCAACACAATCTTTGTTTTTTGTCCCGCACGAACATGCTCGAGTGAGTTTTCGCGAACAAGCGCTGATACCCACACGCCTCTCGGATCAATGAAAGTGACAAGAGGTGAGCCAGTCGTCGCTTTTTGCCCAACAGTGAGTTGTAAGTTAGAAACGATCCCCTTTGATGGAGCAATCACTTTCGTTCGTTGTAAGTCGAGTTGCGCTTTTTCTAGATTTGCTATAGCTGCGAGAATCTGGGGATTATCTTGCCCTTCGGGACCAAGATTATGCTTGGCTTGAGCTAAGGACGCTTCTGCTGCCTCTAATGTGGCTTGAGCTCGTGCTTTGGCTTCGATGGCGTTGTCTAGCTCAGATTTACTCAATACCCCTTTTGCGGCGAGCTCGGTTACGCGAGCTGCTTGTTCTCTTGCGTTGTCACGAGCTGCGAGTGATTCAATGACCTTAGCTTGTGCCACTTCAACAGCCGCTGTGTTGGCTCCAATGTTTTGGCCAGCAATGGCTAAGTTTGCTTCGGCTGAACGCAGATTAATTTGATAATCTCTTGGATCAATTTCGAAAAGCACATCACCAGCATTAACGACTTGATTATTACGAACATGGATTTCAGTTAGGTTCCCCGAAACCTCTGGAGTAATACGGACAAGATAAGAATGAATCCGAGCGGTGCCAGTGATTGGTGTTACTCGATCAGCCCACAAGCTATATAGCCAAACCACAAAAACGAGGCCAATAATAATAAAGCTTAACTTTCTGGAAGATGATTCCGCTTTAGACATCCAATTCTCTCTTGTGACAATACGTTAGGTAAGCAATGTTACAACATGTGACATAAACAATGCTTCCAAAAAATCAACTATTTGTCGATAAGGTCATGGGATCGTTCCGAAGGTGCCATTTAGAGAGGCTGAAGCATGCTAAACGAACTTTCCAATCACGTTGGCTAACGTCGCCAATAAAAAAGGGGCGATACTTCGCCCCTCAGATCGTCCATCAGGTTTTTGATTTGTGATTATATCTTTGAGCTGTAGAGAGAAATCAACTTAGACTTTCTGTTACAACTGGCTTGTTATTGCGCTTAGCAATCCAGTACGCAACGCTACCCCAAAGCACGGTGAGTGCCCAAAGTGTCGTCCAATGTGGAGCGACTTGTTGCCAGGTTGCCCCCATTTGGTTTAGCGCTAAGAAAGCTTTGATCGCCCATGTACTTGGACTTAAATCTGCAATCCATAGTAGGGGAGCAGGAATGGCTTCAATCGGCCAAATAAAACCCGCCAAGAAAATGAGAGGCATAGAGCTCACGAGGACGACTAAGGTAACCAGTTCACGCCGAGGTAATAAGTAACCCAGCCAGAAGCCTAGTCCGCAGCAACCTAAAAAGAACGGGAACAACATGGCCAGTAGTTCGCCCGCGTTGGCGATATGGTTTACGCTCAAACGTTCGAAGCTAAAACCAAAATAATAGGCGCCGAGTAAATAATAAATTGCCACAAATACTAACGTTCTCACAAGCAGCAGCGCTCCCGTTGATACTTGAGACCAGTAGCCACGACCATGACGCTGTGTTCCCGTTTGTAATCCAACCGCCATGATCAACGTTTGTTGTAAAATCAGAACAAATACTGCTGGCACTACGTATTCGATGTAACCCATGGTTGGGTTGAACGTCGGTTTCATATTAAGCTTAATAGCAGAGTAATTATGGCTAGCCATACTCATGGGCACACCATCTATCACCATTTTACTGACTTTCACTTGGGCCCCTAATGTGCCTCCCGCTTGGGCCAATCCCTCTACCACGGTTCCGTACACGAGAAAATACGAGGCGTCCGCAGCGTAGGCTAGAGTCGGGCTTTTACCTAGCATTAGGTCTTTGTAAAAGTGTTCTGGTATGACTAAAAAACCGGTGATCTCTCGTTGTAAAAATGCTTGTTTTGCATCGGCAATCGTATGAAGTCGAGTAACTACGTTGACTTGTGGAGTGGCATCAACCATACGTTCCAGCTTTAAGCTCGTCTGACTACCATCTAAATTAACAATCGCGATTGGTTGTTCACGAGGCGTTTGTTGTGCATAAGGCAAAGGGTATAAAAACGAGTAAAATACGACACCACCAAACACGGTCAACGTAACGACTGGATTGGTTAGAACGGCCTTCAGTTCCGCTTTAATCAGTTGCCACAATGTCATACCGCCTCCTTCGCTTGGCGTGTTGATGAAGCTGTTCGATGTTTACCCACCAAGGCTGCGGTAATGAGCAGGGGCACTACGTAGCCAATCATAGGCCATAGCGAGCTTAAAGATTGTGCGGCCGATGCCCCATAGCTTGCTTGACTCACTTGCACTTCAATGTAATGGGTAATCGGCAATAACGAACGCCATGCATAAGCGAGCGTGTTCATGTCAGAAACTGGGAATGTAATTCCCATGAACGCGAAACTTGGAGCCGTAAACGCGCCAGCAAAACTCATCGCACGTGCAGGATCCATCGACAAGAAGAAGAACAACGATCCCATAATGATACAGGCGATAACCGTCGCCAATTGTGCTAGTAGCATAACCAAAAAACTGCCTTCCATTGGCCAATCAAGCACGGAATAAAACCAGTATAAGAACAACGCACCTTGCGCCATAAAGACCGGAATGTACTGACTTAATAGGGAAGTGAGCTTGGCGTATGGCTTTTCGCCCAAAAACGCAAAGCCATTCTTTCCACCATAAATGCGAAAGTGCGCGGTAAGAATCAAAATAGTGCTTACTACAATACATATTTGCCAAATAGCTGGCACGATAGCCGTTACCAAAAATTGTGCGTAGTTATTGTTACGGTTAAATAATGCGGTTATTTGTGTCGACACGGGTACAGCCTGTGCAGCCGCTGCTAACGTTGTGGTGTTACCCTTAGCCAAGTTGCTCATTACTTCAACCTGAGCATCGAAATAGCCTTGTGCTTGCGCAACGGCAGAGTTGATCAGTTTCGCAACCAAAATGTACTGACTGTTGTAAAAGACAGAAAGTTGAGGTTGGCGGTGTTGGAGAATATCTTGGTCGAACTTAGATGGGATGACCGCGTAAGCGTAGATATCGCCTTCAATCATCGCATTTTTTGCTTCGCTTGCACTGGTGTAGTGATAGTTAACAGCCAGACTCGACGACGCATCCAAAGATTGAATGAGCTTTCGAGAAAGTTGGGAATGTTGTAGATCAACCACACCGATTGGCAGATCCCGGGCAATGCCCGCAGAGAACACTCCCCAAATCATCATCGCGAGCAAAATCGGTATCCAAGTAAGGCACGAAAGTAACCACTTGTCTCGTCGTAAGATATGCCGCTGTGAAATCTTAATCGTCATAGCATTAACCTAGTGGTTGTGATTAAAGTTCAACGACAACACTCATTCCCATACGCAGTTCAGGTTCGGGTTGAGCTGGACGAGCTTCTACTTCAAAGGTACGAAGATCAAAACCTTGAGAAGCATCGGTTGCTCTCCACGTTGCAAAGTCACCCATAACGGCAACATGCGTTACTTTGAACTCAACATTTTTATTTAAGGCAGGCAAATAGGCATCAAAGGTTGCTCCTTTTTTAAAGTGTTGAAGGTAATCTTCACGCACATTCAGTGTCGCCCAGGCATCTTCTGTATCTATCACAGTAACAACCGGGAAGCCCTGAGGTGCTAATTCACCACTTTGAAGTAGAACTTGAGAGACTTCGCCGTCAAACCAGCTGTAGATCTGAGTATCTTTCGCATACGCTTCTACTTCGGCTACGGCACCCGATGCCATGCGCGCTTTTTCCGCCGCAGCTACTTTGGTTTCACTTCTCGCGCCTTCTTTTGCCATTTCGTACATTTGAAATGCGGCACTTTCGGTGTATTTCGCTGCTTGCCACTGAGTTAAAGCTTCATCGCGCTTTTGTTCTGCAACCACGCCATCGTTATAGAGGTTATTTACACGATTGTAGGTTTTTTCCATTAAATTCGCAGCGGTTTTAGCTTTCATCCACTGATCTTTTGCTGCTTGGATTTGTTGCTCACGTGCGCCTTTCTCAGCTTCTTGAGCTAAGGCGTCCGCCGCTTTTTCACCTGCTTTTGCTTGTTCTAACTTCGCTTCAATTTCAGGACTATGAAGGGTAAAAATAAGCTGGCCTTTCTCTACATCGTTGCCTTTACGGACCATGACCTCATCAATACGCCCTGGAACTTTTGAGGAAATGCTGTATTGCTGGGCTTCAATCAATCCCTGTAAGCGGATCGGTTCTGGCTGATAGGCTTGGTAAAATTGATAGCCAACCCAAGAGGCAACACCCAGAGCACAAAGTGAGAGTAAAACGGGTTTTAGTGATTTAGCTGCCATGATTTATTTCACCTCTTTGGATGTTGAAGCAGGGATATAAGCGGTATTTTGATATTGTTCGAAGCTGTTCATTTCACTGCTCAATGCGAGTAGCTTGGTTAAAGATATTAAATAGCGGAAACGCGCCGCTGAACGTTGTGTTTCTATACTAGCGACATAAAGCTGTGCATCCACAACATCCAGAGAAGACGACAGACCCTGAGTAAATGCTTTTTCACGCAAGCGCAGGTTTTCGTTAGCGAGTTCAATGCTAGATTCGAGCCCTTGTACTTCATCAATGGCTTGCTGAGCCTCCAAGTATGTCTTTTGTACTAGCAGCGATAAATCTTGTTTGGCTTGGGACTTTAATGAATCGACCTGCGAGACGACGCTTTGAGCGGCTTTGACTTTTTCGCTTCGCCCTGTTGATTCAATCAGTGGAATGCTCACACCGACACCAACTAACCAGTCAGGCTTCATTTGGCTTGCGAGAGAGTCGTCTTCATACAAGCTGTAGTCGCCGTAAAGGTAAACTTCAGGATAGTATTTCCCTTTTTCTGCTTTGATTAAGCTAGAGGCTTGTTTGTGTTTAGCGCTCAGAAGGTCTAACCCCGGATAGGTAAGCAACGTTTGATCGACAAAAGCGGTAAGAGGAGGAAGACTGTCGTTGATAAACAAAGATTCAGCGGGCTCTACGGCGTCATCTTGTGCAAGTAATTTACCTAATGCGGCCTGAGCGATACTCAAATCGCTAGCGGCTTTACGTGTTTCTACAGATGCTTTATCTAAAGAAGCCTCGGCTTGCAGGCGCTCAACGTGTGCGATTTGTCCTTGCTCTTCAAGCTTAATGGCAAAATCTCTATGCTTTTTTAGTCCAGCTTCAACCGCTTGCCGCGTTGCGAGTACTTCCTTTGCCAGCACGACAGAAAAGTAGTACTTCGACAAATCTTCAAAGCGCGCTTGTTGTTCCATTAGAAGCTGGCTTTTAGCCTCATCTGTTTTGCCTTCTGCTGCTGATTGAGCAGCAGAAATACGACCACCAGTAAAAATTGGCCAAATGGCACGAATAGACGAAGAGAAAATATCGCGTTCGGTTATGGTCGAAGTGGTATTAGCTAAGGCACCAAAAATAGGTTGAAAAGCAGGAGGTACGTTAATGTGTGTTCCTGTGCTGTCTAGGATCTGTTTTCCTGACAGCGTGATATCGGTATCTAAACGCGTGTAATTCGCGCCAATGGTAACCTGAGGTAAGTTGAGATTGCTGGTGGCACTCTCTTGGTATTGGTAATTCTCGACGTTTGAGCGTTGAGCTTTAAGAGAATAGTTGTTTTCTAGCAATAGCTGCCATGCGGTATCAAAAGTGATCGGTGCCGCATGACAGGCAAGGGAAATCGAGCTGCTAAGTAAGCCCAGTATCCAAAACTTTCCTGTTTTTTTCATAATGGCTGCTTTGTCGTAGAGTATAAGCTCTAATATAAAGGATTCGTAACTTGGTGTTAAGTAGGAGGGGAAATTGGATAGTAGTATGCGCCCAGTTATGTTTGTGCTGGGCGCGGGAGATGTTACAAGTTTACTTCGTATATGGACAGTGAAACTCTGCTCTCCACTCAAGCTGACGAGAACCTCGCATCGTATTCAATAGGTCTTTTCCACTCATTTGAGGGAACGATAACAGGACCTTGAGATCAGAAGTACCGCCTCCGTTTTTTTCATAAGCCCTGACGTGTGTAAACGTTGAATACATATTCTCTGACAGCATGGCCTTATTCAGGCATATTCCAAAGGTATCGCGTTCCATGTTTGGTGTTCCTTCTAACTATAAATGCACCTCTGTTTATAGTTTTCCAGTTTTCAGATGGTGTCTAAGTGTTTGTCATATAGTCAGTATTTGTGTTTTGTTTTATATTTTTCCAAATCACTGACATTAATGTTGAGCTTTTAATAGACTTCCAGCTTCACTGCTTTCTAACCGAAACTCTCAATGATTTCGTTGATTAAAAATTATACGTTGGAAAGTCTAAAAACGCCTCAAAAACCGCTAAAATCGATGTGATCACGATCATGTTTTAAAGGGCAATTTATGTATGGAATTGAGTATCAGAGAGGAATGCTAAATTTGGTGAATGGTTGTAATTTTATGTTTCAGCTCGTCGATTAATTAACCGTAAACTCTGCGGTTTGCTTGCCTTCCTCACAGATTTATCACCGCAACAAAGCCATGCTGTTAACTGAGTGTTAACGTAATCGCTTGGGAGTGAATCATAAGGATGTATCAATGAGTTGGAAAACGATCAGCTTTCGTAAGCGAATGCTCATTATTATGACGCTGTCGGGGTTGATAGAACTTCTATTACTTGTCGCTGCAGGATTCACTTATCTCAAAATCAATCAAGAGCAAGAAATGGGAGAAAAAGCACTGGGTGTTGCCCGTTTTTTAGCAGACTCCGCCGTTGTTCGCGAAATGGTCGCTGCCCAAAATCCTCAGCCATACCAACTTCGTTTCCGAGAATTAACCGAAGCCATTGGTGCTGCATTCATCGTTATTGGCGACCATAAGGGAGTACGCTTAATCCACCCTGTTGATGAGCGGTTGGGCAAGCCAATGAGAGGTGGCGACAATCGTCGAGCGCTAGAGCAGGGATTGTCTTATGTTTCGACGGCACAGGGCTCGTTAGGTTATTCAGTTCGTGGTAAAGCTGCGATTTTTGACGAGCAAGGGAACATCATTGGTGTGGTTTCGGTTGGCTATTTGCTTGACCGGCTGCAAGACCGCATCGAGCCATTTTTGGCCTTTTTGATTTTAATGGTCATCGTAGTTGTTGTCGCTAATGCCATTGTATCCAATTATGCGTCGAGAAAGTTTCAGCGCGCCATTTTGGGGTTCGAGCCTGAAGAGATAGGGCGGTTGTACGGCGAATTAGAAGTGACGATGAGTACTATTAAAGAAGGCGTGTTAAGTATTGATGCCCAAGGGATACTTCGCTCGATCAATCGTAGCGCCTGTCAGATTCTCGGTATTGATAGAGAGGCAGCTCTTAATAAACCGTTGACTGAGACGTTACGCGATAGTGACTTATATACGGTGCTAGAAACCGGACAGGAAGATCATGATATTGAGATATTCCTTAATCATAAACGTCTGATCGCAAACCGTTCGCCAATTTATGTGGATGGAAAAATAGTGGGGGCAGTATCGAGTTTCCGTTTAAGGGATGAAATCAACGACCTAACCGAGCAGTTATCACAAACCAAAGAATATGCAGATTTATTACGTTCGCAAACCCATGAGCATCGAAATAAGCTAAACACCATTAGCGGGTTAGTTCAGATGGGTGAGCTGGATGCCGTACAAAAGTTAATTGGGCAAGAAACCGCACACTATCAAGCGATGATCGAATTTTTAAGAGACACCGTTAAAGACCCGTTAATTGCTGGTATGTTGCTTGGAAAAACAGAACGTGCTCGCGAGTTAGGCTTACAGCTGGTGGTTGAAGAAGGCAGTCGTTTGGAGCCTCTGCCTGAGTGGCTAAATTCGGAAGACCTTGTCACCATTCTGGGCAACTTAATTGATAACGCTTTTGACGCAACGTTAACCTCGATTCGTGATGAATCGAATGTCGCATCGGAGCGCAGAAATATCGATGTGTCAGTGAGCGATTACGGAAATGAAGTGATACTTGAGGTGATAGATCAAGGTTGTGGTTTACCAAGCGATATAGAGCCGCAGGCGCTATTTAAAAAAGGGGTGTCGACGAAATCTCGTCAAAATCGGGGGGTAGGATTGCATCTAGTCAACCAGTTGGCTACTCGATATCACGGCCATGTTGAGATGATGCCCAACACAAATTATGGAACAAGAATAACGGTGTATTTACCCAAGGAAGAGCAATTATGAGTATGGCGACTCGCGTAATGATCATTGAAGATGATCTGGCTATTGCTGAGCTGCACCACAAATACTTAAGCCAATTGGCAGGTTTGGAAGTGGTCGGCATTGCGACCACGAGAATGGAAGCGGAAATGCAAATCGATATTCTTAAGCCAGACCTCTTGTTGATGGATGTATACCTTCCTGATGGAACAGGGCTTGAGATACTCAATACATTACGTGCGAACAACCAAACGTGTGATGTCATTTTGATTACCGCGGCAAGGGATGTCGATACGCTACAACAGGCAATGAGAGGGGGAGTCGTTGATTACCTACTCAAACCAGTGATGTTTCCACGCTTAGATGCCGCACTGAAAAAGTATGTGTCCCAACGCCAACAACTAGACATCGCAGAGAGTTTGGATCAGAACCTCGTTGATAAAATGCTGCAGTCTCACGCCAATCAAGACAACTTGCCGAACCGATTACCGAAAGGGATTGATGGTGTAACCTTAGATAAGATCAGAGAGTTGTTCCCAAATGGTAGTGTGCTGACCGCTGATGAGGCAGGCGAAAAGATTGGTGCGAGCCGAACAACGGCAAGGCGCTATTTGGAGTATCTGATCAGCACTGGTGAACTAGAGGCTGATTTAAACTATGGGTCGGTAGGTAGGCCGGAAAGGTGCTATAAGAAAGTGATACGGTAACGTAGATTTTGATGCTAAATACGAAATGAAAGCGATGGCTTGTTTTAAACAAACCATCGCTTTTTCGCGCTGAGGAGTTAGAAATTATATTCTAATTTCGCTTCAATAGAGCGCTCAGCGCCAAACCAACAGTTATTTTTGTCGTAACAAGAATAGTATTCTTTATCGAATAGATTGCTTGCAGAAAGGGTGACGCTAGCCCCTTTCATTGATTCAGATACTGTTGAAAAATCGTAACTTGCTGCCAAATCAAACACGGTGTAGTCCGGTACTTTTTGACTATTCTGTGCATCAATTTGTGCTTCTCCGACATAGCGAACGCCAGCACTGGTACGAAGGCCTGAAAGATTTCCTTCAAAGAAGTAATTGGCCCATAAAGAGGCCGTTTGCTCAGGTACCCAAACTGGCGTTTTACCTTCTTGGTTGTAATAACTGTCCTCGGTAATCTCCATATCGGTATACGTGTAGCCTAGAGTGAAATCAGCTTGTGTTGTGGCTTGCCACTTTGCCTCTAGTTCAACACCCTGTGATACCACTTCGCCCGCTTGATAGTTCGGTGCATAAGGATTATTCGGGTCGGTCAAGATCGCGTTTTTCTTCGTAATATGGAAGAACGCTAAATTACCCGAAATATCGCCAGACAATGGCGCGTACTTAAAACCGAGTTCCCACTGATGCCCGGTTGATGGTTCAAACGCTTTGCCTGTGGCATCTGCACCCGCAATCGGCTCAAAACTCTCGGAGTAAGTAAGGTATGGGGATAGGCCGAAGTCGAGTTCATACAAACCGCCGACTCGGAAAGATACGTTGGTGTCGTCTAACTCTTCCTTGCTGTTGGATACTGTTCCTAGATAATCGCTAACGGCGTCTGTATTTGAATCGTATTTATCCCAACGAAGACCTGCAATCATTACAAGTTGGTCGTAACGAACTTGATCTTGCAAATAAACGCCAATTTGCTTCGTTTTGATATCTAAGTTTTGTTTGTATTGGAAATTCAGTGCATTACGATCAATGCTGTTGTGGTCAGGATTAAAGATGTCCTGAGTTAGCGAATACCCAAGCGTATCTTTGTATTTTACATCCGAATCTAGATACTGATAATCAAGCCCGAACAATAAGTTATGTTCAAAATTTCCTGTTTTAACGTAGCCAGATAGTTGGTTGTCAATCACAAAGGATTTGGACTTTTCATCGGTTAAATAAGCATTTCGACCAACGGTACGGTTATCTGCTTCAAGTGCACCGTTATATGTGTTTTCCTGATAGGCATCGGCGGTCATGTAGCGGGCATTCTGTAGAAATTGCCAACTGTTGTTAAAGTCGTGTTGGACTTTGTAACCCATCATCAGAACTTCGCGTTCGTAAGTGTTCCAGTCCTCATCCCCCAAATAAGTGCTTGGCGACATCGAACCAAGTGGGTTGTCAATCACTGAGCCAGACGCGGGCACGGTCGTGTAGATACCTGCTGATGGATCATTTTGATAGTAAACATTCACGTTGACTAAGGTGCTTTCTGTCGCTTGCCAATTGAAAGATGGAGCGAGGACATAACGTTCGTCTTCAGACGTATCGGCTTGACCATCTCGCTGTTTTGCTAGGCCGACGATACGGTAATCCACATTAGAATCACCAATTTGTCCTGTGGTGTCGAACGTCAGTTCTTTTAGGCTGTTAGTCCCAGTACTAATCGAGACAGAGTGCGAAGGTGTTGACTGAGGCGCCTTGGCGATAATATTGACCATGCCTCCTGGTGGAATATTGCCGTAAAGAACAGACGTTGGCCCTTTAAAAACCTCGATTTGTTCAAGGGCAACGGAATCGACCTGAGGTTGAAGGTTCCAGCCGTTGTACAGCAAAGGAAGACCATCATAAAAGTTGGTGTAGTTAATAAAACCACGAATATTGAATAGGTCAAGTCGGGAAACGGCACCGCCACGCAGCTCTGTATTTACGCCAGGCGCGTAACGCAATGCTTCGCTCACCGAGTTTACGCCGCGCAGGTCCATGTCATCTTTAGTGATTACCGTGATCGCTTGCGGCGTTTCTTCCGGTTCTAAAACGGTTTTAGTTGCGGTGTTTCGGTATGTTTCGCCAAGTACTGTGATAGTTTCGTGCTGAGAAGTGCTCTCAGTGGCACTGGCGTGACCAGCAATAAGCGCGGATACCACGACTGCAACCGCAGAACGATGAAATCGATTCGGACTTTCCATATTTATTAATTCCACTACTTTTATTTATTGATAATGATTGTTGTTTGCATTCTATAGCGAAAAAAATAGGAAAAGTTAACAATTTGGTGCAAAGCCAGAACCTAAGTGCTTAGGTTTCTATCTAATGGACATGGCTTCGTTCGGTTTGACAGGTATCCAGTAATGCATTTGGGCATTCTCGCTCTCAACATCATAGTCTTCTGGATAAACTTCTAACTCGTAGCCATCAATACCGTGATAATTGGAATAGGGGAGCCAGTGCAAAATGAACCACTCAAGCGTCGCCGCTAGATTTGATGCTTTACCTATGTGCGTAATCACTGCGTAGGTTTGCTTAGGAACAACCAGAAGATCTGGTTCTTGCGTAGAGACTTTGGATATTGAAGTTTTTGACGCTGAGTTGTACTCATAACCTGCCCAATACTCGAGTTGCTGGTTGCTTGAATACGCTTTTGTTACGTCAATCACACCAAGATAGTTTCTTTCCAGATGAGTATGGTTTTCTGATGAATAGAGCTGTGACCACAGCGAGGGCACCTTGGATTGGAAGTTGGGCGTTGCGGAAAACAATCCATAAATAGGTTCATGATAACCAGCAAGCACAAAAGCAGGTTTTGTTTCTATTCGAACTTCGATAAAGCACTTATGTCTATTTTCATCTTCTGGTGTATCTCGCAATGTTAAAGGTTGCCTCAAGCCCGTTAGTTGCTGAGCTTTACGATAATCCCGAGGACTCTTTGAAAACATATTTTTGAACGCTCGACTGAATGCATGTTCAGAAGCAAACCCCATTTCTATCGCAATATCTAACGAGCGATCTGATGTATGGATTAAGCGTTCAGCTGCAAGGCTTAGTTTAAGCTCTCTAATATAGTGAGCGACGGATACGCCAGTGTGTTGCTGGAAAACGCGTTGCAGTTGCCAACGTGACCAGCAGCTTGCTTTCGAGATTTCATCCACACTAAGTGCGATATCTAGATTGTTGTGAATGTAATCAAGCACAGAGTGTATTCGGTTTATCGGGTGCAGATTCTTTGTGCCTGGTTTCATGACATTCTACTTTCGCATTAATAGTATCCTCATTATCTTTAATTGAGTATCATTATCAATAGAGTGAGAGGATAAAATTCAGGCTACATAGATCACAATAAAATTGTAATGGATTGCAAGGGTGGGTAAGGATTGTCCATATTAGAGTTTTTGCTTAATTTTTGTCTTACGTTAGTGCAACTTTTTTTATCCATAAAATACAAATATTTATGATGTTTTGTGCAACTTATTTAAACGTTTGCACTGGCAAGTGTTGATGTAAATCAAATAGTCGTAGACAATACTGCACCGTGTCGGACTCTCCTCCAGCGAGTACAGTGTGTACTTTTGAGACATAAGTGACCTAAATGACCTTAATACGTCGTGTTTCCAACAGATTTGGGAGTGCTACTTCTTGAGGTTCTTTGGGCCTATAGACTTTACCTATCAACGTAATAGGTAAGACCAATTTTCTATTTTGAGGTGCCATTGATAGGGTTGGCTCATCCTTTAGCCGTATCCGGGCACACAATAAGTACCTCGTTTTTAAGGGAAAGATGATGGTAATACCAGAAAACAGCAGCATCGTTATTTTTGGTGCTTCAGGTGACCTTACATACCGTAAGCTCATTCCTGCTTTATACCACCTCTATGCGAACAAGCAGCTTCCAGAAAATTTTGCCATTCTGGGTGTAAGTCGCACTGAATACAGTGATGAGTCTTACCGCGCGAAGCTGAAAAAATCGCTTCAGGAAATGGAAAAGACTGAGCCAGAAACGCTTGATGCATTTATTAACCATCTGCACTACCAAGCTATCAATACTTCTGACACACAAGATTACAGTAAGCTATCTTCTCGTTTAGACCAACTTGCTGACGAATATCGTTTCGATCAGCGCAATACGCTTTTCTACTTAGCAACCCCACCAAGTTTATACAGTGTGATTCCTGCAAGTCTTGCAGCACACGGCCTAAACAAAGAAGAAGATGGTTGGAAACGCCTGATTATTGAGAAACCATTCGGTTATGACCTTGAATCAGCGCGTATTCTGGATAAAGAAATTCACGAGCACTTCCAAGAGCATCAAATCTACCGAATTGACCATTACTTAGGTAAAGAGACGGTACAAAACCTTCTTGTACTTCGTTTCTCAAACGCGATGTTTGAGCCGCTTTGGAACCGTAACTTCATTGATTATGTTGAAATCACGGGCGCAGAATTCCTCGGCGTAGAGGAGCGTGGTGGTTACTACGACAACTCGGGTGCCGTGCGCGATATGTTCCAAAACCACCTGCTACAAGTATTGGCGATGGTGGGTATGGAGCCACCAGCACAGATCAATGCAGATTCGATGCGTGATGAAGTCGTTAAAGTACTCCAGTGTTTAAAACCTTTGGACGAAAACGCTCTGCGTAACGATCTAGTATTAGGTCAATACACCGCTTCTGAAGTTCGTGGACAAAGTCTACGTGGCTACCGTGAAGAGCCGGGGGTTGCAGACGACTCACGTACCGAAACTTACATTGGTTTGAAAGCATACATTAACAACTGGCGTTGGAATGGCGTGCCATTCTACGTGCGTACTGGTAAGCGTCTTCCAACACGCGTGACTGAAGTGGTTATCCACTTTAAACAAACACCGCACCCAGTGTTTGGTCAAAACGCACCAGAAAACAAGCTGATCATTCGCATTCAGCCAGACGAAGGTATTCAAATGAGCTTTGGCTTGAAAGAGCCAGGCGCAGGTTTTGAAGCGAAAGAAGTGAAAATGAACTTCCATTACGCTGATCTACAAGAAACGCAAATGCTAACTGCGTATGAGCGTCTTCTACTTGATGCATTGAATGGTGATGCTACGCTATTTGCACGTAGTGATGCGGTGGAAGCGTGTTGGCAGTACGTACAGCCAATTTTAGATTTTAAACAAGATCCACAATCCCTCTTCGGGTACGCATGCGGCACATGGGGTCCTAAAGAGTCAGACGACCTGCTACAGCGTGATGGTCGCGCTTGGCGCTTCCCATGTAAAAACTTAACAGATACGGATTACTGTGAACTATGATCAACCATAAGATCTACCAAACAGCAGAGCAGGTAGTTGAAAGCCTAGCTAACGACATGAAAGCGTTCAGCGAAATGGGCCGACCTGTTCACATCTCTCTTTCTGGCGGCAGCACTCCTAAAATGCTGTTCAAACTGTTGGCTTCAGAGGCTTACGCAACCTCTATTCAGTGGCAAAATCTCCACTTTTGGTGGGGTGACGAACGTTGTGTCGCACCTGACGATGCGGAAAGCAACTACGGAGAAGCGAACGCGCTACTGTTTAGCCAAGTAAACATTCCAACAGAAAACATCCACCGTATACGCGGTGAAGATGACCCTAAAGTGGAAGCGGAACGCTTTGCGAAAGAGATGTCAGAGGTGATTCCGACTGAAAACGGAACCCCTGTGTTTGACTGGATCTTATTAGGTGTTGGTGCAGATGGTCACACAGCTTCTCTGTTCCCTGGCCAAACGAATTATGATGATGCGAATCTATCTCTTGTGGCGTCTCATCCTGAGTCGGGCCAGCTTCGTGTGTCAAAAACGGCACGCGTTTTAGAAGCAGCAAAACGCATCAGTTACTTAGTGCTTGGTGCAGGAAAAGCGGACATCGTTGAAGAGATCAACAGTTCACCTGCACACGCACTGCCATACCCAGCGGCTAAGATTCAAGCGAAATCTGGTCTGACGGAATGGTATTTAGATTTGGACGCAGCAGCAAAAATTGCTTAAACGCTGCTCGTCAATGAAACAAAATTGGAGAGAAACAATGAAAGGTGATATCGGTGTAATTGGCCTAGCGGTAATGGGTCAAAACCTTATCCTAAACATGAACGATCACGGCTTCAAAGTGGTCGCTCACAACCGTACTGCTGCTAAAGTAGACGAGTTCCTGGAAGGTCCAGCAAAAGGCACGAACATCATCGGTGCATACTCTCTAGAAGAACTAGTAGAGAAGCTAGAAACGCCACGTAAAGTGATGCTAATGGTTCGCGCGGGTGACGTGGTAGACAAGTTCATCGACGCTCTAGTCCCTCTACTAGACAAAGGCGACATCATCATCGACGGTGGTAACACGAACTACCCAGATACAAACCGTCGCGTTGCTGCACTACGTGAAAAAGGTATCCACTTCATCGGTACTGGTGTATCTGGTGGTGAAGAAGGTGCGCGCTTCGGTCCATCTATCATGCCTGGCGGCGCTCCAGAAGCTTGGGAAGCGGTTAAGCCTATCTTCCAAGGTATTTCTGCGAAAACTGATGCAGGCGAGCCTTGTTGTGATTGGGTTGGTAACGACGGTGCGGGCCACTTCGTTAAGATGGTTCACAACGGCATCGAATACGGCGACATGCAGCTGATCACAGAAGCTTACCAGTTCATGAAAGACGGTCTTGGTATGTCTGCAGACGAGATGCAAGCGGTATTCGCTGAGTGGAACAACACTGAGCTAAACAGCTACCTTGTTGAAATTACGGCTGACATCCTTGGCTACAAAGATGAAGACGGTGAGCCTCTAGTTGAGAAAATCCTAGACACTGCTGGCCAAAAAGGTACAGGTAAATGGACGGGTATCAACGCTCTAGACCTAGGTATTCCTCTAACGCTAATCTCTGAGTCTGTATTCTCTCGCTGTCTATCTGCATTGAAAGATCAACGTGTTGAAGCTGAGAAACTGTTCGGTAAGACAATCACACCAGTTGAAGGTGATAAGCAAGAGTGGGTTGACGCACTACGTCAAGCGCTTCTAGCGTCTAAGATCATCTCTTACGCTCAAGGCTTCATGCTAATGCGCGAAGCGTCGAACGAAAATGGCTGGGATCTAAACTACGGTAACGTTGCTCTTATGTGGCGTGGTGGTTGTATCATCCGCAGCGCGTTCCTAGGCAACATCCGTGATGCATACGAAGCAAACCCAGAACTAGCATTCCTAGGCTCTGATGATTACTTCAAAGGTATCCTACAAAACAGCCTAGTAGCATGGCGCAAAGTTGCAGCTAAGTCTCTAGAAGCGGGCATCCCAATGCCATGTACGACTTCTGCACTAACGTTCCTAGACGGTTACACAACAGCTCGTCTACCTGCGAACCTACTGCAAGCTCAACGTGACTACTTCGGTGCTCACACTTACGAGCGTATCGACCGTGAGCGTGGTGAATTCTTCCATACGAACTGGACGGGCACAGGCGGTAACACAGCGTCTACAACTTACGACGTTTAATCCGCAGTTAGTAAACGGATAAAAGCAAAAGGATGCCCAAGTGGCATCCTTTTTTGTGTCCGTAAGATATTGAGATATTGGTAGATTTGTAAGTTACATTAAACGTTGATTCGTCATGCACTTCTCAGAAATGGGAGAGCATGCTTTTGCTAGCAGTTTAATATTTCTTTTCGAAGATGAAGCTAAGCCGCTCTCTTGCATCTCCTCAACTACAAGGTCAAGGTAATAGAAATGACACAACAGAAGCATCCATTTTACACAGCTTTCGTGTTGCTTATTTTCATATTACTGATCATTTACTCCATTTATCGCCTTTATCATCATTTCGCTTTCGAATCTCTACCGCTTCAGCTCAGTAGTGGCTTTCAAGTGGTCTACATTGATGCGTCACATGTTTTAAGTATCGCAAGCTTACTCTTGTGTCCTACATTATTGGTTTATATTTTATTTGATCGAATGACACAGTTAGTCAAAGTGCCGATTAAAGTGATAACCATAACAGTTGTCTTGTCCCTTATCGTTGCTATTCCAGTTCAAATTTTGGAATTTGGGCGATTGAAGTATATTGCAGAAAATAATGGTTACTCAGCGTGCCCACCTTTCACAATCGCGTCCAGTGGGATGTCGATTGAAGCTATGGTGAAAGATGAGAGGCTTTGCTTGGATGCTGAGATTAATCGCATTGCGGTGTATGGCTATTTTCACGAACTCGAACGGATTGATAACTATATCAAGTCACAGGAAAATTACATTCAATAGAAAAGAGCGCCTAGGCGCTCTTTTCTGTGGTCGTTTTTTTGTTTTGATAAAACCTGTCTTTGAGGTAGAGAATTGCGCTGACCACAAGAGCTACTACAGAAACAGTAAATAGGGCATACATGCTGAGAATCCATGCGAATGTAGCCGTCAAAAACGCAATGAAGGAAAACATTCTGCTGAAAGACATCACATGGCCAAGTTTGCTACTTTTCATAAACGCCTCCCAAAGCGGAGTGGGGATAGACAAGTGTGGTCATATACCACACTTTGATTGTCTGTTCTTTTTGGGCGTTTCACACAAAAAAGCGGCTAAAGATTTCTCAAAAAAGGTGAAATATTGAACTGGTAGACAAATCCATAAACGGCTTTACAAATATATGAATGCATTTGTCTATCACTTCAAAGTTTTTGCTGTGCGGATTAAGGCCTTTTAACGCTATTATTGCAGCCTTCGAGTTTACTAGGCGTAATTTCAAGTCAATAATTCCGGGAAGCTCATCCTCATTATCAGTCACGATGAAAATCACTTTTCTTTGTTTAACAGTACTTTATTGAATATGTGTGATTGCATCAGGTTTGAGAATGAAACTAAGGTTGCAAGAAAGGCGAAAAAGAGTGCTAGGTAAGCCTTTGAACTACGCCTATAATTAGCGCCCACATGGAGGATGTTTAATAAATGAACATCCTCTATTTTTTGAAACCAGCAACAAGGATCCAGTAAAACGTGTTTTTCTGGTGTTGTTTACGTTGACCAAGAAGGTGATTAACACAACAAATTGAGGTTCTAAGATGACTCTTAACAAGTACTTTGTTTTCATTCCGGCAGAATTGGATCAGGAAATACACAAGGACAACCAAGTGATCTCTGAGAAGGAAACTCAACGTCAGGCATTAGTAAAACAGGCGCAACAACAAGGCGGCTTGTAAGCTAGGTTTCAAATAGAAAGAGCACCGCAAAGGTGCTCTTTTTGTATCTGAGGTTATGGATTAACCCAATATGCCGAGGCTTTTCAGCTTTCTATAAATCGTATTTCGACTGACGCCAAGCATACGAGATGTTTTGCTTATGTTCCCCTGATTGGCTTGATATGTTTTGAGCAGTTTGTCTTCGACGGTTGCACGCAGTTCTAACGTGGGTTCGGCAGAGGTTGTTACGTCTTGAGCTTGGCTGAGTTTCTTACTCAAGTGAGTCGGTACGTGAGCGAGCTCTAACGTTTCTTCACCTTGCGCCATTAACGCGGATACTTTGATTAAACTATCGAGTTCACGCAAGTTTCCTGGCCAAGAGTAAGAAAGCAGCAGAGAAAATAGGTGAGGACAGAGTTGTTGTTCAGATTCAGCGTGACGTCGATGAATATTCTCGATCAGTTGTTGCTTATCATCTCGCTCTTCGAAGCGAGGCAATTCGATGATCAAACCATTGAGGCGATAGTATAAGTCTTGACGGAACAATCCTTCGCTAACCAAGTTCTCGAGATCTTTATGTGTGGCCGCAATGATTTGCGTATCGACTTGAACACTTTGGTTTGAACCCACAGGAAGCACGGTTTTATCTTGCAATACATGCAGCAAGCGGCTTTGAGCTTCCAAGGGTAAATCTGCGATTTCATCCAGAAACAAAATCCCCTTGTGCGCTTGGCGAATTTTTCCCTGATAGCCTTTGCTGTTTGCGCCAGTAAATGCACCAGCTACGTAGCCAAACAATTCGGACTCAACCAAATCTTTCGGTAGTGCGCCACAGTTGACGGAAACCAACGGCCCCGTTTTTCTCTGGCTGTTTTTATGTAGTGCTTTCACAAACTCATTTTTACCAACCCCAGTTTCTCCGAGAATCAGTAAGCTGATGTCTTTATCGATAACGCGATTGGCTTGTTGCCAGCAATGTTCGACAGTAGAATCGCCGTAATGCAGATCATTGGAAGCGGTAACGGAACGAGACTTCACTTTTTTGTCGGTCAACGGCTTTGTTTTGAACACGAAAGGATGGTCGGCATTTTGGATAGAAAGAATGTCGTCGAGCGATTGCCCGATGACGTTTTGTTGCGCGAGGAGCTGAGAAGCAACTTGGTTGTGCGCGAGAATCTGACCATCTTCATTAGCGATGATAATGCCTTGCCATCCACTGTTTAGTAAGCCTTTTTCACACGCCAAATCCACACGAATATGCCCTTGTGGAATCAAGTTAAGCAATTGATTTTCAACTTGCTGAACCATGTTCTGTACCAGCACTTGCGTTGAGAAATCATGTTTCTTTTGTTCGCTGGTGATATCTAGCACGCCAATCAAATGACCAAGATGATCGAAAATAGGATTGGCCGAGCAGCTAATAAAACGATGATGTTGGATGAAGTGTTGATCGCCGATGACTGAGACCGGTTTTGCTTCAACTATCGCAGTCCCAATCGCGTTGGTGCCTTTGACCTTTTCTTGCCAGCACGCACCAGAGCTTAGCGCAATTTCGGTCAACTTCTCGCGGAACTTAGGTTGTCCCCAACTGCCGATGATGACGCCGTCGGCATCCGTCAGAATTAAGCGGCTGTCACTATGAGCAAAAAGCTGATTAAACAGCGGGAGAGCAAACTGGGTGACGGTTTCCAATAAGAAGTTGAGTTGGTGACGCCTATCTTGAAGTGTCGCTGGTGTCACTCGAATATCTTCAGGGCGTCGACGCTGTTTTAAACCCGCCTGTTCACTTCGGATCCATGAAGTTGAAAGCCAATTGTTATCGCTAATGTGTTGAAGTTCCATGACTGTACCATTTTGTCACAGTGAGGGTGTGCCATTTTGGAACACTTGAACATTGGTATTCACACCATACATCCGCTCAAACATCGCTCACTTGGTTTGTTATCGCTTGGTAATCATAGTTTTACATTTAATTAACAACAAGTGTGGTGTAGTTGGCGTGTGACTTGCGTAATGCTCTTTGTGAACAGTGCGATACGACACTGCAATAACACATTGAACGAGAAACAAAAGGAAGAGTTATGATCTATGCACAGCCAGGTAGTGAAAATGCCATCGTTAATTTCAAATCGCATTACGATAACTTTATCGGTGGGGAATGGGTAAAACCAACGGGCGGTGAGTACTTTGATAATATCTCACCAATCAACGGACAAGCATATTGTAAAGTTGCTCGTTCTGGCGAGGCGGATATCAACTTAGCATTGGATGCGGCACACAACATCAGAACTAAATGGGCAAAAACCAGTGTGACTGAACGCTCGAACATCTTGCTGAAAATTGCTGATCGTATTGAGCAGCATTTAGAAGAGTTGGCAGTTGCCGAAACTTGGGAAAACGGCAAACCAGTTCGCGAAACCTTAGCTGCAGACTTACCGCTGGTCGTGGATCATTTCCGTTACTTTGCTGGCTGTATTCGCGCACAAGAAGGCAGTGCGGCGGAGCTGGATGAGCACACCGCAAGCTACCACTTCCCGGAGCCGATTGGCGTTGTTGGTCAAATTATTCCATGGAACTTCCCAATGTTGATGGCGGCTTGGAAACTGGCACCGGCACTTGCGGCAGGTTGTTGCGTGGTATTGAAGCCAGCAGAACAAACGCCAACGTCGATTCTGGTTCTTATGGAAAAGATCGGTGATCTACTGCCACCGGGCGTCATCAACGTTGTTAATGGTTTTGGTTCAGAAGCAGGCCAAGCGTTAGCAACCAGCAACCGCATTGCGAAACTCGCATTTACGGGCTCAACACAAGTTGGCAATCACATTCTAAAATGTGCGGCGGACAACTTGATCCCTTCGACTGTTGAGTTGGGTGGTAAATCTCCAAACATCTACTTCTCAGATGTTTTCGATTACGAAGATGAGTACCTCGACAAGTGTATCGAAGGTACGCTACTTGGTTTCTTCAACCAAGGCGAAGTTTGTACCTGTCCATCTCGCGTATTAGTTCATGAAGCGATTTACGATAAGTTTGTAGAGAAATTGACGGAACGTGCGCAGTTAATCAAGCAAGGTAATCCGCTCGATACCGATACTCAAGTTGGTGCTCAGGCTTCTCAAGAACAGTTTGATAAGATTTTAAGTTACCTCGAAATCGGCCGTGAAGAAGGCGCAAAAGTGGTCTTTGGTGGTGGCGTATCTGAACAGCCAGAGTCAATCAATCAGGGTTACTACATTCAGCCAACGATGTTGGAAGGCCACAATAAGATGCGTATTTTCCAAGAAGAGATCTTTGGCCCAGTGATTGCTATCACTAAGTTTAAAGATGAAGCGGAAGCATTAGAAATCGCGAACGACACCGAATATGGCTTAGGCGCAGGCGTTTGGACGCGTGATGCGAACGTCGCATATCGTATGGGCCGTAATATCGAAGCTGGTCGAATCTGGATTAACTGTTACCACGCTTACCCTGCACACGCTGCGTTCGGTGGCTATAAAAAGTCAGGTATTGGACGTGAAACACATAAGATGATGCTGGATCACTACCAAAATACGAAAAACCTATTGATTAGCTACAGTGTTGATCCACTAGGCTTCTTCTAAATGAAGTAGTTAACAAAGAAAAAGCAGTACTAACCAAAACCCCGAGCCTTCGGGGTTTTTTATTGCATGGGCTTGCGGGTGGGAGGGTGTATATACGTGAAATTTATATTTTGAACCCATCTATATTGCGTGCTCAGGAACGTTGAATTACGGCCACTTTTCGTTCAAGTAGTTTTTCGACCGCGGTGTTTTGCTTTTCAAGACTAAACTGCTGATCAAAATCCAAGACGCGATTACAAGATTCAAGACTCGCAAACTGGTTTAAACACTCGCTAAGTTCTCTTTTAGAGCTCATTCGAGCCAAACTGCTTTCTGATGAAGAGAGTAGAGTCACTTTGCGGCCATGAAACGTTCCTTGTGGTAGAGCATCACTTTGCTGCGCTTGCTTTACTTCATGAACCGGTAAGTTAGTGTATTTAGATTGGATGTCGTTGGACATAGAGACACCTAAACTCTTAAGTCTAAAGTTTGTGGCATCGGAGCTACCTCAGCAGTGGCGACATGAGCAGACAATAACGACTCCCACGACTCACTTTGCGTCAACAATTCCGCCAAAGCTGTTTCAAAATACTCATAATCCAGTCGCTTAATGTTAATGAGTCGGTTTAAACAGAGTACATGTCGATGATTATCTAAACTAAAGAATAATTGATGCTCAGGCCAGTGATAATTAAAGGCTAGGAAAGAACGATAGAGATCGGAATTAACGATTTGAAGACCAACAATCTCAGCTTCGAGCTGGAGGGTTGTTGATTCAGGATGAAAGATGATATGCACTCTTAGATTATCATCAAACGCTAAGCTTACTTCATTTTCCGTTAGATGCAGTGCAGGCAAGCCTATTTGATGAGCAAACTTTAGCAAAATCTCATCGATAGTTTGGCGTGCTGACATAGGAATAGTCCCTTTTGAAATTTTATCAAGGAAAATATTAGATGTATCTCTTCGTGTTTATCAATATTGGTCGGTTGTTATTATATTTTGGTTTTTAATTTCGGTGAGCTAAATAGAACAGCGATAACAAATGTGCTCTGATGCATATTGTGGTTGTTCTTAGATATTTAAATATCTTTGTTCTCTAATATACCCACCTAATTGAAAGTGTATTAGGGCGCAGTCACTATGAGTTAAATTAAATCTAATGTTAAATCTGTGTTGTTGAAGAATGCGATTTATTGTCCGCTTGTAGTATAAATATAAGTTGATCTTTTATATTTTTACATAAAGAATTGTGTGAAATTAAAATGAACTAAGTCTATAAAATAAGTTTATGGTGTCATAATGAACAATTCTATGTGGGCTGGTTTTGTCGGACTATTCCTACTAAGTGGGTGTAGTCAGTCTGTGCCGATTGTAAGGGAAGGTAGCTTTGACACAAAGAGTCAGGCGGCACTCTATGGTTGGGTTTCTGTCGATGGATACTTTCCACCTTCGATTACGTCTCTTGATGTGGAGATATGTAAAGTGATTGAAAATCAGTGCTTTAAGTCTGCATTTCAGCACTACCAAGGCGTTCAATTACCCGTACAGTATTCATTTTTAATTGCACCGATTCAAGCTGGTGACGGAAACATGAAGATAATTGGAAAGCTATACTCGAATGGGGAACTTGTAGCGGAAAAAGAAAAGAACTATTTATTTTCAGTGGAGGGAAAGCAGGAAAATTTGATGCTCGTGCCAAAAAAATAACCAGATGAAAAGTAATCGGTTACATTTTATTAGACCTTACTAAATTATTAAAAATAAAGATTTGCTCTTTCCTGTTGTGAAAGTTTTGTTGTTTTTTACAAACATTAATCACATGGTTTAAGTCATCGGGTCAGTTGTTTTTTAGACTTATACTTGTTGCAAAAATAGCATTCTTTATGATTATATCTCGCTCCTTGAACACGTTGGCTTGGCGTTTTAGGCTATAAAACATACAATTTTAAGATTTTGGAAATTTCAGTTTGTTCGATAAACGATACCATAATCTATTTAATTTTATTCTAATGTATAACAAAAATCCTAAACTTTAATAACGAAATGATATTTAAGTTTTGGCTAATAATAAACGCTATCTGATAAAAATAATAAAGACGGACAGCAGAGTTTACTAAGATAAACTTTTACCTTTAGGTAAGGGTAATGCTTAGGATATTCGCTAATTATTCGGGGGGTATGGTAAGTGATATGAACTTCTATGCTCTTTTCTTTGCTTCTTTAATTGATATAGCAGTACTTAGAAATAACAACAACCAAAGTATTGCTTTGAAAGTTTCTCAACACTCGTACTGAGAAACTCAAAATAATGAAGGGTAGAAAATGGATGTGTCAGGCCAACTAAACACAGAAAAGGTCGGCTCGAGCTCGCGAAAAATTCGTAGTTTTTCCCGCTATGAAAAATCTGACGAAGTATTTCACTCAGACCAATCTCACATTGTTGTCGTTCACAATGGTCAGCTTCGAGTTCAAACAGGTGATTGCACAATCGATGTTGCGGCAGAAAACGGGGTGTTTCTATCCCAAGGGGATTACTTATTCGAGTACTCGCCCTTAGACGGGGCATACAAAGCGTCGATTATAACCTACGACAACGAACTCGTTAGTCAGCTATTACAAAAGCACAGTGATCTTTTGATGATGCTGCCCAAGGTAGATAAAGTTTGTTCTGGCTTATTTACTTTTGGTTTGAACATACTCGTAGAGCAAGTGCTTTCTAGCATGCAGACGCTTGAGCAACAGGCGTATCCAGATGCGATCATGTGCCTAAAATATGAAGAGTTACTCATTCTTTTGCTGCATGGTAAAGGGGGAGAATCACTCTATGCGTTGCTGTCACAACAAACTAACCGAACATCGGAACGGTTACGTCGATTTATGGAGCAACACTATCTCAAAGAGTGGAAGTTGACTGACTATGCGCAAGAGTTTGGTGCTAGCTTAACGACTTTTAAAGAGCTATTTAATGAGCACTATGGCATTTCTCCAAGAGCTTGGATCAGTGAGCGCCGATTGTTGCACGCTCATAAACTCCTGTTGACGAGCAAGATGAGCATCGTGGATGTGGCAATGGAGGCTGGGTTTTCTAGTCAGTCTTACTTTACGCAGAGTTACCGCCGTCGTTTTGGAACGACGCCAAGCCGTGTACGTTCGGGAGACGATCAAGTAGCTATCGCGAAATGAAATGACTTGGGACTAAAATTTTCTGACTAATTTTGAAAGTCACTCATCAGCGTAAATTCTATTATGCGTCATGTAACAACGAACGATTAAAAATTATTACACCTCTTTCTTTCTGGATCGTTCGAGAGGGGTGCGGAGACGAACATAAATGAAAAAGCAGCATTGGCGACGCCGTTCGCTTTTTCCAGACAGCATTGTGACACAACGGAAAGTGACTGTTTTGCAGAGAGGAGCTCGATATGAAAGTGCTTCTAGATCAACGCAGGATTTCAATGTTGTGCACGTCAATCACCGACAATTGTTGAGTGAAGGCGTCATTAATTATGAACAGTTATCTTTACTTCAGCGCTTGTTGGATAGAAGCGTCGTCGATAGCCTGTGCGCAAGCCAGTTGGTGAAAACGTATCAAAAGCTCGGTGCGTCGCTTGACCGATTCGCCATGCGTTTATTTTTGGAAATTGGGTCGCAGCTCAGTGATAGCCGCACACTCGTGACCTTTGAACAAAGACTGGAATACATCAACGCGCGTCTTGGTTTTCGCTTCAATTTAGCGGTGCCAAAAACGTTGATGCTTTGTTTTCATTTATCGCTAAACGAGTGGATTAACCGTCAAGTTGATCAAAGCGCTTTGCATGCCTCCATTAAAGTGGAACAGCTTATCAATCAGCTCGATATTCAAAAGGAATATTGGTCGAAACTATTGGGAGAGGACACCAGTGCGGTGTTTGTACAACAGCAACTCGATTTAATTGAGCGCCAACAACACCAGTTGAAAGATCAACTCGGGACGTTGAGTGAACAACAGATGCAAGTGATTGAATGTCATCGTTCGTTAATTGAGAAGTGGCAACCGTCCTTAGACGAGCTCAAAGGGTTCGCAGAGTACACTTCTACGACGGCTCAGTTTATCTCTGAGTGGAAAAAGTGGTGTTCGGAAGTTCGACTTGAGGCTCCTGAGCTGAACGAAGTCTGGGATGCATGCGATGTGGTTTACAACGACCAAAATGCGGTTGCGAAAGTATGGCAGTGGTTCAAGAGCATGCAAATTGTTGGCGACATCGATCACTACTATTTTGACACTCAAAGCGGCCAGTGCGGCCAGGCTTGCAATCACCTCAGCCAGATTTAAATAGGGCGTTAAATGTTAGATAAGATGATGAAATCTTTAGCGGAAACGCTAAAGGTAGGGGATTTTATTGCCTCAGAAAATGGCTCTTACAACATCGAGGTTGATCAGTTGTCACTGACCATCAAACAACACGCATCATGGTTTTTATGGGAAGCGGCTTTACCTTTCCAGTTTAAAGAGCATCTAGATTATCAACAAGAACAAGCGTTACAACGTTGCATGCAGCTCTCATTAAAAACAATCCGTGAAGATGGCTGCGTACTAACAGCAAATGATGATCAGCAGCTGATTTTACAAAGCAAAGTGAGGATCGAGGACTGTTCGATTGAGCTGTTCTCTTCTTTGCTTTCCAAGCACGTTAATCTATGTGAGCGTTATATGGCATTATTGGAGCACGAGCGCGTGAACCACACGATTAATCATAATGTGTGGTTGCCATGAAGCGAAAAGTCTTTCCGAACATCAGACGTACTGCCACAAAAATACTGTTGTGTGCTGTGAGCTTTGCTCCGTTGGGATTCGCACAAGCAACAGACTTACACTGGCCCGAACAACCATTCCGATACTATGCAGATAACGACTCATTAAAAGAGTTGTTGAATAACTTTGGCGCAAACTATCGCGTTTCGGTTTCGGTGAGTGACAAAGTTAATGATCGAGTGAGTGGACGTTTTACTCCTGATGATCCGGCTGAGTTCCTCGACTACTTATCGCAAGTCTATAACTTGATGTGGTATTTCGATGGTGCCGTCTTACATGTCTATAAGGCGACAGAAACGCGCTCACGTTTACTCCAATTAGAATTATTGACCGCCAGAGAGCTACGAAGCACGTTAATTTCCACTGGAGTGTGGGATTCGCGCTATGGGTGGAGAGCCGCTGAAAGTAAAGGGTTGGTTTATCTTGCAGGTCCTCCACGTTATGTCGACTTAGTTGTACAAACGGCCGAAGCATTAGAAACGCGCCTGCTGCAGAAATCGAATTCAACCGACGAGTTATTCGTTGAAATAATTCCTTTGAAGTACGCTTCTGCAACGGATAGAGAAATTGCATATCGAGATCAGACCATTACGGTTCCGGGTATCGCCTCGGTTTTAAAGCGAGTCGTGTCTGGTGTTCAAACTCAAGTCACGAGCGCGTCGAGTAAAGAAGTTACCAGTTCAGATAAGCCTGTAAAAAGCAATAAAACCGCCTCAGTTCATGGCGGAGCAACGGTTGAAGCAGAGCCGGGCCTTAATGCGATTATTGTTCGTGATACTCAAGCGCGATTACCGCTCTATCGCAAACTGGTCGCTCAATTGGACCAACCGCAATCAAGAATTGAAGTTGCGTTATCGATTGTCGACATCAGTGCCAACGATTTAAGTCAGTTAGGCGTGGATTGGCGAGCGGGAGTGTCTGTCGGAAATAATCGAATTGTTGATATCAAAACAACAGGGGATGTGAGTTCGGGTGATGTGACTCTCGGCAGCGGACAAAATTTTAAGTCTTTGCTTGATTCAACCAATCTGAATTACCTGTTGGCTCAAATCCGATTATTGGAATCTCAAGGCAGTGCTCAAGTGGTTTCAAGACCAACACTGTTAACCCAAGAAAATGTCGAAGCGGTACTGAACAACAGCAGCACGTTTTACGTCAAGCTGGTTGGTAAAGAGACCGCAGCACTGGAAGAGGTCACGTATGGCACGTTACTGAGAATTGTCCCGCGTATCGTTGGTGACAGGTTTGCTGCCCGACCAGAAATCAATCTGAGCCTTCATCTCGAAGACGGGGCAAAGATTACCGATGGTGGTGTCGACGACCTTCCTTCCGTGCGTAAAACTGAAATCAGTACCTTGGCGACGGTGAAGCAAGGACAGAGTTTGCTTATCGGTGGTGTGTACCGAGATGAAGTGAGTCATCAGTTACGTAAAGTACCACTGTTGGGAGACATCCCATATTTAGGTGCGTTGTTTAGAAGCAATACCAACACTAAACGCCGCACGGTGCGCATGTTTATTCTAGAACCGCGAATCGTTGTGGATGGTATTGGCGATAGTGTGTTGATTGGTAATGAGTACGATCTGCGACCAAGCATTGGTAAGCTCAACAACATTTCCAACAACAGTGCTGAATTTAAATCGGTCGTCGAAGTGTATAGCTGCACATCAAAGACTCAAGCAGAGCGCTATCAGCAAGACTTATTGTCACAGCAACAGTCGTCTCAATTGACGCAGTGCCAATTGCCGACAGGGCAAAAGGGTTGGCGTGTAAAAGTATTGGAATGCGATGACTCACAAAGTGAGTGTGTGCGTCCATCAGAGGAGCCTTAACCGCGATGCAGCAATGGAAAATTCGTATTTTATCAGGCGTGCATTCCGGAGTTGAAGTCACCTTACCTGAGGGCGCTCTTGTGCTTGGCAGTGACGACTTTATCGCAGATCTCGTGCTGTCTGATGCTGGGGTCGAAGCTAACCATTTCACGTTGGTTTGCCAGCAAGATTCGGTCATTTTACGAGGCTGCAAAGAGGCAAATATTAACGGTGAAAACATCTCTGTTGAAGATGATGGGATCGATTTGTCACGCCATGCCGTTGTCTCTGTAGGCGTTGTGAAATTCGCACTGGGGTACGCAGAAGATGCGTTAATCGTGAGTAACGTCAGCGACGAATCTAGCGAACAGGATACACCTGTTGTTGCTGTACAACGCTCTAGCTGGAAAAAAACAACGCTCATCGCCTTGCTTTGTAGTTTTGTCCCGAGTGTCATTTTTGCTGGTATGTGGTACAGCCAAGCTAACGGAAACAACAACGAGACTGTCACAGAAGCAGAACCCATTGTTTTGGTGCGCAACATCTTAGGCGAGCTCAAACTTAGCGACGTTCGTGTGGAATGGAATGCCGCCGCACGCCAAGCGGTTTTGGAAGGCTATGTAGAAGATCGAACTCAGAAACTCGATCTGCTTGGTCGAATTGATGTATTAGGTATCAATTACAAAAGTGACTTAAGAACGATGGAAGAAATCCGTCGCGGGGTTCGATTTATTTTGCGAAACCTCGGCTATCACCAGGTGAAAGTCGAAAATGGGGATGAGACGGGCACACTGTTACTGACGGGTTATATCGATGATGCAAGCCGCTGGAACCAAGTTGAGCAAATTTTAGAGCGAGACGTACCGGGCCTCGTAGCGTGGAAGGTTGAACTGCAAAGAGCGGGTGCCTATATGGATACGCTAAAAGCCTTATTGACGGATGCGGAGCTACTGAAAAAAGTCCAGTTGGTTACCAGCGGTGATCGCATCGAAGTACGCGGGGAACTTGATGATATCGAAACGACTCGATTTTACGGTGTGACTCGAGACTTCCGAGAACAATATGGTGAAAAACCGTATTTAGTTTTGAAATCCATACCTAAGGTGAGTAAAGGCACCAACATCGATTTCCCGTTTCGTAGTGTTAACTTTGGTCAGGTTCCATATGTGATTCTGACCGATAACGTTCGTTACATGGTTGGTGCAAGAACGCCTCAAGGCTACCGCATATCCAGTGTTACGCCTGCTGGCATTGAGCTGGTCAAAGGCGGGCGGGTGATAACAATAGAACTCGGATACGAGGGCGAGACGAACAATGACAAATCTTGAACAAATTTTAAATAACGACAAAAACGGTGCGGAAGTGCACAAGATTAAGAGCAAGCTCTTAGAAGCACAAGCGGTGGTGAAACGTCAGTTGGATTTAGGGTGCTCACCACAGCAGTACCAATTGCTACTCAAACAGTATGAAGCTTACACCGCCGCACATGCGGTCGTTGAATCATACGAAGCGAACTAAAAAATACGAGGAAGTCTTATGTCATTTTACGATGCTAGTAACAGTGTAAACCTTGATGATGTTAAAACTAAGTTAGAAAAACAAGCGAAAGATGCCAACACAGAGGTGACGACTGCCATCAAGAACCTAGAAACAAACGCCGATGATCCATCTAAGCTGGCTGAACTTCAGCACGCGATCAACAAATGGTCTGTTGTTTACAACATCAATGCGACCACTACTCGTGCGATTAAAGATGTGATGCAGTCGATTCTCCAGAAGGTATAAAGCATGGAACGAGAAATGCGCCAATTGCTGGCTGAAATCGCGCTGATGGCAACCGGTATGCATCGTCATCAAGAAGCTAACACGATTGCGGACGGCCTTGAAGCAAGCTCTGGTTCTGAAGAGACCGTGGTGATGATTCGTACAATGAGCCTTATGAATAAAGGCTTGTACGAAGAGGCTCATCAATTGCTCGAACCACTTTGCAACGCCTATCCAGATCTGATCAGTTTAGCGGCCCTTGCTTCCGCCAAAGCTGGTTTCTTGAGCAAAGCGGAAAGTTGGGTAGAACTCGCATCACAGGGAAGCGAAGAAAGCCAAGCATTTGCTGCAAGCTTTTCTCAGGACATTAGGAACCTTGGATGATCGTTGATTCAAGTAATCTAACTCTTCAGCCTCAACCTCTGCGCCAATCGGAGTCGCGCCATTATGAGCGGAGCGATGAAGATAAGATGAATGTGCTCATGGAGCGTAATGCCAAGCAAGCGGAAGCCTCACACGCCTCTCCAAAAGAGACGTTAGAGAAAACAGAAGCGAAACTGGCGGACATCAAAGCGTGGTATGAATCACTAAAAGACGCAGATGTTGTCAGTAAACAAAGCGTCTTATCATCGTTGAATGAAGCGTTCTCCGATCCTCAAGTTAAACGAGAGGCAATGTGGTACGCCTTTTATGAGGCGAAGAGTGCAAAGGGCACCGAACACCCGCAAGCCGATTTATTAAAGGTGTTGAAGCAGGAGTTGCTAGGGGATTTTTCGGGCCAGCTTATTGCCGAGCCACCTGTCGATAAAGCAGCACTTAAAGAAATGTTGGCGCAGCATTTTCCACTTGGTGCCCAGAAAGAACAAGCCTTGTGGCACTGCTGGGCTGAGTTGAAGTCGTTACCTGATATGGCATCAACACTGGACATGGTTCGTGATGAGCTTAGCTTCATGATTCAAAAAAATGCGATGGTGAAAAACATCGTGACTCATAGTCACAAGTTAGATTTGTCTTAGGAGTACATATGATAAACACGCAGTACACCGAGGTGATGCAAACCAACATTGATAAGTTGCAGGATGCACAAGTCGAGGACGGTTTAAGTGAACGTTTCGAGCAAGCCATGTCGGTTCCCGAGGCGAATAATGGCTTGGAGGGCGGTTTGCTCGAAAACATCAGCGAGTTAAAAAATACTATCGATAACGCGAAAAGTAACCTGCAAGACAACATGAAGATGGTGGGTGATGATCCGGCGCAATTACTGCAAATGCAGTGGGCACTGACGCGCATTACTTTTCAAGAAGAGCTGATCGCGAAAACCGTGGGTAAAACCACACAAAACGTAGAAACCTTATTGAAGGCACAATAGTGATGATGAATAAAATGAGAGCGGTTTTCATCATGCTCACGTTGTTTCTGGTGGGTTGTCAGACCGAGCTGTACACCAACGTAACTCAGAAAGAGGGGAATGAGATGTTGTCGATCTTACTATCCGAAGGTGTCGTTGCAACAAAAGAACCTGACAAAGACAACACCGTCAAGTTAATGGTAGACAGTTCTCAAATCGCCTTCGCGGTAGACGCGCTGAAGCGAAAAGGGTATCCAAGAGAGCAGTTTTCTACATTGAAAGAGGTGTTTCCCAAAGACGATTTGATCTCGTCGCCATTAGCAGAACGAGCACGTTTGGTGTACGCGAAATCTCAAGAACTTTCTTCAACCTTATCTCAGATTGATGGCGTGCTGGTGGCACGTGTTCATGTTGTTTTGGAAGATCAAGATCTACGTCCAGGAGAGCGTCCAACTCCTGCGTCTGCCTCTGTGTTTATTAAACACGCGGCGGATATTGCGCTTGATTCGTATGTTCCTCAGATTAAATTATTGGTGAACAACAGTATTGAGGGGTTGAATTACGATCGAATCAGCGTAGTGATGGTACCCTCATCAGAGGTACGAGTTGCTACTCAAAACAATCAATTTAAAAGCATTTTGTCGGTTCAGGTCACCAAAGAGACGGCGAATAATTTTGTCGCCATTTTGGTGTTCTTGGTAGCTGCGCTTATCGGTTCAAATATCGCTACTTTTACTTGGTGCCGCAGGAACACAAAGCGTGGTTAAACCAGAAACACCACTCGCGCAGGTACAACATCAATTTAACTACGCGCCTTGCCAATACATCCATAAAAGTTGGATAGAACAGAAACAGCCTTGGTTATTAAATATTGAAGGTTGGAGAGATAACCCCATGTTTAACCAATGGTGCATAAATGAGTGGGCGTTATCTCCAGTTCCAGAGACGGCTTTTAACAAACCTTGCCATAGCTTGGCGTTGCTCCCAGCGGATGCGTTGAATCAACTCGTATTGATGGTGGGCGGAGCTTTACATTGTGTGGCAATGCGAGGCGTTGTTTTAAAACATCCGAAACAGGTTCTGAACAACGTCTTTGGATTGGAAGGCGCTCGGTTCTTGATTCAAAACGGGCCGATGTTGTTATCCAGTTGGCCGCAAGGTTGGCAACATCCGTTGCCAGAATCATTGGATGAGCGGTCTGTTGAAGCAAAAATGCAAGCGCTTGGGTACTTCTGGATAAGGTTTGTTTTAGTTAACTCGCCAGAAGACATTGTCCTGCGTTGGCAATTCAAACTAGAACAGCAGCTCAGCGAGAGTACGGAAATGGCTAGCTGGTTGGCAAAAGATCAGCGAGATCTGGCGTATCGACTCACAAAAAAAATCGCAAAACAGGTTATTCCCCAATGGTTTCATTTGTTGAAATAAAAACAGACAACTTGCAGCTGGCACCTGGCTTAAAGGTGCTGAAAGCGAAAGATTATGCCAGTTATCTTGATTCGCAACACTTAGTTGAAGCCGCGAACTCCAAAGCTGAAAGCATCATTGCTAATGCCCAACAAGCCTACGAAACTGAAAAACAACGTGGTTATCAAGATGGTCTCGCACAAGCCAAGATTGAAAATGCGCAAACGATGGTTGAAACCCTAGCGCGTTGTAATGATTACTATCAGCAAGTCGAAGAAAAAATGACAGGCGTGGTGTTAGAAGCGGTACGTAAGATCATCGATACCTTTGATGATGTCGATACCACGGTGAGCGTCGTGCGAGAAGCGTTGCAATTGGTGAGCAACCAAAAGCAGGTCATTTTACATGTCCATCCAGAGCAGGTTGTTGATGTGAGGGAAAAGGTGGCTGGTGTATTGAGTGATTACCCTGAAGTCGGTTACGTTGACGTGGTAGCAGACGCTCGCTTGAAAAATGGAGGCTGCATTCTGGAAACTGAAGTTGGGATCATCGACGCCAGTATTGATGGACAGTTGCATGCATTAAAGCAAGCGATGGTGAAGCAGCTCAGTGAGCGTAAAATTACGATTCATGAATAAATCTTAAAAACTCAGCACTTGCTGAGTTTTTTCATTTTAATGCCTTTAAACAAAAAAAATCCGACCATTTCTAAAATATTCACCGCCATAAATCCTTAAGAATACACCTAAGAAAGCTGCTTAGTTGATAAGTGTTGCAACCAAGCAGCGCCTCTAAAACAACAAAAATAGGATTATTTAGTCGAATGGCTAATGGATTTATAACTTCTTTACTGACAGATTTTGCCAGCCGCTGCCAACTGGAGTCGCTGGTTTTTGATGAGGATGATTGTTGTCATCTACTCATTGACCAAAACACAGCAATCACAATTCGCGCACAAGAAGATCGCCTGACACTTATTGGGCTGATTTCAGGCGATAAGCCGAGTGATGATGTTATGCATCAACATATGAAAGATGCCTTAACGCAAGGCTCTCCAGCGGTATTCTGGGAGGCAGAAACGGGATACATCGGTTTCATACACCTGCACCAGCAACTGCTAACTGCTTCTTTTCTTGATGAATCATTAGCGAATTTCATCGAATGGCTAAAAAGTGCGAACACGCAAAAAGTAACCAATAAAACAACCGAAGTCCCGGTAACGAGTACTACTCATTTTTCCACATTAAGGGTTTAAAACATGATCAGTTTTGGAAGTGTTAGCGCATTGCAGGCTGCCATGCCGCAAGCTCGCAACGAGATACTAAACGAAGGCAAGCTGAGTATTGGTGGCAAAGAATACCAAATCAACGCAGCGACCCAAGAATTTACTCGTACCAATCCTACTAATGGTGCGGTAGCGCGATTTTTTGAAGCGACAGGAAAATTGTTTCGCGAAGGCAGCTCACAATCGGTTGCGAAAGCCCTTACAAAAGCCGTATTTGATAATGAGCAAGGCCAAGCTCAGCGTTTACGAGCTGCTTCTTCTGTTGAGCATGGACAAATGTTCTTCAAAGATGGAAACATAAAAACCGCATCAGATGTATTAAATGCATTCGCGAAATTGGATAGCAAAACGGTCCAATCGCACTCTGCTGAGCTAACCCAGTTAGCGGAGCGAGCAATGACAGAATCAATGCTAGAAACCGATTCTGGTAAAAACCTCACATCACTGATTGGCGAAAGTGCAGCGAAGTCGCTTGCTGGACGTGTAGTAAAAGACTATGGCGGTGGTGTGTCTGCAGCGCAAAAAAATCCAGCAGGTAGCATCACTCAAATGCAAGCGGTGTTTGATATGGAGGTGATGCATCTTAAATCGGCGCAACGCCATATCGAAGGTCTAGCAAGCACCGATCTAAGCCAAGGTGTATACGCTGAAGGACTGGCAGAGGACGCGTTTAACAAAAGTGGCGTCACCGATAATGTCGAACGAGCTGCGGCGTGGATCATTAATGCTTCTAACTCTAAAGGAAACGATGCCGAAAACATTACGTCTTTACTTAAAGAGTACGCGTCTAATGGTAAAGACTTATTGAATATGGACAACTTAAAAGAGCTACACGCTCGATTGGTACCTGATGTTGAACGTGACTACCGAGGGCCAAATATTTCGGGTGGTACTTTGCCTTCAAGTATTGGCGGTGAGGGGATGCTAAAGCAGCACATTGAAGGATTTTTGAAAGAAAAACCAGTGGCGGATAAAGATCTGGGTAAACACTTGTTTGCAGGAGTCATTGGGTATCACGGGTTCACCGATGGAAACGGTCGCATGGGACGCATGCTATACGCGATAGCAGAACTTCGTAACGACTCATTCAATCCTTTAGCTATGAACGCAGAGAACAGCCTTCACGGTATCAAGTAATCTTTCTCTTCTATTCAAATTTTAGAGCGGCGATTGCCGCTCTTTTCTTATTTCTTTATCCAACTTACTCTTCATTTTTCTACCTCGCTAAAACGGCTAATAGCAATAAAATTGAGACGTTTAAATAAAGCTCCTGTGTCTATCACGCCATAAAATCGCTCTTATCCTTATGAGCTTATTTAAATAAGCCGTTATACCCAAGTCGTCTCGCTGCATCAGATATTTCGAGGCTACTTAGGTATATTAAATTAGACAGGACACAACATGGATACAGGAAAGATTAATATGCTTCTCTCTGAATTGGGAGAAGTGCTGAACCTTGAGCGCGTGACAGCGTATGACGATCAAATGTGGTCACTGCATTTTGCTGAAAATAACAGTGTCGATGTTCTGCTCGTGGAAGAAAAAGGCGAGTTGTTGATTTCTAAAAACCTGCACATAGAACAAGAGGATATTACGTTAGACAAACTTCAAGTTTTACTTGAATACAACTTCTTATATCGAGAAACCGGCGGTGTGCAGTTTTGCGTTAATCCAACCACTAAAGATGTGGTTCTTCAGGTTGCCATTGCGGCCGAAAGTGAACTCACCAACATCGCTAATTTGATGATTCAACTGAATGAGCTAGTGGATACTTGGGCTCAGTTATTTCAGAACAATACGGTCGTAGATTTTAGCCAAACAGACGTACACGCATTTATTCAGGTTTAAGGCATCAAACATGGTCAATATTAATACATCACACATGCATTCGTTGAGTCAGTTAACGTCCCATTTGGCGACACAAAATCAAGCTGACGATAAAGAGGTTCGAGCGCATAATGGCAAAGATATTTTTGTTAAAGAAAGGGCGCCTAAAAACAAAAGCGTCAGCGCGCGTATTAGCCACCAGAATAAAGCGAAAGACATTGTGGTGAATCTGCTCACGAAGCAGGGCATTCCTAAAGACGTTGCGAAGCTGATGCTGCAAAATGTGTTGAACGGTGAAAACAAGTTAACGCTTGGTAGTCTGAAAAATCTTGAGAGATTGTCGTCTGGTCCTAGCTCACATTGGCCAGCCCCGCAAACGGCGGCCTCTTCTTCTAAAGCGAATAAAACCTCATCGAGTGTAGCGCTGATCAACGAACATAAAGCTAACCTTCAAAAGCTTGGTGATTTTGCCTGTACAGACTTAAATACATTTGGTGTAAAAGGTTCGCAGTTTTATGAAACCAAAGGAAAGCCTAGATTAGAAGCGCTTCACGCGAATCAAGCGCGAATCATGCAAGATCAACGAGCGACTATGTCCGCAAACGGAGTTCAAGCTGCAGCACAAAGAGGAACCGCACCGCAATTAAGCACTCTACAGAACATTGCTAAGGCAGTACAAAACGCGAAAGCCGGCTGCTGTACTACATTTGCCTTTGCTGCCGCTGCGGAGATGATTCAAGGCATGTCAGGCACACCTGAAGGTGAACCTAAAGTAGAAGTGGTTGCGTTTAAAAAGGGTCATTCAGGTACACACCTTTATGTACTGGTTGGTCGACAAGAGGGGAGTGATATTAAAGATCCCTCAACATGGAGTAAGGATGTGAAAATTGTTGACCCTTGGGCCACATCCGCATTCGGTGCACCAATGTTTGGAGATGCGCAACGACCACCTGTTTCGAATATGTTCCCGCCAACAGAAGTCATTTTTGATAGCCATAAACTGGGTTAGTCACTCTGCAAAAGAAGTGAGAAACCACATAATGCTAATCATCTAACCTTGATTAAAAGAGCAGCCCTGAGCTGCTCTTTTTGATTACTCTGGCAACTCGTTTTTAGAGCGAGATTTCTGCGGAAAACCTCACAATGAAGACGAGAAAGTGACAAAAATAAAGCCATTACCGACATCGTTCAATCTGCAATCGTTGTTCAATAGAGTTATTGAAACAAAAGGAAAAAGTTATGAACACGATTCAACAACTGCTCTTGGAGTTTTGCCAACTCAATGAGTTACCCGAACTGAGTTTTGAAGACAATGAACGCTGTCAGCTACTGGTCGACGACCGCTACATGCTGTATTTCATCGCGACAGATACGGATGACTTAATGTTGTCCGTGACGTTCGGAGGATTAGAAAAGTCGGGCGAACAAAGACTAAAAGGTTTAGAGCTTCTTGCTCATGCTAATTATCAGGGCATCGGTAGTGGCAGCCTTGCACTTGCTTTAGCCCCAAATGGTCGACAGCTTGTCTTAGCGGGACGTAAACCCGTTGAGCACCTAAACACGACGAATCTTACTGCTTGGTTTCATGAGGTTATTGAACAGACTGAATTGTGGCAAGCGCGTTTTGCAATGTTGGATCAAGCGATTCCAACCACCCCTAATCATGAACAAGCTCATGTTCAATCACTTCGTGTGTAGGAGAGAAAAATGGTCAATACAACGCAAAAAATCAGCCAAAGCCCAGTACCTGATCTAGAACAGTTTCGTGCAGTCGCTGCGCAAAAAGATGACCGAGTGATCAGTAAAAGAGGTGAAGTAAAAGAACCTTCAACGTTCCATAAAGGTCACAAGTTTGCTTCTATCCACGAAGGCGTGTTGAGAAGTAAATACACTAAGTTTTTCCAAGAAAACATCAAAACTCACCTTGATTTGAAACAGGCGCTACTTAAACAAGAAAAGCCTGAGGTTGCCTTGCTAGCTTACTCATTAGTTAGCCCTTCTGGTTATCGCGGTGAGCCGCTTACTGAGCGCAAAATCTTAGAAGTTGTCAGCTTGTTGGATGAAGTCAAGGTGAGCAGCGATACGTACCAGCAGCTTAAAAATACGTTTGATGCGATCAGCAAAGATCCGCGTATGCAGGTGAGTTTAGAGGCTCAGTACCCGGGGAAAATGGATGGTTTTGGTGCCGAACTGTTACAGATGGGCAAAGAAAAACTGAAAGGTTCTGGCGTTAATGCTGTCATCAACCTAGCTTTGCCTGGCGTAGGGCTATTAATTTCAACAGGACGTGAGCTGCACAAAGCGGCAGTCAATGGCGATGCTGAAGCTTACCACCATCAGCTGGAGCAAATTTCGCAGCTTCCAGGGCGAGACCAACGTCTCTCTATGCCGATGCAACAAACATTAGCCCAAGGCCATGCAATGTTATCAGCTGAAGGTGCAGTTGGGGCAACATTGGGCATGGCGACAGGGAGCTTGGGTACTTTTGGTGTGAGCTCCGTAGCGACAGCGGGCGTTACGCCGATAGCAAAAGAAGCCATTGGTTCGGCTGCCACGACTGGCATTATCAGTGGTGGTGGTTTTGTTGCGAACCAAGCTGGAGCATACGGACTAAATACAGAAGTCAAAGAACAACTCATGCAAGGTGAGATGTCTGGTGTTTTACCAAGGCTTGAAGTTTCTAATGCCAAAGGAGACTTTACCTTCAGCATGCAAGATCCAGCTTCTGTACGCGCATTGATGGCGTACCTTGGCCCTAAAGAGAACACGGCGATGACATCACCTCAAGCGCCTAAAGAAGCACAAGAGATGGAAGCTGCTCGCTTAACGTTGAAAAAGATGTTGGGCTCAGAGCCAGGTGAACACTTAGTCCCTGACGTTGATTCTATCTTGAAGCTAAGTCCAGAAGATGCGCCAAGTAAAACTGAGGCAACTGCTCATAGTGCGTTTAAAAAGCTATTGGGCGAAGATTGGGATTGGCTCATGCCTGCAGTTCGAGCGATCGATAAAGGTGAGGCGAGTCAAATCAATGAAAAGCTGACTTACAAACTGCCACTTGATGCAGAAAATGGACGAGTATACCTTGATAAATGCCCAAACCTGAGTGACGCTCAGTTGGATGCATTAGATAAACTGGGCTCACCAAGTCAATTGCGACTGATGTACTTAGCGGAAGGTTGGGTTTAATTGAAAGTAAGGGAGCATCTGCTCCCTTACCGTATATGGTGTTTTGCTGGATGTTTATCTAGGCGTTAAATTGGCCTACTGATTTCGCTTAAAAAAGCGCTCGGCATTAGCAAATAGAGATTCACAGTGCTTTTTCTGCTTGTCGTAGTCAGCCGAACCTTCTGGCATTGCGTCTAATACTTCTTTTGCGCTGTGGTATTCTTTTACCATCAACTCAAACTTATCTTCATAATTGCTTTTTTTATTCTTTTTTTGAAAGCTATCTCGTTTTTTTCTCATTTTTATTCCTCTAGAGCGTGTTTATTAAAGGTCAATCTAATTTAACCTCTACTTTTATAGGAATAACGAAGTCAAAATGGTTTAAATTAAGTCTAAATATTCCATTGTCATCGCGCTGATTAATATATTTCACCGCTAATGACTATTCCTAAATAGTGATGATATATACACGAAGTGGCTATGCAGCGTTATGTCTTATTTTGACGCTTAATGATTGTTTTTATAAGGTTAAATTCCTTATAAACCTATCGATGTAAAGACAGCGCGTTGTGATAACCATGCTAAGAGAGCTAACTCTCGTTCGTATTTAAATCAAAACTGAGGCTATTTAATGGAAGATAAAGAATAAGTTGCTACAGGAGTTGAGTAACGAAATGACTCGAAAGAAAACTAAGAAGAGACTCGAACTAAATATTTCATCAATAGCTCACGGTTAGGAGCTGAGCTCACTATACACCGATTATAAGAAATAGATAGGACTTTCTATTTTTCTTCAGACAAAACCGCCCATGAAGGAAGCTTGCGCGTTGCAAAGCAATACCTAAAGATACAAAGGCATGCGTACATGCCTTTGTATGTGTGCGAGGCACAAATGGCACTATGGTAGGTAGGCGCCGCCACATACTGGATTGTATGTGCCCGTGATATGTCCGCTTTTTTCACTTGCCAAGTAGCTCACGGTGTTTGCTACGTCTTCAGGTGTGGCAATTTTCTGCGTTGGTGTGAACATTCGAATGGTTTCTTTAAACTCTTCAGGAGCACCTTTTGTTGCGTCTGTTTCTACAAGGCCCGGAGCAACGACATTAGACGTAATCCCGAAAGGACCAAGTTCTTGAGCGAGGTATTTACTAAAGCTATCAAGTGCACCTTTTGCACTACCATGAGCAATAAAGCTTGGTGCAGGGGCTTCTGATAAGGTGCTAGAGATAAAAATTAAGCGACCAAACTGGTTGGCTTTCATGTTTTCTACCGCCAATTTTGCCGTTTGATATGCGGCGTGCATTTCGTCATTGAGCTTTTGTGCAAACTCTTCCCACGACTGCTCAGTGAAAGGTTTAGCGGTAAAGCTCATGTTTGCGTTTGAGACAAGAACATCAACGCCACCATGTTCATTTGCGATGCTGTCGAACATTCCTTGTATTTGTGCGTCATCTCGAACGTCAGCTTTTAAAGTGTACGCCTCACCACCGGCGTTTTGAATTTCTTGAGCTAACGCTTCCGCGACCGCAGTACTATTTACGTAGTTGATAAAAACTCGGTAACCATCTGCAGCGAGTGCTTTTGCTGTTGCTGCACCAATTCCACGAGCGCCACCTGTAATTAAAGCATTGCGTTTTGTCATCGTATTTCTCCAAGGTTGAGCCTGACTGTTAAACCAGCTTCTGTCGCAACGTACGCTGATAAGTTAAATTTGTCCGTTAAGCTTGCGTAAGTTCGCTACCACGCTAGAAAGTTGCTGTTTGCTGTTATCTAGGTCGGCATCAGCAAGGTTCTGTTGGGCTTCTTGCAGTACTAGCGAAGCGATATTTGCACATGTATCAACGGTGTCTAAAGATTTTTCTGTTAGCACGACTAACTTGCTTCGACTATCCGTTGGCGAAGGTTTCCTCTCTGTCCAACCGCGCTTTTCAAGCCCATCAATTGAGCGACTGACGCTCGATTTTTCTAAGTACAACAGTTCACAAATCTGACTTTGAGAAAGGGCACCGTTGTTTCGCAACAGCAACACGACACCCCATTGTTCTGCTGTCATATCAATACCAGCATCTTTGAAACGGGTAGTGAGTAATCGGTTAAACAGGCGACTAGCAAGCCCCGTAAGGTGACCGAGAGACTGATGATGGTTGTATTGGGACATGGAAAATTTCACCAAATAACATGAACGAACAATATGGTTGTATACACAACTATGTTGGGCGATGTCAAATTCGTTTGAAGAAAATGCTACTAGCTTGTGCTTATCGTTGGGTTGATGTGTCAGATTGAGGTGCTAATGAAAATTGGTGAGGTAGCTTCGAAAACTTCGGCCAGTCAAATGTTTGCGCCTGATGCACCGAGTTGGGGAGCAAGCTTCAATAAAGGTAGGGGAGTTGCAATCCTTTCTTTATTTATTCAGTTTAAATGTGTTTTTTGTTTACATTACAAATGGTTAGATTTTAATTCTTTTTCATTCGAAACACTCTTCTCAAGAAGTTCATGATAAATCAATGAGATTGATCTTTTTGATTGGCAATGATCAAATGTATCTTTACTAAAACTGTACGGTACAGTACAGTTTGTGAAAGTCATAAAATGGGTTTCAAACATGAAGAAGAAAGTTATCGCCTTGTCGCTTGTTGTTGGTTCGTTATTTGCTGCTGGCTGTGCCTTATACCAGCCGAATACTGTAATGACGGATAACGCATATGTTCATTCAGACGTTACGGCTATTTCACCTGAGGTTGGGGGGCAAGTAAGCGAAATCTTTGTCAAAGATAACCAGTGGGTAAGAGAAGGAACTCCTTTGTTTGTCATTGATGATGAAGACTTTATTGCCAACCAAGAAATTGCTCGAGCAGCACTAGATGTTGCGAAATCTGAGCTTACTGAAAATCAAATCAAAACGGATATGCAGTTAATGAAAATTGAGCAGGCGAAGCAAGGTATTCGCCGCGCGAGTGCAAATGCCGAACACCAAGCGGCGGAGTTTCAACGTCTTTCTCGTTTGGTACAAAAGCAATCTGTGAGCAAAAATCAGTTTGAAGCACAAAAAACGCGATCTATTGAAGCAAGCAGTAATCTTGAAACCGCTAAATTGGGCTTAGCTGCTGAGCAAAAACAGCTCGACACATTGATGACCGAGAAGTTGCAACTGACAGCACAGCGTAAAAAAGCAGAAGCAAACTTACGACTGGCTAATATTTCACTGGAAAGAACCACGGTGCGTGCACCATTCGATGGCTATGTGGCAGATAGACAAGTGCAAGTCGGCAAGTTTGTACAACCAGGAATGGGGCTCATCGTGATGGTGCCAGATTATGTTTGGATAGAGGCAAACTTTAAAGAAACACAACTTGAGAACGTTGTGCCTGGGCAAGAGGTTGAAGTGGTATTGGATATGTTTCCAAACCATCCATTGCATGGCCGTGTTTCTTCGATAACCCCGGCGACTGGTGCACAGTTTAGTTTATTGCCACCTCAAAATGCGACAGGCAATTTCGTAAAAGTAGTACAACGTGTACCAGTACGTATCGAGCTAGAGATCCCTCAAGAGTTGAGTCAACGAGTCTATCCGGGGTTGTCTGCAGAAGTATCGATCGAGACCGCGGCACAAGGTTAACTGCAATGGAAAAACGTTCACCGCTGCTGATTTTGACGCTTTTTGCGATTGCTGCTTTTGGTATTAACTCCGTGATGTTTACCGAGTTATCGTATGAGATGGCGGCAACGTCAGGCTTATCTGTCGATGAGGTTGCTCTGGTTAAAGTCGGCTTTATGATTACCCAGGTATTAGGTTTTATATTCACACCAATATTGGTGCGTAGATTGGGTACGTTAATTCTCTTACATGCCATTTTATTGGTAGGTCTAGCGAGCAATCTTGTCCTTTACTGGGGCGGACAGCAAGAACTGGTGTTCACTCTGACTTGGCTCTCGAGTGGCTTTTTTATGAGCATGTTAATGGTGGTATTAAACCTTTACTTGCTCCACTTCTTTGAACAGCGTTGGCTACCTGCCATTATCGCTTTAACGCTAGTATTCTCAACTTTGCTACCGATCGGCGCTTACCCTTGGGTAGTGGCCAATATTGTCGAAATCTTTGATTGGTCACTGTTGTGTGTCGTGTCGGCTTGGCTGTACTTCTCTGCTTTGGTAATTGCATGCATATACAATCCTAAGTCGATTCAAATCGAGGCCGAACCCAAATCTGGCTGTTGGTTTTATTTAGTTTTTGCCCTGACAATAAGCCTCGTTGTGTTTCTATTGATGAGAGGCAGTTATTACAACTGGTTTGACTCGGAATGGTTTGTTAAAGCCTCTTCGATTGCCGCGGCTCTGACTTTATTAGTGGTGTATTACTTTGTGAGAACCAGTCCTTTAAATACAGCATCAATACAGCTGCATAGTAAGTTGAAAACTAATGTTTTTATGTACAACGCTTTTTTGGCAGGTTTTGCTGTTATGGCGAGCAATGTGTTGTTTACTAGCTTTTTGAAAATGGCGTTGCAGTACAACAACCTTAATGCTGGATATGCCCAATTGCCGGCATTTTATTCCATGCTAGGTGGTATGCTAGTCAGTGTGCTGGTGTATTACTTCCGCCGTCCATTAGCGGATGCAGTCGTCCCGTTTGGTGTGGTGATGATTATACTTTCGGTACATATGTTTAGTCAGTTACCTAGCTTTGCTGGTACGGAATCTTTGTCCGTTCCGATGATGTTGCGTGGGTTTGGTGTCGGCTTATTGAATGTGTCTGTGACCATTGCAGTATTGATGTACTTCAATGTCGGGCAGCGCTTAGAAGGTATTGCCAATTTCTACCTCTTTCGTACCATTGGCGGTGTGATCGCTGGTGCCGTGTTCTCACGGGTAATGCAAAGCCATAGTGCACAAGCCGCTGGAGAGATTGGCCGAACGCTAGATGATGTGAATCATGCTTTTGGTGCTTATAAAAATGCGTTGAGCAGTACGATTCTGACTCATGGGCACTTGCCAAATTCGGCATTAGGAATGAGCCAAATTAGTTCTGTTGTCAAAGAGCAGGCGACCACTCTCGCACTGAGTAATTCATTATTGATGTTTATTATCTCAGTCTTTGCTCTCGCGCCAATCTTAATAATCGGTAAAAAACTGGCGGCGAAGCGAGAGATTCACTAAGCCATAGAAACAACAAGGGAGCGATGATGCTCCCTTTTATATTCAGTGAGTTTACCTTTGGTATAGATTTAGGAAGGCGGTGACCGCTTTTTTCGTATGTGCATCTAACTCTTCATCTGTCGGAAAATCGAAGCCAATTAGTGCCATGTTCTGGTAATCAAGTTTAATTAATGCAAGTAGTTGCTCACAAGCGAGGTCGGCATTTTCAACATCGAGTTGTGAGCTGACAGTTTCACTCTTTAAAAAGTCGATGAGGTATTGATGAATGCGGTGCGGCCCTGTCTGCCAGAATTGATTTGGTACGGAATCATGTTTGTTGAAGTCAGCCGAAACGATCCGATAAAGTGATAGCATAGGATTGGAGCATACACCTTTTAGGTACTTCTTGGCGAAGTCATTCAATGTTTCTTGTAAAGGCTCCGATTGCTTGTCGGCAAGCTGGAAGACGGACTCTAAGCTGGTTTTGGTATTGTATGCTAAAACTTCAACAAATAACCCTTCTTTGTTCGAAAAATAGCGATATAACGTCTGCTTTGAGCCTCCACAAATCGCGACGATTTGATCGAGTGATGTGTCTTTGTAACCTTGTTTTATAAAAAGGTCAGTGGCAACTTTGATGATTCGAGTTCGTTTCTTTTCGGTAGATATGCGCATAAATAAATCAACCCAAGCAAAAATCCACCTTTGTTGTGGCTGGCGTGGTTTATTACCGAGCTTTAGGTGGTTTAGAGGTGAAAGTAAAACTGTCCAGTACAGTACCACTATTGACGTTAGTAAACACGACTTTTCATGAACCAAGTGCTTCATTGAGACAAGCAAAAGTAGGCAAATTCGATATGCTGAAACCTATAGCGAAGGATGACATATTTAAAAATATCATTACGTATAGAAAAGTGATAACCGTTCTTCGTACGATAGCCTTTACTCTCGAAATCATGTTAGTTCAGCGCCTTATCCGACTCCAATGATGCCAACCAACGAAGCACTTCGGCGGTTGCTTCAATAAGATCACTTGGGATGTACTGGTCGACGTTGCCGTCCGCGTATAGTGCGCGAGCAAGAGGGACTTTTTGCATCACAGGAACGCCTTCCTCTTTAGCTATTGCGATCATACGTTTGGCTACCGCATCGGTTTCCATCAAGGTGATGACGGGCAGGGGCGTTTCGCCTTTCTTGTAATAAAGACCAACTGCTATATGTGTTGGGTTTGTAACCAATACATTAGAACGTTTAACGTTTTCACGTTGATTGGAGGCCTGTAGCTCTTGGTGCAACTGACGACGTTTACTTTTGATTTCAGGGCTGCCTTCCATCTCTTTGTATTCGCGTTTCACTTCGTCCTTGCTCATTTTGAGTTTCTTCGTGTGGTCAAACTTTTGGTACGCAAAATCAGCTGCAGCGATGACGATGAAACCTGCCGAAGAGATAATCATTAATTGTTTAATCATGACACCAGTAATGGTCGGGACACATTCTAGCCCGCAAGTTGGAATTTGCATCAAAGCGTTGATGTTACCGCGTAAGGTCACCCAGATAATGCAGGAAAGAAGAGAGACTTTAAGGATCGACTTGATAAACTCAATCACACTCTTGAGGGAAAAAATGCGTTTGGCACCTTCGACGGGATTGATCTTTTTGATGTCGGGTTTAACGGATTCACCACTAAATAGAAAGCCGAACTGCCCCATATTGGAAAAGATGGCGACGAGTGCAGCAACCAGAATAATCGGGGCGAGTAGATAGGCAATTTCTTTTGCGATGGCAATAGCGACATCGACTAGCGCATCTTGGAAGCCCTGATAAGCAAGCTTACTTGGTAGGAGAATAAGCGCGGAGATGTGCGACATGTAATAATCTGCGAACGCAAATAGTACAATTATGAGCGCCAAAATTAATGCAGACGATACGATTTCTTGGCTTTTGGCTACCTGACCTTTCTGCCGAGCATCGCGTAATTTTTTTGCGGTGGGTTGCTCTGTTTTTTCTGCGCTCATAAAGAATCCTAAGCGTTATTGCCAAATGGTATTGAGTTGTTCTGCGAATCGGGTAATGCCATAAAATTGCACTTCAAAGTGATCCATCATTAGCCCGAGATACACGATCAGTAAAACACTCGCGATGGCACTTTTTATTGGCATGGCAAGGAAAAAAACATTCAATTGCGGTGCAAAACGACTGATAAGCGCCAGACCAAACTCAGCAAGAAACATTGCCAACACTAATGGAGCGGACATCAACACACCAAGCCACATAAGCTGTTCAAATTGCGCGTAGAAGAAGCTTACCCATGCATCGCTAACGGTTGGGAAAAAGTCCACGATCGGCCAAGATGTGTAGCTTTTGAATAACGCGTAGATAAAAGTGACAAAGCCCCCGCCAGAGAAGAACAGGGTAATCAACGTTTGGGTCAGCAACACTGCGGTTGGCGTCGATTGCGAGCCTAGCGTTGGGTTAAACATACTTGCCATGGCAGCACCACGTTGGTTGTCGACCAGAAAGCCAGCCGCTTCTATTGCCCAAAAGGGGATAGCAGCAACAAACCCGATCAATAGCCCAATTAATACCTCCTTACCCAAAATCACTATCAGCCAAATACCGTCGGTTTCTGCGGGCAAGCTTTGCTGATTAATCATCGGAAATATAAACAGTGCGAGTGAGCAAAGCACACCATTTCTCACCATGGTGCCGCCTAGCATTTGCTTGCTCAAAATAGGCAAAAAGATGAAGCATGCCATTAACCGAGGCAACGTCAGGCTGTACAAAAATAAGGCCTGGTGTAAGTCGTGATAGCTCATCGTATTTGAGGAATTTTATCCATGGCAAGCGAGGCGAAGGCGTGGAGCTCTGCCCCTAGCCACTGCGTTGTGACGAACAGCGTAATAATGACCGCGATAAGCTTGACCACAAAGCCTAACGTTTGTTCTTGGACCTGAGTTAACGCCTGAATAAGCGACACCAATGTACCAACCAACGCTGCGACTAAAATCGGCGGTAACGACAAGTACAAAACTAGGGTTAATGCTTGAGTCGTGAAATGAATGATTTCTGCAGAATGCATACTTTCTCCGTGATTAACCGTAACTCAGCACTAAGCCGTGAGTGAGTTTCGTCCAGCCGTCAAGCAAGACAAAGAGTAACAATTTGAAGGGGAGGGAAATCGTCATTGGCGATACCATCATCATGCCCATGGCGAGCAAGATATTCGATACAATTAGGTCGATAGCGATGAACGGTAAGTACAATAGAAAGCCAATTTCAAAAGCACGAGTAAGCTCGCTGACCGTAAACGCTGGCAGCAACAGCAACAAGCTATCTGACTCTAAACGGTCCACGTACTTTTGAGGCCATAATGTGCGCGCAGCATCGGTAAAGAATATGGCTTCGGTTTCCCGAATATGCTTTTTCAAAAACTCTCGATAAGGCTGTAAACCGCTTTCAATGAGGCCTTCTACACTTGCAGAATCTTCGAGGGAGATATCATGCTGCTTTACGTAGTCGTAGGTTTCAAACCCGACGGGAGCCATGATGAAAATAGACAAAATGATCGCCAATCCGTACAGCGCCATGTTCGGTGGAATTTGCTGTACACCGAGAGCGTTACGCAGCAGTGAGAATACAACGGCGAGTTTTACAAACGACGTTGCCATCATCGCGATAAATGGGATCAGTGCCAGCAGTGCTAAGCTGACAATGAGATTGAGCTCGTCAGGTAACTGGATCATGCTGGCTCCTGCGTGCCACCAAACAGTTCCAGTACGCGCACACCTAAATGCTCATTAACATTAACCAGTTCACACTCACCGACGATTTTGCCGTTGGCACGCAATGTTACCGGCTTAGATACAGGTTGGTTTAGCTCGAATACGTACCCAGGCTGAAGCTGGTTAAGCTGTTCTAGAGTGATGGTTTGATGGCCGATATCAAACGTGAGTTCCACGGGCAGTTGCTGGTGGTCGGTTAACATTTCTGAAGTGTTTACGTCATTCATATTGGTTTCTTTTTCAATAATGTGAAGAATTTGGTCATCCAGTTGGCAGCGCCAGAGATTCTGGTTAGATACTTGAAAAATGGCTTGTTGTTGGGCGATATAACAATCGTCAAAAAAGATCACATCTCCCAGTTCGAGCGAATTAAATTCGCTTAACATTAAATGGGTCTTTCCAAGGCTTAACCACACAGGTAAAGCGAGATGTCGTGCCTGAAGAGAAGCGCTGTTTGGTAGTGCATCCAACAGCACGTTTGCTCCTTCGCTAACCCACAAACAAAGAGAGCCGTTAGGTTTATTGAGGGTTAACATCAAGGTATGCTCTTGAACTTGGCTCGACTCTAACGGTTGTAACTGGCTAAGAATGGGCAACTGACCAAATAGTGCTTTGAATGCCTCACTATGCGGTTCAATCTGAGAACTCAAAAGTGCTAACTGGAGCGAGTTGGGCAGTGACTCGAATGCAGTGGCATTCAGAGTAGACTCAAGCCATTTCTGGAGTTGCGCACGACAAAAATCCACTTGGATCGTTTGCCCTCCAATCAACGTGGTTAAACGGAATCCTTCAAATGAAGGGATTTGAGAAACAGTAATCGATACGCTCTGACTATCAGCCCCTTGGAAATGGCATTGCTTTGCACAAAGTTGATTACTGAGCGCAATACTGTCTGAATCGACTTTGCGTATCGTTAACGGCGTCATAGGTCATTCTCCGCTTGCCATTCTTCATACACGCTACGTTTCTGGCGTGAGTGTTGTTGTTCATGCTGTTGTTGATCGAACTGCTGAGTCTGTTCGCTGATCGCTAGACGAAGCGGCTGCTCACCGCCAAATCGGTTTAGGCGTTCGGCAAGATCTTGTCTAGCTTGCTGGCTAATAATGGAAAGGGCATGCTCTTGTCGAATCGTCACGCTATAACCTTGCGCGTCCAACTTGATGTGGATTTCGCCACCTTTTAATTGTCCTTCACTCAGAAACAGCCGAACCTCTTTGTTGTCCGATGCGGTTGGCAGCGAAACATAGATTTTGTCCACCAATTGTTGGAGTAACGTGTTTACTTCTCGAGCAGGGGCCGACTGAGCCTGTGAAGCGACACTCTTTAAAATGACATCGCCTTGTGTTGCCGCGCTCGCAAGGTGTTGAGGATCTGCTTTTTCGTCATCCGCTTTACCGGCCACTAGTGCGCTTTTCGTCTCGATTTTCTCAAGCGATTTAGTTTCAGAACGACCATCGGTTTTGTCTGACAGCTTGCCAGTGTCTTGTAGCCGCTGCGTTGCACGTTTATTGTGTGTCGTGTCGGTTAGTTTCGTCGTGAAGTTAGCATTGTTAATTGCATCTTGAACGAGCGATTTCCCTACGGCCTTTTTAGGGAGAGAACCGTCGAGAGAAGCTTGTGCTTGAGAATGGGGGCCAACGCGCTCAAGCGAGGATGAGCTTGGAGGCTGATCGCTCTCAAGTTTTTTATCTTTCTCATGCAATTTACTGTTTTCAATCAGGCGTTCTTCGCTATTTGTTGCGTCGTCTTGTGGTTTCTCTACGCCTTTCTTGGTGACGACGTCACTTTTTCCTTTTGATGTGGCGGTATTTCTATAAGTGCTGGCTTCTTGGTTAGAAAGTTTCGGTTGTTTGTCTAGGCTTTGAGATGCTTCATGTCTTAACGGAAGGCTCTCGTCTCTGCTCTGAGTGTCTTTTTTGCTCGCAACGGTAGATTCTTCTTCCTTGCTAGGTTTCTCCGTCATTGCACGCTCGAACTGTGATTGAAGCTCAACCTCTCGTTCCAGGGGCTTTTTTTCTGGCTTTGATTTGTACAGCGTATTCGGTGTTTCTTCTGTTGGAGTAATGCGCATAATGAACCTTTAGATAATATCGACAGTGCGAAACTCTTCTTGTTCGAGTTCTTCTTGGTATTGTCTTTCTCGCGACTGTTCCGCGAGTTCTTGTTGTTGCAACTGAACGAATTTTTCTTTGGTTTTATGGGCTTGCCGTGCCTCTTTTTGTTTTTCTTTAAGTACCGAACGTTCGTACTCAAGCGCTTTTTTTGCTTCGGCAACGCGCTGTTTAAGCTCGGCTTCTCGCTCTCTCAACAACGCGATTTCTTGTCTCAATGTTTCCAACTCTTTGAGAACGAGTGTGTGTTGCTTTGCTTTGGCAAAACGTCGTTCTTCTTCTTCCTGACGCCAAACGTGATAGTCCGCTACGGAACGTTCGGCCTTTTGAACCTGTGCTGCTGAATTTGATACTCGGTATTCTTGGCGCTTAACGGCTTTATCCGCACGTTCAGCTCGAATTTGTTTGATTTCTAATAACCGTTCGATCATTGGTTCGCCATCCCTTTTAGTTGAGCGATAGCACCATCAAGTTCACTTGGCTCATGCGTTCCTTGGCGTAAAAAGGCGCGTATATCATCACTTTGCGCAATCGCCATATCTGCTCGGCTATCTGCCCCATGCTGGTACTCGCCAATTTTGATCAGTAGCTCAACTTCTTCGTACTTGGCTAACATTTCGCGAAGATGAGCAGCAGACGCCTGATGATCAGGTTCAACGATTTGATTCATCACGCGGCTTGCTGACCGGAGTACATCAATGGCAGGATAATGGTTCATTGCCGCAAGTTTGCGCGAGAGAATGATGTGCCCATCTAAAATGGAGCGAGTTTCATCGGCGACAGGTTCTGTCATGTCGTCGCCTTCAACCAACACGGTGTACAGCGCTGTAATTGACCCTTTGTCAGATTGACCGGCTCGTTCCATCAGCTTTGGCAAAGCGGCAAAGACGGAAGGCGGATAACCACGTCGTGTTGGTGGCTCACCTGCGGCTAGGCCAATTTCTCTCTGTGCGCGGGCGAAACGCGTTACAGAGTCCATCAGCAGTAACACGCGTTTACCTTGGTCACGAAAATATTCAGCAATAGAAGTGGCAACAAAAGCGGCTTTGGCACGTTCCATGGCTGGACGATCGGATGTCGCGACCACTAAAACCGATTTGGCCATTCCTTCTTCGCCCAAGTCATGCTCAATAAACTCGCGCACTTCGCGTCCGCGTTCACCAATCAAGGCGAGAACGGTCACGTCGACGTCTGCGGAGCGAATCAATTTTGCCAGTAGGGTACTTTTACCACCGCCAGCCGCTGCAAAAATGCCCATGCGCTGACCTTCACCACAGGTCAGTAGTCCATCAATGGATCGAACCCCAAGAGAGATTGGCTTTTCAATCAGTTTACGTTGCATTGGTGGCGGTGCATCGCGATAAACCGGATACCAAGCACTTGGTTCCTGACTTTGCGTACCATCGAAAGGACGCCCAAGCCCGTCAAGCGTTGTTCCTAATAGGTGATCGCCAACGCCGACCTCATGCATTTTTCCCATTGGGCTAACTTCTGTATTAGAGGAAATCCCAAACATATTTCCTAAAGGTGTGAGCAAAGCGTGATGCTGTTGAAAGCCAACGACTTCCGCTAATAAAGACAGAGTTTGATCAGGATTACGCAACTCACACAGCTCACCAACACGAACGCCGGGGACAACGGCCTTGATAATGGTACCGGTTACTTGCGTAACGCGCCCGCGAATTTGGATCAGACGAGTTTGCCTGATCGCAGATTGTTGGATATCAGTGATGTATGAGAAATCGTTCAAGGTAAAAATATGCGCAATGATTGATGTTGGGAGGATAGAAAGGATGAGGGAGTATTTATAGTGAATATCAGTCGGGAGTTTTTAGAAAACTGAAAACTCACTAAAAAAACACGTCTGATTTTGACAGCTTCGAGAAAGCGCACTTCCTATAATTCGCCTGTATTGTACGGAAGGAGTGCAAGTGAATGAGTATTATCAACAATCATATCGCAACAAACCCAAAGTTTGATGCGTCTATCCAAAACGGGTTGGAATCGTCTCGTACCGACGCTTCACGAAAAGGCAATTATCGCGGTGAAACGGTCCGTGTTCACAATGCCACACAATCACTTTTTGATGCGATGGAAGAGCTCACTTCACTCGGTTCCGAAAAAGCAGAAAAAGATTTGACCAAGCGTAAAGTGAAAGACAGTGGCGTTCGAGTTAATGAAGCGCACGAACTCGTTTCTGACTATCTGCGAAAAGTCCCTGATCTTGAAAAGAACCAAAAGATCAAAGATCTGGCTGCAAAAATGGCGGGAGGAAATATCTCGACCATCGCTCAATTGCAAGCTTATTTGAATGGATTTTCAGAGGAGAAAAGCCATCAATACCTTGCGTTAAAAGCCGTTAAAAAGTTTTTGAGTGCGAGCCCAGAAAGTAAACATCTACTAGCGCTGATTGACCAAGCGATTCTGAGAATCGAGCAAAACCCAGATTCTTGGGCTCAAATTGATACGGAAATTCGCGTCTCAAACTTTGCTGATGAGTACAGCCAAGAGCAAGAGTTTAGCTCATTACATCAGCTGCGCGGTTTCTATCGCGATACCGTTCATAGCTATCAAGGGCTCGGCGCTGCTTATCAAGACGTAGTGGCGCGCTTTGGTGAACAGGAGGTATCGACCGCTGTTGAGTTTATGCTGCAAGGCATGAGTGCAGATCTTAGTGTTCAAGGCAGCAGTATCGACTCGGTTAAGTTGCAGTGGTTGATGTCCGATATGCAAAAACTCAAAACTCTGAATACGTTGCAAGATCGCGTGAGTCAGTTGTTCCAAATGTTTAAACCGGAAAGGACGAGTTATGGCTTATCAAGTTTCTAATTTGATGGCTGATGTGATTGCGTTGGTAGAGCAGCGATGGGTAAGCAGTGATGAGATTTGGAAAGTCGCTAACGCAATGGAATTGACGGCGGTACAACAAAAAATCGATTTTTTTCGAGAGTTCCACAAGTTAGTTCGCGCGATCCCTATTGACGTATTCGCCGATGAAGAGCAACGACAGAATTTAATACAAGCGGTACAAAAGGCGCTAGACGAAGCCATTGATATAGAAGAAGAGGAAGCGTGGGAAGATGAGTTGGATTGATGCATCCGTCAATGAATTTTGCCGAGGAATGGGGCTCGATGCCGTCGATTTCTCATCAGCTGGACGGGTGCAGCTGGATTTTGAGCAAAGCGGTACACTACATATTGAGCGACACGGGGAGCAGCTATTCTTGATGTTGTCTCAAGCGTTATCTTGGCATCAAACCAGTGACATCATTCAAAGCGCACTCAGTTTGTGTCATGCCGATCAAGGCTGGCCTTTCGAAATTAAAACCGGCTTGTTAGATGAGCAAACTTTGGTTTTTTCCGCGAGGTTAAACGGAGAAGAGGTCACGCTTCCGACTTTAGAACAAGCGTTTACGCTTTTGGTTCGTCTACATAACGATGTGGCAACCTCATGACTCGAGTAAGCACTTTAAACGTAGGCATAGAAGCCTTCACGCATGTTACTCATAGTGAGGTTAAGGCCGATTTCCCTGAACGGTTTCAATTACTTCCTGATGGACAGGCGGTCGCTACGCATTTAGAGAAGCTCTATGATCTCAGGCCTTCAGACCAATACCTAATCGCGTTAACCAAGCCAAAATTGTTGCACTCAGAATTGTTGCGTCCAGAAAAGTACCGCCAACAGTTCGATGAAACGTTAGCTCAGTTGCAAGTTCTTGCACAGGATTCAGGCTCCGCTTCTTTTATCAAAGCATCCGAAACGTTACAAAGCACGCAACTGGATCAGTGCTACCTCACCATGGCGCTCAATCTCCTTATCCAGGTCTGACCAACATGTTGAGATCCAAAGACATTGAACTGTTGCTTGTTCACGCTGCACTACAAGTTCAATACCAAAAGCCAGAGCATGCTGTCTCTATTCTCGATGCGGTTTTAGAGATAGACCCGCAACACAAAGAGGCGATGCAAACGCTCGCAGTGGCGTGTTTACAAAGTGGTCGATATGCCCGTGCGGTTGAGGTATGTGAGCACTTATTAAAATCCGACCTTAAACCTGATTCGGCAGGACTCTGGTTTTGCTTAAGCCAAGCTCGTTGGAAACAAAATGACGTCGATGGGGCACGCCAAGCGCACCGACGCTATCTGCAATCTTTAAATAGTGAATCACATGAATAAGTTGATCGATATTTTAAACAAGGTAGGGCAACGTAAAGACATTATGCTTGCTGTGATGTTGCTCGCGATCGTCTTTATGATGATATTGCCACTGCCTACCGCGCTGGTGGATGTGCTGATTGGCACCAACATGAGCATTGCGGTGGTGCTGCTTATGTTAGCGATTTACATCACTACGCCGCTTGAGTTCTCAGCGTTTCCCGCAGTGCTACTGATCACGACATTGTTTCGTTTGTCTTTATCCATCACGACAACCCGTTTGATCTTGCTGCAAGGCGATGCTGGTCAAATCGTTTATACCTTCGGTAACTTCGTTGTGGGCGGTAACTTAGTGGTCGGTATCGTTGTGTTTCTGATCATTACCATTGTTCAGTTTATGGTGATCACCAAAGGCTCTGAGAGGGTAGCAGAAGTTAGTGCGCGCTTCTCACTTGATGCGATGCCTGGTAAGCAGATGAGTATTGACGGTGACATGCGTGCCGGAGTGATTGACGTACACGAAGCTAGGCACCGACGATCACTGATTGAAAAAGAAAGCCAAATGTATGGCTCGATGGATGGCGCGATGAAGTTCGTTAAAGGCGACTCCATTGCTGGTTTGGTCATCATTGTGGTCAACATCTTAGGTGGCGTCACGATCGGGGTTACGCAAAAAGGCATGAGTGCTTCTGAAGCGCTTGAGCTGTTTGCTATTTTGACCGTTGGCGATGGTTTGGTATCGCAAATTCCGGCGCTGTTTATCGCGATTACGGCCGGTATTATCGTGACGCGTGTATCTCATGAAGATTCTTCTGATCTCGGCTCGGACATTGGTGGTCAGGTCATTGCTCAGCCGCGTGCACTCCTCATTGGCGGTGTGCTTTTGGTGCTGTTCGCACTGATTCCTGGTTTTCCAAAAATTACTTTTCTGGTCTTGGCCACAGTGGTTGGTGGTGGTGGTTTCTTCCTTTTCTATCAACAGAAAAAACAGGCTGAATCAGATACTACCGACTTATCAAGCTTTGTTTCGCAAGGGGCGGGTTCACCAGCAGCGAAGCCAAGCAAACCAACCCCATCTAGAAACAGTAAAGGTAAATTAGGTGAGCAAGAAGAGTTCGCCATGACGGTCCCGCTCTTAATTGATCTTGACGCGAGCCTTCAGGAAAGCTTGGAAGCGGTCGCATTGAATGAAGAGCTAGCAAGGGTGAGGCGCGCACTATATCTCGACCTCGGCGTGCCTTTCCCGGGTATCCACCTGCGTTTTAACGAGGGGATGCAAAATGGCGAATATTTAATTCAGTTACAAGAAGTTCCGGTTGCACGAGGACGAATTGTAAAAGACCAACTCTTGGTGACAGAAGGGAATGAGCAGATCGACTTATTAGGCGTGCCTTATGAGCAAGATGAAGATTTTCTACCCGGTATTTCTAGCATTTGGGTGGCACAAAGTTACGAGCAAAAACTCACGACTAGCCATGTCGGCTTTCTCACACCCGACAGAATTTTAACGTACCACTTGTCTCATGTTCTCAAGGAGTACGCACAAGACTTTATTGGTATTCAGGAGACGCGTTATCTATTGGAGCAGATGGAAGGCAGTTATTCGGAGCTAGTTAAAGAGGCCCAGCGCATTGTCCCGTTACAAAAAATGACGGAAATCTTGCAACGCTTGGTTTCTGAGGATATTTCCATCCGAAACCTTCGCGTGATCTTGGAAGCCATGGTTGAGTGGGGCCAAAAAGAGAAAGATGTTGTACAGCTGACGGAGTACATTCGTTCCAGCTTAAAACGTTACATTTGCTACAAATACGCGAGTGGACAAAACATGTTGCCCGCTTACTTATTGGATCAAAGTCTCGAAGACACAATACGCAGCGGTATTCGTCAAACCTCTGCAGGAAGTTATTTAGCGTTAGACCCGTCTGTAACTCAACAATTTGTGAGTGATGTGAAACAGACCATCGGTGATTTAAGCCGCATGCCGAATAAGCCTGTGTTAGTTGTGTCTATGGATGTACGCCGATATGTGCGAAAGCTTATTGAATCGGAATACTACGATCTGCCCGTTTTGTCATTTCAAGAACTAACCCAGCAAATCAATATTCAGCCACTTGGTAGGGTGGGGATGTAATGAAAACAAAACTAATACTCTCGCTTGCGCAAGCGGGGATCGAAGTGACGCCATACTTTTGGCAAAAAAGTGAAATTCAACTTGGTTATCGAATTGAAGTTGAGGGCTTAGAGCTCGTTTTTCGGGTGGAGGACGGTGAAATCATCATCGTTCTTCTGAAACGCGTTCGTCCAAAATTGGGGTTGAGTAACCCCTTTGCCGGCTTATTTCTCTTGGCTGAACATGCCATTCAACTTTATCCCTCCGATTGGGTCATTCGCGGAAACGTCGATGTGTTACGTGGTAGCAACATGAGCAGCCAGCGATTAGCCCAGTTTTATTTAAGAGCATGTGGTGCTAGCCATGATGAGCAGGCCGATTGGTACTGTTTACGTCTGGCAGATTATAGACCTTTGAAAAAGTTGAAAAAGTAAAAACTCACGACTGTTACTGACAGCACCGATGAGATGACCCGCTTTAAGATAGGAATCAAGATGAAGCAACCGTTTACCGATGCGATTGAGAACGCTGAGCTCGCCATTAGAAAAGCTGAAGACAGAATCGATATTTTTAACGAGCTATTGGAAGGCTTAGGTGTTGGTCCTGTTGCGGGTGATGTTTTACTTGGCGGCATAAAAGCGCCAGTAGATACCATGAAACGTGCAGAGCAAGAGCTAATAGACGAAGTCCAGCGCCGCCGACAACAACAAAATCAGCTACAAGGTACGTCAGGTAAACGCAGAAAGCGTCCCACAGTGATGCGCGGCATGATGATTTAGAGGTTTGGAAATGACGAATATGAAAACGACTGGCTCTACGACAGGAGCAACAGACACACCTGCGAGTAGTGCACCATTACCCACTTTCCAACAAAACTTGATAGAGGCATTTACCCCTGTACTGGGTGAAGCAGAGACTCAGCAACTTGCCTCTCTAATCTCTTCATTGCCAACTATCTCGGGACAAACGGAATCACAAAGCATCGCGCTTTATGTTGATACACTTGAAAACCTAAAAGCGAAAAATAACGCGTTTGCTGGTATATCATTGACCGACACCGCATCTGTTTGGATAAAGTCGCTACAAAGTGCTAACTCAGATGGCGAATTAACCACAGCCGAGTTTAATGCTCAAACAAACCAAACGCTATCAAATCAGTTTCAGGCTTGGTTTAGTAAGTTACTGACGGAAAACGTAGATAGCTCGTTATCTACTGAGTTTGTTAGTCAATTTAATTTGGGGACTCAGAGTAACCAAGCGGAGCAGATCGCCAACCTCTCCGAGACAGGTCTGGCTAATGCCACCAAAGAAATTTCTCTTTTTGTTGCAGAGCTTGCTAATCAAATGAGCTCCCGTGAAGTGAGAGATGCTTCTATTTCTTTTCTTCGCAATGCCTTTAGTAGCTTAGGTTCCGTTAATCTCGCGCAACTGAAGAGCTCGGATTTCCTGTTGACTAAAGAGAGTTTCGCTCTTCAAGTCTCAGCTCAATTAAAAAGTAGTTTTCAAGGCATCGGTATTACTTTAAGCACCGATGACGCAAGTGCGCTAGCTAACAGAATTACCTGGACTCCTGGTATTTCTAAACAACAGCTTAAAGAAGCGTTAGGTGAAATGGCCGCTCAAGTGAAAGGCCAATATAGCGCAGCTTATGGTGAGGCGACTGGAACGAACAATCTAAAAGCAGCACTTAATACTGTCATTGGTGGAACTGAGCCTTTGACCCTTTCTAGTCTGTTCGCCAACTTCGCGGTGAGTTTAACAAATATAGAAATCGACGACTTTTACCAGAACAGCGCGATAGCCGATGTCCAAAAGACACAAATAACGCCAGCTCAAGTTACTTTGATCAAAGAAAACACCGAACGAGATATCCGATTACAGTTTGAAAAAATAGTAAAAGGTGAATCTACCGGGGCTTCATTTACTGAGCGATACGAGGCATTGCGCAAGAACTTAGGGGCATTGAAAGAGCGTCTACTCAATATCACCGACAAAGAGAAAGCGGATCGCGAGGTGAGAGCAGAGCACTCTCTAACGGCTCGTGATTTGTTGGCCGTTGTTGAGTCTAGCATTGGAGACCGTTTTGATGAGCAAGTGCTGCTTGCACTAAATGAGCGTCGTGTTAACCGTTTAGAGAAACGTAATCAGCAAAAAGAGGAGCTTCAATCTTTTACAGCGAGGCTAAAAATCTTTGGTGAAGTGCAGTCTTTGGTTCATAGCAAACAAAGCGGAGGCGGTACATATGGTGAAAGTTATAACCCTAAAGATTATACCTTTGACTATAGCAGTTTTAACTACAGTTCAAGAGAAGAGTTCTACAAATCACCTGAGTTAAAACATCTAGCGGAAGTTTTCCGTAGTGATAAAGGGTGGGGATACCCTGGACCAGGTAAGACTCTAAGACTGAACAACAGTTACATCGATTTTGATGCAATACGCAGAGACAACGTTGATACCGATAGTGTCTACAAGAGTGCCGACACTTATGGGGTAGAGTTTGTTTTTACCAAAGAAAACATTGAGAAATATATTAAGCCCGAATACCAAGCTCTTGATGGTGGAGTAAATCCCGTTCCTGAAGATGTAAGGGTCACTCACCTTATGTTTTTAAAGTATGAAGGTGTCGATGTAAAAGATCAGAGCTATCAAGATGGTGAAAAGGTTAAAAAACTATCTAACTTTTCCAGTTCGGTCAGTGACAAATCCAAACTACTCAACGACGAAGTTCAAATCAAAACGACAGAGCTAAATGATACAAGCTCCCAATACAACTCGACCGTTGAAGCAATGAACAAATTTGTTCAGAAGTACCACAGTATTTTACAAGAAATCCTACGAGCCATTTAAGGATAACAACCATGACTAAACAAAACGCGACCGATCCATCTCAAATGCAAGCAGAAGAACTGCTGTCTTTTTTGGAAGAGGGAGGCACGCTAAAAATGTTGCACGATGTGTCTCAGGACACCATCGAACATATTTATGCCGTAGGTTACAACTTTTTCCAATCGGGAAAGATTGAGCAAGCAGCGAAAGTATTTCAATTACTCAGCATGCTTGATCATTATCAGGCGCGATTTTTCATTGGCCTTGGCGCGGCTCGTCAGGAGTTGGGTGAGTATCTGCAGGCAATAGACGCCTACAGCTACGCAGCGCTAGTGGACGTAAATGATCCACGTCCACCTTTTCACTCTGCTGAATGTCACCTGAAACTGGAACAACTGACAGAAGCAGAGAGTGGGTTTTACAGCGCGAAGGAGATGTCTGCCGGAAAATCACAATATGCAGATTTGCATGAGCGTGCAGGCATCATGTTAGAAGCGGTGAGAAATAAAAAGGAGTAATTAGACTATGAGTTCTATTGCACTTGACCGCATCCAGACACAGGTTTATAGCCCTGAATCTGGCCAAGCCACGTTAGATAACGTGCAGAAAACGGCATCTACAGCGACGCCTTCTGTGACGGTAGAAAACGTGAAGAGTAAAGATGCAGATGTACTGAACACCGGAAAAGTAAAAGTTCAGTTAGATGCACCTAACGCAGCTGTTAGCGACAAAGTGAATGATTTGACGCTAAAAGCCATGGCACAGCTGCAAAAGATCGTCGATACCATTGCAAAATCTCTCCATGCAGTTGCAGATCAAACAGGTTCGATTGCAGTCAAAATCATCGCAGGTTCTGCTGATGATTTTGAAGTAGAGCTTGCTGCTATCACGGATAAACTGAAAAGTGCTCAAAACGAGCTGAAAATTCAGGAAGTGAAGGTCGCAAAAGCTAAGCACGAAAAAGAGATGGTGGAAAACCAAGACAAAATCAAAGAATCGGAAGCCGCTGCAAAAGAAGCCCAAAAATCAGGCTTAGCAGCGAAGATCTTTGGTTGGATCAGTGCGGTGGTTTCTATTGTTGTTGGTGCCGTAATGGTGGCAACGGGTGTTGGTGCAGCAGCTGGTGCTCTTATGATCGCTGGTGGCGTCATGGGAGCAGTGAGCATGGCGCTGCAAGAGCCAGCCGTTCAAGATGCTCTAAAAGAAGCGGGCGTAAATGTCGATGTGCTAAACAAAGTCGTAATGGCATTAGAAATCGCAGTCGCGGTTATCGGAGCTGTTGTGACGTTTGGTGGTGCAGCAGCTGGCGGTATCGCGAAACTTGCAGCAAAAGGTGCTGGCAAGATAGCTCAAAAGGTCACAGAAATCGCTACGAAAACAGCTGCAAATATGGCGAAAGTGGCGGACATGGGCTCAAAAGCCGCGACAACGACCGCAAAAGCGATTCGTTACGGAGCAGAAACTGTCGATATTGCCGTCAACGTAGGTAAAGGCGCTACGGACAGTGTTCATGCCGCTAACAATGCTCACGTAACTGAGATTCAGGCAGATATCACGGACCTTCGCGCCAAAATGACCTTAAGCCAGGCCGTCATCGACAAGCTTAAAGAAGAAATTGGTAAGTTGATGGAAGATTTCCAAGAGCTGATGAGCGTCATCATGCAAATGATCCAAGCGAAAAGTGAAACCATGCAAACGGTGTTAAGCCGTCCTGCAACGGTATAAGGAGTTTATTATGCTAGATAAAGTAGGCGGAACGGGACGCGGCGAACTGTATGGTTTAGGCGATACCATTAAAACCAACAAAGCAGAAAAAGCGCCGGAAACAAAGCTTGAAGCAGGCGCCGTTAAAAGCCAAAGTGAGTCAGGTGTTTCTGGTGCAGCACGCTACCAGTTAGAGACGCCTAAAGCTCCTACAGTGAGTAACCAAGCTCAAGTTGTTGCAAACCTAATGAGCGCTCTTGCACCGACGGTGAGCTCATTAATGAGCACAACGATGAAAGCGCTTAACGGTGAGGAGGTGATCAAGTCACCATCAGATGCGGTATCACAATCGTTGACGCTATTAACATTGTTGTATCAAGTATCAAAGCTGAGCCGTGAGCAGCAAGTGCTACAACGTGAAATTGCTGTTGAAGCAAACGTCGCGAGTTTAGAAAGCCAAGCGGCAGAACTAAACAACTCGGCAAGTGCGATGATCGCGATGGCAGTCGTTTCGGGTGTATTAGCGGGTGCTACCGCAATTATTGGTGCCCTTGGTTCTTTCAAAGCAGGGAAAGAAATCAAGAATGAAATGGCGAGCAATAATGTACTGAAAACGCAAAAAGCTGGCTTCGATCAAGCAGAAGAGTTATTGAATAACAATAGCTTGTCTAAAACTCAGCAAGATCAGGTTAAGCGTGCGCACTCACTAGCGAAAGACAATATCGCAGACACGACAGCGCAGCTGACAAGTGGTGGCCGTAAGTTCGATAAGTTGATGAGCTCAAACCAAGCGAAGAACGCTATTCTTCAAGCTTTGGGCCAGATGGCAAACTCAGCATCGAATGTAGAGCAAACCAAAGCGCAAGCGCGCAGCAAAGATGATGAAGTACAAGCGACTCGCGCACAAGCAGCCAAACAGAAAGCCGATGAAAACATTGGTTTCCAAGAAGGTTTATTGAAAGAGCTACGTGACTTGTTCCGTTCTATCTCAGATAGTCAGAACCAAGCGTGGCGAGCGTCAGTCCCAACGGTGTAACCGTCCATCTCATTAACTACAAAGCGTTGTTTATACAACGCTTTTTTTTGTTTCAGTTATCTAAGCTAACAACTAGATATTGATACTTACTGAGGAATTGGTTTGTAACACAATATAACGTAGTTAAACATTTACTCTATCCCGCTTCCTTAGCAATCATCAATGATCAGATCATCATGCTAAAAGAGATTTATCTTGCATAGAAGTTGTTGTTTTTGTTGAACTCAGCTCAAAGTTATCACTCCATAGTGGCTTTGTTGCATAAAATTGAGTTAGAGTGTCATTATTACTCACAAAAAGTGTTTTTTGTAGTGGGAGTACTTAAAAGGAAAATATGGCGGTTCGACTGGTGAGTATTTGGGAACAGAATTATATAAAACTCAATTTAATAAGTAGTCGAAGATGGAAGATATCAGTTTAGCATCAGATTTAGTTATTTATCTGACTACGGTTGGAATTTTAGGTATATTCACTTGGGTTTTGTTTGTTATTTATTTGAAATCCAACTGGTTGAAGTATCTTGAAGATACTCTTGATAATGGAGTCCGATACTACACTCTGAATATATTCTTATCAGGTCAAGGTGTCCTACAATATGGCACTGTCTTTCTGAGCAAGTTTCATGCGAAACGGTATAAAATGCTAGAGAAGAGAGATAAAGTTCCAAAGCATATTAAACGATTATTTGTTCTCTCTTTCGTCTTGTTTATTTCAAGTGCCTCATGTCTTTTGTCTGGAGTTATAATTCATCATATTTATATAGAATAAAGGTTGTTTAACAAGATTATTGTAATTGACCTGATTGTTTCTATTTAATAGATAATTTCGAATAGATATGTCTGTCTAAACATTTCATAAATGAAAAATTTTAAAAAGATTTAATTTTCTATGCGATACGGGTTGCGCTTACATCTTATATAGAGCCTTGTATGATGGCAGAATATGCTGATAAAAATGGTGATTGCTAAGCCAATCTGCAAGGATGAGAACTCAAACGTTATCAAATTGTTAACGGTTGCTATACTTAAACGGTCATCAACACAGGTAAAAAGGATGTTCAATGTTTAAGTTTAAGCAAATCGCACTTGCTGCTTCTTTAGCGGCACTCACAACAGGCTTTTCTGCGTCTGCGGAAGAAACGTTTGTCACGATTGGTACTGGTGGCGTAACAGGGGTTTATTATCCGACTGGTGGAGCAATTTGTCGCTTGGTTAACAAATCGCGAGAAGATCACGGTATCCGTTGTTCGGTAGAAAGCACCGGGGGATCGATTTATAACATCAACACTATTCGTGCTGGTGAATTGGATCTCGGTATCGCTCAATCAGACTGGCAGTATCATGCTTATAAAGGAACCAGTAAGTTTAAAGAAAGCGGGCCTTTTAAAGAACTACGAGCCGTATTCTCCGTTCATCCAGAACCGTTCACTGTCGTTGCACGTAAAGACGCGAACATCAAAACTTTTGATGATTTGAAAGGTAAGCGCGTCAACATTGGTAACCCTGGCTCTGGTCAACGAGGCACCATGGAAGTGTTAATGAGCCAGTATGGCTGGAGTAACGATGACTTTAAGCTTGTGTCTGAGTTAAAAGCAGCAGAGCAATCAAAAGCACTTTGTGATAACAAAATTGATGCGATGATTTATACCGTTGGTCACCCAAGTGGAGCGATTAAAGAAGCCACTACGTCGTGTGATAGTAATATCGTAACGGTAGCTGGACCTAATGTAGAAAAATTGGTTGCAGACAATAGCTTCTATCGTGTCGCAAATGTACCGGGTGGTATGTATCGTGGCACAGATAGTGATGTTCAAACCTTTGGTGTTGGTGCGACGTTTGTTTCCTCTACTGCGGTACCAGAAGATGTGGTTTATAACGTGGTTAAAGCGGTATTTGAAAACTTCGATGATTTCCGCCGTCTCCACCCAGCGTTTGCGAACTTGAAGAAAGAGGAAATGGTAAAAGACGGTTTATCTGCGCCTCTTCACCCAGGTGCGCTTAAATACTACAAAGAAGTAGGGCTGATTAAGTAACCGTTACTTTCTCTTATTATTGATGTAGAACCCTATCTTTCGCGACTAATGCCACTCGTTTAACAGCGAGTGGCATATTTATGTCTCTCGTCATCCTGTACAGCGACGGAGGAGCGTTATACAGGATCTTCTATCCGAGCACTTTATGGTCAAAATTGTTTCATTAGCCGCTCAGCGTACTGCTATTAGATTCCTAGTCTCGCCAAGGCTCGCTGGAATGACACAAAAACATCGTTAAGCGATCAGCATTAATCTTTCGCGATGGCGTTTTTTGTTGGGGTGTTATCTACTTGTGCAAGCTTTGTTTAAGCATAAACATCAATGAAAAAGTAGATAGTGATCAGAATAGAAGAAAGAGCAACAAACCCTTTAACATGATTGGGATTAAGTTGACGAGATACACGAGCTGCAAGATAACCACCCACCAACGTACCGACCAAAACAACGCTACCTGTGCGCCAGTCAATGGAACCATTCGCAACAAAAATCACGATAGCAATGAGTGAAACACACGTAGATACCAGCAATTTCAAACCGTTCATTAAATTAATGTCTTGGTGACCCGCTACTACCAGATAACTCAGAACAATAACCCCTAAACCTGCGTTGAAAAAACCACCGTAAGCAGAGACACCAACAAGTAATAGACCCAAAGCGATTGCTCCGAGTATTCCTGCGTGTTTGTGCTCTTTCGCGACAGTTTTGATAAGCATTGTTAAACGAGAACCAGTCAGGAAAAGCACGGTGGCAAACAAGAGTAGCCAAGGAATGGCTTCCAAAAATAGCGACTCTGGTGTGTTGAGCAGCAGATATGCTCCGACAGCGCCACCTACTAAACTGAATGAGACTGTGAACAACAGTTCTTGTTTGTTCTTCATGATCTCTTCTCTGAAGCCAACGGCTCCGCTAATGTACCCCGCACATGAAGCATAAGTATTTGTTGCATTGGCCATAATTGGAGGCACACCAACCGCCAATAGGGCCGGAAAAGTAATAAAGCTTCCGCCTCCCGCAATGGAGTTAATGATCCCACCAACTACGCCGGCAACGAATAAAAGCGCTAGTTCTAAAAGCATAAACAATCCTTGTTATGTTCTTTTTCATTGTTAGAGCTTTAGATGACCCATCCCACATGCTCTAGTGTTCTGATATGAAGTTTACTTTACCCGCTCTAAAACAAAATTGTTCAGTTCTGTGACGTTTTTGATGACATGAACGGTTTTACTTTGAGAGTACCCTTCGAGACGAGACATGAAGTCATCATTCCAGAATGCAGGGCATTGCTGAAGAACTTTGTAGCTTTGTAATGTCCCTTTAAATACCGAACTGCCATCAGGCCACCCTTCGGGTTTAATAAATAGTCCTTTAAGGAGACGTTTCGTCACAAACCAATAGCTTACGGAGTATGGTAGATCAATATAAACGAGAGTATCGGCTGCATCTAAACGAGCATTAAAGGAGCTGATAGGCCCCAGACCATCTATAATCCAACGATCTGAGTGAAGTATATTGCTATGTGCCTCATCAAAAACGTTACGCTCAACGGGCTCACCGTTTGGTTTATAGACTATGGAATCTAATTGATGAAGAGGGAGATCGGTAGCAGACGCGATTGCTTTACTTATCGTCGATTTTCCGCTGCCGGGCTTACCAAAAACCGCTACTTTTTGCATGTGACCGCCTCCAAGAGAGTATTTCCCATACGGTAGAGACAGAAAACCCACCGCTATGGGTGGGTTCGATAAATACTGAGCGCATCAAAAATCCCACCATTCCTATGGAATGATGATAATTCGTTGGTTAAGTTGCGCTAAGTGAGTGTTCATGCAACTACTCTTATATATAGGCGATTACTTGTCAATATTATTTTGCTTAATAAGTGAACGATTTGATAGGAGAAAGAAAAGCCATCGCGATGGATGGCTTTATCTAGGTTGTAAGAGACAGTTATTACTGTTCAACGCTCACTGGTTGTGCTTTAAACTTTTGAATCAGCTTTACGATTAGTGGACTTGCCAGTACCAATACGGCCAAAACAGTAAAGGTAAGGGTAATAGGGCGCTCCCATAGGAAACTCAATTCGCCGTCTGAAATCATTAATGCGCGGCGTAAGTTCTCTTCCATTAATCCCCCAAGGATGAAACCCAGCAATAAAGGCGCAAGTGGGAAGTTAGCGAGTCGAAGTGCAATGGCAGCCATAGCGACAATCAGCATCACGAACACATCCATAGTATTAAAGGAGACCAAATAAACTCCGGTGATTGAGAAGAATAAAATCATCGGCAGAAGTACCGTTCTAGGAACCGCCAAAAGCTTTGAGATGTACGGAATCAACGGTAAGTTCAGGATCACGAGTACGATGTTGCCGAAGTACATGGAAATGATCACTGACCAGAACACATCTGGATGCTCAACAAACAGGCGAGGGCCCGGCTGAATACCGTAAGCGATCAGCGCGCCGAGCATTATTGCTGTTGTACCAGAACCTGGAATGCCAAGCGTTAGCAGTGGAACAAATGAACCACTAGACGCTGCGTTGTTCGCTGATTCTGGCGCGACTAAACCACGGATACTGCCTTTACCGAACTCTTCCTTTTTCTCTTTAGGTGCGAGGTTGCGCTCCATACCATAGCTTAAAAAAGCAGCAATGGTTGCTCCTGCGCCAGGAAGAACGCCAGTGAAGAAACCTAATATTGAAGAGCGAATTGAAACAGGCGCGACGTCTTTGATTTCTTCCTTCGTCACTTTCATTGAGCCAATGTTACTCAGCTTTTCCTGTTCTTCATCGCTGGTGTCTTTTGATGGTTTAAGAATGCCCATCAGCGTCTCACCCAGTGCGAATGTCGCCATTGCAAGCAACAAAAAGCTAAAGCCATCCATTAAATCCGTTAAACCGAAGGTAAAGCGTTCAACGCCTACGCCTTTATCGATTCCAACTGTAGATAGCATCAAACCAAGAATGGTCATCATCCACGCTTTGATGACCTGACCTTTCCCCGCAAAAGCCGCGACTGCTGATAACCCAAGCAGCATCAACGCAAAATAGTCTGACGATTGGAAGCTAAGTGAAACGCTCGCCAATGCTGGTGCGGCAACAAGCAACATAATGGCAGATAGCGTACCGCCAGTGAAAGAAGAATAAGCTGCCAAAGCTAATGCTTTACCTGCTTGGCCTTTTTGAGCCATCGGGTAGCCGTCGAATGCTGTCACCACGGTTGAAGAACAACCCGGCGCGTTAATTAAAATCGACGATGTAGAACCACCAAATACCGCACCGTAATAAACACCCGCCATCAAAATAAGGCCAGAAGAGGGCTCTAGGCCATAAGTAATTGGGATCATCAAAGCAATGGCTGAGATCGGCCCAAGCCCAGGTAACATGCCGATAAATGTACCGACGAAACAACCAACGATCACCATCATGATGTTCATTGGCATTACTGCAGTGGATAAACCTTGTAGAATTCCATCTAACATAATTCAGTCCTTTCTTTGACTACCAGATGGTGAAAATCAAACCCGGTTCGAGATAGATGTCCAAACCTTGAGTGAGTAATAAATAGAACGCGATCACGAATGGAAACGACGCGCCGAACAGAACGGGTTTACGTCTTTCCCCCAGCAGATAAAAGCCAGCCAATAAAAAGAAGCCAGTAGCTATAACAAAGCCTAGGTAAGTCAGGCCTACGCCGTAAAGCGCCATCAAAACCAAGAAAGCGATCAGTAACTTCCAATTAAAGTTCAGCACCGCGCCACTTTGTTTATCTGGTTGTCCTGTTACCAGCAATAACAAAGAAAGGCCTGCACCAACGTAAGTCAGGATGGTTGGCAAAGTACGTGCGGTGAACGGTTCGTATTCATCACCAGGGAACAATGGAATTTGTGAGGTTTGATAACCGTAGCAAAGACAGAAGAGTAGAAAGATCATTGCGCCGACACGGTCACGACAGAGCAAATATTCTTTGGTGAAAAAGTTGGTTGAACGAGACATATTCAACTCCTAACAAAAATAAAAAAGACCGCATATGGACGTTAATGAATAAACTAAACCATTAACAATTAAGCATTTCGCTGCTAGTCGAGCTGCTTTGGGTATATAAACAAAGGAGTGTGCATGCCGATTGTCGACAATATCCATATACGGTGAAACTTAGAGTGCAAATACAGTTGGGGAAATACCAACCCCACGTTATTGGGTGAGGTTGGAATCTGAGGGACCCAGTTCGACTGTTACTTTAGGAATCCTAACTCGCGCATTAAGTCACCCATTTGCTGCTCTTGCTCTTCAAGGAACGCGAAGAATGCTTTATCCGCTTTATAGTTGTCGATCCAACCATTGCGGTCACGGACGACTTGCCATTCGTCAGTGTTGTACATTTTGGTAAATGCTGCATTCCATTCATCCAGCTTTTCTTGGCTAGTACCTGGTGCAGCAAAGAATCCACGCCAGTTAGCGAAGACAGTTTCGTTACCATATTCTGTTAGCGTAGGAATGTTTGGTGCAGCTTCTAGGCGTTTTGGTGCAGTTACCGCTAGCACTTTGACTTGACCAGATTTTGACATCTCCAGTACTTCACCTAGGCCCGTAGAGAGCAGTTGAGTTTCGCCTGAAAGAAGGGCTGCCATGGCTTTACCGCCCGCATCGTAAGCGATGTAACGCACTTTACGCGCATCAAATCCTTCGCCTTTAAATGCGGCGGCAACGACGAGGTGGTCCATCGAGCCACGAGCAGAGCCACCCGCAATTTTCACTTTGCGAGGGTTAGATTCAAATGCTTTTACTACGTCTTCCCAAGAATTGTATGGCGAATCAACAGAGGCTACGATGGCACCGTAATCCGCAATGGTGGCTGCAACGGGAGTGAGATCTCTAAAGGATTGAGGGAAAATACCTGTTAGAGAGCGAACGACGATCGGTGTTGAATTCACCATCAGCGTATCTTCTTGGCGATCTGCCGTTTCAATCAAGTGCGCAATGGCTTTACCGCCGCCGCCACCAGAAAGGTTCTGAAAAGATACCGTCTCAACGATGTCTGATTTGAGTAGCACATCACCTGTACCTCGTGCGGTCATATCCCAGCCGCCACCGGCACCTCCAGGGATCAAGAAATGCATTTTTTCTACATCAGCAGCAAAAGCGTTAAATGAAAATGAAGCTGCGATGATAGATGTGGCGAGCGTTGGTTTGATTACCTTTAACATGTTCACGTTCCTTATGTTGGTGACTCTATTTTTTGATGAGTCTTATTTTTGTTTCAGCCTTTAACTCGAACTGGATGCTGATGTATCAAAGGTTAATCAAGTGTTAAATTGATGTCTTTAAAACGTCGATAAAGAGAATATTGAGCATAACGGGTATTTTGTTCATAAAGTTCACGCTGAAAAATTGGTTGCACATCACGCGTGCGTGCTAACAATTGCGTCATAATGGAATGACATCAAACGAATAAGGAAACAGAGAATGAAAGGGACATGTTTGTGCGGCGCTATTGAAGTGATCGCAGATGCTAAGAATGAAGTGAGTCTATGCCACTGCTCGATGTGTCGAAAATGGTCGAGTGGAGCACTCCATGCTGTGCATTGTGGTCCTAACGTAACGTTTAAGGGGGCCGAGCCAAAGCGTTATCAATCGTCTGACTGGGCGGTGAGAGGTTTTTGTGGCGAATGCGGCACAAACCTTTTCTATCATTTGTTACCGACAGGCGAGTACATTCTCTCCGCTGGTTTGTTCGACAATCCAGATTTCAAACTCTCATTAGAGATCTTTACCGATGAAAAGCCCGCGTATTATGACCTCAATCCCACCTCACAAAAGATGACATCGCAGCAAGTTTTTGAGCAATTTTCATCTAAAGAATAGCCTTTTGTATCCTTAATTGTTCGACAGCTTATTTGTTTTTCTTTTATATCATAATGTTAAGAGGTGTTTAGTTGTCGACAATTTGATTTTTCCTTCGCAATTACCCCTCCATTTAGCTCGTAATAGATGATTTTCATCGATTTAAATTACGACCTTAGTCTAAATTGTCGACAATTTACTTGATTGTCGACACTTTGATCGACTACTTTATATTCAGGTTAAGAAATTGTAGACATTTTGATGTCGGTAACGTGAGTATCTGAGTATGAACTCTGAGTTGAAAACTCGTTATAAAGTACTGGGTTCTGAGAAAGAACACACCAAGTCAGAAACACTGACAGAAACACTGATTGAAGTCATTGTGAATGGCGATGTTAAGCCTGGCCATAAAATCTCGGAGCCTGAACTGGCGAAGAAATATCAAGTCAGCCGGGGCCCTTTGCGTGAAGCATTAATGCGTTTAGAGGGGCTAGGGCTCATTGAACGTATTCCTCATGTCGGGGCTAGAGTGACCACTTTTTCTCCAGAAAAGCTGATAGAACTCTATGCGGTTCGCGAAGCGCTAGAAGGTATGGCGGCAAGGTTAGCAGCGCGACATATTACGCAAGAAGAGCTCTTGAGCTTGGAAATGCTATTGTCGACACATTCTAAGCACATTGATCAAGTGGAAGGAGCCTCTTACTTCCATCAGCATGGAGATTTTGATTTTCACTATCGCATCATCCAAGCAAGCCGAAACAGCAAGCTGATTTCTCTGCTGTGCGACGAGCTTTACCACTTGTTACGCATGTACCGCTATCAGTCACCGCGCGCGCAATCTCGTCCAAACGAAGCGCTGACTGAACACAAATTCATTCTGGAAGCCATTCGCAATCGCGATGAAGAGCTTGCAGAAATGCTGATGAGAAGACACATCTCAGGAAGTCGAAAGCTCATCCAATCGCAAATTATACATACAGAAAGTTTAGACAAAGACTAGAAGGAATTCGTCATGAGCTTAACACCGGGAGCGAAGTTCAGACTCGCCATTGAACAAAACAATCCGCTACAAATTGTTGGCACCATTAATCCTTACTGCGCCATGATGGCGAAAAATTTGGGGCATCAAGCGATTTATTTGTCTGGCGGCGGTATTGCAAACGCGTCATACGGATTGCCGGATCTCGGTATTACAACATTGAACGACGTACTGGTCGATGTTGACCGCATCACTAACGCGTGTGATTTACCGCTATTGGTCGACATCGACACCGGTTTTGGAGGCGCATTTAATATTGCCCGCACGATCAAAGCAATGGAAAAGGCGGGTGCTGCTGCGGTTCATATGGAAGACCAAGTCGCACAGAAACGTTGTGGGCATCGTCCGAACAAAGCAATTGTGAGCCAGCAAGAGATGGTTGATCGCGTAAAAGCCGCGGTTGACGCACGTAATGATGAAAGCTTTGTGATTATGGCTCGTACTGACGCGCTAGCTGTTGAAGGTATGGACAGTGCAATTGAGCGTGCTATTGCCTGTGTGGAAGCAGGCGCAGATATGATCTTCCCAGAAGCAATGACCAAGCTGGATCAGTACCTTCAGTTCTCAAACGCACTTGAGCAAGCAACTGGAAAGCACGTTCCTATTCTGGCGAACATTACCGAGTTCGGCGCAACGCCACTGTACGGCTGCGACGAGCTTGCAAAAGCGAAAGTCGATATGGTGCTTTACCCATTAAGTGCGTTCCGTGCGATGAACAAAGCCGCTGAAACGGTTTACAAGCATTTGCTAGAAGTGGGCAATCAGGAAGCTTTGGTTGATTCAATGCAAACACGCAAAGAGTTGTATCAGCACCTGAACTACCACGATTACGAAGACAAACTTGACCAGCTATTCTCTGAAGGAAAATAGCTGGAAAAGAAAAGATAGACGGAAGCCCAAGAAAAGATAATCGGAATTTATCTAATTCAATAACGTGAAATTCGTCTGGCTAAAAAACGCTCCAAAGAGGGCAAAGCCAGACAGAAAAGGAGTTCAAACAATGTCTCAAACTGCAGAAAAAAAAGCAGAGTTAGGTGGTGCAGGCCTACGCGGTCAAAGCGCTGGAAGCACAGCTTTATGTACTGTCGGAAAAACGGGGACCGGTCTGACTTATCGCGGTTACGATATTACTGACCTTGCCAATAATGCTCAATTTGAAGAAGTTGCACATCTTCTGTTACGCGGTCACTTACCAACTCAGAAAGAACTGGATGCGTACAAGACACATCTCTTAAACCTTCGCGGCTTACCAACTGAGCTTAAGCAAGCGTTAGAGCTTATTCCTGCTACTGCTCATCCAATGGATGTGATGCGCACTGGTTGTTCTGTGTTAGGAAACCTAGAGCAGGAAATGAGCTTCGATGAGCAATTGCATTCGACGGAACGTATGCTGGCGCTTTTCCCAGCTATCATCTGCTACTGGTATCGTTTTAGTCACGATGGCGTTCGTATCGATACAGAAGATCAAACCGAAGACTGCATCGGCGGTTACTTTTTGCGATTGCTTACAGATAAAGAGCCATCAGCGCTACACAAGCAAGTGATGCACTGTTCCTTAATCCTTTACGCTGAACATGAATTCAACGCATCAACTTTTGCAGCGCGTGTTTGTGCGTCAACGTTGTCAGACATTCATTCTTGTATCACGGCAGCAATCGGTACGCTTCGCGGGCCACTTCATGGCGGCGCAAACGAAGCAGCGATGGAAATGATTGAAGATTGGCAAACGCCAGACGAGGCGGAAGCGAACATCATGAAAATGCTGGCCAACAAAGACAAGATCATGGGCTTTGGTCATGCCATCTATCGCGAAAGTGATCCTCGTAACGCGTTGATTAAGCGCTGGTCTAGAGAGCTGTCACAGCAAGTCGGTGATACACATCTATATGCTGTTTCTGAGCGTGTGGAATCAGTGATGAAGCGAGAGAAAGGTCTGTTCTGTAATGCGGACTTCTTCCATGCATCGGCTTACCACTTCATGGACATTCCAACCAAGCTGTTCACACCAATTTTTGTGATGAGTCGTTTAACGGGCTGGGCGGCACACGTTTATGAGCAACGTGCCAATAACCGCATCATTCGCCCAAGTGCTGATTACACGGGCCCAGATCATCAAGAATGGGTACCTATCGAGAATCGCTAGCGCGAAGGTCAATTAGGGCACATACGCTTTGATTGACCACCTCCTTCCTTTGTACCTCTCTCTGACAGAGGAAGGAGTCCCTCTCATCACGATGTTTCTGGAGCAATGGAAAAACGTTGATGAAGGCAAGATGTACAGACTGAATGGAAGCAAACCATGAACACAAATATTAATACCCAATATCGTAAGCCGCTTCCGGGAACTCAACTGGATTACTTTGATGCACGCGAAGCCGTCAATGCCATTTCTCCTGGAGCCTATGAAAAACTCCCTTATACCTCCCGCGTGCTAGCTGAGCAACTGGTCCGTCGCTGTGATCCGAACACATTGACGGATAGCCTAAAACAGTTAATTGAACGTAAACGTGATCTTGATTTTCCTTGGTATCCAGCACGCGTTGTTTGTCATGACATTCTTGGTCAGACCGCTCTAGTCGATTTAGCGGGTCTGCGCGATGCTATTTCGGATCAGGGTGGCGATCCTGCAAAAGTGAACCCTGTGGTTGAGACTCAATTGATCGTTGACCACTCTTTAGCGGTTGAGCATGCAGGCTTTGAACCTGATGCTTTCGATAAAAACCGCGCGATTGAAGAACGCCGTAATGAAGACCGATTTCACTTTATCGAGTGGTGTAAAACAGCGTTTGAAAACGTCAGTGTGATTCCTGCGGGTAACGGCATCATGCACCAAATTAACTTGGAGAAAATGTCTCCTGTGGTGCAAGCAAAGCAGGGTATTGCCTACCCAGATACCTGTGTGGGTACGGACAGTCATACGCCTCACGTAGACGCCCTCGGTGTTATCGCGATCGGTGTTGGTGGTCTGGAAGCTGAAACCGTAATGCTTGGCCGACCATCAATGATGCGTCTACCTGATATTGTCGGTGTAAAACTAACGGGTAAACGTCAACCTGGCATTACCGCAACGGATATTGTTCTGGCGATTACTGAGTTCCTACGTAACGAGCGTGTGGTCTCTTCATATCTTGAATTCTTTGGTGAAGGTGCACGCGATCTAACGATCGGAGACCGCGCAACTATTTCAAATATGACACCAGAATACGGCGCGACAGCTGGCATGTTTTATATTGATGAGCAGACCATCAATTACTTGAAACTAACTGGTCGAGATGAAGAGCAAGTTGCTCTAGTAGAAAAATACGCAAAACAAACCGGTCTTTGGGCTGACGATCTAGATACTGCCGTTTATGAGCGTGTACTGGAATTCGATTTATCATCAGTAAGTCGTAACATGGCCGGCCCGTCAAACCCTCACCGCCGTTTACCAACATCGGAGTTGGCGCAGCGTGGCATTTCTGGTGCGTGGGAAGAGAAAGAAGGTGAGTTGCCAGATGGCGCAGTGATCATCGCTGCTATCACATCGTGTACTAATACTAGTAACCCAAGAAACGTCGTCGCTGCTGGCCTTGTCGCGAAGAAAGCCAATGAGCTCGGCCTTGTACGTAAACCTTGGGTGAAGTCGTCTTTTGCTCCGGGTTCTAAGGTAGCGCGTCTTTACCTGGAAGAAGCGGGCTTATTACCAGAGTTAGAAAAGCTTGGCTTTGGTATCGTCGGTTACGCATGTACCACTTGTAACGGCATGAGTGGTGCGTTGGATCCAAAAATCCAACAAGAGATCATCGACCGTGATTTGTACGCGACAGCCGTACTGTCTGGTAACCGTAACTTTGATGGACGAATCCATCCTTACGCGAAACAAGCTTTCCTTGCATCACCACCATTGGTTGTCGCTTATGCGTTAGCAGGTACCATTCGTTTTGATATTGAGCGCGATGCTCTGGGTACCGACCAAAACGGTAAACCGATTTACTTAAATGATTTGTGGCCAAGCGATGAAGAGATCGATGCAGTTGTCGGCAAACACGTTAAGCCAGAACAGTTTAACCAAGTTTACATCCAGATGTTTAAGCTCGATGACGCAGAGAAAAGCTCTAGTCCGCTTTACGACTGGCGTCCGATGAGTACCTACATTCGCCGTCCACCTTACTGGGAAGGTGCGCTTGCGGGTGAAAGAACACTGTCTGGCATGCGTCCATTAGCGATTCTGGGCGACAACATCACGACTGACCACCTGTCACCATCCAACGCGATCATGGCGAGCAGTGCTGCGGGTGAATACCTTGCCAAAATGGGCGTTCCGGAAGAGGACTTCAACTCTTATGCGACTCACCGTGGCGATCACTTAACGGCGCAACGTGCGACCTTTGCTAACCCGAAACTATTTAACGAAATGGTGAAAGAGAACGGTGAAGTGGTTCAGGGTTCTCTAGCGCGAATCGAACCAGAAGGCCAGGTTGTACGCATGTGGGAAGCGATTGAAACCTACATGAATCGTAAACAACCATTGATTGTTGTCGCCGGCGCGGATTACGGTCAGGGTTCATCTCGTGACTGGGCAGCAAAAGGTGTTCGTTTGGCAGGCGTAGAAGCCATTGTTGCTGAAGGCTTTGAGCGTATTCACCGTACTAACTTGGTTGGCATGGGCGTACTGCCGTTGCAATTCAAACCAGGTGTAAACCGTAATACGTTAGAACTGGATGGCACGGAACTTTACGACGTAGTTGGCGAGATTAAACCGGGTGCGGATCTGGCCTTGGTTATCACGCGTAGCAACGGCGATAAAGTTGACGTTCCTGTTACCTGCCGCCTAGACACCGCTGACGAAGTTCACGTGTACAACGCAGGTGGTGTTTTGCAGCGTTTCGCGCAAGATTTCTTGGCGCAATAAGGAGTGGGTATGGAAAGCAAAACTCCGAATCAAATGAGCCAAATCAAAGTGCCGGCGACGTACATGCGTGGCGGTACAAGTAAAGGTGTCTTTTTCAACCTAGAGGATTTGCCTCAAGAAGCGCAAGTGGCTGGAGCCGCGCGTGACAAGCTGTTGTTACGTGTTATCGGCAGCCCGGATCCTTACGCGAAGCAAATTGATGGCATGGGTGGTGCGACCTCCAGCACCAGTAAAACAGTGATTGTTTCGCGCAGTAGCCGAGCAGATCACGATGTTGACTACTTGTTTGGACAAGTGTCGATCGACAAACCATTCGTCGATTGGAGTGGTAACTGCGGCAACTTGTCTGCGGCAGTTGGTCCCTTCGCCATTTATGCTGGGCTGATTCCACAAGATCGCATTCCAGAAAATGGCATTGTGACGGTGCGTGTTTGGCAGGTGAACATCAGCAAAACCATCTTGATTCACGTTCCAATTGTTAATGGTTTCGTCCAAGAAACCGGCGAGTTTGAGCTCGATGGCGTGACGTTTCCGGCCGCTGAGATTCAAGTCGATTTCGTTGACCCTTCTGATGGCGAGGGCAGCATGTTCCCAACAGGCAACTTAGTTGATGATTTAGTGGTGCCGGATGTGGGTACGTTCAACGCGACCTTTATTAACGCGGGCATACCAACCATTTTTATTGATGCTGAATCGATTGGATATCAGGGCACCGAGCTGCAAGACGATATCAACAACGATGACACAGCATTAGCGATGTTTGAATCGATTCGTGCGCGTGGCGCATTAAAAATGGGCCTGATTTCTGAACTTGAAGAAGCTCAGACTCGCCAGCACACACCAAAAATCGCGTTTGTTTCTAAACCGAAAAGTTACCAGTCTTCAAGTGGCAAAGCGGTCAATGATACAGACATAGACGTGTTGGTTCGTGCGTTGTCGATGGGCAAACTTCACCATGCAATGATGGGAACAGCCGCTGTTGCTATCGCTTCAGCGGCGTGTGTACCGGGTACGTTGGTTAACTTGGCTGCTGGTGGCGGTGAAAAAGAGTCAGTGACTTTTGGCCACCCCTCAGGAACGTTAAAAGTTGGAGCACAAGCGAAGCAAGCTGAGCAGGGCTGGGTGGTGCAAAAAGCCATCATGAGCCGAAGTGCGAGAATACTAATGGAGGGATTTGTGCGTGTACCCTCTGATGTCTTTGAGTGAAAAGAATGGTCTTTGAATAGAACGAGAGCAATGTCAGGACATACTGGAGGAAGCAATATGTCTTCATACGAAAAAGAATATTTATGGGCGAAGAATGAACCGGAGAGTTTTTGGCGCGCTCAAGCGGAGAATATCGATTGGTTCGAATCTCCTAAAACCATCTTGAAATCTGATGAAAACGGCATAGAACGTTGGTTTCCAGATGGTGTAATGAATACGTGCTGGTTAGCATTGGATTACCATTGCGAGCAAGGACGCGGTGATAATACGGCACTCATTTATGACTCGCCAGTAACCGGCAATAAAACAACGTATACCTATAGTGACCTGCGTGACCAAGTGGCAAAAATTGCTGGCATGCTGTCTGCCCAAGGCGTTGAAAAAGGCGATCGAGTTGTTATTTACATGCCGATGATTCCAGAAGCCGCAATGGCGATGCTAGCCTGTGCGCGTTTGGGGGCGATTCACTCCGTTGTATTCGGTGGTTTTGCACCTAATGAACTTGCTGTACGAATTGAAGATGCAGAGCCGAAAGTCATCATGACGGCGTCGTGTGGGATTGAGATCAACAAAGTTATTCCATATAAGCCAATGGTAGACAAGGCCATTATGGACAGCCGATGGAAGCCTGAAAAAGTATTTATATTCCAGCGTCCTGAGTGCGAAGCCGATCTAAACCAAGAAAGAGATCTGGATTGGCAGCAAGAGTACAACCAAGCGTTGCCACACGGTTGTGTTCCGGTGTTGGCAACCGATCCACTCTACATTCTTTATACTTCGGGTACGACAGGTAAGCCAAAAGGCGTTGTGCGTGACAACGGTGGCCATGCCGTCGCGATGAAGTACTCTATGAGCGCAATCTACAACATTCCTCAAGATGGCGTATTTTGGGCGGCATCTGATGTTGGCTGGGTAGTAGGGCACTCTTACATTGTTTACGCGCCACTGATTCACGGTTGCACAACAATCCTATTCGAAGGCAAGCCCGTCCGAACACCGGATCCTGGTGCATTTTGGCGAGTGTGTGACGAATACAAAGTAGATGCGTTGTTCTCTGCCCCGACAGCGTTCCGTGCGATCAAGAAAGAAGACCCAGAAGGTGAGTTTTTAAAACAGTATGATCTCTCTAAATTGAAAACCA
>Ga0207798_100022_pt1 | contig 195911 bp, 172 predicted proteins | sample TtanPargueraPR_8_FD_187278 | JGI IMG/M metagenome (GOLD analysis project Ga0207798, IMG submission 187278) | Anaerobic enrichment media microbial communities from Bioluminiscent Bay, La Parguera, Puerto Rico - Tt and E1 (SPAdes) | ecosystem: Environmental > Aquatic > Marine > Unclassified ... | reverse complement strand
TTGATGACTTATACAAATCAAAACTACCAGAATTTAAAATCGTCGCTAGAACTTATAAAAACTGGAAAGAAGAAATTATTAACTCATTCATTACTTATGATAAAAAACAATTAACCAATGGTTTTATTGAAGGTTTAAACAATAAAATTAAAGTGATTAAGCGTATCGCCTTTGGCTACAGAAACTTTAATCACTTTAGATTAAGAATATTTGCATTAACTTATAATGATTTGCCTATTACTTCACTTTAATCAAAAAGAAAAAAGATAACATTTCAAAATGAAATATTATCTTTATATTCTTTTATTAAACATCAAAGACCCCTATCCTTGACATTCAACCTAAAAAGGAAAAGACCTGTTATGTATAAAAATGTAATTTAGTTATTAAAACTATGTTTTTACTTTAGATAAAATTATACGTTAAGATTATTCAGTTTTCTTAAAGACTGATAGTCTGGGCTTAGTCTAAACTTTTTCTTATCAATTATAATAACTTCATTTTTATAAAAATCTGAGATGAATTTTTGAAGCAATTTTTCTTTATTAAGTATATTAATATCTTTTTGGATGTTTTGCAACAATTCTTCATAGCTAAAAGACTTATCAAAAGAATAAATAGTTTTTAAAATATATAATTTAAATAAGTTATCATCGTAATTAATATTCTTAATAGACGAATAAAGTTTATCCATTATACTTCCTCCTAAAATAATTATATCATACTTAACTTAAAATTATACATCAACATGAAATATTAATTAAAAATTTTAGTTAATATATACTATTTTTGTTTACTTGTACAGTGTATTAGTTTGTTTAATCCTATTTTTAATTACTTTAAAAATTTCTTTACCTATTTTCTTTAAAATTGTAATTTTATTATTTTCAGTAATCTTTTCGTCTGAATAATAAAAAACAAAGAACTTAGGGAATTTTTTTATTTGGTTTCTTAAATATAGGGCTACATCTGAAATTTCATGAAAATTATATGTTTTATCTTTTTCTAAGGAGGATAATATTTTAAAATCCTTATCAATTCCAGATTTAATACTAGGGAACTCAATCAAAACATCTTTTATGTTTGAATTGTTGTCTTTCAAAGCTTTTTTTACAATTTTCTCAATTTCTTCTTTAAATATGAAAGAATTATTTCTATCATTGAAATCTAAAATATCAATAACAAATTTATAATCTAATTCATCCTTGCTTTCTGAAATTATTCCATCTAAAATGATTTTATATTCAGTATATCTCTTAATAAGAGAATGATAATACTTTTTATTTGTTACCAACTCACTAAATAACGAATAATGCTGTTTTTTAATATTATAACTTATTTTAATATATTCTTTTTGAATAGTAGACCACATATAATTATCATCCCAGATAAAGAATTTATCATCAATTTTGTTTTTATTTAAATATTTCCATATTAAACTATAATTGGTTTCTTCCTTGCTTTTTATAGCTTCCTTAATAAGTAATTTAATACATTCTTTTAATAATTTTGCCATTTTTATTGATCTATGATGATAATTCATTTGTGAATATGATGAGTATCTCCTTAATAAGAAATCTTCTATCTCCCCAATAATTTTGTCATTTGGACAAAAAGAGTAAATATAGGATTCTTTTATTATAGGAACTTTTTTATCAGTATCAAAACTAACGATTTTATGTTTTATTTTTGATAATGATATATTGGAAAAAATCTTATTGTAATCAATATTATAATGAAATAAACCCGAGTTAACTTGTTCTCTAGGAATAAAATCCATTCTATCAACATCTAAATAACTATCAACGATTGTATGTAAAGAATAATAAATACTATCATAAATAGAAGTATCATGATTATCAATATCTCTTTTAGTACTTTTAAATATGTCAATTGCTAACATAAAACACACTTTTTTAAATAAAATTTTATAATCAAGTTTATCATCATAGTCATTCTTTTTTTTAATTAAACCATCTTTTAATTTTTCAGCTAAGATAATCCCAAGATGCTCGTGGATTTGTTTATTCATATGAGAATATTTCTTAATCACGCTAAAAAAATCTTTATCATAATCATCAATGGAATTAATTAATATATCCTCTATATTATCTATTATATTTGAATCTTCTATTGAATTATAAAAATTTTTATGAGTGCTAACAATATTAGAATATAGCTTGTCTCCAATCACTTTGTTTAACTTTCTATTTTCATCTGAATTTAAATCTTCAGTTTTTTTTCTGAATTGATTAATTAATTCCTCTCTATATAACTCGACATAAGCATGTTCTGAGATATGACTAAAAGGTGGATGTCCTATATCATGTAGTAATCCGACTATTCTTGTTGCTTGATACAATAATAACACCAATCCCCGATAATATTTAATACTACTTTCTTGATTATAACAAATCATATCTTTAGGTATAGATTCAGGATAAAACTTATCTATATTATGTTCGAATGTTCCAATAGTAGTTAAGAATTTTTTTATATTGCTATAAGTTTCAAACTTACCTTCCTTAGTATAATCATTCTCCATTTTTTTCATGACTTTTTGTAAAAACTCTTCTATTAAAGCATCATTAGTATTAGAAACTGCACTTCTAAAATATTTGCCTGCGAGATGCATAGTTCCCACAGAATGTTCAAATCTCTTAATTCTTAAACTTGGAAAAGTTAAATAAACATTAGAATTTTGATATATATTATGAAGTCTATTAAAAATTGTAGAAGAAATAATTTCTTTCTCTATATTAGATAGTGGAATATAACCATGTAAATTTTCCATAATGCTATTTTTTTTATATATTAATGGATTTATCAATTGCTCATTTCCCAAAACAGTACCTCTTTTCATAAAAATAATAATAACTATAAACGCAATATTATGCTTAAACTATAATAATAAAATATTTCACATAACAATTTAATTATATAGAAATCACCTGTTTTTTTCAACAGAGTTTTAAGTTTTTGCTTAGAAAAAATATATGTGTATCAAATATAATTATAATCTAGTAAAAGCTTGTTATTTGCTGCTTTGTTTATGTATAATTATATGTTTATCCTTCATAATCGGAGAGTCTAACATTAACCTGTTTATAAAAATTAAAATTTTTAAGAATTTAAAATGAAACTTAATATTAGACTTCGCTATTTTTTTTATTAGGAATCACCTTAAATGATTTTATCTATTGCAATTTCTCTTGCTTCAGTTTTTTTCTTAATACTCAAAATAATCCATGATATGATTTTCATTAAAGCGCAATTAATTGAAAATCTTCAATCCTTGAATTAAGATCTATCTACATATGTTTATATATGAATCTTGGTGAAACTGTAATGAGATTGGGCAAGTCTGCCAATTATAAAATTATAACCAATTTTTTTACATCTCTGAACACAACGTTTTTTTTGCTTTATAAAAAAGTGAAAGATACGTTCGAGCGATAGGTATTTAACCCTACCAATCCTCGTGAACGAATGGTATTGCTTTTGTCAATCATCATTCTTTAAAACATATTACTTCTTTTGTCTTCACATACTCAACATCATTTTCTTCAAGCAATCAATTTAAACGTTCAATCATATAAATCTAGGAATATAATACTGAAGGAAATATCCCAATGCATTATGTAAATATCTCTAATATTTTCTAAAGGTTGTTTTGTCTAGATAATATATTATCTCATAAAAAAATTAATCAGTTTTCTATTAACTCTCTAAAAAACGTGTATATTAATTGAACTAATAATTAGTCGAAGTTGTCATCTATTTTCTTTTCACTCTTATCCATTTTAGCTTTCACCTCTTCAAGTTCTTTTAATGACTTTTGAAAATCTTCTTTTAGTACTTCTTCACTTATACTCTCAAGTAGTTTTAGATAATCATTAAAATCTGGTTTACATTCAACTTCAAGCTTTTCATCTTTTTTTTCAATTCTATAACTGATAAACTTGTTAAGACTATCATAATTGAACTGTAATTCCTCTCCATTTAATATAAATACAACCGCATCTTCTCTCTTTTGAATTCTAACTTTCATTTTCTTTCTCCTTCATATATTTCATATCTTTGTTTAATCACCATCTTTGAACCATCTACATTATTTGCAATATTTTCCAACTCATCTTCTAAACTACTCTCTGCATGAAAATTCCTATAACTAATATGGTTTTTTGATTTTATTGCTTCAATATAATTATTTGGATCAGCATTCACCGCAATGATTGGATCATGGGTTACAATTATGGTTTGAACATTACCTTTTGTTTTTTCAATCAACTCTCTTAATGTGTTACTTATAAAGTCCTTATCCACATCATTTTCGATTTGATCAAATAATACAACATTATTATCTTTCTTATTTACTTCTTCTTCAAAGTATACATTTATATATGTTTTAGCAATATCACCTGGATTAAGTTTACTAACATCTTGTCCATTAAACTCAATTTTTACAATAACGTTAAATGAACTCTTGATAGGAACTTTTCTTGAAGAGATTACACCTATTTCAAAATACTTATTAATCAGCATTTTTGAATCCAAAACATCCGTCAAATCATAAAAAACACTTCCATTTAGATTCGCTTTGGCACCATGTGTATTAAAGATATCATTATCTTTCTCATTGCATTTATTAATGGATTCTTTATTAACATACTCTGTAACAATTATATTGTATTTATCGTTTATTTTATTTGAGTCATATAAATCTTCTAACTTTAATCTAATATCTGCAGCTTTTTTCTTTTTTGTACTTTTATATGTTTTTGTAACTAATTTAGTAAGTCTTTGTGAGGTATTAGAAATCAAACCATTTAACGCTGTTTTTCTTGCTGACTGTTTCGAAATTTTCTTATTTATATTTCTTATTGAATTATTTATTAAATCAATTTTTTTATTCTCAAAAATTTCGTATTCTATAACATATTCCATCTCATCTAAACCTAGTTTAAAGAGATTATTTAGATCATTAATTTTATATTTAATTTTGTTTTTATATTTACCTTTATATCTTTCTAAAACATCATATAGACCTTTTATATGAGTGGAATATTCTTTATACTCAATCAAACTATCCTCATCATAAGTGTGCTCGAAACTAGATACTAACTGAACAGGGAAGGTTTTTACTCCTGATAATTTAATGCATTCTTTAATACTTGAAGATATTGTAGTAATGAGTTGGGTTATTTCTTCTTTGTTATCATTGATTTTTTCTCTTAATAAACAATAATCTTTTAATTTACCTAGGTAAGTTTCCATCGTATTTGTAAACTTTTTTTTCGGCTCAAAAGTTTGATTTAATAGTTTAATTACGCTATAAATATCTTCACTATCATTACTACTGTAAGCTTTAATAATCTTATTATATAGATTTTCACCTTCTGATGCGTTAATATTATTTTCAATTAGTTTTTCACCCTCTTCATTATAAAGTTCAACTTGTGTATTATCTGAAAATTTATAATTTTCTGAAACTAGATCCTCTTGAAAGAGAACTTTTTTAATCAAATGGATAAATAAACTTTTACCAGAGCCAGATTTCCCAATTATACAGTTGAAACCACTTTCCAAAAAGATTGTATTTTCTTCGATAATATTCTTATCATTTTTTGCCTTAATAACCATTTTTTTTATATAATTAGAATTTTCAATGATTTGATCTGCTGGACTAAATCGCATAGTAGGGTTAGAGGTTGAATGAACTAACCCTTTAAAAGTAGGCTCTGCATTCATTTTAAAATGTCTAAAATTAAGTTCATAATTATTCCAATCTCTAATATCAGAAAATAGTACCCCACCAAATTCATCAAGGTTTGATTCATTCAACTCAGCTAAAAACTGTTTTATTTTCTCTAATTTCCAATTTGACGGACTATCAAATATTCTAATAAAACCTTCTCTAATTTTTTTTAAGGCTTCATTTATTTGTTCAAATGATGCATCTTTTAGCATCCCTCTTGATTTATCACCATGAGGGATAATAAGTGCATCAAAGTACCTAAGTATTGTTACAACTTCTTTAGAATTATATACCACTTTGTCAGACTTTAACAATGTTTCATTGTTAATATACTTCGCAAATTCGAAATTGCTTCTAAAATAATCATTTAATATAACCACCATGTGTAAGGGAGTTTCATCGGTTTCCATAACAGAATCTAGTTCAACTCCCAATAAAATTTTATTATCAATTATATTTGCTAGATATCTCATTAATATATAATTTATTAGATTTACAATGTTGTGATTTGTAACAGCCATTAATTTAATATCATATTTAACCATTACCTCTACAAACTTCTGATAACTAAAATTTACATCATCTGTCCCCCCGTCTCTTGTAACCCCCTGTCTAGTATGCATGTGAAGATCTATTGTATTCCAATTACTCATATAACCACTCCTAAATCTTATTTTCCTACGAAAGTAAAAAAAACTAAACCTACTCATAAAAATTATAAAACTGTTTCAAATGTATTTTTGTACTCTTTAATTTAGGTTTTATTAGGACTACTTTTTTTTATATTTTTTATACTTTAGTAATAAATGTTTTTATTAAAAATAATATCTCTATTATAAAAAATAATAAACCAGTAAAAAAAATATTTCCATTAAGAATCGTAAATCCTATAATAGATATAAAAATTATTATAATAAATTGATTTATAAAGAAAAAGGCAAACATTTGTAGACTTATCTTGTTCTCTAGAATCAATGCATTTACATATATTTGTCTTAATAAATCTCTTTCTGCACAAGATAGATTTTTAATCTTATATTGTTCAATAGTTTTATCTATAAGTGCTTGTTTACTGTCACACATCAAAATTGATCTCCAAAAATATAGATTAAAATTATTAAATTTGCTATCCTTCATCTTTGTCTTATAATTATTACTATATTTAGGGATTAGAGAGATTATAAAAAATAACAAAGGAATAATATTTAAGTAAAAAATATATTGAAGAACTACTCTCTCGTTATCAGAAAAAGTAGATAAAGTTATTTCACTCATAAAGGTTAAAAAAGCTGATAGGACTATAATAAAAATGTAAGATTTATTGTCTGCATTTCTTTGGTTTTCAATTATTATATCGTAAGCTTTTACTATTTCATCTCTCATTATAATCTCCAGTGATATGATGTAATATATACATCCTCTATTACTTCATTATATATATAATCACTTTTTTGCCACATATTTTTCCCATTTGAATATTTCGTTTCATTAGTGAGGTTATCATATAAGCGCTTCGTAATTCCTATAGTGTTTGGAGTTTTCCTTTTGTCGGACATTTTTACAGAGTGATTAACATTTGATCCGATCCAAATCAAATCTTTGTTATTTGTGCCAGAATAACCCACCTTAGCAGCAGTTGTTGTCCCGATATCAAGTCCTATACCTATATCAATTTCTGTATCATATTTCTTAAAAACCTTATTTTTTAAACAATTCTCATCAATCATCAACAAATATTTAATCTTCATCGCTGCTTCTATTGCAGAATTTATTGCAACTGAATCATTGCCCACAAAAAAGGCTAGCATACTATCTCCATTAAAACTTCTTACTTCTCCATTTAGTGAGTTTACTATTTTTAAAATAATGATAAAAAAAGCTTTATGAATCTTAATGACTACATTTACATTGTGTTTTTCTAGTATTTTTGTTGAACCTCTCATATCAATGAAAAAACACACATTATTAAATCTTTTTCCTGTTAATCCAAATGTTAATTGTGAATCTTCAATATCTGGAACTGTAGTAATATCACTTATATCCATATGATTATTTAATATCGAGTTTACTGAATTATAAATATCATCTTTTAACAATACTATCACTCCTCTATTAAAAAAACACACCAAACATCTCTATTTGGTGTGTTTTTCATGTCATGTCTGTCTTACGAATCTCCTATAGATATACATGTTCTAGTTTAATATACTATGTTTTATTTTCAATTAAAACGGCGTATACGTCATAGTTTCTTTATCTCTATAATAAAAAATATTATATGACTATTCAATTATAGTTTTGTATAAATATTTTTTTAATACTCATATAATATTTTTTGGAATCTTTGAATAGAATTAAATAATGATATATGTTATGATAGTCAGTGATTTTTACAAAAGAGGAATGTTTATGAAAAAACTTATCATAAAACTCAATCAGTATTTTTACTATGGCTGGATCATTGTTGTGGTGAGTGGAATCGCTTTATTTATGAGTGCACCTGGCCAAACCTATTCCATATCCGTTTTCATCAACGCTTATGAAAAGCAATTTGATTACTCATCAACATTGATTTCTTCAGCCTATAGTATTGCGACCACAATCAGTGGACTCTTACTGATATTTGTGGGTAAGTCTATTGACAAGTATGGCACAAGAAAAATGATGATGGTCATTGGCTTCTTGTTGGCACTAACTGCCTTTTACAATAGCTTTGTATCCAATATCATTATGATTTTCTTTGGTTTCTTTATGTTAAGATACTTTGGTCAAGGGTCGATGACCCTTTTACCCAATGCCTTAGTACCCCAGTGGTTTTCTAAACATAGGGCTCTAGCTATTTCATTATCCAGTATAGGTGGTTTAATCGCGACCTTGGCTGTCCCAAGTTTTAACCTTTGGATGATCAACCAATTTGGTTGGCAAACATCTTGGCGTATTTGGTCAATCATCTTAATCCTTGTTTTCTTACCCTTGGTCTATATCTTTATTGGTAATCAACCTGAAGATTATGGCTTAACCGTTGAAAACGAAGATTTAAGTGACCACCATGTTCATCTCAAAGCCATGACTAAAATTAAAAAAGAAAGCTTCTCATTAAAAGAAGCTTTAAGGACAAGATCATTTTGGTTTGCAGGGATTATCTCCATGTTACCATCCATGTTTACCACAGGGATGACCTTTCATTTTTTTAATATTATGGCTTTAAGAAATCTATCAGAACAACAATCCGCCTTTATCATTGGACTTGTTGCCTTACCAGCATTCTTTATTCCCTTTATCGCAAAACCTGTGATAGATAAGTATCCAGTCAAAAATGTCTTAAAGTTAACCAATTTAATCATGATTCTAAGTATGTTTTTCTTATTGTTTGGTGTTATTAATTTTGCGACAGCCATTATATTTATCTTATTCTATGGTTTAGGGGTTGCCATACAAGCTGTGAGTTTAAATGTCTTATGGCCTAATTACTTTGGGCGATTACACCTTGGAAGCATTCGCTCAGTCGCCACTGTCTTCATGGTCTTAGGTAGTGCCTTAGGACCTTTACCTTTTGGCTTATCTTATGATTTGAGTGGAGATTATATCTATGCCATTGTTGGTAATATTGGATTTGCCTTGATGACATTAACCCTATCATTCTTCATATCAAAACCTAAAAAAGAAGCCATAAATAAAATGAAAAGTGAAGTTTAAAACTTCACTTTTTTTTCTTTATTCAATATGATCTTTTGTTTTATCAATCCAAGCTTGCGGGATTGGACAATTAATGTTGGCCAGTACACCAAGCAATATACCCCTATCTGATGATGCGCCACCAATCACTGCATTCATCTCGATGGCTTCTTCAAAGGTTCTCGCATGATATAAAATATGTGTAATGACTGGAATGGCATGTTTATAAGGACATGCTCTGCCAGCATAGTTTTCAATAAACTTGTCTGTATCTTCCATGTCGACGGCCTTTTCTAGTTTTTCTTGATAGTCTTTTGGTGCATATTCGATGGCTGCTTTGATGGCTTTTTGCATACCTTTGATAGGTGCTTCTGCAATCAAGTGATCAAAAAAGGTATAAAAATCATGAATGGTTTTATCATTGGTGAAAACTTGAGCCAAGGTCCATGCCTTATCATTGCCTAGTTCTAAAGCTTTACAAACCAGATAAGGGATAAAACCAACCAATTGTTTGTCATTGACCTCTATTGGATTTGCTTCTTCCTTTAAATCTTTCATTAAATGATTGTAAACCAATTGTTTACCATATGATTCCACATAACCTGTGTAATCACCACCTGGTTTTAATTGTTCAACTACGAGTCTTCTAAACTCAGCTTGAGACAAATCATGGTCATCTTTTAAAGCATTGAATAACCACTTCAAAATCTCTCCTTGTAAAGACACATCACCTATCTCATTATTCGGATAAACAAAGAAAGATGGTTTTGCCTGATCATAATGTTCTTTTGATTGTGACATAAATAATAATGATTGTTCTTCTGCCAAGGCTTTTAAATAGTCTGCATCATAAATCCAATACACACCAAGTGTTGCTGCATTGGCAACGAGTCCTGGTAATAAAAAATCGTTCATAAAAATGCCTCCTTATCTCTACATTTCTACCTTTATTATAACATAAGATAACCTCTGTCTCCATTGATGCGCATAAGCCCTATTGATCCTTAATTAGACTTTCTTTTCTTTGATTGGTCAAATAAACAATCACTGATATCACAGCCAATACACCATAAATGACGGCTCTAATAATGGTTTGTTCTTTAGTAGGAACAAGAACTTCACCCAATAAGTTCACCATATAATGAAATAAGGTCACCACAAAAATAGATTGTGATAAGACATATAACCAACCTGTTAAGATAGACAAGGACAATATATTGACAAAAAATAAGAGACCAGACAAAGACATTATACCAAGTTCAGCTTGATAAGTCCCTCTAATAAAGAATAAGGGAACATGCCATAAGGCCCATAAAACCATAACAATAACCTGGGCCTTGATGATGCTTTCTTTGGATAAATCATGGAAAGCAAGCCCACGCCATGCCATCTCTTCAGGTAAGGGACCAAAGAAAAAGATAAACACACTTGAAATAAGCCAGGTTGATAAAAAGTTCTCATCAAAGGCAATTAAAAACCTTGTCTGAAATATCCAATCCCATAAATAAGTATCTATAAGGACAAGGATTGGAAGAAATATGGCCAGCCATATCATTGTCCAACCTAGACGATGGTGTGGGAAGAAACGATGCTTAAAAAACGCCTTCACTGATGGTGTATCCTTACACATTAGGTAATAAACAAGACCTACTAAAGGACCAATGCCACCTATAGAAACCAATAGGGTAGGATGCATCCTATCAGCGAGAAAAACCATACCTAATATCCAAACACCCCATGAAAATATAAATGAAATAAGATAAAATTGAAAAACCCGTTTCATAAAAAGCACTCTCCCTTTCCCTTGGCATGCAATTGATTATTTTCTTATTTTATTATAATATAAAGCCAAGGAAAAGAAAAATTTCTTAAAGGAGGACCTATCCATGACTTTAACAACCATCATCTTATTATTGATTGCCAATATTGCCTTTGGCTTTATGTTATCAAGAAGTAAAAACGGTTATCATAAGGTCACATTTGCCATGCATAAACTAACTGCTTTGGCCATGATTGTCCTTGCCAATATTTATTTTTATAGACTCAATAGCCCCCAGGTTTTAAATATCATCTTTTATATCATCATTATGATCTCATTTATTGTCTTGGCTGGAACAGGTATGATGTTATCCCTCAACAAATCATCCTTTAAAATCATGTCTTATTTACACAATGCAAATTTCATCATCTTTTCAGTCTTCATCATCCTTTTATATGTTTAAGGAAATATCCAATGAAAAAATATCTTAATCAAGCGACCATGATGATGGTTGTGGCCATCATTTTGATTATCGTCTCAGGTATTTTGCTATCAAACCAAGGTCGCCCTTATAATCAGATTCTCTTTAATCTCCATAAGTTCATCGTTTTACTCACCATCATCTATATGATTGTCTACTTTAAAAACACCATCAAAGTATCCCTTAAATCATTGAAAGCATCGGTCATTGTGCATTTCATGATTGGTCTCATATCATTGCTGATACTTGTAATCACTGGTGGATTACTCAGTGAGAACCTATTTGATCAAGACCTTTTACTAGTCTTGCATCAAATCTCACCCTTCATATTCACCTATACTTTAGCCTATATTATTTATCACTTAAAAGAAAACAAACATCTATCATAAGACAATATATATTAAAAGGAAACCATTCAATGGTTTCCTTTTAATTAAGGCTTATCATATAAGTAAAAATAAAGGTGGATCTGAGTTTTTGCAAATTGAACAATAAAACCAATCACTTAATACCTAATCATAAGAGGAGAATGATTTACTGATTCTTGACGATTTTCTGAATAAGATCTATCGGTATTTTAGGCTGACGATTAAAGGTTAATAAACCATTAATCTCTTGTTCAATATCTGTTAGTTGTGTGTAGCAAAAGCCTTGTATATGAGGCGATTCATAAAGTGGTAAAAAGACATCTTTTAAACGTTTAGCAAAGTCTTCATCGTTTGTTGCATTAGAATAGCCCCAACCCTTTTGGTCGCCTTTTTGATAAGAGATACCACCAAACTCTGTGACCAGTATGGGTTCGTTTTGATAATGAAAACCAGCATTATACAAGATGTGATTTCCAGGTATACTATTGATAATGGTCTCAACATCTTCGTAACGCTTTTTAAGTGTCTGATAATGAGATTCATAATCATGGATGGTCAATAAATCTGTTGTTCCATGCTCCCAACCATCATTTGATACAACCAATCGTGTATCATCTTTTGCTTTTGTAAGATGATATAAGGATTCTAAATAATGAACTTCACGTTTATTACTAATTAGATTTGGAACACCCCAAGATTCATTGATGGGTACCCATGCAACAATCGATGGATGGTTATAGTCACGATCAATGGCTCTTGACCACTCATCACTAACATTATGCATCATTTTTGATGAGAATTTATAAGCCGAAGGCATTTCTTCCCATACCAATAAGCCCATTTTGTCTGCATAATATAAGTAACGTTCTTCTTCAATTTTTTGGTGTTTTCTGACACCATTAAATCCCATAGCTTTGGTTAACTCGATATCCTTAATTAAAGCATCATCGTCAGGGCTTGTCATCAAGCCTTTTGGGTAATATCCTTGATCTAGAACTAACCGCATAAAATAGGGGCGATGATTTAACATGATAATGCCTTTTTCTATTGAAATCTTTCTCATACCAAAATAGGTATCTACAATATCTTTTCCAGAACTCGTCTCTAAAGTAAAACGCACATCATATAAATTGGGTTCTTCAGGCGTCCAAAATCTTTTTGTGCCTTGGTCATTAGCTTTGCCTAAGAAATAAACGGTCTCGTAATAGTCTTCATCAATATTTTGTGATTCTTGAACAATCAAATCTTCGCCAAAACGTATCTCAGTTTGAATATTTGCTTGACATTTTTTGTTTAAGTAAAAACCAACCTTGATTGAATTGCTTAAGATATCTGGTATAAATTTCACACGTTGTATGTAATGTTTTGGAACCATTTCAAGCCACACACTTTGCCATATACCTGATGTACGCGTATAAAAAATTGACTCACTTTCTTCTTTCCAATATTGTTTACCTCTTGGTATCTCTATATCATACATATCATCATGAACACGCACATGTAAGGAATTATCACCTTCATGGATATGATTCGTAATATCTATTTCAAAGGATATATGTCCCCCTTGGTGTTGTTTAACATGTTCGCCGTTGATGTATATATCTGACAGATAATCCACAGCGCCAAAGTGAAGGATTATGCGCTGATCTGATGAATATTCAACTTGAAAGTTTATCTTATACCAACTCACATTACAGTGTGTTTTTTCTTCAATACCACTGAGTTCACTCTGAACACAAAAAGGTACCTCAATTGACTGTGCATTGGGTAAATGATCTAGTTGATACCACTTATCTTCAATGCCACAATCATCTTTGTCAAAAGCAAATTGCCACTGACCATTTAAGTTGATCCAATTTTGTCGTTTAAATTGCGGTCTAGGATAGGAATTTTTCATTGTAACACCTCTTCTATTGTTTTGATCCAGTCATCGTAATACCTTTAATAAAGAATCGTTGTGCAGCAAAGAACAATAAGACAACAGGTATCATACTAATGACAGTAGCAGCCATTAAACGAGAATAATAAATATTATAATTCCCTTGCATTAAAGCTAAACCAACTGGTAATGTCCTAAAGGTTGCATCATTTAATACGATTAAAGGCCATAAATAATCGTTCCAATTACCCATAAAAGCAAACAATCCAACAACGATTAAGGCTGGTTTTGTTAAAGGTAAAATGATTCTTAAATAAATTTGAAAATGATTGGCGCCATCTATTCTTGCGCTTTCTATGATATCTCTTGGTATACCTAAATTAAATTGCCTTAAAAGGAAAATCCCAAAAATACCACCAAGTCCTGGAACAACCAAGGCTTGAAGACTATTCAACCAATCAAACTCAATCATAATGGTATACAAAGGAATAAGATTCATGACAACGGGTATCATCATGGTAGAAACCAACAACCAAAACATCTTATCGCGACCTTTGAACTTTAGAATACCATATGCATAAGCAGCCAATGAAGCAACCAATAAATATAATAAGGTATGCAAGATTGCTGCCCTAAATGAGTTCCACACATAATATAAGATATTGTGTTGTTCATCTGTAAAAATATAACGGTATGATTCTAAAGTAAAGTCCCTAGGAAAAATATTAAGTCCACCACTTATGGCCTCTATTTCAGTTTTGAAACTCGTTCCAATTACCCATAAAATAGGCAATACCCAAATAATTGATATGATTAATAAGACAATAAATGATGCGCGTTTTTTTCTTTTTTCAACTGCTTTTAGTGCCATCTAATCACCCATCTTCCTAATCAGACGTACTTGAAAAATACTAATTATAATCATGATTAATCCAAGAATCACAGCCATAGCAGTTGCAATACCAGGATTCGGTCTTCCACCGCCAAAAGCAATGTTTCTAATATACATCATTAAAACTGTTGTTGATTCTTCTGGTCCACCACCTGTTGCTAATTGTGGTTGACCGAAAACATTAAAACTAGCAATGGTCGTCATAATCGTAATATAGATTAGCTGATTACGAATTGAAGGTAGCGTAATGTATCTCATTTTTTGAAAAGTATTTGCACCTTCTAAATCAGCAGCTTCATACAAATATTCTGGTACTTCTTTTAAGGATGCAGTAAAAATAATCATATTGGCACCAATGGTCCACCAAACCGTCATTACTACCAAAGAAATCCATACGAAAGGTTGCTGAGACAACCAAGGTATCTTATCGACACCAACCTCAGCTAAGGTTAAGTTTAATATACCAACATTTGTATTGAGTACCCATCTCCAGATTAAAACCAAGGTGGCTATTGACAATAAGTTTGGAATATAAAATATTGCTCTAAAAATCTTATAACCTTTTGGTTCTACATTCATTAAGCTTGCCAATAAATAAGGCACAATTACAAGTGGTGGAACCGATAGCACCACAAATGTAAAGGTATTTTTTAGTCCGTTCCAAAAATAACGATAAAATATACTGTCACTATCAAAAAGAATCTTAGTAAAATTTTGTAAACCAACAAATTCTCTTTGTGCTGGATTAAATAAATCCCAATCGAATAAGCTGATGTATAACCCGTAAAAAAATGGAAAGACAAAAAATATTAAAAATAATATAAGATGTGGAAGAAAGAAAGCTCCAGGTAGGAGCTTGCTTTTCCAGTCCTTTTTAATTACCTTTCGCAATGTCAACAAGTTCTCTTGCTTCCGTTTCTGCTTCATCTAGTAAAGCTTGAATGTCTGGATTTTCATTTGCCATCACAGTCGTTACTCTAGAAAAAATCGGTTCAAATCCATCTTCTATATATGGTGATGATTCAACAAAAACAATGTCATCAACATCAACAAATGTTTGATGATACTCAAGTGCTAAAAACTCCTCACTTTCAAGAACAGTAATATCAGCAGGAATTTGACCAGCTTGTGCCCATTGTAATGAATGTGCTGTAATGTATTCAATAAAAGTCATCATCGCTTGGTATTTCTCATCTGATACACCTGATTGTAATGGTAAAACAAAGTTATGAGAATCTGCCCATACAGCAGGCGTATCTCCAAACAATGTTGCAATTGAAGCTGTACCAAAATTAATGCCTGATTCCTTTATCCCATTCAACATCCAAATACCATTAATATGGAAAGCTGCGTTCCCTTGTCTAAAATATGTTAAGTCTTCATCCACATTGACATTGGTTGGGCTCACATTGTGTACATGTATCAATTCATTTAAAACCTCTAAAGCAGCGTATCCTTCATCTGTATTAAAGGCAGGATAATCTTGATCGTCTAAATCATCCCCACCATGTTGGAACAATGCAGAAATGAAGACATTTTGTGAAGGCCACATGGTTGATAATGGTAAACAATATTCAACTTCGCCCTCTAAAGCTTCACACGCACTGATTAATTCAGCATGAGTGGTTGGTACTTCTACACCAGCGGCATCTAAAATATCTTTATTGTAATACATACCAAGTGGGTGAACATCTAGTGGAATACCGTAATGACTACCTTCAAAATCTGAGCCATTCCATGCAGCTGGGATATAGTTTTGCTTCATTGTTTCAGCATCAATCAAATCATCAAAACTATTTAACAATCCCATTTCAGCATATTTTGCAATTCTTCTTAAATGCATAATGGCAATATCAGGCCCTTGACCTTGAGGTACTGATGTACCAAAAACTTCATAAAAATCGACTTCAGGGATTGTTTGTGTTGACACACGTATCTCACCCTCATAAGCCTCATTAAACTCTTGAACCATTTGTCTCATGACTTCTCCATCTGGTCCAGTAAATATATTCCAAAAGGTCAAAGCTACTTCGCCTTCTGGTGAAGTATCATCACCACCACCACTACAAGCAGATAGTGAGATACCAAATGCAAAAATAAAAATAAATATAACGATCTTTTTCATATTAATCCTCCTCAATATATGGTACTTCTTTTTCTTCCTCACTCGGCATAAAAGACTCTAATTGAGGCCAACCATTACTATCCCAAATGATCTTATCAATCATTAAAGGACGTCGTGTTGCGCCGTTTGGAAGGTATGGATCATCAACATCAATACCATGGTAAATCAACCAGTAATCACCAGCATCATCTTGAATGACAGAATTATGTCCATTACCAACAAACTGAGTCCCATCACCAACAACAAGACTACCTGAAGATCCAAGGACACTTCGACCACGTCGATCTAAATATGGTCCCAATAAGGATTCACTTCGTGCAATCTTCACTTCATAGGTAGAGTTTGCACCACTACAACAGCTTCCCGTTGATAAAAACAAGTAAAAATAACCATCTTTTTCAACAATGTAAGATGCTTCAAAAGCATTTCCAGCAATCTGTACTTTCTCACCAACAGTGCTTAAACCATTTGATGATAATTGAATGGCATAAATGCCATGGAAACTACCCCAAAACATCCATAGTTCTCCATCATCTGTTTGGTGAACATAAGGATCAATTGAATTAGGAACGCCTATTTCATTAGAATCAAACAACTTTCCATGATCTGTAAATGGGCCAATAGGTGTATCAGATGTTGCAACACCAATCCCTGGATTTTCATCACCCCAAACAGATAAGGAATAATAAAGATAATATTGTCCATTGATGTAATTAATATCTGGCGCCCATAAATAAGCAAAGCCTTTCCAATCTGGTTTTTCTGCAAAAGCATCTCCAACATATTCCCAATCAACTAAATTGGTAGATTTGATAATAGGAACATATTTAACATCAGCACTGTGTCTCCAAGCATCTTCTGTTCCATAAGCATAAAAGGTGCCATCTTCAGCACGAATAATAGAAGGATCAGCCAATACAGGTTCGAAAACTGGATTTTGATAAGTTTCCACCGTTGTTTCTTCACTTCCTGATGAACATGCCATCACTGTTAATAATAATGTAATTGATATTAAATAAGTCAGTAATTTTTTCATTTTTAATCCTTTTTTAATAACCTAGCTGCCTTTATATGAGGCAGCTAAGTTCTTTAATTTTAAAACTATTCTACAAGTTGAATGACATAGAAATCTTCAACAACTATATTGCTTGGTCCATCACCTTCAACATGCCATCCTAAGAAAATTGCGAATTTAGCAGTATCAATTGTATCTTGTGCATCAAACACATAAGTATAAGTTACCATATTTTCATTGATATCCCATTCAACAACTTCGCCATCTTTTAAGTCACGCCATCCATCAGCAGGATCTTCAATGCCTAATCCAATACGACGGGCAACATCACTTGAAATTCTAAAGCTAACCAAATATGATTCTCCAGCTTGGATTGATACATTTTCTTGGAATATTTGAATATGCCACCATGCATCTCCAACACTTGTGATTTCACCTATTACTTGATTGTCTACGACACTCATAGTACCAGCTGAAGTTTCATTAAACTCAAAGTTCCAATGGCTGTCATCTTCAAATTGTGAGTTTTCTAATATGTTTTGACCATCAGCAACAATCATGTCAATACTATCAACAGTGATTGTAGATAGTGGATCACTATTAATCTCACCTAAGAATAATGCAATTTTTAAATTTGAATATGATTGGTCAGGTGTAAAGACATAGTAGAATGTTTCAAACTCATTACCAACCACAAAATTCAAGCTTTCATTAATGACACTAGCAAAACCATTATCTGCATCTTCTAAGCCTAATCCAACAGTTCTTTCAACATCTGATTTTAATGTCATACTCACTAAGTATGTCACACCTGCATCAACTTGAATACCGGCTTGTTGTAATTGAATATGCCACCATGCATCTCCAGTATCTGTAATTTCTGCAACAACAGTATCATCAACATAAGACATGGTACCTGTCCCAACTGGGAAGTCAAATACCCAACCAGTATCACCAGACATGTCAGGGTTTTCTACAACACTCACACCACTTGCAACAACTTCTCTTATAGTAAAGAAATCAATGTAAACGATGGTTGCTTCATCAGTTGCAGCCATGTTACCAAAGAACAATGCATATTTCACTGTTTCAAGAGATTGACCTGCAGTAAATTGATATGTATATGTCTGGAACTCACTGGTTAAAGTAAATTGAGGAATACTATCAATTAATAAAGCATAATTGTCAGCAGTATTTTCAACACCTAGACCAATGGTTTTATTGCCATCTGCTTTTGCTCTAAATGATAACTCATAAGTCACGCCTTCAACGATTTCTCGTTCGCTTTGTGACAGTTGAATATGCCAGTATTCATCACCTGTATCAGTAATGTTAACGTTTAATACATCTTCAACAACCGTCATTGATCCAGTCGCATGTCCACCTGGGAAGTCAACTGTCCATCCTGTAACACCTAGTTCAAACTCAGGATTAAATAAACGATTTGGTACAGCACCGATTTGAACATCTATCACACGTGTTTCTACCAAGACATTGTCGCCAACTTCTAAGACATATTGTAAAACAAATGGTGTACGATTTGTAACATCTGTTTTTACTACACCTAAGACTTCAATGCTATCAGTGACAATTGTTTCACCATCGTAGCCAATGACACCTTCCATTGGATCAAAAGGTTCACCTAGCATAACATTGGCATCTTCAACGCCTTCTATCGATAGATTACCAGCGGTTTGATCTGCTATTTCAACAGTCAACCAATCAATATTCACTTCAGCATCAGCTTCTTCGCTACCAATTTGACCTAAGTACATAACTAGTTTAGCTGCATCAATTGTACGATCACTTTGGAAATAGAAATCATAAGTTTCAAAAGAATCTGTTAACGTCACTGCGAAAGCTCCACCAGCAATCATTTCATAGCCGGCTGTGGTATCTTCCACACCAAGTCCTAAAGTTTTTCCATCAACACTTTTTGCGTTGATTGATATGTGGTAGGTCACGCCTTCTTCAATTTCTATCAATTGATAAATTTGTAATTGCCACCATTCACTACCTGGGTTAGTAATATCAACAGTTAAAATTTCATCTTCAACATTCCAATCAGCCTCGCCTCCTGGTTTGTCAAACTGCCAACCACCTGTTCCTAAAGAAAAATCACCATTATAAGCTTGATATGGTTCATCAGTTTCAAAGATAACAGTAATATAACGGTTAACGCTCGTTTCCAAACCTTCTGAGTCCTCAACTGTATAGGTTAAATTGTGTTCCCCCAAAATGTTTGTGTTTACAAAGCCATCAACGACAATTTGATCAGTGATGTCATTACCATCATGATCTGTTGCAGTGACACCTTCCATCGGATCAAAGGTTGACCCTTGTAAAACTTCTTCATCTTCAACCCCACTAAAAACGGGAGCGGTACGTTCCTCTCCACTACAAGCAGTTAAAGATATTGCAAACGCAATAATTCCGAAAAATAAAACTAATTTTTTCATAATACCCTCCTTGGTAAAATATTACCTTAATTTTTACCTATATTTTACCACTTTTTTTATCACCTGTCAATTTCATTTCAAAGTTAATTATAAAAATTATAATCATATTCGTTGATAACTAAAAATTAACTGGCGAATTGAAAGAAACATATAAATCTACTACTACAATAAAATATAATGGAAAAACATCTATTAGCTTTTTCCATTATATTTAGCAACACTATCCCGAATAACCAATTTGGTTGGTGTGATCATTTTTATAGGAATGCTTCTTCCCTTTATACGTTCAATGAGTAAATTAAAAGCTTGCCCACCCATTAATTCTGTGTATACCTTAACGGTAGTTAATGGTGGTAAAGAATATTCTGCATTGGTAATGTCGTTATATCCAATGATACTTATATGTTCGGGCACGCGTATACCTGCCTCATAAAGAGCAGTTAATGCGCCAATACACATAGAGTCATTCCCAAAAAACAAGGCAGATGGTAGACGGTCTTCATCGATAATCTGCTTCATGATATCATGACCATCCTTGTAAGTTCTCCCACCATGGTATATATTTTCTTCTTGGTAAAGATTTTTTTCACTTAAATATTTTTTAACGAGTTCATACCTTGTTTCTTTTAAATCAACAGAACTTTTTTCTCTAATTGATTTAACACCAACAAAGCCAATATTTTTATGGCCAAGTTGTGTTAGATACTCGACCACCTCTTTAACCGCATTGTCACCGTCAAACAATATTGAGTCATGGACTTGTGGCGCTGGATTTGAATTGACAAAAACGATATGAGATGTAATTTGATTAAATCGTTTTATTTCTTGAGAAGTAAAGTGGCCAATTGCGATGAGTCCATCAACACCTTTAATTACTTGATAATCATATCCCTTATCTGTATCATGGATGACTTTTAAATCCGTGTTCTTTTTATTGACGGATTTTTCAACCCCTAATCTGATTGATAAATAGAAGGGGTCTTCAAGTTCTTCTAATGTTGTATACATACTGACAACACCTATGGTGAACTTTGTTTTCCTTCGTCGCTGACTTTTTCCTTGGTATTGTAATTCTTCTGCAATTTTCAAGATCAGTTCTCTTTTTTCATCACTCACACGTAATGATTCATCAAAGTTCAATACACGCGATACCGTACCAATTGATGTATTTGCTTTTTCAGCAATTTCTTTAATGGTTGCCATACTTACCTCCTTATGATTCTATCAGAATCTGATAATCGATATATTCATGGAAATCATTGCCTTTATATAATATGCTTTTAGGTTTTTTTTCAAAATGCACATCATTTGGTATATATTGAGCCTCCAAACAAACAGCATCATGTTGACGGTCTGATTGTTGGTTGTTTAGCTTGAATGGAGTAGGTAAATTATTGGTATATACAACCAATGATGGATATGATGTTGTTAACTTTAGAGTTCTTTTCGATATTGGATCTGATAAAGATATTACAGCATCTTTATCCAAATAAAAGGGATGATCAATGCCTTTTGTTGGCGTATCTTTTAAAGGCATAACTCCTTGTCTAATCTCCTTCTTATGTCGAAAGTCAAAAGGCGTTTCTTTAACAGGTTTTTTTGCTATACCAATATAGTTTTCATTTAACTCAAGATAATGACTTGCTGGTATCTGTAATTGGTGATTTAAAACAGAAGATTTTAAATCACCACTCAAGTTAAAATATGAATGGTTGGTGATATTCATCACAGCATCTTTTGATGCATGGGCATGATAGTCAATTCTCAGCCCATCTTCTCTAAAAGTATAAAGGAATTTATATGTAATTGGTCCAGGAAACTGTTGATCATCTTCTATTTTCAAAGAAAACACGACTTGGTGATCATTAATTTTTTTTAAGTCAAAATTTCTAAAAGCAATATTGCTTGAACCGGAATGAAGATTTGAATGATTGAGAAAATTGGCCTCTAATTCATATGTTTGTTTATTGAGCCTTAACTTAGGAGGATATATTCTTCCTGCATAAGGACCAATACTTGCACCTAAGAACTTAGGATTGTTTACATACATATCATCCTTGTCATAATGCATGATGATGGAAGCAAATTCTCCATTGCCATCGATGGTTCTATAGCCTTTGATGCTAGCGCCTAAAGTGCTGATAGTGATTTCTTGTTTTGAACTCCTATAAGTTACTTCATGAGTTATAATTTCATTAATAAGTCTATTCACAATTTCTATAGCCATGCCACAAACTCCTTCATAAACTTAATAAATGCATGTCTTCCCTGATCATCTTGTTTAAAAATGCCACAATCCTCTAGCCCACCAACAAAAATCTTGCCAGCTTCGCGTTGTATACCATTCATATCATCGATATCATTATCTTTTAATTGTTTTGCCCAACCTTGGTGTTTACCTAAGTTTATGTCATCATCAGGGTGTTTTAAAGCCTGTTCAATCATTTGAAACTCTTCTTTCAAACGCCCCGGTAAAATAGCCAATCCCATGACTTCAATCAGACCAATATTTTCTTTTTTTATATGGTGTCTTTTTGGATGGGGATGGAAAATACCATCAGGATAAGCCTTGCTGGTGCGATTATTCCTAAGGGCAATTAATAGAATATACTCATTGTTTTTCTTTCTTAAAATTGGATTAATGGTATGGTGTTTTTCACCATTACTATGGGCCAATATGTCTAAGGCTGGATTTGAATATTTTTCAAAGTAACTTCTTAATTGATCAGCCATATCAATCAAAGCTTGTCGGTTTTTACTCGTTAATCGAATGACACTTAACGGCCAGTTTAAGCATTCAAGTTTAACATCATTTAAGCTGGTTTTATAAAAACTCCTTGCTTGATCAATAGGAAAATCAGCACGACCGCCTTGATAATGTTCATGGCTTAAGATTGATCCTCCTACAATTGGTAAGCCTGCATTAGAGCCCAAAAAATAAGATGGAAACATATCCACAAAATCAAATAAACGTTTAAAAGTATGCTTACCTATATTCATGGGTATATGATCTTTATGAAAGACAATGGCATGCTCATTATAGTATACATAAGGTGAGTACTGTAAATAAAATGGTTCATCATTCAAGGTCAGTTTAATAATACGATGATTGGTTCGACCAGGATGATTTGCATGACCAAAATACCCAACATTTTCCTTACATAACAAACACTTTGGATAATTGCTTTGTTGATTCTTTTTAGCAATATCTCTTGGGTCTTTCTCGGGTTTAGATAGATTGATAGTGATATCTATCTCTCCGTATGGAGAATCAACAGTATAATATTCGTTTTTATCTATTCGATCCATTTTAATATAATGTGAATGGATGCTTCGTTGATAAAACATCTTACAAGCCAATTCAGGATCTTCAGCCATTAACTCATCAAATTCATGCTGAAGTCTTGAAGGCAAAGGCGTCAATATATCCATAACTTTAGCCTCAAACAAATCGCGTTGTTGAATGGTATCAGGTTCTATAAGCCCTTGATTTACAGCGTGATTAAGGATTTCATTTAAAATCATATCAAGGGATACACTGATGGTTATTTTTTGATAGGGTTGATAATCAATATTGAGTTTGAGTTCTTTACTTAAACGATTAAATACATAATCATAATCTGATGATTCAATGAGATCATATTGGATAGCATAATATATTAGTTGTAACATAGGGTGCATGCTTAATCACCCCTTTTAAAATACTGATAAGCGCTTTGTATGATTGTTTTTAAATCACGCTTAGGTGACCATCCAAGTTCACGATTCGCTTTATCATATGAAGCGACCAAAACAGCTGGATCACCCGCTCTTCTTGGGGCAATCTGGTAAGGTATTTTTTCTCCAATAATATCTTCACATGTATGAATAATATCTAGGACAGAATATCCTGATGCGGTCCCAAGGTTAAAAACATTGGATTCATCATTTTCTTCTATGTATTCATAGGCTTTGATATGGGCATCAATCAAATCCTCTACATGGATGTAATCACGCACTGCACTACCATCCTTAGTATCATAGTCATCACCAAAGACTTTTAAGTCACTATTGCCATCCAAAACACTTTTTATGACATTTGGAATCAAATGTGTTTCTGGCTGATGATTCTCACCAATCTCACCAGAATGATGAGCGCCCGCAACATTAAAATACCTTAATGACACATAATGGAAAGATGGATTGGCTACGGAAAAAGCTTTTAGCATTTGCTCAATAGCCATTTTTGTTTGACCATAAGGATTGGTTGGTAATAAATCAACATCTTCATCAATAGGGATTTTACTAGACTCACCATAAACAGCAGCTGTAGAAGAAAATATCATTTGTTTTACACCTGCATTGTCCATTGCTTCTAAGAGGGAACGTGTCCCCTCAACATTATTTCTGTAGTATTTAAGTGGATTTTTAACGCTCTCACCTACCAATGAAAAAGCTGCAAAATGCATGACGACTTGAATATGCTCTTTTTTTAACACTTCTTCAACCGCTTTGGTTTGATGAATATCAAGTTGATAAAAAGTTGCTCTAGAGTCAATTGCTACTTTAAATCCCGTAGATAAATCATCAATGATTACGACATCGTTATCTTGATCAAGTAACATTCGTACAGCATGAGAACCAATATATCCAGCACCACCAGTAATTAAGAACTTCATTTTAAAACCTCCCAAAAAACCCCATTAGAACTTTTTGCTTGATAAATATCTAATGGTTTATTAAATTTTTCCTGATATTTTTCCTTAAGTTGATTGAATGATTTTTGTAAATGATTGTTGTCATAAAGCGCAATCATCGTACCACCAAAACCAGCACCAGTCATTCGCGCACCTATGGCACCTAAAAGTTTATGTTCATCAACCAAAAAATCAAGTTCTTCACAGGACACTTGAAAATCATACTTTAATGAATGATGCGAATCATATAAAAAGTTTCCAAAAGCCTCCATATCCCCTTGATTAAGTGATTCATAGGCCAAGTTCACACGATGATTCTCATTGACTATATGTCTAATACGTTTATAAACAGTTGGATGAAACAATGACTCATCAAGTTGATTAAAGTCTTTTACTGAGACATCACCTAAAGCATCTACGCCTAGTAATGCTTTGATTTTATCTTCTCCACGATTGACCGATTCAAATCGTTCATTATAATGACTATCTTCCAAATTTCTTGTCTTGTTCGTGTTCATCAAGAACAAAGTATGGTTATTTAAATCAAACGGTGTGTAATGATACTCTAATGTTTTTGTATTTAACAAAATGGCATGGTTTTTCTTTCCAAACTGAACAGCAAATTGATCCATAATTCCAGATGATAAGTGAAAATAATCATTCTCTACAGCTTTGGCATAAGCCACAGCTTGAATAGGTTCAATGTTTTCATTTGACAAACTTTGATATAAGCCTATCACCAACATCTCCAGGGCAGCTGAAGATGATAAACCACTTGACGCAGGCAAACTTGAAGATAAGTATAAGTTAAAACCTTGATCAAGTTTGTGTTGATCTTTTCCTAAAATATACAAACACCCTTTAATATAGTTGCCAAAGGCAAAACCTTTTTCATAAGATAAATCATTTAAAGAGAACTCCAAAACACCTAGTTGAGAAAAAGCATCACTATAGACTTTCACTAAATCATCTTGTCTTTGTTTATAGACGCCCTCTATTCCCAGATTTAGAGCCATAGGAAACACCATTCCGCCACTATAATCGGTGTGTTCACCAATGAGGTTTACTCGACCAGGAGAAAAAATATAGTAGTCAGGTTTTTCTGTAAATAGCTTTTGGTATTGTTGAATTAATGATTTCATTTTTATCCTCCTAAGCAGACTCTCTAATGATGAGTTTTGTTGGCATGACCTTTTTATGTGGTATTGCTTGATTCCTTTGAATACTTTGTACGCAAGATAAAAAAGCCTCTTCACCCATTTCAAAAGTTGGTACATGTAAAGTGGTTAATGGGGGTGTAAAATAGTATCGTGATTCAAGGTTGTCATTAAAACCAATCACCTTAATATCTTTAGGTATATTTAAATTTTTTTCTCGTATAGCTTTCAAAGCGCCAATAGCTATAGAGTCATTGGCACAAAATACAAGATTAGGTGTTTTTACTTGCAAGATTTTTTTCATATTTTGATAACCAGAATCTTGATTAAATAAGCCAATTTTAACTAAATCAGCCTGGTATAAATGACGCTTTTTCAAAGCGTTTAAAAAGAAAGTTTTCCTTCTTTCACCATATAAAAGTTCGTTTTCCACTTTTTCATAAGCGCCTAAATAGGCAATGTCCGTTTCATTCAAAGATAAAATATAGTTAATTACTTGCTTCATAGCATCCCTAAAATCAATGACAACGCTAGAAAACTTAAACTCATTAGGGGAACTATCAACAAAAACTATATGTTTAGACACAGATTCAAAATCTTGAATTTGCTTCTCACTAAACTTGCCAATAGCAATCAAACCATGACATGACTTTAAATCATCCAAATGATAGGCATGATTTTTTTGCTTGTATATGGTAATTATTTTTGTGTCTTCTAACTCAGCCATTTGCTCAATGCCCCGTCTAATCTCAATAAAGTATGGATCATTTAAAACCTCATCTTGTGTATACCACATAATGACACCAATCACATTCTTCCTACGACTGGCTAACTTGTTCGTTTTTTTGATATAACCCATGGCTTTAGCAGTGGCTAAAACTTTTTCTCTAGTTGATTCAGGTACATTTAAAGATTCATCATTATTTAATACTCTAGACACTGTTGCGATGCTAAGATTTAACTTATCAGCAATGTCTTTTAATATCACCATATAACCACCTCGCTAACATAATCATACTATTTTTTTAGTAAAAAAACAAGATAATAAAGTATAATTTTACCAAAAATATTTACCTGCTCTACTTAAAATAAGTAAATTAACCATGTTTAATGATTGATTATTCTAACTAAAAGGAATGACTCTGGTCAAAACCATCATCATTCCTTACAACTACTATATTTTTTATATATCATATTTTCAAGCCTTAATATAATTAAGCCTTCTTCTTTATAATATAACTTATAAATTTCGAATTATTTGTTTTCATAAACTTGAATTACATCTTCAACGGTCATTTTTTTGGCAAGTTCAGATACCAACTTGATGACTCTTGCATCGACATTTTTAAAGCGGATACAAGATTTTCCCATATCTGGTTTTCTCTGAAATAATGACAAATATTCTGACATAAACCAATCATGTAAATCTTGCCTTGCATATAAACCATGGTGGTATAGATTGATGGTCTTTTTTTGAGATGCCAATGAGATAAAAGGTAGGGGCGTGTTTTTCTTGGCATGGTAGCCTTTGGGATACCTTTTTAAAGGCACAACATAAGCAATCATCCCATATTCAATGGTCTCTTCAAAGCCATCAGGCAAATGATTTTTTATGGCTTGTCTCAAGCGATTGATAGGCTCTACGCGCTCATCAGGTATGGCTTCAAGATAATCTTTTACTGTCTCAACATCATATGTCATCATAAACACCGACCTTTCTATTCACTTTTAGTTTATCATATTTTCTCAATCAAGGCTCTCCATAAGCATAAGATTCATATTTTAAAAAAAAGAAAACACCTTCTCAGCGAAAGTGTCTTCATCCAGTTTACCGAATTCTCTAAATCCATCATATATGAAATATGTTCGCTTTTCAAAACGTCTAAAAAGAATCACAATATCATATGTAAGATTTTTTCTTAATCATTTATTGATTTAGCAAATCTATAATGGTCTTAAAAATCATTTCAATGGCAATTGAATTATGTCCACCTTCTGGAATAATAATATCTGCTTTTGCTTTTGAAGGTTCCACAAAGATCTTATGCATAGGTCTAACGGTTGAAAGATATTGATTTACAACATTATCTAAGGTTCTATTGCGCTTATGAACATCACGGTTTAAACGTCTGATAAAACGAATGTCATCGGGTGTATCGACAAAAAGCTTGATATCACATATATCAGAGATTGCTTCGATGGCTAAAACTAAGATGCCTTCAATGATTAATACCTTTGATGGTTTAACCCTTGTCGTTACACCTTTTTTTCGTTCATGATTGACAAAGTCATATTCTGGTACATCAATACCATGTCCTGACTTAAGGTCGTCAATATGTTGCATAAGCAAGTCAACATCAAAGGCTTTAGGATGGTCATAGTTGATTTGTTTTCGTTCCGACAACTCCAAATCAGGATGATCCAAATAATAATCATCTAAACGGATAATGTTGACCTTCCCATATTGCCTTGATAAGTCTGTTAACTTATTGGCGATGGTTGTTTTACCTGATGCAGATCCACCAGCGATACCAATGATTTTCATAATAGCCACCTCTCTTATATTCATATGTATTTTACTATATAGACGGTTTTAAAACAATAAAAAATCCTAGAAAATCATCTAGGATTTATTTTCTTAAGATTAAGTAAGTAAAGTAAGGCCCTCCAATAATGGCGACCAAAATGCCCGTAGGTAAGCCATTGGGTTGAATCAAGTTCCTAGCCAAGACATCTGCCAACAATAATAAGTTACCACCAATCAAGGCAGCCATAGGTAAAAACCGTTGATTTCTCTTCCCTACCAATTGTTTGGCAATATGGGGTGCCAACAATCCAATAAAAGCAATATTACCTACCACAGCCACAGACACGCTGGCAAGCATGGTTGAGACCAATAAGTAGATAAAAACTTTTCTTTTCATTTCAACCCCTAGGCCTTTGGCATGCATATCACCTAGTTGAATGACATTCAACGTTTGGGTTTGGAAGATCAAAAAAATAGACAAAAGGATAATGATGGGTAAAACAACCATAACATATGGCCAATCTCCACCCCAAACACTACCTGCCAACCAGTTGGTGATGAACTGAACTTCATCTCGTTCAGCCGATGTAATCAACAAAACCATGATACCAGAGGCTGCCATGGTTAACCCAATACCCATCAGTATCATCTTATAAGGATGGATGCCATGATCTTTATGATAAGAGAGTAAAAAGATAAGACCTGCACTAACCAAGCCACCTAAAAAAGCAATGATTGGCAATAACAAAGCAAACTGACTGGCATCATAGACAAAGATTAAAAAGAATACAGTCACGCCTAGCCCTGCCCCAGCATTGATACCAATTATACCTGGGTCAGCCAAGTCATTCCGGGTAACACTCTGCAACAAGGACCCACTTAAGGCTAGGGCAATCCCACTAAAAAAGACCACCAAAAGTCTAGGTAAACGTATCTGTAAAATCACATAAGCCGACAAGGAATCTTGCTTAACAAATATAGACTCAAATAAGTCAACCAATGATACCTGTAGTTGCCCAAGACTTAAATTCAATATCCATAAGACCAAAGACAAAATAACCATGGCTAAAACTAAGCGTTTGTAGGTCTGTTTAACCATCATAAGCTACCCCCAGTCTTTTGTTTAATCACCCATAAAAAGAATGGAAAGCCAATCACTGATATGATGGCAATTAAGGGGGTCTCATATGGCTTATTAATCAAACGTGCCAAGGTGTCTGACAATGCCACAAAAATAGCCCCAATTAAAAAAGACATAGGAATGATCTTTTTATAGTCATAACCAACCAAGGTCCTTGCCAAATGTGGTATCATCAAACCCACAAAAGTGAGGGCCCCAACAAGGGCCACAGATATGCCTGTTAATAAGGCAATTAACCCATAGACAAGCACTTTGGTCCGTTTGATATTCAATCCTAAACCAACAGCCACATCTTCATGTAAGGCAATGGCCGTAATATCCTTGGATAAAAACAAAGCAAGCAAGGCTGACAATAAAACAAAAGGCAAGGCAAACCATACCTGCAAGTAGGTCATACTCATCAAACCACCACTGGTCCACATAGACACATCTTTAGAAACATTAAATAAAAGGCCTAAGCCTTGTGCTAAAGCAAAAAACAAGGCGCTGATGGCTGAACCCGCCAAGACTAGTGTCATGGTGGTTAAAGGTTTGCGGCTTAAAAAGCCCAACGATAAGACCATAACAACCCCCATCAAGGATCCAAGAAAGGAAAAAATCATAATCCCATAATAGGTCAGTGATGGGAAAAATATTTGACCTATGGTAATCATCAACAAGGCACCAGCACTCACTCCAAGTAAGCCTGGATCAGCCAAAGGATTTCTGGTCATCCCTTGCATCATGGCCCCTGCCATACCTAAGGCTGACCCCACCAAAAGACCTGCCAAAATTCGTGGCAACCTAATTTCAAAAAGTATTAAGCCAGCCTCAGTTTTATCACTTGAAAAAAGTGCAGAAAAAACATCTTGCCAAGAAGATGTTGCTGCACCAAACTTGAGTGCCAATATAAATGATAAAAAGAAGACTATGAGTAAAATAGTCATCTTTTTTATGAAAGATATCCTAGATAGACCCATGGTCTCCTCCTCTTTATTTATTCACCAAAGAAAAACTCATTAAATGTATCTAATTGCCAATCCAAGGTGATTGGATCGTTGTATGAAAAACTGGTTCCATCAACTTCTAATATCCGATCATTTTGATACGCATCTGTTGCTTGATAAATGCTTGTTTCTTCAAAAGATGTATCGGCTTCTAAGTGTTTACTTAAGACAACGAAATCACCCATATAATCAGCAATGACTTCACTACTAATGGCGTAATATCCAGCTTCTAAAGCATTTTCTCTCACTAGTTGAGGCATGGCAAGGTCCATCTCTTGATACAAAATTTCTGTACCCCTACCCCAATTGTCGCCATAAACATAAAGTTGTTTACCATAGACTTCAATGACTGAAATGGTGGTATCTTCACCATAGGTTTCTTTGAAACGATTGCCTGCTTGCAAGGCTCTTGCTTGGAAGTCATCCACCCAAGCCCTGGCTTCATCTTCTGTACCAACCAACTTGGCAATTTCAATGTATTGTTGCAAGTAAGTCACATTACCATAGGTATAGACAACCGTTGGTGCGATATCTCTAATTTGCTCAAGGTTGGCAATACCAGGTTGGGCGATGATTAAATCTGGATTTAAAGCAATAATCCCTTCAAGGTTATTTTCAGAGACTTCTTCAACACCTTCTAAATATTCACTATAACGTTCATTTAAGAAATCCCATGATGTTGCCCCGACAAGGTTGCCTCCTGCCGCAATTACATGGCCTGTATTAAAAGTCGCCAATACAACAATTCTCTCTGGATTTCTAGGGACCATAATCTCTCCTTCTTCAGATTCATAGGCCACCATTAAACTTTCGGTTGTTGTTGGTTCTGATTGACAAGCAACCACACCAAAAAATGTAAACACAACCATCAATAAAAACAATAATCTTTTCATATGCATTTTACACAAAATGTGTAACTCCCTTCTATAGTCGACGATAATTATACGTCATTGGTTTTTGGTTTGTTTGATTCAACATAATATCCACTTTGACATTGAAGACATTTTGGATAATATCTCTAGTAATCACATCTTCACTCTTACCAGCACAGACAATCTGTCCTTCTTTTAAAGCGATCACTTCATCACTAAAAGACGCAGCCTGATTGATATCATGCAAGACCATAACAATGGTCTTACCTTGCTTTTCATTTAAATCTTTTAGAAGATGCAAGACATCTAATTGATGAGCAATATCCAAATAAGTTGTTGGTTCATCCAAAAAAATCATGTCTGTCTCTTGTGCCAGAGACATGGCGATCCAAACTCTTTGACGCTGTCCCCCAGACAATTGATCAATTGACCTGTCTTTCAAATCATCCACATGGGTTAAATCCATGGCATGATGAATGGCTCTTAAATCATCTTTAGATAATTTACCCATCCCCTTTTGATAAGGATAACGCCCATAAGAGATGAGTTCAAATACAGTCAAACCATTGATGATGTCTTGGGACTGTGGCAAAAACGCCAATTGTTTGGCAATGTCTTTGCTTGGTATAGAAAAAACACTTTTCCCATCCAATAAGATATCACCTTGTCTTGGTTCTAAAATCCGTGACATGGCCTTTAATAAAGTTGATTTCCCACAGCCATTGGGACCAATAATGGTTGTTATTGACCCTTTTTCTAAATTAATTGATAAATTTTTTATGACTGCATCTTTATCATAGGCAAGTATTAAATCTTGTATAACCATCATATTCACTCCAAACAAAATGTTAAGTATGTCTAACAAACAAGACAATTATAACAAACTTCACATGCTTTACAAAGCAAAACTGTAAAGATTTTTATCTTTTTCTTTAATCAATAAATTTTCAATAAATATTTTCATTAAAAAAAGAGCAGTCGACATCGACATGCTCTGGTTTTTAAAGAAATCTTTATTTCAAAGGTTTTTGTTGGTCTTTTAATCCTTTTTTATCCGTTGAAGCAAAATAGGTACCTATTGCCATGATAACCAAGGCAATAAAGAAGTTTAAGTTTGGTAAGTCTTGGAATATCAATATAGAAATGAAGGCACCTAAGAAGGGCGCACTTGCATAAAAAGTTGATGTCTTGGCAGCACCAAGATGTCGTTGTGCGTGGACATAAAAGAAAATACTTAAGCCATAGGCGACAAATCCAAGCAACAGGGTATAGATGATCATATCAAAACGCCATATAATCTCATTTAAAGTAAATGCAATGAGTAAAGACCCTAAACCAGAGAACAATCCTTTTAATACAACCACCATCAGTGGATCATTAAATGATAACCTCCTAGTTAAATTGTTTTCCAAGCCCCAAGCAATGGTGGCTATAAGTACAAAGAATGACCCAAATGAAAACTCTAAAGCACCAAAATCTTCCACGGTTAAGATGACACTCGCTAAGGTTACTAAAACGATGGCCAATCTTAATCGCTTGGGAATCACTTCTTTGAAAATAAATGCAGCAAATAAAGCGGTCGCTACAATCTCAAAATTATTAAGTAATGCCACATTTTCAGGATGAGATTGTTTTAAACCAATCATTAGCATAATAGGCGCAAGGATATCTAAAGCAATCATACCTAAAATGGCAGGTATTTCTTTTCTAGTAAATCCTTGATAGGTATAATCAATGGTTTTCTTCCGTATATAACCAACTACTGACATACCAAATCCTGCACCCAAATATAACAAAGCCGCAATAAAAACCGGTGATAATTCTGTCAATAAGAGTTTAGATAAGGGTGTGCTAATGGCATATAAGAGAGCTGCTAGTAAAGCAAAAAATATGGCTTTTTCTTTCATGTCATAACTCCTTAATTTTACTATTATATGTATCATATCATTTTTAAAGAATATTTTGAAGAAAAAAAAGCGTCTAGATGATTAAACCTAGACGCATCAAATATAATTATCCATCGTAAGGCAGTGCGCCAATGGCTGATGCAGCATCCATATAGGCTTCACCACCTAATCGATTCATATACATTTCATCGATAGAATCAATCATGGTTTCAGCTGTTTGAACACTAGAATTATCATGTTCTCCCTTTATGATAATTGTAAAGGATGTGGCATCGGTTGTCACATCAACAGACCACCAAACCATATCACTATCATCTTGGGTCAATGAAATACCAGGTGATGGACCAAGTAAATCACCATCGTCGTCGTAAGCATAAGCATACAAGTTATCCCATGCTAAATCGTTATAGAACCAAACAGTGGTGGTCACTATCATGGCCTTTTCTGCAGCTTCCTTATTTTTATAGACCTGTCCTTCAGGTGTGACGTAGGTTCCAACTTCACTATCAATATAGACCTCATAACCAAGATGCGTATCGTTATCATGGAAAGTCACAGCGATTGGATTCATGGATATATCCACATCCACATCAATATAAAACCAATCACTAGACCCATCTTGTGTGGCCAATTGTCCAGGCATCGGTCCCGTCAGTTCTTCTATAGCCAATATGACATATCCATAAACTTCATCCCAGCCATCACTGTTATAAAAATAGATGCGGCTGGTCACATTTAAAGATTCTTCTGTCAATAACTTGGATTCAAATCTATTACCAAACTTATTGATATAAACATGTGTTAAATTATCAATGACAGCTGGTATGGTTTGTGGACCACTCTGATCTCCAAATGATATATTGAAAGGATGAATAGCGGCATCCACATTCACTTCAATCATCCACCAATCTGTTCCTTCTTCTTGAGTCATGGCTGTGCCAGGAAAAGGTGCCAATAAATCGTTTCCGTTTTCATCCCAAGCCAAAGCATAAACGGTATCAAAGCCCTGAGAATTATAATAATAGATGGTGGTGGTTAAAAGACCTGCCGCCCCATCTTCAGCAGTTGAAGCATCGTTATAAGTTCCACCATTTGATGTGATATATACATGGCTTTGTGAATCCACGCGGATATTATCTGTTTGATTATTACCATCATTAAAGATAATGATGATTGGATTAACAGATGTATCAACATTCACATTAATGGACCACCAATTGGCCATGTTTGTATCAGACATAGGTGTGCCTGGCCAACCATCTAAAAATACAATATTTGATTCTGCTTCTAAATAAGCAAAAGCATTCACATGAGACCAGCCTTGGTCATTATAAAAATATAGAGTCGTTGTTGCATTAAGTGAGTCTACTGCACTTGACTTACTTTCATATGTATTACCAAGATATGTGGCATATTTATGCACGCTATCATTTATAAAAATACTTGGTGATTGTTGGCCATCACCATTAAAGATGATGTTGATGTTTTCAATCGCCGTATCGACCCCAACATCAATCAACCACCAGTCACTGGCCTCTTCTTTAATGGCTGATGAACCTGGCCAAGCGCCTAATAATTCACCTTGGTCGCCATAGACGTAAACATTCACTGTTGTCCACGCTTGACTATTATAGAAATATAAGGTTGTGGTCTCTGTCGGAGTTTTATATTTGTCTTCAAGAGTTGATTTAGAATCAAAAATCTCACCTTCAATATCAATATAAACAAAGGATGTATCACTGATAAGTACATCTGGTGTTTGTTGGTCTACGCCATTATTAAAGATGATATTGAATGGTGTATTATTAGGATTGATTGTTAAATCAATTGACCACCAAGAAGTGTGATCAATTTGACTTGCACTCATCCCTGGCCATTCAGTTAAACTCGACTGTTCATCCCATATATAAGCATTGACGGTTTCCCATCCAGCAGAATTATAGAAAAATATTGTGGTCACCTCAGCTGTTGTCATAGATGCTTCAGCTTCCTCTTCACTTGTAAACAGTTCACCATCAATCGTCATAAATATATCATTTTGATTCACAATCAAAGCCGCAGGCGATTCTGTACCCATAGCATTGTTAAATATGAGGTATACAGGATCAGATGTAGGATCCGTTGGAATATCAATGTATAGCCAATTTGGATCATCTGTTTGAGACGCTTCAACGCCTGGCCACATACCTAAATAATCATAACCATCCTCATCATAGGCATATGCAAAAACCCTATTCCAACCCTCAGAATTATAAAAATAAATCCTGGTTTGAACATTATAGAATGATTCAATTTCTGCTTTTGAACCAGCCACATGACCATTCAGGCCAACATAGACATGGTTTGAATCAATATCAACATCAACACTTTGCTGGTAATATTCTAAATCATTATTATTAAAAGATATACTAATTGGAAATTTTGTTACATCAACTGGAATCTCTATGTAATACCAATCTGAATCATTGCCTTGAATGGCTGACTGACCTGGCCATTCTCCCAACAATGAACCAGATTCTCCATAAATCCAAGCAGCCACATCTGACCAGCCACCGCTATTATAAAACCATATGGTACTTGTCACACTCAAAGCATTTACAAGGTCTTCTTTAGATGAGTAAGAACCACCAGGAATAGACATATATACATCACTTTGATTGTCTACATAAGCGTCACCACTCATCACTTCAGCCCCGTTATTAAAATAGACATGGATTGGCTCTTCACTAGGATTTACAGGTACTGTGATACTCCACCAATTTGTACTTTCTTCTGGTTTGGCACGGGTTCCAGGCCAATCATCGGTTAAAATACCATTGGCACTGACCACATAAGCGTGGAGATTTTCCCATTCATCATAATTCCAAAAATATATGGTGATTTGATCGCTTGAACTGATTAATGATTCTGCCAAGTTTTTGGAAGCATTAACCTGACCATCAACTGTCACATAAACCAACCAATCGTTGGTAATTTTGACATTAGGTGACTGATTTTCAAGGCCATCATTAAAATTGATGAATATCGATGATACATTAATATCCACAGGTACATCAATGTACCACCATCGACTTTCATTCTCTTGAAGAGCCATTTTACCTGGGTCTTCACCAAAGACTTCTACAAAATCACTGTCTTGTACATAAGCATAAACTTCTGCCCAATCTTGACTATTATAAAACCAAACCCTGGTCGTATTGAGTGAAGCTTCTGCCTGGCTTTTACTTTCATAAACACCATGTGGTGTCACATAGACATAAGACCCTTGTATATCAATATCCCCAGTTTGATTCATATCACTATTGAAAATGATGGTAAATGGAGTGATTTGACTATCAACACCAACATCAATATACCACCAATTACTTGCCTCTTCTTGGATAGCAGCTTGGCCATTCCAATTACCTAATAGTTGATGACCATCTTTGTCAAAGGCATAGGCATAAACATCTTCCCATCCTTCAGTATTGTAAAAATATACCCTTGTTGTTTGAGGACTAGACACAGCCTCTTCTGCAGCCTGGATGGATTCATAGACACCTGTCATTGTGACATAAACACCTAGGCTTGAGTCCATCCATAAATCAGCTGTTTGTTGATTGCCATTGTTATTAAAAATAATATTGAATGGTGTAACTGATGGATCATATGGCACATTCACTTTCCACCAATTGGAGTTTTCCTCTTGAATGGCCAATGCACCTGGCCATCCTCCTAGAAATTCAGATCCATCAATCCATGCATAGGCATAAACTTGGTCCCATGCTTGACTATTATAAAACCATATATAATGATCTTGCAAGGTATTGATTGTATCTTCCTTATTGGCATAGACTTCACCCAAAGGATTCACGTAAACGAAATCTGATGATTCTATTAAAACATCAGGTGTTTGCAAGTCACCACCGTCATTAAAAACGATATTTAAATCAGAAATTTCTAAATCGATGTCAACATCGATAAACCACCATTGACTGTCTTCTTCTTGAGTGGTCATAACACCTGGCCATGCACCTAACAAGTCACCCTCTTCATTCCAAGCATAGGCCATGACCTTATCCCAAGAAGACCCATTGTAAAAGTATATTCTCTCAATCACTTGACCTTCTGAAGTGGTCACACCTGTATGAACCTCTGTATGGACAGTGGTTTCAGGTCGTTCAGTGGTTTGTGGTATTTCTGTTGTTTCACTACTTCCTTCACTTGTTGAAGGTATGATTGTAGTTACACTGGTATCATCTGTTGAAATAGATGTCCTTGTCTCAGTTGTTGTCTCACCTGTCACAAAATCACTTGTGGTTAAGTCATTTGGTATGGTTAAATCTCCTGTATATGTAATTTCATCTGTTGGTAAGGTTAGGCCTCCTGGCAAAGAAAACTCCCCATCACACGCAACCATAGCGAAAAGCATTAAAATCCCTAAAACAAACACTTTCATTTTCTTCATTGTCTTCCCCTCCTATTAGATAGACACGCTCATGAAACATAAATTCAAGTTCATTATATAACGTATTAAAGGATGTCTCAAGGTCAAATCGTAATTAATACTTAATACTCGAGAACCTATATCAATGACATGAAAAAAAGAGAGCAAATGCTCTCTATTATTGATGACTAGCCTTGATGGAATAAGACATGGGTATTTTCCCATGAAATTTAGGATGCTGGAATAAACCAGGTTTTATTTCTTTCATATTGCCTGCATTCCAAAACAAGGTATCAAACTCATGGACATATTCTATTTTTAAACCGGCCTCTATTAATGCATTGATGATATCAGACATCTTATGGTTCCACCAATAGTTTTCATGAGATTTTGATTCAGATGCATAACCACCAATAGGAAAATCCATATCTGCTTTGCCATCAAAATAATCATATCTTATAAGCACTTGATTCTTTGCCAGAGCCTCTTCATCAAACATATGAAAAAAGGGATGAGAATCATAGACATAGAAGAATCCATCTTCTTTTAATAAGGATTTGACAACCCTTGCCCATTGTTTTAAATCAGGTAACCAGCCCAAAACACCTTCAGATGTAAAAACAATATCGTATGTGTCTTGATGGATTTGATTCAAGGTTAATACATTGGATTCAATAAAATCAACATTGTCTAACTGAAAATCTTTTTTTAAACGATTGGCAAACAGAATGTTTTGATCAGATAAATCGACCCCAACAATCTTTTTTAACCCTGATCTTGCCAAAGATATTGTATCAGCCCCAGTGTTACACTGTAAGTGTATCATGGTTAAGTCTTTTATTTCACCGAGTTCACCCATAATATTTTCATTGATAATGGAATTTCTTTCTGTCAATCGTTTTTTAAAATGATGGTAGTGATCTTCAGCCAATAAGTTCCAAGCTTGTTTGTTATAATCTATCTCTTTCATAATTGTCTCCTTGTCATTAAACATTATAAATATTATATCATTATTTCTTGGTCCCAGATAAAAAATATTGACATTTTACCTATCTTCTTTTACAATAAGATAAATCGTTGCGTAGAAGTGAGTAAAATACGATTGATATGAATAGAGAGTTCGTGGTCGGTGGAAACGAATCATATGAATGTATTTGAATGGGTCTACAAGAGGATTCCTGAATTGAGTATGGAATCACGGGTGCTCCCGTTATAGAGATAGAGTATGTAAGTATTTGATAAGGGCTTTTTTAATAAAAGCTAAATATGAGGTGGCACCACGTTTATAACGTCCTCTACAGATATATCTGTAGAGGACTTTTTTTATATAAAGGAGGATCAAACATGGGACCTTGAATAACATATGATTTTTTAAGTTTATTAACCCACCAAATCAAATTTAAGGAGAATATAAATGAAATTAGATTATGGACAATTTGGAGGTCAATTTGTACCTGAGCCTCTAAAAATCGCTTTAAACAGCGTAGAAAAAGCATTCAATGAGGCCATTAATGATCCTCAATTTTTAGAAAGTTATCGCTATTACTTAAAACAATACGTGGGAAGACCAAGCCCACTCTATTTTGCAGAAAACCTGACAAGAGTTTTAGCTGGCGCAAAAATCTACTTAAAAAGAGAAGACTTAAACCATACAGGCGCCCATAAAATCAATAATACTATTGGCCAAATACTATTGGCCAAACGTATGGGGAAAACAAAGGTTGTTGCTGAAACGGGTGCTGGCCAACACGGTGTAGCAACCGCGACAGCCGCAGCCATGTTTGGTATGGAATGTGTCATCTATCAAGGGGCAGTGGATATGAAGCGACAAAAACTCAATGTTGATCGCATGCGTATGCTTGGTGCCAAAGTTGTTCCAGCGACCAATGGGCGTCAAACACTTGCAGATGCAGTGGATGCGGCCATAGGATACTGGATTGACCATGCGGAAGATACCTTCTACTTACTAGGAAGTGCTGTTGGACCTCATCCTTATCCAAGCATGGTACGTTTCTTCCAAAAAATCATTGGTGAAGAAGCAAAAAAACAAATACTTGAACAAGAAAGAAGACTTCCAGATGCTTTGATTGCTTGTGTCGGTGGTGGGTCGAATGCCATTGGTCTTTTTGCAGACTTTATCAATGAAAAAGATGTTCAAATGATTGGTGTTGAAGCTGCTGGTAAGGGATTAGATACCTTAGAACACGCCGCAACTATGACCCTAGGACAAATTGGTGTCATCCATGGCATGAATACCAAGGTTATTCTTGATGACTCGGGAGACATACAAGAAGTATACTCCATTTCTGCTGGGCTCGATTATCCAGGGGTTGGACCAGAACACGCCTTCTTGCAATCGACCAAACGTGCAGACTATGTAGCAGCCACTGACCAAGAAGCCATTGAAGCATTCTTACTCTTGTCTAAAACAGAGGGTATTATCCCAGCCATCGAATCATCACATGCCATTGCTCATTGTATGAAAGTGGCCCCACAGATGGATAAAGACCAAGTTATCATTGTCAACCTCTCAGGTCGAGGAGACAAAGACGTGGATGTCATGCGTCAATTTATATAAAAGAAAAACCTCGTTTACGAGGTTTTTTATTGTATATATTGAACACCTTCTAAATCAATGGCAAATCGACAACGTTCATCACCAGCCAGTGCAGATTCTAAAACTTTGATACTTAATTTTTGGTCGAGGATGACTTCAAAAGGAAACTTAGCAAATCCCGCACTGCAATAACAAAATTGATCTGAAACCTTTTTTCCTTCAAGGATACTTTCCCTAGCCAGAGGACAATGACAGGCATAATATTGCTTGTCTTGAGGTGTTTTAGCATTCAAATATTTAGGCGTATCATATGGTATTTTGGTGATCATTAGTTGATTGCCTTCAATAACGCCTGAAAGGATTTCTTGATTACTTTTAACAAAGTCAATGACATCAGGAGTGATACGCTGTTCAAACCATATTTCATTGTCTTCCATATGTTTTTTGAGTACATCTACTTTTCGTTGGTGGCGCTCTTTCAAATAGGCTTCAAAAGAATCAGCTTCTTCATAAGCCAACTTTTCACTCATCTGTGATGATTTTGAAAGTTGATGATTGTTGCCAGTCAAGACTTTTTCAACATCCTTATCGGACAAATGATGATGTAATCGTTCCATAAGTTCATTTGTATATTGAGGTAAGTCTTTTGGACGTTGTCCTAAATAAGGTAAGTCGTACCCATCCAATATCTTTTCAACCTTGTCTTTTGATATGCAAGACTTCAGTCGTTTGATGATGGTATCGATGACTTCATACATACCTGTAAACTGTGTCAAATAAATATAGATATCATCATGTCCGATAATCTTATAATAACGCATTAAGATTAAAAAGTGCTTATAATCATTGGTCTGATGTTCTACCATGTTTTCAATGATTAAATCGATCTTATCTTTACTGATATCATCCAAATCACCAAAGGTCTTCTCTTGAAATTGTAAAAACAAAGCTGCTTGGTCAAAATCATCCATCATTTTGTTTTTAAGATAATAATTTTTAAAGGCGTCGTATCTCATTTTTGATATCTCTCTATCATATCTAAAATATCTTTTTGACGTTTGCTTGATTTCCAATTAATTGACGTTTCATAGCGGACTTCTCCACCTTTCTTTTCAATCAATTCTCGCATACGTTTTAAGGCTTGGGAACCACCCATCCAATAAAAACGAAAGTAATGGGTCACAAAGGTATCGATGGTTTTTCCACTTAAATCACCCAATTGATTGATATATGCTTTCATCACACTACTTAATTTAAAACCATGGACAGGTGATGCAAAAATCACATGATCATAGCCGGTAATATCAGGGATATTGGTTAATGTGACCTCTTTTTGATATGGGTCATCTGATTTGGCTTCAACCCTCAAGTAATCCATATTTTCAAATCTTTTGGCAACAGATTCTGTATTGCCAGTCCTTGAATAATACACCAAAGCGCTTTTCATAGTACACCTCCAAATGTATTTTATCATTAAATGCATAAAACATTAAGTCTTCATTGATCTTTATCTTTGTCTTGCATGATAAAATACAAATAAAAATATTTATGTTACAATAAAAATGAGGAGGTCATTATGAAAACAATCGTCATTGGTGGCGTCGCTGCAGGAATGTCAGCTGCGTCAAAACTAAAAAGACTGAATGAAGACGTCACCATTCATGTTTATGAAAAAGGTGAAGATATCTCTTATGGGGGTTGTGGCATGCCATATTATCTCAGTGATGTCATACCTGAAGAATCATCACTCATAGCTAGAACCAAAGATCAGTTCGAAAAAAAAGGCATTCATGTCTTTTTAAATCATGAAGCAACAAAAGTTGATCCAAAAACTAAGACAGTTACCATCATCAACCACCAAACAAATAAAATCATCAAAGATAGGTATGATGACTTGGTCATTGCGACTGGCACCAAGCCCAATCGCACCAATATTCCAGGATCTGATGAAGCCAATCTATTTGTCTTAAACAATCTAGAAGATGCAAGAAAGATCAAATCTTCTTTAGACGGTGTGAAAGACGTTGCCATTATTGGTGGCGGTTATATTGGTTTAGAAATCGCTGAGAACATGAGACATTTAGGTATCAATGTCCATATTATTGAACTGGCCAAACAATTGCTGATTGTCTATGATAAACCCTTTGGCCAAAAAGCCAAAGATATTCTAGAAGATATGGGCGTAAATATTCATTTGAATGAACAATTAAAATCTTATGAAAAAGAGGGTAAAAAAACCATTATCAAAACCAACCAGCGTCAACTATCTGTGGATATGGTCATTGAATCCATTGGTGTGAGACCAAACACAGATTTTCTTAAAGATACTGACATAGATATGTTAGATAATGGTGCTATTATCACAGATAAACACATGAAGACCAGTATTGACCATATTTATGCTGGTGGAGATTGTGTGGCTTATGATCATCTCATCACCCAGCAAAAAGCCTTTGTGCCCTTAGGCACACATGCCAATAAATCAGGTCGTGTCATTGCGGAAAATATTGGTGGAATTAAATCTACCTTTCCTGGTATCATTGGTTCGAATATCATTAAAGTAGGTGACTATGCCATTGCTAAAACGGGTGTAGGCATGAATGAAGTTGAACGTTTTGATTTAAACTATGACTATGTTGACATTAAAGCAAAAAATCAATCAGGATACTATCCTGGTGCTGAACCTATTCATATACGTTTGGTTTACGAAAAAGATACATTGGTCATCAAGGGCGCCCAATTATATGGTAAAAAAGGTGTATCAGACCGAATCAATATCATGGCTTTAGCCATCTTACAAAAGATGACAGCACATGATTTTTCACAATCAGATTTTGCTTATGCACCGCCATTTTCACCTGTTTGGGACCCACTACTTGTGGCGGCCAATCAAATCAAATAATTAATAAAAGACATTCTAGATTTTAAATCTAAAATGTCTTTTTTTATGTCATTTGTTAGCTTTACTTAGTATGTGTTTGTCCATAATCTATCACAATTTTAACCAACATGGTCATTGCACCTAAAACAGCTAAATAAGATGCTATCTTCGCAAAGACTAAAACTTCATATGAACTTGTTGCGTAAAGTAGATTACGTGTGATACCACCCATATCTAAATAACCTTTCATATAATAATTAAATTTTTGCAAAATCAAGAAAGCCAATAAAAATGCAACAAAAATGCCTAAATAGAAAATAATCCTAAAATAAAGATCTTGACGATATTTTTCCTCATAAATCAATGAAATGAGCGTTAATATAAAGGGTAAAAACATCACCAAAACTAAGCCAATGTTAAACTGCACCGTTCCAAAGCCTTCAATACCACTGACTCCAAAAATGGCTTGGTAACCTCTAACGACACCCCTATCAATGCCATAAGAAACATAATTGAACACCAAAGTAAGCAATATCAAACATGAAATCACAAATAAAAACAAATTACTTTTTTTTACAAAAAAATCTTTCATTCATCTACCTCCTCAACTATTTTTTCATAGTATATCACTTTTTTTAAGTCAATAGGTTAAAAACAAAAAAATAATAAACATTTTTTTATTATTAACCTGAATAAACATTCATATGATTGTGTCCTTTTATAGTTTAAATATCATGTTTAAAATGTTATAATCAAAGCGAAAAATTCCTACAATTATATTTATAGAAAGGACAGACAATGTCACTGAAATTTGTAGATACAGCACTTCGTGATGGTCATCAATCATTGATGGCAACACGTTTAACCACAAAAGAAATCCTAGAGGTTTTACCTGAAATGGATCAAGCAGGCTATTATGCACTGGAAGTTTGGGGCGGAGCAACCTTTGATGCCTGCTTACGATACCTCAATGAAGATCCATGGGAACGATTAAGAGCCGTTCGCAAACAAGCAAAAAATACAAAGTTACAGATGCTTTTTAGGGGACAAAACATCCTTGGATACAAACACTATCCGGATGATATCGTTGAAAAATTTGTAGAAAAATCCATTGAAAACGGTATTGATATCATCCGTATTTTTGATGCTTTAAATGATTTAAGAAACCTTGAAACCGCCACAAAAGCCATAAAAAAATACGGTGGACATTGTCAGATTGCCATGTCTTATACAACAAGCCCTGTGCATTCAGTCAACTACTATGTTGATTTTGCAAAAAAGGCTGAAAAGATGGGCGCTGACTCACTATGCATCAAAGATATGTCTGGGATATTAATGCCCAATGTGGCTGACGAACTTGTCTCAGCTTTAAAAGACGCCATTAATATACCCATCAACTTTCATACACATGCCACATCTGGCCTTGCCCCAATCACCTATCAAAAAGTGATTGAAGCCGGTGTCGACATTGTCGATACAGCCCTATCACCCTTGTCTGGTGGTACATCACAAGTCGCAACCGAAGCCATTGCTACTTTAATTGGTGATGACAATCCTTTAGATTTTGAGCACTTAGAAAATGCCAAAGAAATCTTGACAAAAATCAAAGATAAATATATAGAAAAAGGTATTCTTAATCCTAAGGCTTTAACGCCCAATCCAAAAATACTCCATTCTCAAATACCTGGTGGTATGATTTCAAACTTGTTGTCTCAACTTAAAGATCAAAATGCATTAGACAAGTATGAAGAGGTATTAAATGAGGTACCTAAAGTTAGAAAAGACTTGGGTTACCCTCCACTTGTCACACCGATTTCACAAATGGTCGGGACACAAGCCATTATGAATATCTTATCAGGTGAACGTTATAAATTAGTACCAGGTGAAATCAAAGCCTACTTAAAAGGCCATTACGGACAGGCACCAGGTGACATCGATCCAGACTTTAGAAAAAGCATCATTGGTGATGATGATGTTCTTGATCACAGACCTGCCGATGACCTTGACCCTCAGTTTGAAGAGATTAAGGAAAAATATAAGGACCTTGTATCAACTGATGAGGATGTGTTAAGTTTAGCCTTATTCGAATCCGTGGCTTTAAAGTTCTTTAAAAAACAAAAAGATGAAGTAAAAACATTTACCATCCATACAGGTGATGCATCATGATGCTATTTGCCTTTACAGAAGGACTCGTCTTTTCATTATTAAGCATTCTATTTGTGATTGCAATCATCTCTTTGATTGTTTTGGCAATCACACCACTCAAAAAATTAAGTCACCCAAAGACCAAAACCAAATCGCCTACCAAAACCAAAGAAACAGACATCAAAGATGATGATATGATGGCAGCCTTAATTGTTGCTTCTATTGATTTCATTGAAACTGAAGAAACAGAACCCAAACTTATTTCAATCAAGGAGATAAACCATGAAAATTTATAAAGTCAAAGTAAACGGAAAAGTATATGAAGTCGAACTAGAATCAGTTGAAGAAAACGATCAATCTATCCAAACTGACAAAAAAACCCAACAGCCTTCATCAAACAATAAAACCATTGAATCGCCCATGCAAGGAACCATTGAAAAAATTCTTGTTGAGCCTGGTCAAAAGGTAAAAAAAGGTGACACCTTATGTGTCTTAGAAGCCATGAAATTAGAAAACGACATTACCGCTGACAAAGACTATAAAATATTAAATATACTGGTTAAAGAAGGCGACAGTGTCGAAAGTGACCAACCTTTAATAGAGGTTGAATAACCATGTCTGATTTTTTTACAAAACTATATGAATCAAGTGGTCTTTACCACTTTTTGATGGATGATGGATGGAAGTTCATCATCATGATATTGATTGCGCTCACCCTACTTGGACTTGCTATTTTCAAGAAATTTGAACCCTACTTATTAATCCCAATTGGCTTTGCTATGCTCTTGGTTAACATACCTGGCACTGGTTTGTTTGTCAAAGAAACCGTGATTGAAAATGGTGAAGAAATTACAAGTTATTCTGGCATGCTTGGTTATATTTATTATGGTGTCAGTTTTGGTATCTACCCACCACTCATCTTCTTAGGCATCGGTGCCACAACTGATTTTGGTCCTCTTTTAGCTAGACCAAAATCCATGCTTCTAGGTGCTGCTGCACAGATTGGTATCTTCATCACTTTCTTAGGTGCCATTCTCTTCAACTTTACAGGTCAAGAAGCCGCTGCCATTGGTATCATTGGTGGTGCAGATGGTCCAACAGCTATCCTCTTGTCATCAAAACTAGCCCCACATTTACTTGGTGCCATTTCAATTGCAGCTTATTCATACATGGCACTTGTGCCAATTATCCAACCACCCATCATTAAAGCATTAACCAATAAAAGAGAACGACAAATTGAAATGAAACAGTTAAGAGATGTTTCTCAAAAGGAAAGAATTTTGTTTCCAATCATCGTCGCCATCATTACCATCATACTCATTCCATCAAGTGCACCTTTGATTGGTATGTTAATGCTTGGAAATCTGATCAAAGAATCAGGTGTGGTGCCCAACCTTATTCAAGCCAGTGGAAAGACAATTTTATATACTGTGACCATTCTTTTAGGCCTAAGTATAGGCGCTACTACTGAAGCAACCAATTTTCTCCAAGCCCAAACGCTGATGATCATTGGCCTTGGTTTATTCGCTTTTATCGTCGCTACAATCTTTGGTATTTTAGGTGGAAAATTAATGAACTTAATGAGCAAAGAGAAGATCAATCCTATCATTGGGGCTGCTGGTGTATCTGCAGTACCTATGGCGGCTAGAGTCGCCATGAAAGAGGGAAAAATGGCCAATCCTAACAATTATCTACTCATGCATGCCATGGGGCCAAACGTTGCTGGTGTCATCGGAAGTGCCATTGCAGCTGGTCTATTACTCTCTTATTTCGGATAGACCATGAAAAAGCACTATTTAGAATCCATCGATTCGACCAACACCTATATTAAAAACCATTACCAAGATCTTAATCATTTGGACTGTGTCTACACATTCCAACAAACCAAGGGCAAAGGCAGGCAAAGAAATGCTTGGTTTTCAAATGAAGATTCTTTAACTTTTTCTATCTTGATCAAAGAAAATCTCAAAGATTTTTTACCCCAAGTCTTGCCATTTTACGCTGCTGAGGTCATCCATAAAACCTTGGTGAAATATCATAAAAGTATTCATATTAAATGGCCAAATGATATCATACATGATCATATGAAATTGGCAGGCATTCTTTGTGAATCTATCTATCAAGTTGATTTAAAAGCCATGGTCATTGGTGTGGGAATCAATGTCAATCAAATTGATTTTCCCAAGGACTTGAGTGAAAAAGCAATCTCCATAAAACAGCTTTCAAAACAAGATATTGCGATTGAGTCTTTACTCGATGACTTGGTTCATGCCTTTAATAAAAAGTGGATAGAATGGATTGAAAACCCTTCTTTAACCATTGACTATTGTAATCAACATCACGCATTTAACAACCATATGATTTCTTATAAAAGAAACCATAAGTTAATTCAAGGAAAATGCCTTAAAATCAGTGATAACGGTGCTTTGATTATTAAAGAAAACAATATAGAAAAATCTCTTTACTCAGGGGAGATATATCAACTAAAAAAAGATGAGACTTGATTAAACAATATATCAAGTCTTTTTTATTGCCTCACTGGAACAATTTCTTTTTAAATCATTCTATGTTAAAATATAGATAATCTCGTAACAGAAAGGATATACCATGTATAAAATCGTAAAAACCAATTTTACAACGGATAAATTAGAAATAAAAAACAACCATGTAAAAGGGAGAAATTTTAAGTTTAAACCAAAAATCACTCGCAAAACTGGAAAAATTAAAGATGACGTTTACTTCTGCAATCTTATTCTAGATGTCACCTCAACAAATGAACAACCTTTCCCAATCGATATGTATATTGATTTTAAGGGTATTTTTCAGTTTAGACCCGGTGACAATGAAGAAGACATTCAAGAATTTCTAAAAACAGAAGCTGTCTCAATCCTTTTCCCTTATTTAAGAACCATGGTAACCAATCTTACAACGACAGCGATGATGCCACCCATTATTTTACCTATTGCAGATATTACCAAATTATTTCCAGACAATCGTGAAACAGTTTATGTCAACTAATATCATCAAACTCATGCGAAAGCATGGGTTTTTTATTTTTAAACTTTGCATGAAACACATTTTTGATATAATATTCTTATAGGGTGACATAATGATTAAAACAAACAAACATCAACTTATAGAAAATATCATACCGACTTTATTCATTGCCTTTTTCATGATGACTTCGGTATATTTTTTGATGGGACGTTTATCTTTCTATCATATTGAGAATATTGATCTAGACTTATTGCTTGGACAAGTCTTATTCTTTGGTCTTGCTTTTGTTTTGTTGATGGGCTTACAAGTCATCTTTAAGGGTATCAAGATGATAGCTTTTTCAGTGATGTCTTATCTGCTTTTTTCTCTTTTAATCATGATATTTTCACCTGCTTTTTCTTTAAGGCTTGGTTTACTACTCACAAGTCTACCACCGCTTATATATACGCTTGTTTCCATCAAAAAAGCTCGTGAACAAAGATATCTGCATGTTGTCAACTTATTCTTATGGATACTTGTATTAGTAATCTTTTTTATTTTTTTTAAAGACAATCAAATTGACCCCGAATCAATCAACACGTCTGGTTTAACGAGTCGACCTATACGTCCTATCATAGAAGCCAATTATATACCGTGGTTACTACCACTGACTTTAACCATATTGATTGCTTGCCTTTTTAATCGGAACCTAAATTTCTTTAAAGACCACCATATTGATGTTATTGTCATTGGATTGATGACCCTATTTCAAATCATTGCCTTTAGCCTGGTTATGGTGTATCGAACCAAGACCTTTTCTACATCCACATATGATTTTGGCATTTACGCACAAATGTTTTACAACATGCGTCATTTTAATGGCATGGTCACCACCTTAGAACGCAGTATAGAATTATCACATATGGCCGTTCATGTCTCACCTATATATTACGTGCTTTTGCCATTTTTTATGCTTTTTCCATATCTTGAAACATTACAAATACTACAAATTATTGTGGTGGGACTGGGTGTCATCCCCTTGGTATTAATTGCCAAACACCTTAAAATCAATCCAGCTTTAACCATTTTAATATCTGCCCTTTACTTATTTAATCCTGCCATCATATCTTCAAGTTATTATGACCTACATGAAAATGCCTTCTTACCCATACTACTGCTCTTTACCATATACTTTACGCTAAAAAAACACTGGCTTGGCTTTGTGATATCAATGATCCTTACTTTAATGATTAAGGAAGATGCTGGCTTGTATTTATTGTTCATTGGATTATTTTTCTTCTTTAGACAAAAAAAATTTTCCTGGAACAGACAAGTTATAATGTCAATCATCTTAATGACTGGCTCAATGGCTTATTTTCTTATTGTGACCCATTTGATTAACCTTGAAGGTGATGGTGCCATGTTTTGGCGTTATCAAAATTTAATGGCTCATGAGTCTTTGGGTATATTGTCTGTACCTCTGAGTGTTTTCCAAAATGCCATCTATTGGTTATCAACTCTCTTTACATCTGAGAAAATCTATACCCTTCTGATCATCTTGTTTTCTTTAGGATTTTTACCTCTTTTGACACACAAATTCCATTATTTATGGTTGTTAATGCCACTCCTTATTATGAACTTATCTTCAAATTATGTTTATCAATACCAATTTGGTTTCCAATATTTTTACGGATCAACCACTTTGCTTATTGTCATAAGCTTATTTATCATGTATGAAATACAAACTTGGTCTTTATTAAGACAAGCTAAGTTCAATGAAGCAATTGCAATCATCCCAATATTTATTATGATCATTATTGGCCTTGCTCAATATCATACACAATCAGTTTATCAGACCAGGTATATGCAAAACCAAGACCATTATGAATCAATGAGAGAAAGATTAGAATCCATACCTGAAGATGCTTCAGTTTTAACCACTGGCTATTTAACACCATTTTTATCAGAACGACGTATCATCTATGACCTTAAATATTTTGAAATGAGTGATGATGCCATGACCTTTGATTATATTATCTTAGATGCCAGGCGAACAAACAGGGCTTTGATTGAGCTAAAAATACAAATGATATTATATGGCTATCAAGAAAGCGAATTATCAACAGACAACTTAATCATTCTCATTCCTGCATCATAAAAGCAAAATCATTGATTGATTTTGCTTTTTTTCTTTTATTTAGCTTGCACTGGATTTAAATCTAGGTCCAACCATCTTGCATTTTCATCTAATGGTTTCATAAAGAGCATATTTGCATCTTCTTCAAACTTATTCTGGTGAAACTTAAAAATGAATGAATCATCTGTCTTATCAAAAATTTCAATTTTACCTCTTGGATGTGACATGATATATCTAAATCCTTTAGACACGCCATTCAAACGGTCTCTTGTTTTATTGATGATATCAATGCCTTTAATCAAAGGTACTTGAAAATGAGTCACACCCTTGACTGGCCGACATTGAAAAACATAATATGGATGTATACCAATGGATGTCAAGCTATTTAGTAAATTGGCCATCACATCAGGTGTATCATTAATATCTTTCAATAAAACAGCCTGGTTTCTTATCGCCAATCCTGCGTTTCTTAAAGCATAAGCTGCTTTTTTAGCCTCTGGTGTAATTTCCCTTGGATGATTAAACTGAGTGACAATGACAATATCTTTCTTTTCATTGTACTTCTTAAAAATATTAATCAACTCTAAATCCTTATATATTCTTTCTGGTTTAACCACCAAAGATCTGGTACCAAATCGTATAAAGTCTAGATGATCGATGTCAGACAATTGTTTTAAATATTTTTCTACCATGCGATTGCTCATGGCCAAAGAATCTCCACCTGTGATTAAAACATTATTGATTTCAGGATGGTTTTTCACATAATCTACTGTTTTTTCTAAACGAGTCATGATTTCTTCTCTTGAATAACCGACCATTCGTTTTCTAAAACAATGACGACAATACATAAAGCATACGTTGGTTGATAAGACTAAAGCCGTTGTTTGATACTTATGTTGTAATCCAGGCATTTTAGTATTAGAAGATTCTCCACTGGTATCATAATCGCCTATTGCATTTAACTCTTGGATTTGTGGCACAGACATTTTTTTTATTGGATCATCTGGATTATCCCAATCAATCAGTTGATAATAATAACTTGGTATACGCATAGGATGTCTCTCAACAATTTTTGATAGTTTATCCTTATCTTCTTGTTCTAAGCCATCAAAATGATACACATCTTTGATATGAGAAATACTTTTATTTTTGATTTTTACATGTTTTGCCATATTAAACACCTTCTTTCTCTTTCTCTATTTTAACATAAGTATCTATGCTTTTTCAAAAGTCATTCAAAGACGCCATGATAAAAATCAATGATAAGAATGGAACTTTCACTTTTTATAAGCAAGCTAAATTATATTTTATGATGGCTGTTTTTATCCTTCAAAAATTTTGTCATTAAAGAATGAAACCTAAATGTCTGTTCATTTATTATGCAATTTTGATAATTAGACCACAAAAAACTATATATTTTTATAATAATATATAGAGATTCACTATACAAAAAAAATAAACAGGCGTATAATTTAACTATAAAAATGGAGGGGAATATGAAAAAGATTTTATTTGTTTTTACGGCTTTAATCTTACTAATTACTCTCACGGCGTGCGACGGCGAACTCACTTTACCATCTGGTGTAACACTGCCTACTGACATCACAACCGATCAACTTACAACAGATGACATAGCAACAGGTACTGACATCACAACTGAAATACCAACAACGACTGGTTCATCAACAACCTTTTCAACCGGACAAACAACCGATGAACCTACCACAGAACAACCAACAACGACAGAGCTTCCAACGACAAGCGAACCAACCACTATCAGAAATGTTACCATCAATTTTGATAGTCAAGGTGGAGATGCTTTAGATTCTGTTGTCATTCCAGAAACACAAGAAACATATACACCACCAACACCAATAAAAGTTGGCTATATTTTTGATGGATGGTATATGTCTTTGGAATATTTAACAGAATTTGTATTTAGCCCATCTCTAGCTGACCAGGTAACCATTTATGCAAAGTGGATACCTGAAGAATACACCATCAACTATTATGACATACAAGAGATAGATATCATGCAAGTCTTCAGTTTAAATATGGCCACTTTTGTCATCACAGACAGTCATCATGTTTATGCGACTGGAAAGACATATTTAGATACTGAAGCCAATCCAACAAGTGCATGGGCTATCATCAATGAACATTTTAATCTAGAAGATGATGAAGTCATAAAAATGATATCAGGCAACCATCATTATTATGCTTTGACCTCAAACCATCGTGTTTTTTCATGGGGTTCAAATTCTTATGGCCTGGTTGGCAATGATTCAACAAGTGATGTCTTCCTTCCAGTAGATATCACAGGAAACTTTAATTTAAACCCAGAGGAAACCATCATACATATTGATGGTGAGATGAATAATGCTTATGCCATCACATCTGAAGGCAGATTATTTGTTTGGGGTTCTAATGCCTTTGGCCAACTTGGAGATGGCACAAGCAATGATCATCACCTACCATATGATTTGACACCTAGATTATCTTTGCTTGAAGATGAAATGGTGATTGATGTCAATTATGGTCTGACCCATGCCATTGTCTTAACAAACTTCAATCGTATTTTTACTTTCGGTGGTAATATGCAAGGTCAATTAGGTACTGGATCAACTTCAGCCAATATCCTAACACCAACTCAAATCCACCAAAACATCCCGCTACAAGCAGACGATGTTTTTATCGAAGTTGAAACCTATGGATATGCAAACTTTGTTTTAACTGCATCTGGTGATCTCTTTGCCTTTGGTTTAGACTCAGTGGGCCAATTTGGTATAGAACAAACCATGCCTGTTTTAACACCAATCAATTTAACAAGCCTTTATGGACTGGATGATGGTGACCAAATCATAGATATTCTTGCAACAAACAACAATGCTTTCTTCATGACAAGCGATGAACTTATATATGCCATCGGTTTTAATACCAACAATAATCTTTTCCTCGGTACTGATGTGGAAAAATTAATTGTCGCAACCGATATTTCTACAGCCATTCCTTATGAGATTGAAGATATAAGTTTTTCCGATAGTCAAACCATCATTTTCACTAACGCATATGATATATACTTTATTGGACGTAACGATCAAGGCCAATCAGGTAATGGTAACTTTAATCCATTAACCGAACCTTATTTAGTGACAATTCCAGGTACAGGCCATCAATTGATGGCATCAGAATCTGTTGCTTTTGAATCAAGCTTAGATTTATTACAACCACAAAAAGATGCTTATACTTTTATCGGCTGGTTTACTGATGAATCACTTACCACACCATTTGATTTAACCACCATGCCTATGGAAGACATTGACCTATTCGGAAAGTGGCAAGTCAATCAATACACCATTTCATTTGAAGAAAATGGTGGATCAGAAGTTTTGGATATCACCCAAGACTTTGGCAGCCAAGTCCTTGCTCCAGCGCCACCTACTAGACAAGGTTATACGTTCTTAGGTTGGTTTGAAGATGAATCAATCACCTTACCTTATACTTTCTTTAGTATGCCTATGGAAGACATCACCCTATATGCAGGTTGGCAAGTCAATGAATATGATATCATCTTGACAGACTATGATGACAATGGTGATATGATTATTACCGCCGATTATTTATCACCTGTCCAAGCCCCAAGCGATCCAACGAAAGAAGGACACACATTCATTGGTTGGTTTGAAGATGAGGCTTTAACAGTTGAGTATGCCTTTGATACCATGCCTTTAAATGGCATCACCCTTTATCCGAAATGGCAAATCAACCAATACACCATCATTTTTGAAGAAAATGGTGGTTCAGATGTTTTGGATATCACTCAAGACTATATGAGTGATCTTATCCAACCAAATGACCCAACAAGAGATGGTTATACATTTATTGGATGGTTTAGCGATCAAACCTTAATTACCCCATATACTTTTGATACCATGCCATTAAATGGTATGACTTTATATGCTGGATGGGATCCAGCCCCTGCCATCGTTCATTTTATGGTTGAAGGCGTCGATATTCCAACGCTCAATGCCTTTACTGGGGATGGTCTCCAATTTCCAACACCTAGTTTAACTGGTAAAAACTTTATCGGCTGGTTTGAAGATGAAAACTTTACCACCCCTGTCACATGGACAGAAATTCCTGCAGGAGAAACCACCATTTATGGACAATGGGAAGACATTGTCTATACCATTACATATGAAGAAAATGGTGGCAGTGAAGTCACGGATGAAACCCATGTTTATAAAGACCTATTAACTGAACCAACACCACCAAGTAAAGATGGATATATCTTTATTGGTTGGTATATCGATCAAGCTTTAAGCATCGGCTTTGCATTTGATCAAATGCCTGATCAAAATATCACTCTTTATGCAAAATGGGCAGATGCTTCTAATCCGAATTCAATCATTAACCAAGTATCTCAACCAGCAGGTACATCTGTCACCATTCAAGGTGTTGTTTATGCAAGTATGAAGACAGGTGTTTTAGGATATTTTATTTACGATGATACTGGTTATATTGCCATTGATGGAAATCACTCGAATCTCAACATCGGTGACCAAGTTGAAGTTCAAGGTACATTGGCCTTTGATGGGGACACCCCATTTGTGATTAATGTGACCAATGTAAGCCTTCTTCAATCAGGGCAAGCTCTGCCTGTGCCGATTGATTTAGACATGATAAACTTAAGTCAATTAACAGCTCAAAACAGCTTCTATGTCTACCATATTCAAGGTATTTTGGTTTATGATGAAGTGAACTTTTTTGTATTTGATCCTAACAGTCTCAATATGATTGTTATTAATCCTGACTCTATCAATGATGCCGACCTATTGGCACTCAGTATGAATGTAGGATATCAAATTGCTTTAGATATGGTATATACACAATTTGAAAATCAAGCCATAGCAAGTATGATTGATTATCAAATTACACCACTCACCATCAGTGAACAAGGTGCCATCATTCAAACCATGATAACAAGTCACTTAAATTTAACTTTCTATTCTGGGGATCAAATCCCACTAGACCAATTATGGGTCTTAGAATATATTGATTTAACTTATAGTATACCAACAGAATTTGACATGTATTTTGACCCTGTCAACATGAAGTTCTTAGATACAGACACCGATGTCATCATACCTGTCACATTTACTCTAAACGTTGATAACACGACCTATGATTTCATTGTCAATGTCACTTTAAAACCTTTGGATATCTCAACCATCGCTGAAGTCATCGATGACACCACAATGGCAAGCCACATTATTGATGCTTTGGTTGTCATGAAGTCAGAAATGGATATGTTGATTAAAGACGACACAGGCTATCTATATGTCTATAATTTACCGCAAGTACAAGTCGGAGATATGGTGAGACTCGTTGTCATCAATGACATGGCTTATCCTATGCCATATATGGATTTCTATGATGGAGATTTAATCTACAAGCAAACCTTATCTTCAGGCAATCCATTGAACTTAACATTGAATGTATTAAATAGCCAAGACTTTTTAGCCTTAGATACTTCAGACTTACACATCTATGGACAATACATTGAACTAAGAGGTTTTGTCAGACAAGCTGAGGATGAAAACTTCTACGGATTTGTCCTTGAAAACGATGACTATAGCATTCGCATCATGAACATGACCCATGGAGGATTTGAAAAACTCTTTGATTATGAAGGATTAGAAGTCCATATGCGAGGTTTCTTAGTTCAAAATGAACACGGACAATTGTCAATTTATTACGAAGGTATACGCGGAGACATTCGCCTACCTGACTATACTGATCAAGAGCTTGTCGATGTATTAGAGGAACTCTTCTACTATTATTATGGAAATATGACCTTTAATAGCTTTGACATGTTTGAAATGCCAACCTATCATCCAATGCTAGGTGGAGACATTACATGGACATTTGACGATCCTAATTATGCTTACTTTGATTTTGAACACCAACGTTTCTTATACAGCGACACCGATCAACCATTCACCATGACCATTTCTGTTACTTATGGCACAGCAAGCAAAACCATCAACTTCGCTTCACAATTAAATGCCATGACAATCTCTACATTCTCAGATTTGGCCAGCATTGATAATTACAATGAGGTATTTGTTAAAGGTATTGTCATCTTCCATTCGCCAGAATTTATCTTATTAATGAATGACCTTGGTGAAATCTTATTTGTAGAAGGCTATCAATTAGATGTCTACACTGGTGATGAAGTGTTATTATTTGCTGAGGTCAATCGAAACTACCAATATGGCAACTTCATTTATCTACAACCGATGTATTATAGTGATATGTCCAATATGGTTGTTGAGATTATCTCTAGAGATAATGCCTTGACATTAAATCCTAGTCAAACAAGTGTTGAAGACATCAACTTATTAACTCAAGTGGATGACCTCAACAACAAAACTTATGTTGAAGTTGAGGGCTTAATTACCTATGTTGATGATAATTATCGACTAGAAACAGCCAATGGCTATATTATTTTAGAAGTGCCTTATGAACAAGTCAACTTAGAGTTATCACAATACATGAACCAATATGTCACCCTTAGGGCTTACGTCCTTGGACATAGGAATAATTTCTATATCCTAGAAGATGAGTGGTTTGTTATGGTCCTTGGTGAGCCTGGTGATATTGCCATCATAGAACAAACTGAACAAGAAATATTTATAGATATCGAAAACTATATCATCACACACTATCAAACAGCATTCACCAGCGATCAAACCATTGATTTTTACGATCCTATTTTCTATTACCCTGATGTGACAATGACTTATACAACCCTTGATGATGCCAACAATATCTTTGATTTCGCTAGTGGATATAGTCAATACATTCAAGCCATACAAACATCTACTGATGTTCAAATACAAGTTGATTTAGAACTAAATGGTCAAACCCACACATTCACATTTACCATCACCATCAACCCTGTTGAAGATATTAATGTGACCAATATTGTTGATTTAGTAACCGATGGTCAAACTGTCCAACATGTACAAGGACAAGTCATCATCACAAGTCTTCTAGACTATGATACTTACTTATTATTGATTCAAGATTCTACAGGTATCATTTTCGTTACCATGGACAAAACATTGTATCAATCGACTCAAGCTTATTACAACCAATATATCAATGATGAACTATTGCTTTCAGGAACCATTACCCAAGAAGGTGGCCGATATCAAATGATGGCTCAAGCCATTGATATCACTGCTTTTGGCTTAAGTTCATCCATCAGTTTTACACCGATCACCATTGAAGACTACTTAAATATTGATTTAACTGACCCATTAAACTATGGTGTTCCTTATGAAATCACAGGCGTCATCTATCATCAATCAACACCTGATGGCATCCAATATTTCTTAACCAATGGCACAGACAACATTCATGTTCTATTCGATAGTGTTTACTATAGTTTCTTAACGGAATTAGATGGTATGATGGTCACTTTGAGAGTCTTCTCTTATGGACCTGATGACCAAGGCAAAATGAGTGTTCAGTTCGATAACAGATATTATGACGCCAATCCTAGTATTTGGTTAAGTGGATATGATGAACAAGCAGGCTTTGATTTAATTAAGCAATACATGATTGCTGATGCTAATGAGTGGAATCCACTCCATAATGCTGGTGAATACATTTGGTATCCTGGCTTATCAGATATTTTAATCGACGCATTCAATCCTTCTGTGACATTCACCGTGGTTGAAGGCAATGATTATGTAGAGATTAATAATAATTATCTGGTTGTTTTACAAGCACCACAAGATATGACAGTGGTGGTAGAAGTCAGCATTACAATCAATGATTTTACTGGAACATTCTACTTGAAATATTATATCAACGGATTTGAAATTCAAACATTAAATGACCTCTTTGATACCACACCAGGCACGGATGAAATCGCCTTAGAAGCAACCGTGATTAATTCAAGCTTTGGCTTACATTATTTCTTAATTGAAGGTCAAGTTTATACCCTTCATTCATTTGCATATGGTGGCTATCAACCTGGAACCAATGTCATCATACTTGGACAAAGACGTGTCATTGATGGTGTTTCTGATTATACTTATAACATCCAGTTGTTGGATCAATATACAACAAGTGAACTCAACTTAGTGCCTGTTCCATCAACCATTGAGTCACTATACACCAACGATTATCAAGCAAATCCAATCAACCAAAGTGTTCATGCATTGTCTGGATTCTTAGAATTTGATCCATATTCACAATTGTTCATGCTTACTGAAAATGGCCATACAGTCTATGTAAGAATGCTCCAAGAAGCTTGGTCTTATGAAGAGTACCTCTGGCCATATATTGGTGAATATGTCACACTTGATGTTTTATTGCCGATGGACATGATGCGTGGTCAAGCTTATTACATTGTCGATGTCCTTTATGATTCAGGTGTTCATCTAAAAGATTACACTGCTCAAGAAGATGTTGCATTGATCAAAGCTAGACTCCAAGAACAAACCACCATCGATGTCTTGGGTGGAGATACACTGACCCAGCATTTGCCTCAGTTCTATCAGTTACATCCATATACAAGCATTGAATACACATTGGTAGATCCACTTGATGAGAGCTATTATGATGCAGATAACTTAGTCTTCAACCAAGTCGATATCATGCAAACCATTGAATTACTAGCAACCATTACTTACGATGATATGGCTGGCAACATAGCCTCTGATAGTGTAACCATTACTGTCAATATCCACCAACGCTTATACACACCTCTAGATGACGTCCTTTACGGACAAACTCAAGCCTTCTACGCAGTGCAAGGTGTGATTGTGGCCCTTGGTATGACAGACACTGGAAATTATGACTATGCCATCATCTCTGATGGTGTCTATCAAATCTATGTCTCATTTGCTTATTATGAAATGTTTGCTTTTGATGGGGAAAATTTAACACTAAGTCTTGGTGATGAAATTGAAGTTTTCGCAAGACGATCTTACTATGATGCTGAAGGAACACTACCAATGCTTATTGAACCAACCATCATTAAGGTCTTATCGCAAAACAATGACTTAAGCTTAACGCCAACACAAGTGAGCGTTGAAGATATATTAACATCTTCATTCACCGATTTAACCAATTTCCATCAATACGTATCAATTACAGGTCACTTTGTTTGGGTAAATGATTATTATAACCCACACTTCAAGATTGTCAGTGATCTTTCAGTTGATCGTTATATTCAACTCCTTGATATTCATGATCCTAGCTTAGAAACCACCCTACAAGGACTTAATGGACAAGATGTTGTCATGACAGGTTATATCATTGGATATCAAACACTCAATCAAATCGAATGGTATTTCATTTATGAAAGCCATCAAGTCATCACAGAATAACAACCATACATATAATAAAGAAGCAGACTCAAATTCCGAGTCTGCTTCTTCTATATAAGAGGAGAAAATAATCACATACTTTTTTGACAATCCTTACAATAACCATAAAATTCAATCTTATGTCCTGTGATCGAGAAACCAGTTTCTTGAGCCAGTTGTTGTTCATAATCATCTAAAGGACAATGATAAATGGATTCAATTTTATTACATTGTTTACAAATCATAAAGTGATGATGTTCATCACGATTAAATTCATAAAGGGATTGCTTTTCGTGTTCAATCTCAATTTTATTGATAATATCCGCATCGACAAGCTTATCCAATGTTCGATATACTGTCGATAAATTCATACGCTCATCACTATGGATTAACTTATCATAAATATCTTGTGCAGATAATAAAGCATCACTTTTTTCCAACAAATCAATGATGTTCACACGATACTTTGTTTTCTTTAATCCTGCCTTTGTAATGATATGTGTAATGTTTCCTTTTTTCATGATGTCTCACCCACTTTTGCTTTAAAGGTATATCGTTTACTTAAAAACCATATAAGGAAATATAAGATGACTGCTGCAAACACGATGACAGCCCCTGAAGATATGTCTGTATAATAAGAAACAAGTAAACCTGAAAATATAAAAACAAAAGAAAATACCATGGAGTAAATCATTCTTAAATGAAGTTTACCAGTCAGAAAACCTGAAGCTGCAGCTGGTACACTCAGTAAAGCAATTACTAAAATAATACCAACCACTCGTATCAATACAACCACAGTTAATGCAAGCAATATCAACAAAACGTTTTCTAATACATGGGTTTTCTTCCTTAAGATTTTTGTGAACTCTTGATCAAATAAATGTGCTTTCCAATCTTGATAGAAGATAAATATTATGGCCAATATAATCACCGTTAATAAGGTCATTAGTATCAAATCAAAGCGTGTCACAGATAAGATATTGCCGAATAAATATGTGCTGACCATGGGTGGATACCCTGGTGTTAAAGAAATAAATAATATCCCTAAAGCCATGCCCAAAGACCAAAACATGGCAATGATAATATCTTTAGCCCCAGTGGACTTATTATTGATGACACCTATGCCTAAAGCTGCAGCAATAGAAAAGATAAATGCACCAACAATGGGTGCCATGCCAAGCAAGTAACTTAAACCAACACCTCCATAAGATGTATGGGCAATACCGCCTGTCATCATCACCATTTTCTTCTCAACAATAATGACACCAACAACACCACCAACAATGGATGCAATGATGGTCGCAAACACAGCATTTTGCATAAACTCATATTCTAATAGGGCTCTAAACATTTAATTTCACCTTCTCAAAAGTCTTCCTGCGTATTTTTTGATGGACAGGCCTAATATATGCATATTGGTAAACTTGATTTGGATCCCCTTCAGCAATAATATTTTTATCTAAATAAATCAATTTTTTAACTTGTTTTGATATCATTTGTACATGATGTGTCACCAATATAATGGTCATCATCTTCGATAACTTCTTAATTAAAGTAAATATTTGCCTTTGACTCATCACATCAACCATGGCCGTTGGCTCATCTAAAAACAAGATATCTGGTTTCATAGTTAAGGCTCTAGCAATGATCATTTTTTGAAATTCTCCACCGGAAAGTTCATTGATTTGACGATCTTTTAAATCCAACAAACCCACCGTATCTAATACCTCATCAACAATTTGATGATCATCTTCACTATAGTGATGGAAAGGTAATATTTTTCGTTCTAAACGACCGGTTAAAACAACCTCGCCTACACTGATTGGAAACTTTCGATTAATGTCTGAAATTTGTGGAACATAACCCATGCGTATATCACTTTTTTTAAGCGTCGTTCCACAATAAGTGATATGACCATGCGATGGTTTCATTAAACCAAGCAAGGTCTTTACCATGGTGGATTTCCCTCCACCATTGGGACCGATCACACCGATATAGTCACCTTCTCTAATGGTAAAATTCAAATGCTTTAAAGCATGAATTTTACCATAATTTACAGACACATCATCGAGATGAATCTTTAAAGGTCTCATGACATACCCTCTGCGATTTTTTCAGCCATATCTCTCATAGCCGCCAAATAGTTGATTGATAAAGGATATAATCGAATGGTTTGACCATCAATATCATTGGCAAAGGTTTCGACTTGTTCACTATCGATTTCTGCCTGATGATAAATGCGATCAATATCATTATCTCTTGCAAAATCAATCAGTTCTTGCAAGTGGGTAATGGTTGGTTCTTTTCCATCTTCTTCCAATGCCATCATGGTTAAACCATAATCATCAGCAAAATAACCATAAGATGGATGATATACAATAAATGTAGTCATTGTTTTAGATGCAAACATGGCTGTTATATCAGCATCCAATTCATCCAATAAAACAATATAATCTGCCGCATTACTTTGGTATATAGATTCGTTTTCAGGGTCTAAGTCACTTAACTCATCAGCAATGACTTGTACCATCACTTTGACACGTTTGATAGACAACCAAATATGTGGGTCTCTTGAAAATTCAGTGACTTCATGGTCATCATCTTGGTGGTCATCTTCTTCATCATGGCTGTGGTCATGATCAAAATATCGATCGTCATAGACAGCTGATACTTGTTCTTCCAAACGCACAATATTTAAATCATTCAATTCAGGAAGAATATTAGACGACTCAGCAGGCACACCCATGGTGAAATAAACATCGACATTATTAAGCCCAACAATTTGTCTTGCGCTTGGTTCATAATTCTCTGGACTAAAACCCACAGGAATCACAGTCACCACGTCGACCAAATCTCCACCAATTGATTCAACATATTCAGCTTGAGGAACAATAGAAACAGCGACTTTGATACGGTTATCTTCTTCATTTGCACATCCAAGGACACTCACAAATGATAATATCATCATAAATAACAATAAATATTTTTTCATAGCATTACCTCTCATTCTAGTTAATATCATTATACATCATATTAAATGCAAATGCAAACCATTTGCAAGTATAAAATAAAAAAAATAAGACTTATAAAAAGTCTTATTTACAATCCTTATAGTGTTTTAAATAAAGCGGAATCGCAACATTGAAAAATTTAATAAATGTATGGATAATCGAATCCATTTTTTCAGGTAAAACATTGAGTGATTGTTGGAGGGCAATACCATCAATAGCTGCAATCAAGATAGATGCCATAGAATGTTCACATTCACTATTATCTACATCATATAACTTGGTAAACAACTCAGCCAAAGAATCAATGGTTTCCTTATAGTGCTGTTTATACTCATGCTTGTTTTTGGTGTTTCTTTTAATACTATCACTTAATAACTGGATATGTAATTTCTGATCATCAACTTTTTTGATACGTCTTTTAATCCGTTTGTTGATATCTCTTAAAACATCAGCCCGTTCACTCTTATCAATATCTTTCTTTACTGAATCATAAAGGCTGGTGGTGAACAATAAAGATTCTTTGATACATGCGAAAATCAAATCATCTTTACTTGGATAAAAATGATAAATTGCCCCTGTTGAAAGATTGGCATTTTCAGCGATTTTACGCATTGAAACCTTTTCAAGTGGGTTTTCTCTCAATGTTTTAAGTGTCGCATCAATGATGCGTTGTTTTCTTTTATTTTCCATACCATCACATCCTTACTTCTTATTGTACCATAACTATCGTTATTTTTTTATTATAAAACTTCAACATTTTTACTCTTTTGTTTTTTTTCTTAAAATCATCAATATTTTACATACACATCTTTACCTAAGTCACATTTGTTTGTTATAATATGTTATTGAAAACAAATCTCTGGAGGTCAACATGGATTTAAGCAAAAAAGATTTAAAAGCGATCAAAACGTTTCAACGAAATGAAATTACTGAATATTATATCTATCAAAACATCGCTAAAAAAGAAAACAATAAAGAAAACAAAGACATCTTACTTGAAATCGCTAAAGATGAGTTGAGACATTATCATATTTGGGAAGACATATCGGGTCAAAAGATTAAGCCCAATCGCTTACTCATCTATGCTTATAAAGTCTTAACCTTTATTTTTGGTTACACATTTGCCTTGCGTATCATGGAACATGGTGAGGAAGATGCCCAAAAAGAATATCAAAAGCTCCAAGGTTTTGAAGATGTCGTCAAAGAAATCACCACGGAAGAGGAAGAGCATGAGAAAAAACTATTGGACATGCTCAGTGAAGAACGCCTCAATTATGTTGGGTCGATGGTCCTAGGCTTAAATGATGCTTTGGTCGAATTATCAGGTACATTGGCAGGGCTAACCTTTGCTTTTCAAAACACCACATTGATTTCTTTAAGTGGTTTAATTACTGGTATTGCGGCCAGTTTAAGCATGGCTGCGAGTGAGTATTTGTCATCAAAAGCCGACAAAAAAGAGCACGCCTTTAAATCATCATTATATACAGGTGGTGCCTATATTGTGACAGTGATTATCTTAGTCTTACCCTATCTACTTCTTTCCAATCCATTCATTGCTTTAGGCATTATGATTGGGTCGGTTGTTTTGATAATTTTTGTCTTTAACCTATATATTTCCGTAGCCAAGAACCTTAATTTCAAAAAAAGATTTTTACAGATGGCAGCCATATCTTTAGGTGTTGCAGCCCTATCTTTCCTAATTGGTATGGGCATAGAACAATTACTAGGTGTCAATGTATAAAAACTTTTTCCTTGACAAATAAATCCTAATCATTTATACTTTTTAAAGTAAGCAAAAAAAGTGAATATCAAAACTTTGAGGTAGCGATGAAGATGAGTACTATATGGAGCCGGCAGGCCATGAAGTATAGGAAAGGCAGCCATCGCCGAATAAATCAAATAGGCATATTTGATTTATGGGGTTATAAGAAATACTTATAACACTCCTATCGTATGATAGAGGCGCTAAGAGAGAATCCTTTGATTTTATAAGCGTCTTGATGGGCGCTTTTTTTATTACAAAAAAATCTTAGGAGGAAAAAAATGAAAAAATTACTTTTGGTGGCCATCGCCATCATCTCAAGCTTTGGCATCTTATCTTGTCAAAACAATGAACGCGACACACTTGTTGTCGGATTAGAGGCTGCATATGCACCTTTTAACTGGACTGTATTAGAGGGATCAAGCTATGATGAAGCTTATCCATTATCTGGAACCAATCAATATGTTGATGGTTATGATGTTCAAATCGCAAAAATGATTGCGGAAGAACTGGATATGGAACTAGAAATAAAAGCGGTTGAATGGGATGGATTAATTTCATCATTAACCAACACAGAAGACATTGATTTAATCATTGCAGGTATGAGCCCGACAGCCGCTAGGGCTGAAACAGTCCTATTCACAGATGAATATTACGCATCAACCCATGTGATTGTTCTGCGCACTGATTCTGCCTATGCTAACGCCACATCCATCAATGATTTTCAAGGGGCAAATGTGGTGGGTCAATTAAGCACCATTTATGATGATGTCATCGAGCAAATGGATGGGGTAAACCATGCAGATCCACTGGCTGATGTACCAACCATTATCACAGCCATTAATAGTGGTATTTATGATGCAACTGTCTTAGAATTACCAGTAGCCATCGCTGTCATTGAAAACAATCCAGACTTAACATATATTGAGTTTGAACCAGGACAAGGCTTTAATGTATCTTATGAAGACCGTGTGGTTTCCATAGCATTAAGACAAGACCAACAAGCATTGGCAGAACAAATCAACGCAATTCTAGAGACCATTTCTTTAGAAGACCGTGAAGCATTAATGCTTGATGCCATAGAAAGACAACCTTAAAATGAAAAACTGGCTTTTAAAAATCTTGCTTTTTGTGTTTGCTTTTTCAATGATTGTTCACGCTTTCCCAAAAGCAAGCACTGAAGCCAGTCTAGATCAATCAGACATAGAGATTGTCTTTTATAGTTCTTATAATTATCAAACCATCACACCATCTCGCTTAGACAACATGACAAAAGACTTCTTTTTGCCCACCAGCTTGGATGGTATCTCAGTGACTTATGACATCCATTCAGACCATATTCAATTATCTGAGACAAGTGAAACCATTTCTCTTCGCAAATTGGACGGATATGAAGATGTAGAAGTTTACCGTGCAAGTATTGTCAAAGAACCAAGCATTTGGAGGCAGAAGGCTCCATTTACAATTGACATTCATGTCTTAGACGATACCATCACACTCAGTGGTCAAGTGACCATGACCATGCCAGATGGCTTTTTACTGGGCACATTATTCACCATCATTAAATACGGACAAATGTTTTTAGAAGGCGCTATAAAAACCATGATTCTCGCCTTGGTAGGCACCCTGGCTGGATTTTTGATGGCTTTAGTACTAGCCACTTTAAAGCTGCTTGAACCAACAGACCAAGACACGCGATTCTCAAGATTGATCAAGACATTCATGAATGGATTTGCATCAACATATATTACCATCTTTAGGGGAACTCCCATGATAGTCCAGGCCTCTTTCTTCTGGTATGGTTTTGCCTTATTTGGCAATCCATTTTATTGTGGATTGTTCGTGGTATCCATTAATACAGCGGCTTATATCGCTGAAATCATTCGAGGGGGTATCCAATCGGTTGATGAAGGCCAAACAGAAGCCTCTTATGCTTTAGGCATGACACATGTCCAAACCATGGTTTATGTCGTGATACCCCAAGCCATAAAAAACTCACTCCCAGCCATTGGCAATGAGTTTATCGTGAATATCAAAGATACAGCTGTTTTATCTGTCATAGGGATTTTTGAGTTATTTAATCAAGGCCGTAAAATTACTGGTATGCATTACAGGCAACTTGAAGTATATTTAATCGTTGCCCTAATCTACCTGATCTTAACCTATGGCATTTCAACCATATTAAAACATGTGGAATCAAGAATGGGTTTACAACCACTTGAAATCACCAGTTCGAATTGAGGGATATAATGAATCATATAGACATAGAAAATCTCCATAAGTCCTATGGCCAAGAAGAGGTTTTAAAAGGCATTAACTTATCCATTAAACAAGGTGAAATCATATCATTGATTGGACCTTCTGGGTCGGGAAAATCTACCCTTTTACGATGTATCAACCAATTAGAAAAACAAGACCAAGGTCACATATATTTCAAAGGAAAAGATCATAGCATTTCAAAAGACCATATCCAAAGCCTTCGACAAAAAATGCCCATGGTTTTTCAATCATTCTATTTATTTGAACACAAAAACGTTCTTCAAAACCTAATCTTAGCCCCTATCAAGGTGCTAAAAATGGATGCTAAAAAAGCCAAGGAAAAAGCCATAGATATCCTCAAGAAAGTCAATATGGATGCTTTTTCTCACAAGTATCCAAAACAATTATCTGGTGGCCAAAAACAACGGGTTGCCATTGCTAGAGCCATGATGATGAATCCAGAGGTCATTCTCTTTGATGAACCAACCAGTGCTTTAGATCCTGAAATGATTGGTGAAGTCTTAACTGTTATAAAAACGCTAGCAAAAACCAATATCACTATGGTGATTGTGACCCATGAAATGAACTTTGCTAGAGAAATATCTGATCGAATCTTATTTATGCATGAGGGTAAAATCCACGAGCAAGGCCGACCTGAAGATATCTTTACCCATCCAAAAAAAGACCGTACAAAAGCATTTTTAAACTTAATCCAATAAAAAATCCGCCCATAGCGGATTTTTTTAATATAGTACATTATCATGATTCAGAATCTTTTTTACCTTGGTCTTTTAACCATTTTAATGTTTCTTCTTCTTTCATCGGCTTGGTGATATAAAAACCTTGAACATAGTCAATGCCAACATCCTTGAGTGCTTGCAGGGTTTTCTTAGTTTCAACACCTTCAGCGACCACTTTAATATCAAAACGATGGGCCAAGTTTACTGTGGCTTTAACAATCTCATAAATTGAATCATTGTCGACCATGTCTTGTATATAGCGTTTATCTATTTTTAATATTTCTGTTTTAAAATGACTAAGATAGGTCAAGGATGAATATCCTTTACCAAAATCATCAATGGCAATCTTAAAGCCAGCTTTTCTAAGTTTGATGATATTGTCTTGGGTTGTTGAATTATCTTGATTAAGCAAAATAGATTCAGTAATTTCAAACATGATATCTTCAGAAATTGCCTCTAAGCCATCTTGTGTTTCAACAATGGAATCATAAAAGGATGGGTTGCTTAAATTCTTAGAAGAAAGATTAATAGTCATGAGGGTCTTGAACCCTTTTTCTTCAACTCTTTTTTGAAAATGAATGGCTTCTTCAAAGACCCATTGGGTCATGGGATGAATCAACTGGGTTGATTCAATTAAAGGTATGAAATCATTAGGCATAACCAAACCATGTCGTTCATCTTGCCAACGCAATAATGCTTCAAGACCAACCACTTCCATGGTTTTTACATCTAGTATTGGGTGGTAAACCAAGTATGTATCATTGTTCTGCAAGGCACTCGGAAACAATCCAAGTAGGTCAAACTGATATTTCTTTTTTAATATATCTTGATTATATACAACATAAGGCAAATTATTGGCTTTTGCATAAGCAGCCAATCGGTCGGTATCTCTAAAAGGAACCAAACTTTGACATTGTTTAAAAGATGATGCTTGGCTCACGCCAATTGAATAATCAATATAAACCTTTATACCCTTAATGTCAATCTGATTGGATAAATTGCCAAAGATTTTTCTTGCATCTACATCTATTTGATTGAGTTTAAAAATAATCCAAAACTTATCAGAATCAGATTGAATGACCACAGATTTTTCTGGTAAATGTGATCTTATAAGCTGATATAATTGATGCATTAGATCTAAGAAAAGATCTGCGCCTAAAACTTCACTAATATTATTTTTATTATTGATGATGATAGAAGCGACTGTAACTTGATGGTCAATATATTGTTCATCCATTTGTAATAAGTGATTGATATTGGGATTTCCTGTATCCGGATGTTCACAGAAAAGTTTCTTATTCAACTTAATGGTCTTTTTAAATTGATCTGCAAAATATCCACTTAAGCCACCAATGGCTGAAAATATAACTAAACGATAAAGCCAGTTAACTAAATCTTGAGACTCACCTGTTTCTACAACCAAAGGCATCATTGGTCCTAACAATAGACCACCAACAATTCCAGCTAAAAGCCCATACTTGACACCAAAGAATACGCCAGCAAGCAATATAGGTATGTACATTGTATGGGAATAAACATATTTAATGCCTCCCGTATAGTAAACCAATAAATATACGAGCGGAAAAGCAATCACAATCAACAATGAAAAAATAGAGTTCTTATAACGATTGATCCATTGCAACATTTTTTTCGCTTTCATATTCATTTTCCACCTCACCTATCTATGCTTTATTATAAAATAAATATGAATCTTTGTATAGTAAAAGAAAAAAGCACTTAAATAAGTGCTTAATATACTTGTGATTTTTCCTGCTTCATTAAAACACGCATGGCACCTTCTGCGAGTGCGCGCATTTCATCTTCACCAGGATATACTTTAATTTTCATAATCGGATCAATATGTTTCCTAATATAGTTGATAAAATAGTCACTATAAGCAATACCACCAGTAATTAAAATACCATCAATCTTACCAGCAGCTGCAAAATATAATGATCCAATTTCTTTTACCACATTATAGGCCATGGCATCATAAGCAAGTTTGGCTTCTTCATCACCTTGCTCAATGCGTTCTTCAACCACACGGGCATCATTGGTTCCTAAGTAAGATACCAAGCCACCTTGGCCCACCAACAACTTTTTAATCTCTTCTTTGCTATAGTCACCAGAAAAGCACAAATCAACCAGTGGATAGGTTGGAATGGTTCCTGTTCTTTCTGGAGAAAATGGACCATCTCCTCCAAGGGCGTTGTTGCAATCAATCACCCGACCCTTTCTATGGAAACCAACTGATATTCCACCACCTAAATGGGCGACAATTAAATTAATATCTGTGTATGCTTTATTGATTTCCTTTGCGTATTGAATGGCAATGGCTTTTTGATTCAAAGCATGAAATAAAGACCGTCTTTCAATCAATTTTTGACCACTGATTCTCGAAATTTCTACAAACTCATCAATACATACAGGATTGACAATATAAGCCAATCTATTATGTTCTTTAGCAAAACCATCGGCTAAAATAGCCCCTAAATTCGATGCATGATAGCCATAATCACCAGACTTTAAATCCCTTAACATGTCTTTTGTGACCAAATATGTACCACCGTTTTTAAGGGGTTTCATCATACCGCCACGTCCGACAAAGACATCAAAATCTTTTAACTCATAATCATGATCTTTTAAGAAATCAAGTATGACTTGACGTCTAAAATCATATTGTTCTATGATACCTCCAAATTGATTCAATACATCAACATCATGTCTTAAGGTTTGTTCTTTCACCAATTTATTGTTGTAATAAATGGCGACCTTGGTTGATGTAGAACCAGGGTTAATCGCGAGTATTAGATAATCCATTGGCATTCACCACCGCTAAAACTATTGAATTTAATTTTGCCTCAGCTGTATCAGCTCTAGACGTCAATACAATAGGGACTTTAGCACCTAAGATCAAACCTGCAGAATGACCTCTTGCTAAAAACATACATGTTTTATAAAAGATATTTCCAGCATCTAAGTTTGGAAAAACCATGACATCACAATCACCAGCAATATCAGATTGAATACCTTTTTGTTGTTTAGATTCTTCTGACACCAAATTATCTATGGCAAAAGGACCATCAATCATAAAATCAATGTCTTTATCTTGATAATAATCAACAATTTCTTTGGCTTCCACTGTTGATTGAATCTTTGGATTGACTTTTTCAACCGCAGATACCAAACCAACCTTAGGCATTTTATATCCCAATGTATGGGCCAAGTCAACAGCCGATTCAATGATGGCTTTCTTTTGTTCAACATCAGGTTGAATGTTCATAGCACCATCTGTAGCAAAAATAACTTTATGATATGTCGGCAAAGAAACAACACCAACATGTGACAATAAATGACGTTTCTTAATACCTGTTTCAGAATTAACGACTTCTTTTAAAATTACTTTTGTATCAATTAAGCCTTTCATGACAATATCACAGGTCTTTTCATTGACCATGTTCATGGCAATTAAGCTTGCTTTTGAAGGATCAGTTTCATCAATGATTTGATAAGGCTCTTCTAACCTATGTGACTCAACCAATGACTTAATTGCTTGACCATCACCGATGAGTATTGGCTCCACAAACCCTTCTTTAGACGCTGAAGCAACCGCTTCAATCACGTGTTCGTCATGAGCAAAGACAACCGCCATCTTTTTGCGGCTGACTTTTTTCGCAAGGGTTTTTAACTCTGCGACTGACTTAAGCATAAGTGATACCTGCTTCTTTAATATAGGCTTTACCTTTTTCTATAGCTTTCATATTGACATCCAATAAATGTGCCTTTTTTTCACCTAAGAATTTTTTGATGATGGCTTGGATGGTCTTGTCAGAAAACATATTTGTGAGTTCAAGGAAAGCACCCATCATCACCATATTGGCAACCTTTTCATTACCAATTTCATTGGCGATATCATTGACTGGAACACCGACAACTTGACGACCTTCTTCGACAACTTCATCTTTAATCAATGATGAATTGTAAAGGATTAATCCCCCTTCAACAACACGTGTTCTGAATTTTTCTAATGACGGCAAGTTAAATGCTACGAGAAAATCAGAGAACTTAAAGGTTGGCGAGTTGATTTGCTTATCAGAAATGATGACTGAACAATTGGCAGTTCCTCCTCTGGTTTCAGGACCATATGAAGGAAACCATAAACCATTAATGTCATCAAAAGTAGCTGAATAAGCCAAAATTTGACCATACATCATCACACCTTGTCCACCAAAACCAGCAACTTTTACTCTATGATTCATTGTTTGCCCCCTTATCTTTAAATACACCTAGTGGAAATACAGGAATCATTTCTTTTTCTAGCCATTTCATTGAATCCACTGGCTTCATACCCCAGTTAACGGGACATGTTGATATCACTTCTACCATGGTAAAACCACGTTTTTCTTTTTGATATTGGAAAGCTTTTTTAATTGCTTTTTTAGCTTTTAAATAATTTTTAGGATTATGAACCGATACTCTTTCTAAATAAGCAACCCCATCAATGGTAGAGAACATTTCACTGATTTTAATTGGATTACCTGTCCAATCTGTGTCACGACCATCTTGAGACGTGGTTGTTTTTTGACCTTTTAATGAAGTTGGTGCCATTTGTCCACCAGTCATACCATAAATGGCATTGTTGATGAAAATAACGGTGATATTTTCTCCACGATTGGCTGCATGAATGGTTTCAGCGATACCAATAGATGCCAAATCCCCATCACCTTGGTAAGTGAAAACAATATTATCTGGTAAAACACGTTTAATCCCAGTTGCTTCTGCACATGCACGACCATGAGGTGCTTGCTGGGCATCACAGTTAAAGAACTCATAAGAGAATACAGAACATCCAACCGAAGCAATGGCAATGGCTTTATCTAGAACCTCTAAATCAACCAAGGCTTCAGCAACCAACTTATGAACAATACCGTGTGTACATCCAGGACAATAAGATAGCGGCTTATCTGTTAAACCTTTTGTTTTTTCATATTTTACTGTTGTTTCAGCCATCTTATTTCACCACTCTTTCTTTAAAATTCTTTATTGCTTCAACAATTTCTTCAGGATCTGGCAACATACCACCACTACGTCCGAAGAAACCAACTTTATGACGTCCATTATTGGCAATTAATACATCATCCAACATTTGCCCATGAGACAACTCAGCACATAAAATTCCTTTAACATTTTTCGGAATCTCATCAAAAGCTTTGTCAGGATAAGGGAATAAAGAAATTGGACGAATCATACCAACATTGATGCCCTCTTCTTCAAGAATCTCAATGGCTGAACGACAAATTCTTGCCATGGTTCCATAGGCAACAATCACATACTCAGGATCATTAAAATGAACCATTTCATATCTTGTTTCGTTTTTCTTAACCAATTCATATTTTTCTTGCAAATGAATATTATGATTTTCTAATTCTTTAGGATCTATATTTAATGAATTTGCAACATTTCTTTTTCCAGGATGATTGGCAGTTCCATTGGTTGCCCAATCTTTTTCTGGTAAGAATCTTTCTTTGACTGGGCGATCAAAATCAACTGATTCCATCATTTGACCGATTAAACCATCGACTAAAACCAATACAGGATTACGATAGTAATCTGCGATATCAAAAGATTCTTTGATGGTGTCAACCATTTCTTGAATGGTTTCTGGGGCATAAACAATTAGTTTATAATCTCCATTTCCTCCACCACGAGTTGCTTGATAATAATCTGCTTGAGATGGTTGAATACCACCTAAACCAGGTCCACCACGCATAACTGAAACAATCAAACATGGTAACTCAGCTGCGGCGATGTAAGAAATCCCTTCTTGTTTTAAGGCAATCCCTGGAGATGAAGATGATGTCATCACTCTAGCTCCAGCACCTGCAGCGCCATAAACCATATTGATGGCTGCAACTTCAGATTCTGCTTGTAAAAATACTTTTCCATTTGCTAATAAATGTTTTGATAGATATTCAGGAACTTCATTTTGCGGGGTAATTGGATAACCATAAAAAGCATCCACGCCACCTTTAATTGCTGCTAAAGCAATCGCTTCATTCCCTTTCATTAATACTTTTGCCATTATTTTTTCACCTCTACCTTAATCACTGAATCTGGACACATCATTGCGCAAAACGCACAACCAATACACTTATCTGGATCTGTAACACTTACAATATTATAACCAGATTTATTCAATGTTTTTTTGTCTTGGTAAAGGATTTTCTGCGGACAATATTCCACACACAGACCACAACCTTTACATTTTTCGTGGTCAAAATAAGTTATTCCTTTTGGCATACATTCTCCTCCTAAAACCAATTTTTTCTGAAAAATAATTTAATTTCTAATGTCTCATTTGAAACATTTAAGTCTTCTTTAAATCCTTGCCAATAAGTGGTTAGTGCAATCGGCAAGCCTAACTTATTTGATACCTCTTCTAATATATGTTGACCTGTCATAATATCTTCAGCGGTGGTTTCCTTTAACATATTAGAATTATTGACCAATCCAGTGACCTTAAAGCCACTCGTACCTTCAATCCGATTGATTAATGACATAATTTTCTCTGCATCATCGGTCTCTTGGCGATAAACATTCACAACAAGCCATAGGTCATAGTCAATGTCACGATAATCTTCAAATTGACGCATCAATTTAGCACCCTGATCATTCCCACCCAAGTCATAAATGACTCGTTCTTGTTTGTGAATAGGATTGTATATTTTTTTTGATATATATGGCATATCTAAATGCGCTTGCCCTTCAAGGTCACTTGAAATCACTTCAATACCCTCTTCTCGTAAAAAAGATTCCATCTCTCTTGTTCGAAAATAAGGATTGATGATATCTAAATCGACCAATGTATCTACTTGATACTTTAATGCCAAGTTCATAGCAAGTTCAGATTTACCTGAGCCATAGTAACCTGTAAGAAATAAAACTTTATTCATTATTCATTATCAAAAACGCTGATATTCTCCCTTCTTAACTCAACATAAATAAAGATTTTCCAAAGTTGGAAAACGCTTACAAAACAATTATATCATTTTTAATCACAAATTCCAACATCTTATTCAATAAAAAACCCCTATTATTTTTAAAGGTAAAAGACCCACAAAATGAGTTTATTTTATTTTTATAAAATAAAAATAAAAACGGCAAAAATTTGCCGTTATTGTTCGCTTTTTAAATCTCTAGACATCAATTGTTGGATCACGATATTCGGTTCGATTTCATTAAACAAAATATCATAAACTGCATCAATGATTGGTGTCTCTATTTGTAAGTCCTTTGCCAAATGATGTGCTGTATAACACGTTTTTACACCTTCAACCACCATGGTCATTTTACTTAATGATGTCTTTAAGTCATCGCCTTCACCAATCATAAGACCAGCGCTGTAATTTCGACTAAAGCGAGACATACATGTTACAATCAAATCGCCAACACCCACAAGTCCATTTAAGGTTTCTTCTAAGCCTCCAAGTTCAACAGTGATTCGTTTCATTTCAATTAATCCTCTAGTGATTAAGGCTGATTTAGCATTAATCCCATAACCCAAGCCATCCAGCATACCTGAAGCAATGGCATAGATATTTTTCAAAGATCCACCGAGTTCTGAACCAATTAAATCGGTTGATGTATAAACCCTAAAATAATCCTCATTAGAAAATAATTTTTGAACTCTTTTTGCATGTTCAATGGACTCACTTGCAGCAACAATTGATGTGATTTTTCTTAATATCACTTCTTCTGCATGAGAAGGACCCGTTAAAGACACAAAGCCTTCAATAAAATTTTTGGGTAACTCATCATAAACAATTTGTGATACACGGTCATTGGTATCTTTTTCTAATCCCTTAGCGACATTAACAAAAAGTTTCTTTGTATTTAAAATAGATTTGATGTCATGTAAAACAATCCTTGTAACTGAAGTTGGTACTGCCAATACAATCAAATCACTAAAATTCACTAATTCCTTTAAATTAGAAGTGCCTTTAATTTGTGAATTTAAAGGTACATCACCCAGCTTTGATTCATTGGTATGGTGGTGATTAATCTCTTGAATCGTTTGGACATCATTATCATAAATCATCACATCGTGATGATTGTCCGTTAATAAATTCGCAAGTGCTGATCCCCAAGATCCACCACCTGCAATAGCAATCTTCTCCATATTTCTCTCCTTTGCCATATTAAATTGTCATTTCTATTATATCAATAAAACCGATTTATACAACCATCAATTAATAATGATTGGTAATCACCTCTGCAAATCCAAGCATATCCTTAATCTCTATTCTTTGATCATCATCAAGAATAACATGGCCATTAAAAAGCCCAAAAACTTGGTGGCCCTTATTTTTTATGATGACTAAGTTGGTATCATCTTGTCTGTCTAAAATCGGTGTCATTTCCAATTCTAACCGCTGATTGTTGGATATAAACAACCAAGGGTCCATGAGGTTTTCAGGATCAAACTCAAACCTAACCAAATCTAACTTATGTGCTTTCCCATCATAAATAATCATATTTTCGCTGGCTTTTGATGTATCTCCAAAACCATAACCTAAGTTTAAGCCCAAACGCTTACCATCAACAAGTCCAGATAGACTTGCCCAATACCAAGTATTTTTATAGGTCCAAACTCCGCGGCCCCAATCCAAAACACCAAAATCTCTTTCGGGCTTGAATGTATATAAGTCGCCACCGAAGTAAACATCGCCTGATACAGGCATACAATTGATTTTTTGATTAAAATAAAATGCTTTCGGATGATCTTGCCAAGGCGTAGCAATCATCATATGGTCGTCCTTGGTCTTTTCCAATCTGACATCAACTCTTAAGTTTTTTCGTTTATAAAAACGATTAACTTCAACAATTAAGCGACGCTCATTTTTTTGATTTAAAAACTTAAGCAAAAGACCTTTTTTCTCAATCAATACATCACCTGAATTGATTGAATTTGGTAAGTTCATATCCCCAAAGGGAAAGAAGATTTTTTTTGATTTTGTGTATAGTTCAGGTGTCTTAAAATCAAAAAAACAAACCGTTAATAAACCTAAATATCCTAAGTCTGCCACAGTAAAAGACAGACCAAACTCATCTGACAAAAGGGCATAATAATCCCATTCTTTGATTCGCCATTTACTGGCCGCAATCATTTCAGGATTGTATTCAAAAATTTCTTCTGTAGCATAACCTGGTTCAGACAAGCGGCCAAACTTATCCAACAAAGGTTGTTTGTTTTTGACTAAATGATCCATATGAACCCCCAATAGTTAATTTATATAACAAAACATTAAAAATATCAAGTAAACTATGATATAATACCATGGATAAAACTTAAAAAGGAGTGATAAAATGCCTACACCACTATTGATAGAAGCCTTAGGCTATACAGCCTCAATACTCATTTTAATATCACTAATCATGTCTTCGACAAAGAAATTACGATGGATTAATCTATTCGGTTCAATCACTTTTGTGATTTATGCCATTGTTATCAAGACTTATCCAGTGGCAGTATTAAACTTTTTTACAGCCCTTGCCAATGTCTATTATTTATATAAGATCTACACAAGTCAATCTTATTTTAATATTCTTAAAATTCAAAAAAACAATGAATATATTGAATACTTTATTGATCACAATAAACAAGACATCAATCGATTCTACAACACCATGGATATTGATTTTAGGAACGCTGAATATAGTTTTTATATCTTAAGAGACATCATGCCTGTTGGTGTTTTTGTGGCCAATCCTTATGATGATGATACCTTAATTGTAGAATTTGACTATGTGATACCTTCTTATCGTGATTTTAAAGCTGGACGATATATCTATGAAAAAAACAAACATATTTTTCAAGCAAAAGGTTACCAAAAACTCATCACCTTTTCAGACAATGAAAAACACGATCAGTATCTCAATAAAATGGGTTTTAAACAAATTGATCAATCCGATGAAAAACGAACATTCTTATTAGATTTAAACGACTAATCTTTAGTCGTTTTTTTTATTAAATCAGAATAATCATTTGTGGGCTTATTGACATCTTGACTCACAGGATAAATCATCAATTTTTCTTGAGGATAAGGTTCTATCAATACTTTAATCTCTTCTAGAGACAAGGTCGGATCTAAATAAGACTTGGCTTGTTCACTATCAAAGATAACTGGCATTCGGTGATGGTGTTCTTTGATAAGATCATTGGCCTTGGTTGTAATAATTAAGCTCCCAAAGTGTTTTTGACCATCTTTGGTAAATGACTCATATATGCCTGCATAAAACATCAGTCCTTCATCTTTTTTAACGATACGATAAGGTTGTTTGCTTTTCTCATCCCATTCATAAAAACCATCGGTGACAATCAAGCAACGATTGTTTTCAAAAGCCTTCTTAAAAGAGTATTTTTCTTCAATCGTTTCACCTCTTGCATTGATCAGCGGTTTAAGTTTACCTTGGTATTTGATTTGATAATTCCAAGGGATTAACCCAGCCCGGTATTTTTGTCCATCATAAAGCACTGCCAAGATATCCTGGCCCGGTCCAACATTATATCGTGGCAACTCAATATCTTCTAAAGAATCTATTTCAAATTGCTTATTTAAAAACTCAAGGACTTCTTCCTTTTCTTTTGCTATTGTAAAACGTCCACACATACCAATCACCCCTTCTATTATACAATGAATTCTATAAAAAATACATCCTCTAGCAAGGATGTATTTTCTTATGTATTATTTATGATGTTTTCTTAACCATCATGCGCTTACTTGGATCAATATGATCTTTGGCTTCGGCGTATGAATCAATGTGTCCAAAAGGCATTTGTGATTTTAAGGCCCAACTTTTTGGAAGATCAAAATGCTTAATCACAAAGGATTCAATCAACTCATTATAATGTTGCAATGAGGCACCGATATCTTTGGTTTTTAAACCAACCCAGACATTTGATTGAAGCATGGCGTTTTGTTCAATCGACCATTTTGCAAAGTTATCTTTATATAAAGGGAACCTTTCTTGCAAATCTTCAATGACAGTCTGATCTTCAAAAAATAAAATGGTGCCATAAGCTTTCTTAAATCCATTGATTTTTTCTTTGGTCTTTTCAAACTTATCTGCTTGAACAATACCTTTCATGATATCAATGAGTTCATCCCATAACCGATCATGTGCTTGACCCATCAATACCAAGATCCGTTGGCTTTGTGAGTTAAAAGCTGAAGGTGTATAGGTGAGAATTTCTTTCAAAAAGTCAAGTAATGCATCATCACTTAAACCAATATTTTTAGATAGTTGATACTCGGAATGTCTTGATTTGAGTGCTTGAATAAACTCCATGGCTTTACTCCTTGACAATACCAGTATTTTTTAGATTTGATCCTTGATTAAAGGTGTCACTCACTGGGCAAGTTTGCTCAATAAAGTGTCCAAATTTTTCAAGTTCTTCAATCGTATTGTCGGCTTTAATATGCATTTTATAGCGAATTTCTTGGAAACCTGTCCGTCCTTCATGCTTTTGCATTAAAGCATCCATGTCCATGTCCCCTTCAAGTTCAACATAAAAATCTTCTAATTTAATACCCATTTTCTCTGCAAATAAAAATGCAACAATGGTTTGACAGGCCCCCATAACACCAAGGGCAGCACTCATAGGATTGGCACCTTGATTGGTTCCACCCATTTGTTCTGGTTCATCAAATATCATTTTAAATCCGGCTGCGTTGACTTCAACTTGCATACCTTCTTTTAATTTCTTAGCACTTGCTTTAAATGTTTTCATTTTGTCATCTCCTTTACTGACTTTATTATCTCATATATTTATTTCGAATTCAAACTAAATGCTTAAAAAAATAATACCAAAGTCTCCTTTGGTATCATTGTTTCTTTTCTTTCATCGCTAGGCGTCGTTTTAAGTATGCATTCCTCTTAATGGATTTGAAATATTGAGTCAATCGCTCTTCATCCAATAAACCTTGGTCAACAGCTTTTTTGACCATGCACCCTGGTTCTTCCTTGTGTTTACAATCAGAAAAGTGACAAGCTTCGCTTAAGGATAAAATGTCTTCAAATTCTGATTCATCAGCGTAATAAGCATCAATTAAACGGATACCAGGTGTATCGATGATTGATGTTTCTTCATTAATCTTAATCAGTTCTCTATGGACAGTTGTATGTCTACCTTGGGCATCAGATTCACGTATAGAAGCAACCCTTAAGTTGACATGTTTAGATAAATGGTTGATCAATGTAGACTTACCAACCCCACTGGCGCCAATCAGCACGACTGTATGGCCTTGAAATAACGATTGAATGCGATCTATATCTTCTTTATAAAAGACACTGATAGGGTATACATCACAATCAGTCATGGCTTTAATCTGACTAAGATATGAATCCAAGTCATCTGTTAAATCTCTTTTAGTGAGTAATATAACAGTGGTAAAGTCAGGCTTTCTCGTTAAAGATAGAAAATTCCTTAGTTTGATTTGATTAAAATCCTGGTTGGCCGATATACAAATACATACCATATCGATATTGGTTGCTAAAATTTGTTGGTCTTGAGCTTTGCCAACATCGGTTCGATCTAAAATTGATTGTCTTTCATCAACGCTCTCTATAATGGCCAAATGTTGATCAACCAAACGTACATTAACATAATCTCCAACCTGGGGAAAAGATGCTTTTTCTGTATGCAAATAGTGAAATCTTCCACTCACTTCAGCCTGGATGAGGTCTTGATTAAAGTCAATGACATACCTGTGTCTCTCTACGATGACCACTCTAGCTTTTTGCAATTTTGTTTGCATGATTTGGGTCTCCTTTCTCACCAACCAAAGCAAACAAAAAGGGGCGCAAAAATGGGCCCCCATAAAATGACAAAAGACTTATTTGCTAAAAGTTGATGTATATAAAATTGTTAATGAGTTTGTAACATATGCTTTCATACACATCACGTCCTTTCTTTAAACTCTTTTTTATCTTAACTTATAAAGGTCTATAAGTCAAGAACCAATTATAATTGTTCAGTAATCGATTTCCCTTGCATATGTAAGATTAAGTAGTCTGGTCCACCAGCTTTTGAATCTGTACCACTTAAATTGAATCCACCAAATGGTTGATAACCAACAATTGCACCTGTACATTTTCTGTTTAAGTATAAATTACCGACATGGAAATCTTCTCGTGCCATTTCTAAATGCATACGATTATTCGATATACATGCGCCTGTAAGGCCATACTCTGTATTGTTAACAACCTCTAGGCCTTCTTCAAAAGATTTTACTTTTGACACAGCCAACACAGGACCAAATATTTCTTCTTGCATGAGTCTTGCTTGTGGATCAACATCAATAAAAACCGTTGGATCAATAAAATAACCTGTTTCCTTATTGGTGGTTCCACCTGTTAATAATTTACCTTCTTTTTTCCCGACTTTAATATAATCAGATATTTTATTAAAGGCTAAGATATCATTAACTGGACCCATTTTATTATCAAAATCAATGCTAGGTCCGACTTTAATGGCTTCTGTTTTTTCTTTGATTGCCTGGACAACATCATCGTAAACATCTTCGTGAATGATGGCCCTTGAACAAGCTGAACATTTTTGACCAGAGAAACCAAATGCTGAAGTAACAATGGCTTGTGCAGCCATATCTGGATCAATCATGTTATCAACCAAAATAGCATCTTTACCGCCCATTTCAGCAATCACACGTTTTAACCATATTTGTCCTTCTCTCACTTTGGCAGCATTCTCATAAATTTGAATACCCACATCCTTAGACCCAGTAAATGAAACAAATCTTGTTTTAGGATGTTTGACAATGAAATCACCTGTTTCAGATCCTTTACCTGGCACAAAGTTAATGACACCTTTAGGTAAACCGGCTTCTTCCATAATTTCAATGAACTTATAGGCGATGACTTGGGTGGTTGAAGCTGGTTTTAATAAGACCGTATTGCCTGTCACCACAGCCGCTGAGGTCATGCCTGTTAAAATTGCCATAGGGAAGTTCCACGGTGTAATAATTGCGCCGACACCCAAAGGAATATAACGGTACTCATTTCTTTCAATATCTCTTCTACTTAAAACCTTATCATCAATCCGAGTAAGATCTAACATTTGGCGGCCATAATACTCTAAAAAGTCAATGGCTTCAGCCGTATCTGCATCCGCTTCAACCCATGGTTTACCCGCTTCTAATGTCATCAAAGCTGAAATTTCATGACGACGTCTTTTTAAGATGCTGGCGGCCTTGAATAATACATCAGCTCTCACTTTAGGGTCCACTTTTTTCCAGTATTCAAATGCCTCTAAAGCAGCCTCCATGGCTTGTTTGGCTTCCTCAATACCTGCTTGAGCAATCTCACCTATCACTTGGTCATGATTGGAAGGATTTAATGATGAGACCATTCTGTCTGTAAAGATATGTTCACCATTGATGACCAATGGATATTTTTTACCCAAATATCCCTTTACTTTTTCAAGTCCTTCTTGATAAGCTTTTCTGTTTTCTTCCTTTTGAAAATCCGTTAATGGTTCCGTTCTGTAACTATAAATAGCCATAATTCTCCTCTCCTTTTTATACGACAGAGTGTTCTCTGTCAATGTTTTCCATATCTTTAAAGCGATCAATATGCAAGGCTTTTGCATATTCTTCTAATGGTTGTTCTAAAATAATCTCTGATAATAATTCTCCAGTAATTGGTGCAAACATAAAGCCGTGTCCTGAATAACCACAAGCAATATAAAAACCTTGTAGCTGACAATCAGAAATAATGGGTTGAAAATCTGGTGAAATATTATAAGAGCCTCCCCAGGTTCTAATCACCCTTTGTTTTCCAACTTCGGGTAATATATGATTGACTGTTTTTGCCATCTTATCTAAAAACTGCCATGAACTTGATACATCATGATTATGTAAAGCATCTGGATTATTACGCCCCATCAGAATTGAACCATGGGGTACTTGTTGGCAATAAATGTTTTTAGAAAAACTCATGACCATGGGTTCAATCAAAGGTTGAGTGCGTTCTGTCACCAAAATTTCATGGTTTTCTGAAAACACAGGAATATCTAAATCAACCATCTGACCTATCTCTTGAGCGTAACCTCCGGCTGCATCAACAACCTTACTTGTAAGAATATCCATTTTATCAGTCATGACTTTAACAATTTGACCTTCATTGACTTCAATATCTTTGACTTCTGTGAAAAAATAAAAATCTACGCCTAGTCTTTTTGCTTCTAAATAATAGGCTTCACTCATCAAAAATGGATTGACATGACCATCGGTTGGACAAAATGAGGCTGTCGTAAATGAATCAGAATTTAAATGTGGGACAATTTTTAAAGCCTCTTCTTTAGATAAGTGTTTGGATGGTATACCGAGTTCATTTTGCAAACGAACATTTTTGGCAAACTGCCTATCTTCTTCTTCTGAAGTGGATAATATTAAATAGCCCCCTTGTTTAAACTCAATATCACGATGATAATTAAGGGTCTCATTGGCATGAGCAAAAAATTCAATCGATTTTTTAGCCAAGATGCAATTCAACTTGGTTGCCCACTGTTGTCTCACACCGGCTCCACAACGGGCTGTCGCCCCAGCTAAAAAATGACTTTTATCCACCACAAGGATATTTTTCATACCTTTTTTCGCAAGATTATAAGCTGTGCTTAAGCCACTAATACCTGCACCTATAATCACTATATTGGCTTTAATTGTCTTCATCTTGACTCTCCGCAATATCTTTTAAAACGACACCAGTTGTCAGTGGTCTTGTTTTATGTATTTTTACTGTTTCTGGATGGACCTTTAAATAATTGGCAATTTCTCTTTGAACCAAATAAGCACAGGTTTGTCCTTGGCAAGGACCCATACCTACCCTTAAAATACGTTTGATGGATTCAAAATCCCTATAACCCATATCTAAGGCTTGATGAATATCTGCCAGTGATACATCTTCACAACGGCAAATAATGATGTCTTTTTTATTCATATGGCCTCCTTATGGTAATAAAATCATAGAGATAAGGTTGTTCTAAAGACACAGTAATCAAAGCTGTTTGATGGTTTTTTGGTCTTGGTTGCATAACTCTTTCGATTTTGCATCGGTCAATGACTTGTCCAGACCGATTGACGGCTTGCCACCATTCTCCTTCTTTTGGTAAAGGGTATAGTTCATAAGGAATTTTAAAATATGCCTTACCATTTTTTATCATCGCTACTGTAATGGCTAGACCAGGACAAGAATACACACAAACCCCACAACCAGTACATGTATCAAAATCAATGATTGGGCGTTTGTTGATGTCTTTACCAATGGTAATGGCATTAAATGGACAAGATGTTTCACAAGGATTACAAGGTATCTCATGATAACACTCTATGATTGCTTTTGGTCGAAACAATACTTTTTTATCTTTAGGAAATTGTTCTCTCACTTGTTCTTTAGATGGAACCCCTGTTTTTTCAAGCATTCATCTCACCCACTTTTTTAAGACCACATCTGATTTTTTCCCCACATGGTCCTTGTCTCAAGACACATAATTGATTGTTGAGTTCATCTTCTAGTTGATCCGCATTTGGATGTTTAAAATCTAGGTGTTTTGCGGCCATAAGCCCACAAATTCTCCCCTCAACCATGGCTGAAGATGCTTCTTCAATACCAGTGACATCCCCACAAGCATAAACATGGTCAATGCTTGTTTCATAATCACATGTTTTCTTAGGTACCAAACCACCAAGCTCTTTCACATCATACATATCAGCACCTGCCATTGTAAGCAACTGATGTAAAGGGCTTAAACCAACAGATAAGCATAAAACATCTGTATCAATCAGGGCTTCTGTTCCTGGAATTTCACGCCAATCATCGTCTAAATGGACAATTTCTATCTGTTTTAATTGCCTATCTCCAATGGCTCTTTTGATGGTTGTTTGTGTAAAAATATCAACGCCTAAACGTTTTAACTTAGAGGCATGAACCAAATAACCACCAATGGTTTTGGCAGCTTCTAAGACACACTTAACATGTACACCAGCTTGAATCAATTGATATGAAACAATCAAACCAATGTTACCACTACCTACCATGACAACGTCATCACCAGGTTTTATACCATAGATATTCATCAATGTTTGTATAGCACCAGCACCATAAATACCAGGCAAATCATTGTTTTCAAAGGCCAAGACTTTTTCACTTGCGCCAGTTGCTATGATGACAGATTGACCATGGTATTTCATATATCGATTGTTTTGATAAATGGTCAATACCTTGTCAGGATAAAAACCAACCACAGTCGCATCTAATAAGATTTCTAATTGATCTCCATAACCCTTTAAGTCATCAATTAATATCTTAGCAATATCAAACCCTCTTGTTTTGGCATATTGAGATTCAGACCCGAAAAATTTATGTGTCTGTTTAATCAACTGTCCGCCTAAACGATAAAATCTTTCTACTAATGTGACGGTCATTCCAGCATCCAAAGCAACTTTGGCAGCTGAAAGACCCGCTGGTCCACCACCAACGATTACAAGATCTCTTTTATTCATGATCATCCGCTTCCATTTCTGATAGAACGACCATACCGTCTTCTAACAAAGTCAAACAAGTTTTTACATGATTCACACCATTGACTTGCATATAACATGATCCACAATTGCCAATGGCGCAATATAAACCACGCGGACGATGATGGACAACGGAATTAGAAAAATGTCGAATGCCGTTGTCATATAAAGCCGACGCAATGGTATCTCCTTCATAGCCAATCATGGCTTGACCATTGTAAGTAAATTGGATTTCTTTTTGATGTTTAAATGATAGTATTGGATGTTTATTTATCCTCATCATGCACCACCTCTATTGTTTATCATTTTATCATAAAGCGCTTTCACAAACTATCTTTTTTTAAAAAATCACCAAATATCTTTCCAAGCATCATCTAATAATTGAACTGCTTTTATAAGGTCTTCTTGCCTAAAATGTGAGTATCCAAAGACCAATGTTGGATGGCGGTGGCGATCAATTTTCTTTACATAATACTCTCCAAGGCCATAAACGCGAATATTCTTTTCTTTAGCCCGTTGAATCAAGTCAGTTTCCGTGACATCACTACGACATTCAACCAAGAAATGCAAGCCTGCATCATCACCTTTTATTTCTATCTTTTCTCCAAAAGTCTCTTCTAACAGATGGATTAAAGCATCTCTTTTATGTTTGTATATATTTTTCATGCGATTCAAATGTTTTTCAAACTCATTGGTTTCGATAAACCTTTGCAAGACCAGTTGAGTCATGATGGGTACTGAACATGAAAAATAAGAAAAGAGTTCATGATAGCGTTCAAGCAAATGTCTTGGCAAGACCATAAAAGACACCCGAAATCCAGGTGATAAGGATTTAGAAAAGGAGTTCATATAGATGACTTTGTCATATTCATCTAAAACCTTTAAAGCCGGAATTGGGTTACCACTAAAGCGAAACTCACTGTCATAATCATCTTCTACAATATAACGTTTATCAGATTCATTGGCCCATTTCAATAACTCAATACGCCTTGAGATAGGTGTGATAATACCTGTTGGATATTGATGAGATGGTGTGATATGTATTACTTCACCAGATAAGGCTTTCACATCATCCATTGAAATGCCGTGTTCATCCAAAGGACACACATCAACATTGGCACCATATTGTTCATATAAGGCATAGTTTTTAACATAGGAAGGTTCTTCTGTTAATATCCGTCGTTGCCTTCCTAACAATAAAACCAATAAAGATATCATATGTTCTGACCCACTACCAACCACAATTTGTTCTGGTAGAGCCTCTATACCACGGTAAGCAAATAAAATATCTGCAATCCTCTCCCTGAGTGAGTATAAACCAAAATGATCCAATTGATTGATCATTGAAGGCAATTTATCCAAGGCCACATCCCTTTGTATTTTGGCCAACTTCTGATAAGGAAAATGCTCATCATCAACATGATTGGTTTTAAAATCATATTGATAACTTTTTGATCTCTTTCTTTTAATGCTTGGTTTATCTCTGACTCTTTTTGGAAAATTTAAATGGTCCAAGACAAAATATCCAACCCTTGGTACAGACTGAATATACCCTTCTGCAAGGAGTTGTGTATAGGCGGTCTCAATGGTCGTTTGAGAAATCTTTAAATGATTGGCCAACTTCCGTTTTGACGGTAGTTTTTCATTGGCTTTTAACTCATTTTTCTCTATGGCTTGCTTGAGATAGTGATAGAGTTGTTCATACATAGGCGCTTCTTTTGTTTCATCATAATAAAAGGTAATCATACTTTCACCAACTGACCCTTTAAAAATTATTAAAACTGAGTATTTGAATCATACCAGTTTTACAGTTATAATATAAGTGAATTCAAACAATATGTCAATAACAAGGAGGAAATAAGATGAATAAACGTTATGAATTAAACAAGGAATTGGCACAGATGTTAAAAGGTGGGGTCATCATGGATGTCACCAATGCTGAACAAGCAAAAATCGCTGAAGAAGCCGGCGCATGTGCAGTGATGGCTTTAGAAAGAATTCCTGCAGATATCCGTGCAGCTGGTGGGGTTTCAAGAATGAGTGACCCTAAACTTATCAAAGAGATCCAAGAGGCTGTCACCATACCTGTCATGGCCAAGGTAAGAATCGGACATTTTGTAGAAGCACAAATTTTAGAAGCATTAGAGATCGATTATATTGATGAATCTGAGGTTTTATCACCTGCAGATGATATATATCACATCGATAAAACCAAATTTAAAGCACCTTTTGTTTGTGGGGCTAAAAATCTTGGTGAAGCATTAAGACGTATTGAAGAAGGTGCGTCAATGATTAGAACCAAGGGTGAACCTGGTACTGGGGATGTCATTCAAGCCGTCATCCATATGCGTTTAATCCAAAGAGAAATGAAACGTATGACATCATTGTCTGACGATGAATTATACAATGAAGCCAAAAACTTACAAGTATCATATGACTTATTAAAATATGTTAAAGCCCATGGAAAATTACCTGTTGTAAACTTTGCAGCTGGTGGGGTCGCAACACCTGCAGATGCCGCATTAATGATGCAACTTGGTGCTGAAGGGGTCTTTGTTGGGTCAGGTATCTTTAAATCTGGTAATCCAGCCAAACGTGCCAATGCCATAGTCAAAGCTGTCACAAACTATGACAATCCTAAAGTCTTAGCTGAATTATCAGAAGATTTAGGAGAAGCTATGGTTGGTATCAATGAAGATGAAATTGATTTATTAATGAGTCAAAGAGGCGAATAAATGAGAGTTGGTGTACTTGCTCTACAAGGTGCTTTCATCGAACACCAAAAAACGTTAGAACAACTAAATGTAGAGACTTTTCAAATTAGAAACAAAGCACAACTCCAAGAACCAATGGATGGTATTGTATTACCTGGTGGTGAATCAACCACCATGTATCGCATTTTGCGAGACCAAAACATGGTCGAAGACTTAAAAGCCATCGTAGAATCAGGTTTACCTATTTTAGGTACCTGTGCTGGCCTATTATTACTAGCCAAACAAGTGGACAATTATAAGAGTGACTACTTGCAAACCATGGATATAGAAGCCAAAAAGAATGCTTATGGTCGTCAATTGGGTTCATTTAAAACCATGGGTGAATTTAATGGCAAAAAAGACATTCCATTTGTTTTCATCCGAGCACCTTATATTGTTGATGTTGAAGACAATGTTGAAGTCTTATCCATTGTTGATGATAAGATCGTTGCGGCTAGGCAAGACAACCAGTTGGTGACAGCCTTCCATCCTGAACTTACCGACAACACGACCATACATGAATACTTTATAGATATGATTAAAAATAGGAAGTAGTTTTCAAACTACTTCCCTTTTTTTATATAATTGAAATGAATACGTTTCTTGGACATATTGGTTAAAAGTTCATATGTAATGGTATTGATTTTCTTTGCCATTTGTTCCAACGATTTATCTTGTCCAAATATTTGAACTTGATCGCCTACCTGAATATCAAGGCCAGTGACATCCACCATGGTGACACCCATACATACACGGCCTACAACTGGCAAACGATGATTCTGGTAGATAAAATAATCTTGATTAGACAACAATCGATTGTAACCATCTGCATAACCTATCGCAATTGATGCAACCCGCATGGGTTTTATAGTTTTATAGGTAAGCCCATAACTAATGCCCTCACCCTTTTTTAGATCACGTAAGGCGATAACCTTTGCATAGACATCCATAACTGGTTTAAAATCTAAATCAGTTAAGACTGGAGGATAGCCATACATGGCGATTCCAACCCGTACCATATCCATGGTATGTTCTGGAAATTTTAAGGTACTTGCACTATTAGAACAATGACGTATGCCAAGATTAAACCCTTGTTTTTCCAAGGCACTAACAATGCTATTAAAGATGGCATATTGGCCCTTAGTGAATGCATCATTTGATTCATCAGCAACAGCAAAATGAGTATAAATCCCTTGGTGATTCAGATATTCTAAATGTAAGATTGATTTGATTTCAGTCAAGACATTTGGTAAATCAGCTTTATGATGAGCAAGAATACCAAAACGACTCATACCTGTATCAATGATGATGTGTGTGTCAATTTTTATGGCCTGAGCATTTAACTGACGCGCATACTCATATCCATCGACAGTTTGTGTTAAACGGTAATGATTGAGTTGCTTGGCATGTTCTGGAGACGTCTTCCCAAGTATAAGTATTGGTGATTTGATACCGGCATCTCTTAACTCAATGCCTTCAATCATGTCTGTCACAACAAAAAACGAACAGCCCATAGATTCTAAATAATTGGCTACCTGACATGCGCCATGACCATAAGCATCAGCCTTAACCACTGCCATCACTTCCTTATCTTGATGGACAGATTTTAAGAGTTGATAATTATGCCATAAGCGATCCAAATGTACATCAACAAAGACTCGATCAACCATTATCTCACCCTACTTGAATTGTTTTTAAACCACCTAAATAAGGCACCAAAACTTCCGGCACTTTGACTGACCCATCAACTTGTTGATATTGTTCCAATATGGCTGGTACCAATCTAGATGTGGCAAGTCCTGAACCATTTAAGGTATGACAGTAATCAATATCTCCATTGCTATTACGATAGCGAATCATACCCCTTCTTGCTTGAAAATCACGTGAGTTTGATACAGATGAAACTTCTTTATAAATATCAATGCTTGGCAAATACACCTCTATATCAAAGGTACGACTCATAGCAAATGCAACATCACCTGCTGCCAACTTCGATACACGATAGTGTAAACCAAGTTGATTCATCAAAGATTTTGCCTTAGAAAGCATTTCATTGAATGCAGCATCTGAATCTTCAGGTCTCGTAAACTGAATCATTTCAACTTTATTAAACTGATATCCACGAATCATGCCACGCTCTTCAGATCGATAAGATCCAACTTCTTTTCGATAACAAGGCGAATAAGAATAATACTTTCTTGGCAGGTCTTCTTCTCTAAGTATTTCATCACGGTGCAAGTTGATTAAAGCCGTCTCAGATGTCGGCAATAAAAACTTCTGTTTTTTGTCTCCGTCTAGCCAAAATACTTCATCTTCAAACTTTGGAAATTGACCAGCCGTCAAGCCACTTTGATAGTCTAAAATATGAGGCATTAACATAAACTCATATTGATCTTTTTGATGTTGGTCAATAAAGAAATTAAGCAAAGCCCATTCCAAACGAGCACCGATATTCTTATATATCCAAGTACCCCGTCCACTAACTTTAGCAGCTCGTTCATAATCAATCAAATTGAGTGAACTTGCCAACTCAACATGATCCTTCACATCAAAATCAAATTCTGGTTTTTCTAAATGTTGGTCAATCACTTGGTTATTTTCTTTGTCACCAGCAATCAAATCTTCATCAGGTAAATTGGGTAGTTTCAATAAGAATTCACGAATCAAAGCTTCAATATCTTTTAATCGCTCTTCTTGATTTGTGATTGAGCCCTTTAAATCATCAATTTCTTTAAACAAATCTTTGGTGTCTTTCTTTTCACGTTTATAGACACCAATTTGTTTGGATAATTGATTTCTTTTTGCACGAATAGATTCTATTTCTTGTATCAAGGCTACGCGTTCTTGACGCATGTCTATAAAACCATCAAAATTGACTTCAACACCTTTTTTCTTTAAGGCATTTTTGACTAATTCTGGGTTGTTTAATATCAAATCTTGGTTAATCATGATTTTCACTCCCTTAAAAAAATAGCCCTTTACAAACGTAAAGGACGAATGAACCGCTATACCACCTTTATAATCAGTTCCGTCTTTAACGCAGACATACGAAGATGATTAATCTTAACTCCAAGGTAGATAGAATTGTCTTTATATTGGTTTGCACCAGCCACCAACTCTCTAATAAATAAAGGAACAATTCATTGGCCTTTTCACGGTCTTATTAAATACATTATAGAGAATAAGTTATGAATTGTCAAGCAGTGTTCCTTCTTCTTTTAGCATTAATTTTTCAGCATTGTGTTTGTTTTCTATGGCTAAATTACGCAACCAATATTCTTTCCTATATCTTGACAAAGCCAAGAGAACTTTAGGTATTTCTAATAACTGAATGGTTAAGTACATATAAATAACCTTTAAATCTGTAAAGCGCGATAAAACAAAGACAACAGGTACTTGTACAACCCATATATATCCTGAATCCATAATCATCGTGGATTTGGTATCGCCACCTGATCTTAAGGTAAAGTATAAAGAGATATAAAGAGATATAATTGGGATCATAAATGCATTGACACGGATATTGAAACGGGCGATATTCTCTGTTTCTTGTGAAATATCATACAAGTCTAAGACAAAGAAACTCAAAATAAATAAAACAATGCCCAAAAAGATTGCAAAAGCAACCGCAAAGATAAAGATTTTTTTAGAATTTTCCTTAGCTTCTTCAAGTTTATTTTCACCCAATGTATTACCTATAAAGACAGCGACTGCTGTCCCAATGCCTCCAAAAGTAATAAAGACCAATTGTGATATGGCTGAAGTAATATTAATGGCCGCAAGGGCGTTATCACCTCTCATAGCATAGGACTGCATGAAAACCGTTTGACCAAAAGAAAATAAAAACTCATTAATAATTAAAGGAATGGCCGCAATTAAAATGACCTTAAACAATACCTTATTAATTTGAAACATACGATATAATTTTGTATTAAACACTTGTCCTCTTGTTTCCAACAAGACATAAAGCAAGGCAAACTCAATTGACCGTGACACCAAGGTCGCAATCGCTGCACCTTGTACACCAAGTCTTGGAAAACCAAGGTGGCCAAAAATTAATAAATAGTTTAAAACAACATTACTTAATATGGCAATGGTCGATATTTTAAGCAAGGGTTTGGTGATACCAATTTCTCTAAAAGACGTTGAAATTGCTGTTGACAAAGACATTGGTATCATCACCCATTTGGCGATGTTTAAATAATCCATTCCCCAGGCTATAGTCACGGGATTGTCTGTAAATAATCCAATGAAGAATTCGCCGAAAAAAGAAAAAATTCCAATGGCCAATATCGATAAAACCAAGGCCGTTGAAAGTTTAAATCTAAAGGTTTGTTTTAAACGACCAAACTGTTTAGAACCAAAGTACTGAGCAGTAAAAATTCCAGCCCCACCCATGGCCCCAAAGGTAACAATGATAACAACAAAGTACATTTGATTCACAACAGAAACAGCCCCAATAGCTAGTTCACCTAAAGTACCAACCATGAGATTATCAACCAACTGAACAGATGATGCCAGAAGCTGTTGGAGGATAATTGGGAAGGCAACCAACAAAACACGTTTATAAAATTTTTTATCAGCCAATAACTGTTTCATAAGCCCAAACTCCTCAAAGAAAAATTACCGGATTTAACCGATAATTTTTTGATCTAATTTTTTTTCAAACGCTTCAATCTCTTCCAAAGTATATTGGGTTTCACTTTGGTCAATCAATGTTTGTATTTTTGATTTAATATCTTGCTCTTTTGCAATTTCTTGATAAGGCGCCAATGTATGCATCCCTGCAACATTGCTTTCATCTTCTATAATCATCAATCGTTTGATTGCTTCATACTCAACCCCAAACAAGTCTTTAATACCCTTAACCAAGGGATGAACATTGGATAAAGGATTAAGAATTTGAATCATATGATTTCTTGCATATTGAAGATTAATAATATCCTTTTGATAATCCCCTCTTAAAATGAACCTAGCTTCAAAGAAATCAACGATAAAAATACCTTTCTCAGTGATCAAAAGCAAATCAATGGATACTCTTTCATCATCTGACAAGGCCATGTCTTCTTGATAAAAAAGCCTAACATAGTGAAACTGATGACGAATATTCTCAATGTCTCTTTGTCGGTCAAAATACTCAGATATTTGATAATTTACTTCGTCCAAATCGTCTTTAATTTCAGCAAACTGCTTATTAAAAAAGACATTTTCTTGGTTGACAATCGTTTCAAAATACGCACGTAATCTGATAGAAAAAACCAAGTATAAGACCAAGAAAACAAACTGCAAAATTGATATGATTGTAATCAAAAACTCAGTCTCATAATTTAATAGAAAAATAATGAATTGAATCACAATCACTGTAATGATTAAAATATCCATCGTTTTTAGTAAGGTATTCTTGTTATTCATAAAACCCCCGTATATATTTTATGACATTGATATATTCATCCTGATGATTCTAATGATTGAACAAGTGATTGACAAACAGATATAACTCCTATGAATCATTGTCAAACGTCTAATCATTAGTGCATATTCATTGTCTCATACATCTTCTTTATTTATAAAAATGGTGCGGCTGATGAGATTTGAACTCACACATCCAGTTGGATACTACCCCCTCAAGATAGCGCGTCTACCATTCCGCCACAGCCGCATATGATGCTAAAATATTAGTCTATTTTAGCAAAACGTTGAATACCACGATGATATTTAGGTTTATGTTCCCCTTGTATCAGTGGTAAAGCATAATCTATAAACTCTTTGGTCACACCATTACCTGCTTGATTAATCATCGTATCAGGTAACTTCTTCTCATAATTTGCACACGAAGCCAAATCTAAAGAATTATATGTTACAGAATATGGATCATTTGACACCCGTTGGATGCCTACCATTAAATTACTTTTTTCTTGTAAGGCAAGATCAACAGCAAACTCACCAACAGCAATGGCTTCATTAACATCTCTTAAACTTTGAAAATGTGAAGCTGAACGCTGAGATGAACTCAGTTCTACAGACCGTACCGGTAACTTTAACTCCCGTGAAATTAATTCTGATAACTTGGCCGCAACCCCACCTAATTGTGAATGACCAAAATGATCAGTACCGCCCTTTGCAAAGACAAACTCGCCTAATTCATTCACAATACCTTCAGATACAGCAATCAAACAATTTTTCTTTTCTTGATAAATGGTTTCTACATCACGTTTAAACTTCTCTATTGAAAATGGACGTTCTGGCATGTATATCAAATCTGGACCAAATCCATTGACAGATGCCAAAGCACTTGATGCAGTGAGCCATCCAGCATGTCGTCCCATAATCTCTACAATGGTTACTTTTCCTATTGGATAAGCCAACATATCATAAGCAACTTCAGCCATGGTATTGGCAATATACTTAGCCGCTGAACCAAAACCTGGTGTATGATCTGTATAAGGTAAATCATTGTCAATGGTTTTTGGTACACCAATGACAGAAACAGGATAATTTTGGTTTTCCATATAGCGTGCTATTTTTGAACAAGTGTCCATAGAATCATTACCGCCATTATATAAAAAATAACGAATATTATATTTTTTAAATAAGGCCAATAGGGTTTGATAATCATGATCATCTTGTTCATAATCTTCTAACTTGTAACGCACCGACCCAAAGGCAGAGCCTGGTGTATGCTTCAATAACTCAATATCTTTCTTATACTGATCATTGAGTAAAAATAAGTCTTCTCTTAAAGCACCTTGAATACCATGTTTCATGACATATATTTTTTCAACTTGATCTGGATGTGCCATGGCCTTCTTGATAACGCCATATGCACTTGCATTAATCACCGATGTAGGACCTCCAGATTGTCCATACAAAAGATTTCCCTTGATTTTTTCCATCATTTTTTCTCCCCTGTATAATATCATATCATATTTTGCCTATAATTTTGAAGATTTTCTTTTAAAAAAAGGATGTTTCCATCCTTTTATATATTGATAATGATAATCCATATTTCTACAGCCATCAAAACAAAGGCAGTAATATACCACCTTGCATAATCGCCCTTATTTTTATCATCATATAGTTGAAATCCAACAAAGCCAGACAATAATAAAAACAAGCCAATGACCAAAGGTTTAGAAAACTCAGAAACACCATCGGCACTGGTGTTAAATTGAACAACAATGCCAGAAGGAAGATATAAAATTGTGAGTAATATCACTGCAGCGGTAAATATGGAAAATATGATTAAAAACTTACGCTGTTTGCCCATCTTAAATGATCTCTAGTTCTTTGCCAACTTTTTCTATTTGTTTGACTGCAAAATTTAAGTCTTCTTTGGTATGGGCAGCGCTAATCATACAACGTAACCGTCCAGTCCCTTTAGGCACTGTTGGAAAAACGATACCTGAAACAAAAACGCCTTCTTCTTTTAAACGTTTAGAAAATTTCATGGTTAAGTCTTCTTGCCCAACCATCACTGGTGTGATTGGTGTTTCACTATGACCAATATCAAAACCTAAGGTTGACAATTTGGCCTTAAAATAACGGGCATTTTCCCATAGTTTATCTGTATACTCAGTTGAATTCATCAAAAGTTTTACTGATTGTATGGTTGCGCCAATAGCTGCTGGTGGTAAGGCTGTTGAGAAAAGAATAGGACGTCCGCGATGCAATAACCATTCTTTGACAACTTTTTTACTTGCAACATAGCCACCAATAACACCAATGGCTTTTGATAATGTACCAATAATAAAATCAACTTTACCATGTAGACCAAAGTGATCAACAGTTCCGCGACCATTTTCACCTAAAACACCACTACCATGGGCATCATCAACATAAGTTAAACAATTGTATTTTTCTGCCAAAGCAACAATCTCAGGCAACTTGGCCAAATCACCATCCATAGAAAAGACACCATCTGTAATGATTAAAACATTCTCATAATTGGCTCTGTTTTCTTTAATCACACGCTCTAAATCTTCCATATCTGAATGTCTATATATGGCTTTGTCTGCACGAGACAAACGAACGCCATCAATAATGGATGCATGGTTTAATTCATCTGATATGATTAAATCGCCCTTATTGACAATGGCCTGAATGGCACCGATATTGCAATTTAAGCCTGATTGAAAAACGGTCACAGCTTCTTCACGTTTAAACTCAGCCAATAAAGCCTCTAGATCTTCAAGTGGCTCTTGATTACCAATAATGGTGCGAACACTACCAGTCCCCGCGCCGTATGCCTTAATGGCATCGATGGCCGCTTTTTCAACAGATGGGTCTGTTGCAAGGCCAAGATAATTGTTCGATGATAAATTAATGACTTCTTGACCATCCAAGGTCACAACGTGATCACATGGTCCTTCATTGACTGGCAACTCACGATAAACACCATCTCTTTTTAATTGTTCGACTTGTTTTTCTAAATAACTAAGATTATTCATTGATTTCATCTCCCGGGAATAATATGATTTTTCCACAATTCTTTCCATTCATGACCTCTGCAGCTTCATTGATTTGACTTAATGGAAACTTGTGGGTAACAAACGTTTCAAAATGTAATAAGTTATGAGATACCAAATATTGAACCTTATCCCAGGTTTCATAGATACGTCGTCCTACAACGCCATATATATGGATACCTTTAAAAACAACATCATTGGATAAGTCGATATTGATATGTTCGTTCGGTAAACCAAGCAAGGATAAACCGCCACCCCGTTTTACATACTTAAATGCCGTTTCAATGGCTGTTTTATTACCTGAAAAATCACAAACCACATCGGCACCCAAGCCATCTGTAACATCCATGACACGCTCATAAACATCGTCTTCAAGTGGATTGATAATGACATCTGCATTCAAGGCTTTGGCAATGTTTCTACGATATTCATTCACTTCAATTGCAATCACTTGTTTGGCACCATAAGCCTTTGCGACATCAATGCCCATCAAGCCAATAGGACCACAGCCAAGGATGACAACAGACTTGTCTTTAATATCAAAATGCGTCACTGTATGAACAGCGTTCCCCAAGGGTTCTTGAACAGATAAATATAAATCATTTTCAACATCGTTGTTCACAATACAGTTGGCTTCAGGTATTTTAATATATTCAGCAAAACAGCCATCGCGATCAACACCGATAATTTCAGTGTTTTGGCAAATATGTCCTTCACCTCTTAAGCAAAACTCACACTCATGACAAATTATATGTGTCTCAGCGCTGACAACATCACCCATTTTAACACGGCTGACTGATTCACCAACCTTAATCACTTGACCACTAAACTCATGTCCAACAATCAATGGTAAATCTAAATGTGTTTTTGCCCAGTGATCATAATTATAGATATGTGAATCTGTCCCACAAAAAGACACACTCTTGATTTTTATTAAAACTTCATCAGCTTTTAAATCAGTTGATAACTTAACCTTCTTATACGTAAAGCCTTTTTCGGGTTTATCTTTCAAAACCGCCATCATTTCTAAAGTTTTTGTATCGTTTTTCAATGGTTTCATTTAAGTCTCCTCTGCAAAATTTATAAAACGCTTACATCGATATTATAACACACCCAACAAAGAGATTTAAAGGCATAATTTAGAAAAAAAAGAAAAAGCCAAAAGCTTTTTCTTATTCCTCTAATTTGAAGCATAAATAGAGTGTTTTATCATCTTTTCTTTCTTGAAAATAGGTGTAATCTTCTACATGAAAACCAATATGAATATTGAAGGCCTCTTGTTCAATATAGCGATAGACTTTTTTAATGTCATTGACCAAATTATTTTTATCAATAGGAAACATCATATAGGATCCTTTTGGTAGTTTTTTAGTGACCAAATTATTGTCATCATCTAAACCAATCAAACCATCGGTTTCAACAAGGGCATAATAATCGACCATCTTTGTCTCAGCAAAATCCACACGATAAATCTCTAGACCGACAAAGTGTAGGGGGTCTTTTTTATTTGGTATATCATCTAAATAAACATTTTCAAGTTCTTCCCATAAACCTGGAAGCTTTTTGTGGCCATCAGACCCAATGCGAAAGCCACCGATTAACTCTATACCTGCATAATACCTTGTATCAAAATCTTTAACAATATATTTCATCTCGACACCTCTCTTATTATTATATCAAAGTCCCTTTGTTTTTCAATATAAGCCCTTTGATTTTTTCCATAAAAAAAAGGTTGAAATCCTGATTCAACCTCAATTTATGCCTATGCAAGTTTTTGTAAGTTTTTTGATTTTAAACAAATCATTGTCAGTAAGAACATGGCGAATATTGCAATATATAATGGGATATAGAAATTGACATAATCAATCAGATAACCAGCAACAATGGCTGTGATTGGATAAAAAATACCAGAAATACTATTGATTAAAGTTGATACTTTTCCAATCACTTTTTTATCAATGTACTTATATAAAGAAGCATTGATTGGTGCGTTGATGGTTGCGTTCACTAAGCCAGCGATAAAGCTAAAGGCTAAGAACAAAACGATAAATGTATGTTGTTGGATAATCTCGCGGTCTAAACTCATGATAATAATTAAATTAAAGACACTGAGGAAAAAGAATATCACACCACCAAATCTCAAAATTTGGAAAATTTTAAACCTAAAAGCAATTTGTGAAACGACCAAACTCATCAAGATGATACCCACACTTTCAATAAAGTTTGATGAGGCAAGCAAATACTCTGGTTCAAAAACGGTAAAGGTAAAGTACTCTTTAAACATATATGGTACACCGATTGAAAACCATGGGGTCACCAAAGTTGCACTTAATAAAATGATGATCATAATCATTAAGATAGGTTTTGCTTGTTTAAACAAATAAATAATAGCTGTTTTCAAGTCCCCTTTGACTTGTTGGGCAATATCTTTTAAGTTCTTCTTATCTTTACCCTTGGTTTCATAAGTACCTTCAAGGGTTTCTTCATCAACTTTAATGAACATTTCAGAGATGGCTGATAAGAAAAAACTCACTGCGTTAATGATAATTAAAACGACAATACCGAAATGAAGATATAATAAAGCCCCGAAGAATAAACCTGCAAGATTTTGAATACTGTGAGTGATTTGCATAATTGAACTTGCTGATACCAATTCTTCTTTTTCCACGATTTGTGGCGTGAGGGCATTTACTGCTGGTGCAAAAAAAGCAGTTTGAATGGCGATAAAGAATACCATGGTGTAAATCACTGTTTGAATGACGATTGCTTGTCCATGATTGATGGCTAATGTCATAATCACAGCCGCTAAGCCATAACAAACTCCTCTTCCAAAATCAGTTAAATATAAAACTTTTGCTTTATATTTAAAGCGATCTGTAAAGGTAGCAGCTATGGGTGAGCATACAAACATAATGACGGTCCACACAGCAAAGTATATGGCTGTGGCTGTTGCAGAACCTGTAAGATCTAATAAATACAAACTGATTCCGAATCCATAAACCCGACTACCAATTCCACTGGTAAGATTCCCGAAAAATAACAATAAATAATTTTTGTCCCTAATAAACTTTGACTTTAACATAATAACCTTCCTTTAATTTTATTTAAATTTTATTAATATTTTTGTTTAAAAAGATAAATTTTATTAATTTACAATTTAATTATATCAAATAATCACATCTTGTCAAGGCTTATTTTAAAAAAATTAATATTTTATTTAAATTTATTAATATTATTAACAAATATATTAACTTTATTGAAATTTAAAATAAAAAAATCTTATTACAAGGCAATCATAAAGGATGATTACTTGTTTTTTTTTGGGATAGTATATAGATAAAAGTATAAATTTTTTTATGATATTTATTATTGTGCGGGGAAAATTGGCACCATTCAAGAATATGTGATAAGATTAAATTAGTAAGGATGCACGCTTTTAGGCAAGAAATTTAGTGTGTCTATGATGAAAATCCTATATAAGGAGGAAAAACTATGGAAACCATCAAGAATATATTTCTTTTATATTATGAACGTTGGGATTTTTTTCTTGATTTGTTCATTCAGCATATTTATATTACCTTTATCGCTGTATTATTTATTTCTTTTATCGGTCTTTCTGTAGGCATTCTAATGACGCGATGGAAAAAACTTGCTTCTATTGGTCTATCCGTCACAAATTTTATGTATACCATCCCTTCCATTGCCCTATTTGGTTTTTTAGTTTTTATTACAGGCATCGGAAATACCAGTGCAATCATTGCTTTAATCATCTATGGTTTATTACCCATCATCAGAAACACCTATGTTGGTATCAAAGATGTCGATCAAGAAATCATTGATTCTGCCGTAGGTATGGGTTGTACCAAACGACAATTACTTTTTAAGGTTGAATTACCCTTGGCTTTACCAGTAATTATTGCTGGATTCAGAACCATGGTGATTATGACCATAGCTCTTGCAGGTATTGCTTCTTTTATTGGCGCCGGCGGTTTAGGCGTTGCCATTTGGAGGGGCATTACAACATACTATCCCGAAATGACTTTTGCAGGAAGTTTATTGGTGGCATTACTTGCCATTATGACTGACTTAATACTCGAATTGATTGAAAGGCGCGTGAAGAAACGCGTACTAGGAACAACAAAATAAAAAAGGAGGAAAAAATGAAAAAAATACTTGTATTCTTATTCATATTTTTCACATCAATGACTACCCTCGGTTGCAACAATAACCAAGACACCATCGTGATCGCTAGTAAACCAATGACTGAACAATATATCATTGTGGAAATGCTTACTATATTAATTGAAGACAATACGGATTTACAAGTTGATCAACGTTTAGGGATCGGCGGAGGAACATCAAACATTCATCCAGGTATGGTGAGTGGTTCTATTGATATGTATCCAGAATATACAGGCACTGGATGGTTATTTGTTTTGGAAGAAGACTTAATCACAGATCCTGACCAACTGTATCAATCCGTTAAAAGCCAATACGAAACCCAGTTTGATATTATCTGGACCGATAGGTATGGATTTAATAATACCTATGGACTAGCTATGAAAGAAAGCCTAGCCGAGTCATTGGATATCACAACTTATTCTGATTTAGCTAACCATAGCGAAGATCTTGTCTTTGGTGCAGAATATGATTTTTACGAAAGAGAGGATGGTTATCCTGGCTTAGTTGAAACATATGGTTTTGATTTTCAATCGACAAGTGAGTTGGATATTGGTTTAAAATATCAAGCCATCGATAGCGATTCCGTCGATGTCATAAATATTTTTTCAACAGATGGCAGACTTGAAGAGTTTGGTTTAAGAGTTCTTGAAGATGACTTGAACTTCTTCCCTTCATATCAAGCTGCAACCCTTGTTCGACAAGACATATTAGAAACATATCCTGAATTAGAAGACATCATAAACATGTTGGCGGGCCAAATCAGCAACCAAGAAATGACACAAATGAATTATCTTGTTGATATTGAAAATGAAGATCCGAAAGATGTCGCAAGAAATTTCTTAGAAGAGAAAGGACTTATATAGTGTCGCTTATTGAGTTTAAGCATGTTTCTAAATCATACGAGCATGATGAATACGTGATAAAAGACCTTAACTTTTCCATTGATGAAGGTGAGTTTATCACCATCTTAGGACCATCTGGTTGTGGAAAAACAACCCTTTTAAAAATGGTCAATAAAATGATCCCCTACGACAAAGGAGATATTATTTTGGATGGAAAGAGTTTATCTGATTGGGATAAAATCAAACTTAGACGTTCTATAGGCTATGTCATTCAACAAATAGGTTTATTGCCCCATCTAACTGTCAGTAAAAATATTTCTTTTGTTTTGGACATCACAAATGCTGATCAATCATTAAAGGAAGAAAAACCAAAAGAATTGATTGAGTTGGTGAATCTATCACCTGACTTACTAACACGGTATCCTCGAGAACTCAGTGGCGGTCAACAACAAAGAGTTGGTGTCGCTAGAGCACTCGCTGCCGACCCTGATATTATTCTCATGGATGAACCCTTTGGTGCTGTGGATGAAATCGCAAGAACAACCTTACAAGATGAAATCATAAAAATCCATAAAAAACTTAAGAAAACCATTTTATTTGTAACGCATGACATACAAGAAGCCTTAAAACTAGGTACAAAAATTATCTTAATGAATGATGGTAAAATCATTCAAATCGGCAGCAAGGAAGACTTGGTGTTTAATCCGAAAAATGACTTTGTAAAAGACTTTTTTGGTATTAAAGGCTTTCAATCAATCCTTGACAAAGATAAAATCAATCAAGTCTACCAAAAAGTAATCAATAAAGAAATCAATGTTGATGATTTCTATCAACAAATGAAAACGTTAGGAGCGAACAAATGAGTGAAAAAAAAGCCACCATTTTCACAGTTAAAAACGGACCCTATGTCATCAAAAACCTATCACACCTAAGTCAAACAACCGATAGAAAAATTGAATTAATCAAAGAACCTGTCGCCTTGTGTCGATGTGGACAATCAAGCAACAAACCTTTTTGTGATGGGACCCATGGTCGGGTTGGTTTTGATTCTTCAAAATCAAAAGACAGGGTGCCTAGAAGCGAAAAAAAATATGAAGGTAAGGAAGTCACTATCCATGATGATCGAGGCATTTGTTCACATGCTGGTTATTGTACCGATGGTTTACCAAGTGTCTTTAAAATGGATGAAGACCCATGGATTGATCCAAATGGTGCCAGTAAAAAAGACATTATAGAAACCATAGAGAAATGCCCCTCAGGTGCTTTAAGCTATGAAATTGATGGGGTTATTTATGATGCCTTCCATAAACATGAGACCATAAAGGTTGTTGAAGATGCCCATTATCGTGTCAAAGGTTTTATCGTTTTAGAGGATGAAGATAATCCTAAATCGGAAGAACATTATGCCTTATGCCGTTGTGGAAACTCAAAAAATAAACCATTTTGTGATGGGTCCCATTGGTATGAAAAATTTAAGGATGATGGTCTCGTAAAAAAAGAAAAACCAGATATCAAACAAAGTTCTAAACTACCTTTTGACAATCATTATGATTATATCAAGACTTTATCTAACAAGCCTGAAATCATATATTCTTCGATGCGAACCCTTGAACGTTTTCCAGACTTTAAAACAGTATTATTCAAGGCTGCACAACTCAATCGTATGCCCCTTAATAAAGACGTAGACGTTCATTTAGATACAGTGATAGGCAAGCGCGCTAAAAAGCCTTTGAAGATTGGATTACCATATTACGTATCACATATGTCATTTGGTGCCATTTCTAAAGAAGCTAAACTCGCCTTATCAAAAGGTTCTGCAAAAGCAAATACAGCCATGTGTTCAGGTGAAGGTGGTATGCTAAAAGAATCATATGAACAAGCAAAATTCTATATTTATGAACAAGGAACAGCTGACTTTACTTATGATGAAGATGCCATAAAAAAAGCAGATGCTGTAGAACTTAAAATAGGTCAAGGTGTTAAACCTGGATTAGGCGGACATTTACCTGCAAAGAAAGTGACCAAAGAAATTGCAGATACTCGTGGTATAGACCCTAATAAAGATTCTGAAGCGCCCAATAGACTTCATGGGATTGATTCTATTGATGATTTGATTGAAAGAGTCAGTAAGATTAGAAAACTCAATGGTGGCAAACCTGTAGGCATAAAAATAGCCACAGGTCAACTTGAAGAAGACCTTAAAATTGCCATAAAAACAAAACCAGACTTTATCACCATCGATTGTCGAGGAGGTGCAACCGGTTCTTCTCCACAATTCTTAAAGGATAATGTTGGTATCCCACCAATTTATGCCATCCATCGCGCAAGAAAATTCTTAGATGAACACGATGACCAAATATCATTATGTGCAACTGGAGGATTTAGGACTAGCACGGATATTGCCAAAGGCTTGGCCTTGGGTGCAGATGCAATTGCACTAGCAACTGCTTCTTTAATCGGCATTGGTTGTATGCAATCAAGAATCTGCCATACTGGCAAATGTCCTGCAGGTATCACCACGCATGACAAAGCCTTAAGGGCTTTGATTAACGTTGATAAAGCAGCCCAATCCCTTGCCAATTATTACCTTACAATGGCAGATGAACTTAAAGTCTTATCACGTTCTCATGGGGTTGATGATATTCATAAACTAACCATCAATGATTTAATGACCACATCAAACGAAGTTTCAATGCATACAGATATAGACCATGTGTAAGCAAACTAAAAAGAGAAGATTTTACGCTTCTCTTTTTTTTATGGGTTATTTATTTATTCGACACTTAAAACAAAATAATGATGTCCATTGATTGTACAATCACTTTCGTTTTTCCTTGAACTCAACCGAACAATGTACTCTCCAGGATTAAGGTTGGGGTGATTGTTTAATGAATCCCATTCACCAATACTTGTTCCAGATAAATCAAACACTTGAATTTGATAAACACTTACGTTTTGATCATGAATGATATTGATTTCTTCTGAATCATTCATGACTGCCATTTCGCTCATATGGTCGTCCATACTTTGTTCATATGGATAACAAAAACCATCCGCAGTAAAGTCGCCATTGTTATTATTACCATAAGCAAGGCACATGACGAAATTAGCTGCAATCACTTGAGACCCGTTGTCAATAGAAAGTTCGATTGTATAACTACAGTTATCACTCATATCGGTTTCAATTGGCCCTGTGGTTACAGGCAGACTTGTTTCAATAATCGTTGTGATACTTGTTTGTTCTTGACTACAAGATACCAAAGCAAAAAATAATATAAACATAAGAACCATTAAGAATCTTTTCATACCATACTCCTGTAAAATAAACATTTTTGTAATTGCTTTCTTTTTTCATTATATACCTATTATGTTATTACTTCAATAGGAAATATCATGAATCAAGCATTTTATATTTATTTAAAAGAAGACATTATATAAAAAAAGAAGATTTTCATCTTCTTTTAAAATCAAATGGAGCAAGCGAGGGGAATCGAACACGCGTATATATTTTTTTTGCTTTCTTATACAGCGTTTTTGCTGTCAACGGTTATTCATACCCTCATTTATAAAAAAAGTTGCTTAAAATCGATTTTAGGAGGCTTCTCGAATGGAAAAACCAAATTTTTATAGTATTTTAATTCCAGATATTAGGTATAATCGAAAATTAACTTGGTTTGATAAAGTGCTTTACTCTGAAATATCAGCCCTTACAAATGTAAAAGGGTTTTGCTATGCTAGGAATATTTATTTTGAAAAAGTTTTTAATATTTCCACCTCTACTGTCACTCGTTCGATAAAAAGATTAGAAGATAATAATTTCATTAAAACCGAACTAGAAATCGATGAAAAAACCAAGTCAATTTTATATAGAAAAATCTTTCTTACCCCTATGGTCAAAAATGACCATACCCCTATAATCAAAAATGACTATACACGCGCGCGTAACCATGCATTTAAAAATAATAATACAAGTAATGATTATAAAACTAAATATAATCAAGCCAAATCAGATGTAAATATCCCTTGGTTAAAAAAATATTTATAGTGAGGTAAATCCATGACTTTTAAAAAAATTTTTAATGGCTATTTAACTTTTGTATCAGTCTATCGAAAAAAAGGAACTTATACATACTATAAAAAAATATTTAAATCATTGCTCCAGGTTCTTAAGGTTCTAAATTATCAAATAACCGATAATATCGATAATGATTTTTTTAATAAAATAACCAAATATTATCTCAATTTTACTCAAAAGAAAAACAGCCAAATAAACGCCACTATTTCTGCTTTAATTACCTCATTAAATTATTTTAATATTGGTTATCCTAAACGCATTAAATTGCGTGATGATACAAAATCGTTTACAGCTTTAACCGACTCTGAATTAAATAGCCTACTTGATTATATTAAAAATATGCCCATAAAATCCAATGAATCATATAATAATAATTTATCTTGGGCTTTATCTATCTATTTATTTCTTGATACAGGAGTTCGCATTTCTGAACTTATCAATATTAAATTTAACAATGTTGATTTTGATAATAAGATTATTTATCTTGATACTACCAAAAACGGCTATGACCGATATGTTTTTTATGGAGATCTTTCACGTAAATATTTAGAAATCATGTTCTCACTTTCTCACGATCATGTTTTATGGAATTTCAACACCGATAAACCAATGGATAAAAATAGCCTTTATCATTTTCTAACTAGGTTAAATAACGATTTACAATTAAGACATAATATCCATCCCCATCGATTACGTAAAACTTTTGCTACCTCTTTATTACATAGAGGCTGTAATCTTGCTACTATATCCAAGTTTTTAGGGCATAGAGATGTCAAACAAACAATGGTTTACTTACAAATGGATAATAAACTTTTAATTGAGGAATATGAAAAATATTATCCATATTGATTTTATTTATATCCTTTCAAAAAAACAACTTGCAATTCAAAAAAAATTTGATATACTATAATCGATTTAAGGACAACACTGTATATTTTGGCTTTTCTCAAGGCGTATGCCGAGTAAAGTCAAAACACTTATGCTAAAAAAATAATTTTATTATAAATAGTATTCTAGACAAAACTTTATATAATCATGAAAAATCATTGGTAGGGTATAGTAACACCTACCTAACTGTCATATTATATAAAATAACTGTTAATTAAGAAGTTCCAAACCTAGGGTATAGTAACACCTAGGTAAATAATAGATTTTTATAAAAATAAAGTTCAAGACTGACTATCTTGAACTTTTTTAATATACAATTAAATCTTCTATTGAAACATTTAAGTATTTTGCAATTCTAACTAACTTATCAATGCCAGGAACATTTACATTATTTTCGATTTTGTGATATTGCTGTTGTGTCATATCCAATGCTTTTGCAATCTCTCGTTGTGTAATTTCTTTGCTTTCTCTAACTTCTTTGATTTTTAATTGATACATAAAAACACCTCTTTGCAATGAAATTGACGATTTTACATTTATATTGTAATATTAAAATATCTTGACAGCGTTTTTGTTGTCAAGATATAATAGTAATATCGATGGAGCAAGCGAGGGGAATCGAACACGCGTATATATTTTTTTTGCTTTCTTATACAGCGTTTTTGCTGTCAACGGTTATTCATACCCTCATTTATAAAAAAAGTTGCTTAAAATCGATTTTAGGAGGCTTCTCGAATGGAAAAACCAAATTTTTATAGTATTTTAATTCCAGATATTAGGTATAATCGAAAATTAACTTGGTTTGATAAAGTGCTTTACTCTGAAATATCAGCCCTTACAAATGTAAAAGGGTTTTGCTATGCTAGGAATATTTATTTTGAAAAAGTTTTTAATATTTCCACCTCTACTGTCACTCGTTCGATAAAAAGATTAGAAGATAATAATTTCATTAAAACCGAACTAGAAATCGATGAAAAAACCAAGTCAATTTTATATAGAAAAATCTTTCTTACCCCTATGGTCAAAAATGACCATACCCCTATAATCAAAAATGACTATACACGCGCGCGTAACCATGCATTTAAAAATAATAATACAAGTAATGATTATAAAACTAAATATAATCAAGCCAAATCAGATGTAAATATCCCTTGGTTAAAAAAATATTTATAGTGAGGTAAATCCATGACTTTTAAAAAAATTTTTAATGGCTATTTAACTTTTGTATCAGTCTATCGAAAAAAAGGAACTTATACATACTATAAAAAAATATTTAAATCATTGCTCCAGGTTCTTAAGGTTCTAAATTATCAAATAACCGATAATATCGATAATGATTTTTTTAATAAAATAACCAAATATTATCTCAATTTTACTCAAAAGAAAAACAGCCAAATAAACGCCACTATTTCTGCTTTAATTACCTCATTAAATTATTTTAATATTGGTTATCCTAAACGCATTAAATTGCGTGATGATACAAAATCGTTTACAGCTTTAACCGACTCTGAATTAAATAGCCTACTTGATTATATTAAAAATATGCCCATAAAATCCAATGAATCATATAATAATAATTTATCTTGGGCTTTATCTATCTATTTATTTCTTGATACAGGAGTTCGCATTTCTGAACTTATCAATATTAAATTTAACAATGTTGATTTTGATAATAAGATTATTTATCTTGATACTACCAAAAACGGCTATGACCGATATGTTTTTTATGGAGATCTTTCACGTAAATATTTAGAAATCATGTTCTCACTTTCTCACGATCATGTTTTATGGAATTTCAACACCGATAAACCAATGGATAAAAATAGCCTTTATCATTTTCTAACTAGGTTAAATAACGATTTACAATTAAGACATAATATCCATCCCCATCGATTACGTAAAACTTTTGCTACCTCTTTATTACATAGAGGCTGTAATCTTGCTACTATATCCAAGTTTTTAGGGCATAGAGATGTCAAACAAACAATGGTTTACTTACAAATGGATAATAAACTTTTAATTGAGGAATATGAAAAATATTATCCATATTGATTTTATTTATATCCTTTCAAAAAAACAACTTGCAATTCAAAAAAAATTTGATATACTATAATCGATTTAAGGACAACACTGTATATTTTGGCTTTTCTCAAGGCGTATGCCGAGTAAAGTCAAAACACTTATGCTAAAAAAATAATTTTATTATAAATAGTATTCTAGACAAAACTTTATATAATCATGAAAAATCATTGGTAGGGTATAGTAACACCTACCTAACTGTCATATTATATAAAATAACTGTTAATTAAGAAGTTCCAAACCTAGGGTATAGTAACACCTAGGTAAATAATAGATTTTTATAAAAATAAAGTTCAAGACTGACTATCTTGAACTTTTTTAATATACAATTAAATCTTCTATTGAAACATTTAAGTATTTTGCAATTCTAACTAACTTATCAATGCCAGGAACATTTACATTATTTTCGATTTTGTGATATTGCTGTTGTGTCATATCCAATGCTTTTGCAATCTCTCGTTGTGTAATTTCTTTGCTTTCTCTAACTTCTTTGATTTTTAATTGATACATAAAAACACCTCTTTGCAATGAAATTGACGATTTTACATTTATATTGTAATATTAAAATATCTTGACAGCGTTTTTGTTGTCAAGATATAATAGTAATATCGATGGAGCAAGCGAGGGGAATCGAACCCCCATTCTCTGCATGGCAAGCAGAAGTTTTACCATTAAACTACACCTGCATGTATTGTGCATGGACACATGCACAATATATTTTATATTATTTGCTCTATAAAATCAAGTAATTTTTATGATAAAAACGAATTACTTAATCAAACGTCTCCAAGGACTGACAAAGCCTCCGCTTACCATAGAAACATCATTGGTAACAACCAATGCATCATCATCGGTTTCATTGATAATATGGAGAATATTTTGTTTGTTTTTTCTATTGGCAAAAATCATTAATACTTCACGTTCTTTATATTTACCTTGTGCATCTAAAGATGTCACAGCATATCCAGCATCTCTTAAACCATTCAAAACTTTTGAAGCTTCTTCTTTCATGATAATGGCTTGAATAAGAATACGACCCACACCAAGTTTGGCTTCAATAATAGAACCTAAATATACACCTGCCGCAAAACCAATACTATAATAAATACCCTTTAATGGCGTTTCTTGTATACCTGTGATAACTCTTGAAGCAATAAATACCCATAACAATATCTCAAATAATGCCAAAATCGTTCCAGGTTTACGCAAGCCTTTACCAATAAAGATAATTCTTAAGGTACTCACTGAAACTTCTACGACTTTAGCAATCAATATTAACAATACTTCCCATAAAGGCACAGACGATAAAAACGTCCAAATTGTCTCCCACATAAAAGACACCTCCTATCATTCACACTTAATAAATTATACGCTTAAATTTTAAAAAATCAAGTGAAATTATTCAAAAAAAGAGAAGAATTTTTTACACTTCTTCTCAATTGTTTTTTTCAGTTTTAGTGACGTCTGTCCAAAGCTCTAACCAAAGTATTTTATCGGTGATATCTCTGGCTTTTAAGATGAAACTTAGGGCATCCAAGTCATCATTAACATTGATGCCTTGAGGATAATCAATGGTTTCATCATCAAATGAAAAATAGGTTTCATTAAAGAATGCAGATATTTTATGAGAATAAAAAACTGTTTGTCGATCTGTTAAGACACTCTCACCTAAAGTGAAGTTCTTATAATATTCAATTCCCAACAAATGATAATAGGTTGGTAAAATATCATAAGGTGTAACAAATTTTTCAATGCTGGTGTCTTCACCTGGATGATTGCTTAGGTAGGCATTGGTTAATATTGGATTGTATATGGCAAAGAAGGTTTTGTACATATCGGTTTCATGGATGTCACCAGCCTCCACATCATGGATTCTTAAATGCATTTGGTGATAATATAGGTTGTGATCTCCATAAATCATAATAATGGTGTCATCCAATAAATTTTCTTCTTCTAAGCGATCCAATAATAAGCCTAAGGCCACATCAAAATCCATGACGGCCGCTTGGTAAAAACGAAATCTACCTGGATCAGCGTCATCTGGACTATCTGCCATGATATTTGTCCATTGACCGTTTTCTTCAGCTTGATCGATTTGATCGAAATAACCTAGGTCTGTAAACTTTTGTAAATTGTTTTTACCTCTCACACTAGGATAATTTCGATTATATGGACCATGCATAGAAAGTGTTGACCAAAAATAATAAAATGGTTCGTCACTGTCTTCTTTAAACATAAAATCAAACATACGAAGCATGGTGCGTGAATCAAGGGTATAGTCTCCTCCCCACCCATATATGAGTTCATCTGGGAAAAGCTCCTGATGTAAATAGATGTCTTCAAATCCAAGTTCTGGCATTAAATCACCACGGGCATAAAATGTTTCAACATTTTCATGAAAATACGCTGTATGATACCCTTCATCTTCTAGAACATATGGCATGGATGCTCGAAAATCATAATGGTAATAAGATGGGATAATTCCTTGACTTGGATAATGACCTAAGATGCCAATGACTTCTGATACATTGGTTTTATTTTCACTGTAATGATTAGGAAAATATAAGCCTTCTGTTGTGACCCGGTGAAGATTTGGAGTTAACACTTCATTGACCGCAAAACCTTGACCACTTTCAAGCATAATCGTGATGACATTTTTGCCTTCTAACAAGCCAGCATAAGGTATCAATAGATCACTTTCATTATAAAGATTGGGGTTTTCATTAACGAAATTATCTTCTAAGTCCTCTAATTCATAGAGTCTAGAACCTGCATCAAATAATAGAATATCTACTTCTTTAAAATAGAAACCCATCATACCATAATGGTTAATCGATTCTCTCTTAAACAAAGACACATTGTATAAGTCATTGTAATGGGTAAATGTTTTTGTCATATTGATGCCAGTCACACCAACCAACAAAGTCACAAGATAAAGAGGGATAACCTTTAAATGATATCCCTTGGTGAAGTGGTATTTTTTAAAGAAAGCTTTTTTGCTATAACGAATGGTTAAACCATAAATGATGCCCACAGCAATCAAAGTAACGATGGCATCCCAATGAATAAAATCAGCCGTAAAAACATTAACTGCTTCATCTGCATATAATAACTGATAAACAGAGAATATTTCTCCATTAAGTTCAATATTCATGGTTTGATTGGTTAAAGCAATAATTGCAAAGATAAAAAGAATGGTTGATAAGTAAGCAATACTTGCCCTATGTGATTTCATCAATAAAGCAATGGATGCAAAAACAATTGCAATTACTAAATCGATCAAAAGATATTCAGGCAATACACTTAAACCTAACCAAGAAAAAGTAATGAGTTCTATCAAAAAATAAAACACCAAGAAGATACCCATTAAAATTAGTTTTTCAAATAATAAACGTTTCATTTATGTCACCTTTTGTATAGTAAAATTTTTGAATCTAACGTATATTGTCTAAATCAGGCGCTATACGTTTTTTTGTGTTTTGCTCATAGACATGAGCTAGACTCAATATAATATCGTCAGAAAACTTATGACCAATAAAGTAAAGGCTTCTTGGTGTATCGTCCTTCAATGCTTTTGCGACAACACCTACAACAGGATTCCCAGCAATGGGTGCATAGCCTGTTCGCTTAACACTCATGATGGCATCTAAATCATGTGCCTCCAATAATCTAGTGATTAAATTGGCTTTATCTAAGTTTTCTATCAATGTTTTATGGTATTCTTTTTCTTTTAAAGTGCCTGATGTCTTTTCTGCAGCTTCAAAAATAGATTGACCGTATTTCATCCTAACATCAGGATCTTCTTTGTTAAAGTCAATTAAATCTTTAAGACTTTTAATCGGGTAATCCTTCATATATTGACTCATAAAGTGATTTAGATCGGCTTTAAAATCATAGATTAATGTTTCGAAATTCGGAATATTTAATGCTTTTTCAGATAAGTCTATGACATCGATACCCTTGTCCTTCAAGAGTTTTTTTGCTTCATCTTCGATGGCAATTTCTTCATCGGTGTAATCGATATTATTAAATCTTAATAGACCTATGCGCTTTTCAGACACGTCTAAATGAATGGCCTTAGAAAAGTCAAAGCGATGCTCAGACATTGGATATGTTGATAAATCTTTAGGGTCGTATCCATAAATGACATCCAAAAGCATGGCTAAATCTTCAACACTTCTAGCCATTGGCCCAGCAATATCCTGGTGATGAGAAATAGGAATAATGCCTTGTCTAGACACTAGGCCCATGGTTGGTTTGATGGTTTGAATTGAGTTCATCAAAGCAGGTGCTGTGAGTGAACCATTGGTTTCAGTCCCAATCGATGCTGGTATAAAATTACAAGCGACTGATACGGCAGATCCCGTTGATGAACCAAGTGGATCAATTTTTGAACTGTATGGTGACTTGACTTGCCCAGATAAACCACCATAACCCGAAGGCATATCATCATAAGACATAAAATAGGCAAACTCAGATAAATTGGCCTTGGCCAGAATAATCACACCTGCATCCCTTAACTTCTTAACGATAAATGCATCCTCTGGCCCGTAAAAATCCTTTAAGGCAACAGACCCAGCACTTGTGTGCATTTTATCGGCCGTTAAAATATTGTCTTTAATAACGATTGGAATCCCGTGTAAAGGAGACCTCGGACCGCTTATACGACGTTCCTCATCCAGTTGCTGAGCAATGGTATAAACATCTGGATTTATTTCAGCAATACTATTGATCTTCGGACCATTGACATCATACTTAGTGATACGTTCAATATACATCGTCACCAAATCAAGAGATGTAAATGTTCCTTGATTAAGTCCTTTTTCTAAATCACGTAAAGAATATTCTTTCATTCTTTTTTACCTCAAATTAATAGTCTTTGGATAATGACACATAATGTTTTGCATTATCAATATTTGCTTGTATTTCTTCATCAGTTAAGGTGCGTATAATTTTAATTGGTGACCCCATAACAAGCGTTTTCGCAGGGACTTTTTTACCAGGCGGTACGATTGAACCCGCCGCAACCATGGCATGATCACCAATTTCTGCACCATTCAAAATAATTGAGCCCATACCGATCAAAGCATAATCGCCAACAGTGCAGGCATGGACAATGGCAGAGTGACCTATGGTCACAAACTTACCAATCTTTGTAGGTAAGTTGGTGTCTGTATGGATGACAGCGTTATCTTGAACATTGGTGCTTTCTCCCACACTAATGGGTGCCATATCGCCTCTGACAGTCGCATGAAACCAGACATTACAATCTTTACCCATAGTGACATCTCCAATAATTTTTCCTTGTATATTCCTTACAGAATCATCTAATTTTGGTTGTATATCTTTATACTTCATGTTTTACCTCATTTCAACACTTTATGAACATGATCAATAATATCACTTGCAAGCATGGATACTTCACCATAGGTATCCCTAGCCAAACGTGAGGCCATAGAATGCAACAAGACACCCTTGATGCTAGCTCCAAGCAAGGAATTATCAATCAAATAACTTGATATCAAGCCGGTCAAAACATCCCCACTACCAGCAGTCGCCAATCCAGGATTCTTTGCTTGATATAAATATATATGTTTTTTATTGGCGATGACATTGGTTTGACCTTTAAGAATTAATGTCACGCCCTTGTCAACCACTTGTTGGATAAAATCAAATGGATGATGTTCGACCTCTTCTACAGGAACATTAAATAAATCAGAAAATTCTTTTTCATGTGGGGTTAGGATCATGTTAGGATTCTTAATCTTATCAATATCAACATAAGATAAGCCACCACCATCAACCACTGTCTTAATCTCACTATCATTGATTTGATTATAAATTTTCTGATAGGCAGCTTGTCCCGTCTTTAAACCTGGCCCAAAGACAATCGAATCAACCCGACTTAAATCAATCGGATCTTTAATATCCTCATATATCACTTCTAAATGCTTTGGTATTGGTTTTTCTTGAATAACATGAACAAGACCCTGCCCAGAACGTAAAGCAGCATATGCGCTTAAATTGATGGCGCCTGGCATGGTTTTTGATCCACCAATAAAATATCCCAAACCATAATGATACTTGTAAGAATTATGCTTTCTCTCTTTTGGCTGAATGGAAAAATCATCTTCTGAAATCAGTTTAACCAAAACATCATGGCGTTTAACAAGTCCTATATCTAAAACAGCAATCTGACCATGATAGTCAAGGGCATCATTGATGATATTGCCATACTTATAAAAGCCAATCACACCTGTGTAATCTGCTTTTATTGCTCTTGGATATACCAACCCATTGTTCGGATGGATGCCTGTTGGGATATCAACAGCGTAGATGGTTTTATTTAAACCATTGATATAATCCAATAATTCCAAATACAAACCTTCTACAGGCCTAGATAAACCAACCCCAAAAATCGCATCAACAATATACTTAGATGTGACTAGGGCTTTTTGTACATCCAGATCTGTCTCCTTAGACAAAAAGACAATTTTGGTTTCCTTGGTCACTTGGTCAAAATAATGCTTAAAAGCTTTAGAGGCATGAGATACACTACCTACCACAACCATCTTAGGTTTATAGCCACGTTTAAGCAATTCTAGAAACATAACCATGCCATCTCCGCCATTGTTGCCAACACTAGAAACAATGGAAATAACATCGTGTATTTCAGGCTGAGCACGTTGAATAAAGTCATCGGTCAGTTGTATACCTGCTTGTTTCATGAGGTCAATTTCTGAGAGCTTCAACTCTTTTAAAGTTAATGACTCCATTTCTTTCATTTGTTGAACAGACAATACAGATTCCATAATCTTCTCCTATAGATTTTTTTCTATTTTTTTATGATATGAATCATGGACATCCTATAGATTGAATGTCAATGAATCTCAGTTCTTTCTCATTTTGTCTCAAATCTTATTATATCATATTCACCCTTATTTTTCACAGGATGACTATGAAAAATAATGTTCAGATGCTTCATTATCCTATGTCGTATTTTTACTTATCCCCATTCATTCATATATTAGACAAGGCAAAAAAAAAGCCAATGATAAATTGGCCTTTTTGCTCATTATTTTATTTTGAAAACAACTAAAATATTTTCATCTAAAACTCTTAAAGTGAATGAGTTCATGATATATAGTCTGATATCAGTTTCGTTATGAGATTCATAACCAATGGTGTATTCTTGACCAATAGTAAACTCAATATCTTCATGCTTAAGAGGCAACAATAAACCACCTTCAACCATTTCCGAAACAACCACTTTTCCACCGATCATTTCTTCAATAATTGATCGCAATAATCTTGAACCATGCACTTTATTTAATGCTTTATATAGTTTCTTTGACACAATGAAATTAAAAGGTGCTTCAACAAAAGCATTTTTCAAGTCTATCAGTGCTTCAGATATATTTTCCAATATATCTTGAGATTCTAATGACATGGTTTTTTCATGACCAGCAACTTGGAATAAACCTTTGATTCCAGCATTTTTATGGCCATTATAAATCACATCATCTTCAAATCTAGCGATTTCTTTAGCTGCATCTTCTAATGCATCTAATTCGATATCTTTTGCACCTCTTAGGATATTATCCAATTCCCATTGAGACAGTTCAAAAGATATTCTTGTTTCAACCAAACTTTGGTTGTTGTAAAGGCCTAAGTTAATATTGCCATTTTTATTGTCGAGTAAATCTAAACGACCTGTAGGTACAGCTGTATATGCCAATCCACGAGGTCCAATAACACTGAGTGATTGGCGAGTTGTTAACTGCGAATTGATCACTTGTTCAGCGCGTCCTTCAATTTCTTCCCAAGCCTCGCTTGAGATCGGTGCTAAATTCTTCTTAAAAATATCCATAGATGATAGCCTCCTTTTATTTAATATCTAGACTTTTTGCTTCAGAAGATTCATCGTCTTCGTCCCCATGATGTCCAGCGATATCCCCTTCTTTAAATAAATTATCTCTTAACTCTTGATCAAGTTCAGGCATACGTCTTCTTAGCCACTCTAAGGTCATGGCTGCATGTTCTAACTCTTCATCACGGTTGTGTTTTAAAATCTCTTTTAATTCCGGATCTTTTGCAACATCCATACGCTGATTGTACCAATCAACGGCCTCAAACTCTTCTATTAAAGATTTGAAAGCTCTGGTAAAATCCTTGGTTTCTTCACTTAACGCATCAATTGATTCATGATACTGGCTCATTAAAATATTCCTCCTTATTTTATTTTCTTACATGTGTATTATAACACATATAAAAATGAACATAAAGTTATCTGCCATATTATGATTTTTTGTCCTTTTGATAAAACTCAATAATGGCTCTTTCATATAAAATAACTGTTAAATATATGAGGAAGAGAATAATAGTTACAAAAAACCAGATTTCAAACATGGCTGTAATATTAAATAAAATTAGTAAGGTGATTGATCCAGCCCAAATCACAACCATCCATCCATAGATAAACCATTTATATTCCGGAATGATGGTTAAAATATATTTAACCAAGGGTGCAAGAGCAAATAAAAAGAAAAATGCAATCAAACCCGAGGTAATCAAATGTAAATTATGCCAAAAAGGTAGTTCGTTCTTTAAGGCTGGAATCAAACCAGTTAGGATGATAGATCCCGTGGTTAGACCAATAAACAGATTACATTTGCGATTACTATAGCGAATCAATTTCATGATAAAAATAAAAGAAATTTCAATGGCAGAGCCAGCGATAACAGCCCAAATGATAAACATGAGTCTTGGCCCCCACCCAAAGCGATTGCCGATGTTACTTAGGGTATAGCGAAAGGGATCTTCTAGTGTTCCAAAGGCAATGGTTAATACCAAAGCAAACAATAAATAAGAAATGATAAACATTCGCTGTCGATATACTTGTTTGTATGTTAATTTTTTTGTTTCCATATAGACCTCTTTCTTAAACTTATTTTAGCAAAATAAAACTTCCTACGCAATATACTTGCCCTATTTAAAATAATAACAGGCAGAAAACTGCCTGTTATATTCATTAAATTAATTTTGCAATTTCATCGGCAAGGGTGAGTGACAGTATGATAAAGGTAATCCCTGCAAAGAACAAGGGATAGCCCATAATACGTTCTTTTTTGTCTTCTTTAGTCAGTAAATACTCATAATAAGATAAACCATCTACTTTTTTTGTAAATAATTTCTTAAGTACATACCCCATACCTCTGAACATCTTAGTGGCGCCGGACACTGTTAATAAACCTACACTCAGCATCACAACACCAATCACGAACATCATATCTTCAACCAAGTAGGGCCTATCTTCGATACTTTGAACCAATACAAAGATCAATAGTCCGCCCACCACTAAGTTTGTAAAGAATTTTTTAATCATTATTTCAAAATTTTCTTATACTCCGCCAATTCTTCTTCGTTGGCAAGAACAAAATGTCCTTTTTTAATTTCATGGAGTTCTGGTGGAGATTGAATATAATTATGAGTCGTTGGATCATATGTAATTCTCTTACGTGTTTTTTCATAACGAGGGTCAGGTTGTGGTACAGCAGATAATAATGATCTGGTGTATGGATGCAACGGATTCAAGAATAGCTCATCTGCATCCGCAAGCTCAACCAAATTACCATAGTACATAACCCCAATACGGTCAGAAAAGTACTTAATAACCGATAGGTCATGGGCAATAAACATAATGGTAATACCCAAACGATCACGTAAGTCATTTAATAAGTTAATCACCTGTGCTTGGATAGACACATCCAATGCAGAAATTGGTTCATCTGCAATAATAAACTCAGGATTAACAATCAAGGCTCTTGCAATACCAATACGTTGTCTTTGACCACCTGAGAACTCATGTGGGTAACGAGAGGCATGTTCTGGTAACAATCCAACAGTTTCTAATACCTTGTTGACTTCATCATTGATGACACGTGGATCTTTAATACCAGAAATACGTAAACCTTCTGCAATAATTTCTTTTACAGTCATACGTGGATTTAATGAGGCAATTGGATCCTGGAAAATCATTTGCATTTTTTTCATTAATTCATAATTGGCATCCAATTCATTTTTCTTGCGCTCAATATCAGCTTTTTGTTCTTCGATGATCTGATCGCGTTCCTCTTTAATTTTATCCACATTGGCTTTATAGTCTTCTTTTAATTCTGCTTTTCTTTCTTCTGTTTCAGCAGCTGCTAGAGATTCATTTAAATCATGTTTTAACGACTTAATTTTATCCTTCGCGACGACTTTTGCATGTTTAATTGCTTCTTTATTTTCCATGTAACCAGCAGAAATTAAATTACCTAAAAAGCGAACTTCACCATCTGTTGGTTCATACAATTTGATGATTGAGCGACCAGTCGTGGTTTTACCACAACCAGATTCACCAACCAATCCAAATACTTCACCTTTATAGATATCAAAACTAATACCATCAACTGCTTTAACAACCAATTTGTTTTTACCGATACCAGAAGTGAAATGTTGTTTAAGATTTTTAACACTTAATACTGGTGTTTCATTCTTTCTACTCATTCGCTTTCACTCCTTCTTTGTCATTATTAAGCATACGATTAATTCTGTTTTTAACAATTTCAGGCATCTCAACTTTAGGTGCATCTTTATGAAGCAACCAAGTGGCAGCTGAATGTGTATCGCTTACTTTAAACATTGGTGGTTGTTTTTCAAAGTCAATCTTCATCGCATATTGGTTACGATCTGCGAATGCATCCCCTTTAGGAGGGAACAACATGTTCGGTGGCGTACCAGGGATAGCGAGTAGACGTTCTTTGGTGTTGATATCAGGCATTGATGATAATAATGCCCATGTATAAGGATGTTTAGGATTATAGAAAATATCCTCAGCAGTTCCAATCTCAACGATTTTACCTGCATACATCACAGCAATTCTATCTGCCATATTGGCCACAACACCAAGGTCATGGGTAATGAAAATAACAGATAAATCACGTTTTGTTTTTAAATCATTAATTAACTCAAGAATTTGTGCTTGAATGGTCACGTCAAGTGCCGTCGTAGGCTCATCACAGATCAAAACATCTGGGTCAGCTGTTAAGGCAATAGCAATAACGATTCTTTGTCTCATACCTCCAGAAAATTGGAAAGGATATTGACGGAAACGTTTTTCAGGTTGTGGAATACCAACCTCTTGCATAATCTTAATGGCACGTTCTTTCGCTTCTTGTTTTGTAACCTTTTTCTTACGCGCAAGTTCTTCTTTAATTTCAGCAATTTTATGTTTGAAGTAATTCTTTTCAATTTTAAGCTCTTCTTTTGCTTTTTTAAGCTCAGCTTTCAATTCAGAAACATCAAAATGATATTGTTTCTTAAGAATTTCTTTTTCACGACTTGTTACTGCCTTATTTAAATCTTCTTTAAACTTTTCTTTCAAGGCTTTTAATTGAACTTTTAAGTCATCAACAACTTGCTTTTTCTTTTCAACTTCTTTATTGCGTCCTCCAGAAGATTCTTTTTCTGCTTTGACTTTTTCAATCTCAGCTTTAGCTTTGGCTTTTTCATCTTCCCAATACTTATCCACGACTTCTTTAGCATTTGCTTTTGCTTTTAAATATGCTTCTTTTGCTGGTGGAATTTTTTCATTGAGTTCTTCCATGTTTTTTTCATACTCATATTTTTTACGATGGAACTCAGAAACCTCAGCCAATTTTTCTTTTTGAGCTTCTGGATCAGAATATTGTTGTTTCACTTCAGCAATTTTTTCATTTACGGCTTTTCTCTCAGCTCTTTGTTTTTCTTTGAACTCAGCGATTTTTTCAGCCTTCTCTTGTTTTAACTCGGCTCTTTCAACTTTAAGTTTTTCTTTAAAGCCTTTGATGTCTTCTTTGAGTTGTTCAATATTCTTTTGGTGTTCTTCTATTTTTCTTTCAATAGACGCTTTTTCAGCTTCGCTTGTCGATTCTTTTTGTTCTTTCTTCAACTTAGCAATGTCTAATTTATTAAATCGTATTTGATTTTTTGCTTCAAAGATATCAAAATCAATCAATTTTTCTAAATCTTCGATTTTGGTATCATATTCTTTACGAATATCTCTGACACCAAAACGTACAGCATTGCGATAATTTTTCTTAAATTCTTTAAAATCTTCTTCTAAAGCTTTTTTGTCGTTAAACAATTCATAGTAAACATTTTTTTCTGTTTTATACATATTCTTTTGTTTATCTTTTAAACGTTTACCATTTAAAATCATACCTTCGGTAATTTGTTTTCCAATACGCATGATTGGATTCAAACTTGACATTGGATCTTGGAAAATCATCCCAATTTTATTACCACGTAATTCATGGAAATGCTCTTCATCAACCTTAGTCAAATCTTGACCTTCATAAATGATCTTACCATCTTTGATGAAACCATTTGAAGCAAGAATACCCATAATGGTACGACTTGATACCGATTTACCTGAACCTGATTCACCAACAATCGCTAGTGTTTCACCTTCGTAAAGGTTAAAATCAATACCACGAACTGCATGTACTAATCCTTGATTGGTTCTGAAAGAAACAGCTAAATTTTCTACATGTAATTTTAAATTCTTTTCATTCTTTTTATTACTCATTATTCAGACCCCCTCAATGATGGATTAAATGCATCTCTTAACGCGTTACCAAACATATTAAATGTAATCATTAAGATTGAAATAATAATCGCTGGGAACAATGTTAAGTGAGGATAGTTACGTAATTTATTACGTCCATCATTCAACAAGACACCAATTGATACACCTGATAATTCTAAGAAATCAAGTCCGAACAATTTAATGCTTTGTCCATGTCCAATACCGAAACCTAAGTAAGACAATGTTGCTTCACTAAAGATAACAGTAGGAATTAACAAAATACTTGATGTAATAATGGTTCCGATACCATTTGGTAAAATGTGACGGAAAATCAAACGTCCATCTTTTGCACCTAGTGTTCTAGATGCTAAGACATATTCACGGCCTTTATAACGATAGAACTGGGTACGTGTAATACTTGCAACACCAATCCAACCTGTTACAATCAAGATCAAAATCAGTGATGTAAATCCGGCATCGAAGTAAGCCATGAAAATACTTAATGTAACCAGCCACGGTATTCGACCGATAATCTCAGCAAAACGTTGCATGATAATATCGACTTGACCACCATAATAACCTGAGATAGCCCCGTATACAATACCAATAGCAATATTAATAAATGATACAAATAAACCAATTAATAATGATGTTCTTAGACCAATCCAGATCAATTTAACCATATCATAACCAGCTGAACTTGTTCCAAATAAGAAATATGGAATTTCATCATAGCCAGCATAAACACGGTAGTTCAAATAAACATCATATGTATAGAAAGTACCCTTTCCAGGTACAACAACTGCGTCATCATCGTTACGTTCGATTAAAGTATCAATGGCACAGTTTTCATCAAATTCACCTGGTACTGGATTTTCAGGATCATAAGGAGTTCCATCCGCATATGTACAAGTTTGAATCAACTCAACAAATTGAGATCCTTGGAAACCAATACGTTCAACAGGACCAAATGCTCTTGCATACGCATCAACAGTATATGCAGCATTTAAACGTTGTCCTTCTTTTCTTAAGACATTACCTAAATACAATAATTCACCTTCATCATCACTTAAATCAGTCACTAGGGCAAATTGAGATAAAGGATAACCTTGAGCATAGACTAAATCAGTACCTTCTGGTCCTTCAGTTCCATAATAAGAACCTGCAGCTGAAGCACTCATTCTAAAATACTCTAAGACACCCGAATCTTTAATCTCAGAATCATAGGCCAAAAGAACACGATATTTATCTGGCGCAAAATTCAATTCAGGATGATCAGCAATATCTGTAGTAAAGACACCATCTTCATATGAATCATATGTTGTTGGATCAGATGAATCAAATACTTTGATCATATCCAATGTATCGTTTTGTAATTGGAAATAAACAGTAAATGCAGCTGAACCATCGATCACATTCTCATTAAAGGCATCTTCAGTATCAATTTTCATTTCAATGATAAACTCATCTGGGAACCAAATACCAGTTAATGTCATTGGCTTGTAAGTTGTCACTTCATTACCATCTTCATCTTCTTCAATGGTTGCTTCAGTCACATAAGTACCAACTGGTGTTTCAGCAACTTGCTTAGCAAATTGCACCAAACCACCTTCACATGTTGGTTCTCTATCGGTACATGTTAACCAATAATTTGTTAATGAGCCTTCTTCAATAAACTCTGATATTTCTCCAGATGGTAAATACAAATCATCGATTTGATTGCCATCTTCATCGACATATGGATTGTCATAGTCAATTGGAATATCTTCATAAGATGCAGTTCCATCAGCAATACCAAAACTCGCCAATACAGGAATTCTTGGCGGTAACTGTGCAATCTGCGATTCTAAAACTTCTGCATTTTTATTACTTAATGCAGGAACAGCAATAGATAAAAGAATCAAAATACCAAGGATTGTTGTTGCAACAACATTTGTTTTGTTTCTTGCAAAACGAATCATTGCATCTTTAAAATAACCTATCGGCTTGGTTTGAAACTTTTTATCATAGATTTTTTCTTCTTTTTGGACGAATTCAAATTGAGACTTATCAATTGATTCTTCTTTTTTGTTAATATCTTTTTGTTGTTCACTCATTATTTTTTCGCCCCCATTCTAATACGTGGATCGACGATACCATATGACAAGTCAACCAATAATACTGCAAACAATGAAATAATTGTATAGAATGCAGTAATACCTACGGCTAAGTTGTAGTCATAAGCACCTCTGGTAATTGCTCTAATATAAATTCTTCCGGTTCCAGGTATACCATAAATCAACTCAATAACAACTGAACCACTTAATAAACCAACAAATGATCCAATAATCCCAGGTACAAGTGGTACCAAAGAGTTTCTCATGGCATGACGAATAACCGCTTGATTTTTCGTTAAACCTTTAGTTCTAGCAAGTAATAAGAATTCTGATGTTAATACCTCTGTCAATTCTGCCCGAGTAAAACGTGTTAAAGAAGCAATGGCCCCAAATGATAAACCTAATACTGGTAAAATCATGGAGGTCACCTGCTTGCTAAACTCGGCCTGGCCGGACACAAACTGCGTTGGTACCCATTCTAATCCGTAACCAAAAATCATCAACAAGAATGTCATGGTAACGAAACTTGGAATGGAGATAAATATCATAACAGTAATAGAAATCACATTATCTGTCAAACTATTCTTTCTTAAGGCAGCTAAAATACCTAAACCAAATCCGATTGGAATATAAAAGAATAATGCAGCAAGATTCAATCTTAATGTGATTGGAATTCTTGTTTTAAGGATATCAAAAACACCTAAACCAAACTGTACCTGAGTTGAGATCCCCCAATCCCAATCGGTGACAATGTCACTCACCCAGATAAAATACTGTCTTGAAACCGGAACTGGTTCAAAAACACTATATATATCAATATTCTTTTCCTTTAAAAAGGCTGTTTTCCCTTCCTCTTTTAATTCCGAATTCTTCATTGCAGTTACAACATCAGCATTTTTTTCTACATATTTTGTCATGTAGCCCCTATTAAACTGATTTTCATAATACATCTCTTTTTGATTAACATCTTGTGGTGGATACTCTGGAGCACTTTTAATCAAAACGTAGTTGAGCGTTAATATGATTGATAAAACAACGAAGATCCATACTGTACGTACAAGTATATATCTAAACATTAGCTCATATTATGTCACTTAGGACATAAACTCCTTTCTGTAATGGTTTCTAATCTCTATTAAACAATAGAATAAATGATTGGTTGCATTTACTCTATTGTTTATAGAGTTTTATGCAAAAAATTAATGATAAATCATAGTAAATTTCACAAAAAAAATATCTTTTTATAAAAAATTTAAAGATACAGCAAACCACCACACCTAAGCATGATGGTTTGCTTGCGTATCTTTAATCAAATATTAAGTTAAATGTAATATTTTTATAACTTATGTTTTGATTGATTATTCAGCAGCTTGTGTAACAATGTCTGCGTACAATGAGTAAGCCACGATCCAAGAATCAGTGAATCCGTCATTGGTTTCGAACACGATGTAGTAAGCAGTATCAGCAGTTAATCCACCGATAACAATTTCAGCACCGTTGTAAGTTACTGTAGCAGCTGTTACTTCAGTATCATCAGCAGCTAAGTATACAACAACAGAATCTGTAACAAATTCTCTACCAGCGTTGTCTGCAGTCACTAATGTCACTGTAGCACCAGTTTGTGTTGCAACTACTTCATCTACTAATCCAGCTGAGTAATCCCAAGTAGAAGTTGTAAATGGCTCTTCATTTTCACCAGACGCTAAGTCATAGTTAATAATGATTTGGTAATCATATGGATAAGGTTTTGTACCAGTAACAGTAATTTCAGCTGCTTCAGCTGGAACGTCTTGGTATGTACCAAAGTCAACATATGTACCTGCATCTAAATCCCACTCTTGAATTGTATAAGTAATGTTTGTGTAAGCACTATTGTTAAATTCATCGATTCTGAAAGTAAATTCAGTTGGAAGAATTTCTACGAATGATGGACTTGGAGACAATGCTTCTTCACCATCAATAATGTATTTTTGACCATTAAGGATAGATGTGATGGCATTGAATGACCACATTTCATAATGATAGTTTGTACCAGTGATAGCACCAGTTTGGTCATATTCATAAGTCACATATTTGATTGGAATATTGGCAGTTGAAGTATCGATACCCCAGTTAAGAGTAAATCCACCACGGTTGTCATCAGAGAATACATCTAAGAATGATGCAGCATCTAATGTTGAACCAGAAATACCACCAATTGATAAATCAAAGTTACCAGTCATCATGTAATCATAATAGATTCCAGGGAAGTCTCTTGGCGTTACAGTTACGACAACATTGATATTTAAGTCTGTGTGAACAAACGTATCTTCAAATGTATCTTTAATGTAAGTTCCAAATAAACTTTGAGCTTCTGATCCTGAGAAAATATATAGATCTAAGTTAATTGTATCACCTTCTGCATATGTTCCATCAGCAACCAATGCTTCAATTGCTAATTCGAAATATGCGATAGCAGCATCTTTATTATATCCGTTTGTTCCTGGAGATAAACCTTCACCAACAGTTTGGCCTTGAGGTGTATCACGGTATGGAATACCTTCTTCAGGTTCTACTAGATATGCATCTGTAAAGTAATACATTTGTGTTTGTGACGTTTTAAGAACAGTTTCAGCTAAGTATTGTCTGTCAATTGCAAAGAACATTGCTTTTTTGAAGTCGTCATTAGCTAATAATGGTTCTGGAACATAGCTTGATCCAGGGAATTGTTCTTGTTGGTCTTCAACAGTTCCTAATCCATTAATCATTAATCTAAATGTTGTAGCACCAGGGATACGTCTTAAACCAGGATGGTTTTTGTAATCATCATAGTTTTCAGTTGGAAGCGTAACTGCTTCTAATTTACCTGCAACGAATTCTTGGAATCTTACTGCAGCATCGTCAATGATTTGAATTTCATAACCAGTATAGAAATATTCATCTGGTGTATGATAGTTAGGATTTTCTTTATAAAGTAATGTTTTGTCTGCTTCATAATAGTCTACATAGAATGGACCATGATAAGCAATTGTAGTGTTAGACGTACCATAAGTACCGCCATCTTCTACGTCGCCTAAAATTTCATATAATTCCATATGAACAGGTGTCATTACAAATGAAGACATGAAGTATCTTACATTCCACTCTGATTGTTCATTTAAGAATTCAAATTCGAATGTATGATTGTCAATTAATTTAATACCAACATTTGCCCAATTTTCTTCAGTTGGGTCAGCGTTGAATTCACGAGCACCTTTAATACCAGTTGTTTGATTTAAGAAATCTCCACCACCTGATACAGCACGGAACCAGTTCAATTCTAATGCTAATCTGTAAGTATCAACAAAGTCGTTTGCATCGATAACATCATCAGTGACAGCTGAAACATCAGTATCAGGATGATAGAACCATTGTAAATCGTCTCTTACTTCAAATTGCCATTTAACTGATACTTCTTTACCAGTTTCAGTAATGCGTGAATCAATTGGTGTTGGGTTAGCAGCCATCATTGATGGAACTACTTCATAACCAGTTTTTTCTGCATTGAACTGATAAACATATGGAGCATCCATATAAATACCCATATAGTCTGAGTCAGTTGAAGTATCATATAACCATTGGTTCCAAGTAACAGGGTTGGTTGTGTTTGTTGTACGATAAGTGTACTCACCAACATTTCCAGGTTCGCCATCAGCCATTAAGACTGTTGAGTCATCAGCTGACATTGTAGCGTATCCAGTACCATAACCCATAACAGGAATATAGTTATCAACAGGAAGTTGAAGTCTTGATGAATAAAGTGCGAATCCACCATTAGCGAATACTGGGATACCACCATACATAGTTTCCATTAAATATCTTTCAGCTGCAGCCATGAATGTATGTCTTACATCTGAAGTTTGGAACTTGTAGTTGTAAAGTCCAGTAGGGTATACAGGTTCAGCTGGGAATGGATCAGCAGTTGTTGGTTCTTCAGTCGTAGGAGCTGCAGTTACAGCTTCTTGGAATAAAGCACCTAACCAACGTTGATTGTTCACAACAGCAAATACGATTGTATAAACACCAGGTTGATATACAACTGGGTTAGAGTTCCAATCGCCTAAACCTTCAACAAAGTCATCGCTATTAGGATCTACATAGTTAGGCATAAATAAAGTGTCTGGAGTTAAGTTCATAACTTCGCCACTCTCTGGAGATGGTGCCCACCAAGTAGGGATTGCTTCGCCCTCAATCATTTCGATTCTTGCGAATTTAAGTGTTAAATTACCGTCAAATACGGTATCGTTACCATCGATATTATATGTAACATCCCATCCAGCAGCTTCTGCAGGGAGTGTGACATCAATGGTATATAATAATGTAGCATCTTCAATTGCAGTTGCTACATCAGCTAGTGCTGGATCATCAACAGATGTTGCTTGCATTTCGTAATCAGGATTTCCAAATGCATCTGCCCAGCCAGCAAAATTACCAGTAACATAATAATCATAGTTTGGATCTTCCAAAACAGGACTATCAGTGGTTACTTCGTCTTCTGTTGTAGATGGCGCTTCTGTAGTCGTCGGAGCTTCAGTAGTCGTTCCTTCGGTTGTGTCGCCGCCATTACATGCAGCTATTCCTACAAATAGAAATGCTGCTAATAGAAACATTAATAACTTTTTCAATTTCTTTCTCCTCTCTTTTCTTCTAAAATATTACATTTTTCTTATATATAAATCCATTGAAAATCATATCAGTAATAATTTGACATGTTGCAATGAAATATATAACATCTATTTATCTTCGAAAATGTAGATAGATAGACATCGAAAAGTGTTAAGTAATTATATCATATAAATTTTTAAGTGTAAAGTTGTCTTTTCAAAAATTTATGTAATAATAATCATTATCGATGTCTATTTTACTATCATTTTGTCAATTTTAACAATGATGTTTTTTTATTGATTTTCGTTTTTATGTTCGTTAATTGCTGCAATCAATTGATTGTCACTTGTCACATCACTAATGAAATAATCAACTGGTACACCTGACTCTACTGAAATATATTCATAACCTTCAGTTTCGTTACCAACACGTGTACTTAAGACATTATTGGTCGAAATCATTACCGCTGAACCATCTGGTGTAATAAATGCACCAATCGATGAAGCACCACCACTTGATTGTTGTCCAATCACTGGAATGCCTAACTCCTTAGCCATTGAAGCAAACATATTGGCTGCACTAAAGGTCACACTTGAAGTTAATACATACCAATTATAATCATAAGCAACATAATCACTCTCTATATAATAAGTCACTGCCGATCCATCTGCAGGATTTTGCGAATGATAATTATATTGTTGTTCAGTCATGTATCCGAAAATTCTCATCACTGCACCAATATTACCACCTGTATTATAAGATAAATCAATCACAACATCTTCTACTGTTGATGGAAGACCATCCATAATGGCTTTAAAATCATTTGGTGTATCAATGCTAAAACCAGTAATATGAATGACAGCCACTGTATCATTATCTATCAAACTATATGGAGGAATATCAGCATCTGAATAACCACCGAATTTGATTTCTAATAAATCTTGTACAGCCCATAAACCTTCATAGAAAGCCACAGTTTGCGGACCTAAATCATTAATAGATAAACCTGATGTTGAACGAGAATCATAGAAACCATAGAAAACATGTGATGTATGTAAATCATCCATACCATACATTAAATCAAAGATTTTATTATAGACTTGGTTATCTGTACCTGCAATCAATGTCTTCATTGAGGCTCTTAACTTTTCATAGAAAGTATCATAATTTCTTTCTGGTTTTAATCCATAGAAATAATCCATGATTAATGCCAAAGAATTGTATGTCGCAAGTTTAACTTCTCTTGGCATATCCATTTCATTGTATGAACTCGTATGAATTTGATTGATGAGTTCTTCATCTCCAGCACTCAATGAGAAGGTATCAATACCATAGATTTGATCGCCATTGAAATACACTTGATAGTAAATATCACTCATAAAAATAATATTGGCCACATGTAAAGGCATCAAATAAAGGGTTGTATCCCCATCAACATAAGTGGTTAAATCAATATTATAATTACCCAATGGGAAGACAACTTCTTGTCCATCAACATAATCAGCATCTACATAATTTAAACCTTCACCATAATCTGATTCAGTTGAAGCAACATAGCCAGCAAAGAAATCAAAATTATTCACTGTCAAGGTGTTTTCAGTGAAGTCCAAATGAGCTGTATAAACTTCGGTGACATCCTCACCAATGATATCATCAAAATATGTATAAGAGTATTCAATCTTCATTAAATCGGTTTCAACCATTGTAAATGTAACGAGGTCAGGTTCTACAGCACCTTCTAGCAAATTAAAGAATGATTCAACATCTACATAAGGTAGTTCTCCACCCTCAGTAAAATACAATGAGAAGGCTTCTACATCGGCAACCACATATTCTTCTGATGTGCCAGTAAATGCATAATCCCTTTTCTCAGCAATTTGTACTTCAGGATTTGGTTCGACTGTAAAAATAAAATCTCTTGTTGTTGTATAAGTTCCACCGTAAGCTTGTGCCCTGACTGTCAAGGTCACGCTCACAGGATCTCCACCTAAAGGTGGATTATTGACAAAACCATCATTGGTAATCACGTAAGGATCACTCGATGTCCAGAAAAATTGAGTTGACCAATCATCTGAAAACTGTGGTAATTTTTCTCCTGCCAATAAATCTTCTAAAGTAACATCCAACTTAGCAATTTCAGCATCCACCACATCAGCAATCGACGTCGTCGGTACTTCTGTCGTTGTTGGCGCACTTGTTGTCGGCGTCTCCGTAGTTGTTGGAGCCTCTGTTGTTGTCTCTGTTTCAGTTGTTGTTGGCAAAGACGTCGTTGTCTCCGTTTCAGTCGTTGTTGGTGTTTGTGTTGTTTGGTCTGTTGTTATTGCGTCATCACAAGCAACAATACCAACAAGTAAGAAAGCTGCCATGATAAACATTAATAATTTTTTCATTGTTCCTCCTTTAAAACTTTATCAATCGTTATTTTCTAGAATTATATAACGAAATCGCGAAAATAACAATAGTATGAACCTATTAATTAATCATTTTTTAAAATCACACATATTTGCTTGGCCAAAGAAAAATCATTGTTTTTAAGATGATCTTTTAAATCTAGGGCTTCCTTTTGATATAAATCATATTTAGAACTATCCTTGACTTTCTCTAACAATTGGTCAACCAGTTCAATCAACGTTTCCGCTGTGATCTCAGCCTCATATGGTTTTGTATCCAATTGCCAATGATCAACAATTGGAAGTGATGCATATTTCTCAATGGCAGATAAGATATTCTTCTCTGTAAACAATTGAGAATGCACCCTGCCAAGATGATGGTCAACCTTTGCCGCAAAAGAATGCAACAATTGATGAGACATCTGTGGTTCAGTTAAATCCTTTGTAGAAATCAACTCACTCACGACAATAATGCCGCCCGGCTTAAGCATGGCGACCATTTGTTCAAATATAGAGCTTATGTCTTTGATATGATGCAAGGTGTTTGATAAAGAAATCACATCAAAGCTGTTCTTTGGAAAAGTCGTCTCCAAAACATCAATGTCCATCCACTTAATTTTCGGATTGTTTTCGAAAGCTGAAACATCCATTTCTAAAAGATAATCAACGATATCAATACCGATGATTTCACTATAATCCTGATAGACTTGATCGATGAGTTGAATGAAATCTCCTTTCCCAGAACCAATATCCAAAATTTTGGGTTGATGATATTGATCCAAATAAGTTTTTAAATTCTTCATTCTGTCTGTACTCCTTTAATATATATTATACATATTTTATCGGATTTGTGTTAAGATGGAAGAAATAAAATAAAAAAAATAGAAAAGGAGACTTATCAATGAAAAAAAAGGATATAATTTTGCTAATTTATATACTCTCAATCATCTTTCTTTTCATGATTCCAGGTTCAAGAACTTGGATAGAAAACCAAACCATATCATACCCATACATCATGGGCTTTATCAAGACATCCATTCTAGCAACTTCTGGTGAACTCATTGCCTCTAGAATTGCAACTAAGGACTATTTCTCTAAGCCTGGCTTACATTATCGTTTTATCGTTTGGGGTTTCTTAGGTATGGGATTTGTTCTCATGTTTGAAGTTTATGCCAGTGGAGTTGATGGGGCTATCCAAGCAAATCTCCTGCCTTCTTTTTCACAAATAGGACTGATTCAAAAACTCTATCAAGCCTTTGTAACGAGTTTGATCATGAACCTAACCTTTGCGCCAGCATTTATGTTGTTACACCGAGTGACAGATACCTATCTAGATTTAAGCATGGGTAAAATCAAATCCATACAAAAAGGGTTGATTGCTGATACCATAGATTGGAAAAATTACTTCCAATTCGTCTTATTAAAAACCATTCCATTCTTTTGGATTCCAGCCCATACCATCACCTTTTTATTACCAAGTCAATATCGGGTATTAATGGCAGGCTTTTTATCGATTGCTCTTGGACTCATCCTTTCCTTATCGAAAATATATTCGAAATCTTCGAAAAAACCATCAGATGTGTTGTAAAAGATGAAAAACATGGTAAAATGTTAAAATAAACACTTATAAGGGGGAATTTTAATGATTTTAGTTTATATTGCTGGACTTTTTTCTTTTCTAGCAATCATTTATGCATTATTTTTATTTAGAAATGTCTTATCTTATGCACCTGGTAGCGATCGTGTTAAAGAAATTGCTGGCTATATCAAAGATGGGGCCAATGCGTTTTTAACAAGAGAATATCGTTTAATTGTTATATTTGTCGTAATCGGCTTTTTTGGCTTATGGATAGCACTAGGGCTTGGAAGTGCCTTTGCCTTTGTTTTAGGTGCCACATTTTCTGGTGTCGCTGGTCTCATTGGTATGAAAACTGCCACTGAAGCAAACTCAAGAACCGCCACAGCAGCCAATAACCACGGCATTAACCGCGCTTTAGAAGTTGCTTTTAAAGGAGGATCTGTCATGGGTATGAGTGTGGTTGGCTTTGGACTTTTTGGACTCATCCTTGTTTACTTTATCGCCAATCAAGCCTTTGGTCTAGACGCAAATAAGGCCATTGAAATCGCTGCTGGTTATTCTTTAGGTGCTTCTACGATTGCTTTGTTCAGTCGTGTCGGTGGGGGGATTTACACCAAAGCCGCCGATGTTGGTGCGGATATGGTTGGTAAAATCGAGTTAGACGTTCCAGAAGACGATCCAAGAAACCCAGCCACCATTGCAGACAATGTTGGTGATAATGTGGGTGATGTTGCTGGTATGGGGTCAGACTTACTAGAATCCTATGTCTCATCCATTATTGGAGCCGCAACCATTGGTGCCCTATGGTTTGGCACACAAGGTGTCATTTTTGTTTTATCCATCGCCGCCATTGGTATTGTATCTTCTATTGCTGGATCATTGTTCGTTAAAAGCGCCAAACAAGAACCACACAAATCACTTAAATTAGGTACATATATGAGCGCATTATTCTTTATGATTGGTTCCTTCTTATTAACCTATTTTTATAAAATTAGTCAATACAATACAATTGATTCAAAATTACCAAGTGATCTAGGTCCTTTCTTTAGTATTCTGATTGGATTATTGGTCGGATTATTTATTGCCATAGTCAGTGAGTTTTATACATCTGAAAAACACCGATATGTGAAACAAATCGCCCAACAATCTAATACCGGACACGCCACAAACATCATTGCTGGTATTGGTACAGGTATGCAATCGACAGTTTTTCCTATCTTAGCCATTGCCCTAGGTTCTATTTTAGCCTTTGAATTTGGTGGATTGTTTGGCATTGGACTAGCAGCTGTTGGTATGTTAGGTACAGCAGGCATGACTGTCAGTGTTGATGCTTATGGACCAATCGCAGACAATGCTGGTGGTATTGCTCAGATGTCTAATATGGATAAAAACGTAAGAAAAATCACGGATAAACTTGATAGTGTTGGTAACACAACCGCAGCTGTTGCTAAGGGCTTTGCCATTGGTAGTGCTGCTTTAACTGCACTTGCCTTATTTTCATCTTATGCTGTTAAAGCCAATTTAACCAAAATAGATTTGATTAATTCTCATGTTATTTCTGGTTTGGTTGTCGGTGGTATGCTTGCTTTCTTGTTCAGTTCAATGACCATCTTCAGTGTCGGCCGAGCCGCCAATAAAATGGTCGATGAAATCAGACGTCAATTTGATGAAAAACCTTCGATTTTAGAAGGCAAAGATACACCTGATTATTCTAAATGTGTTGCTATTTCAACAGATTCAGCCTTACAAGAAATGATTGCCCCGGCGCTTTTGGCCATTGCCACACCGATTGTTGTAGGATTTTTATTTGGTCCTGAAGCCTTAGGTGGTTTACTTGCAGGGACTTTAATCACTGGTATTATGCTTGCAATCTTTATGGCTAATAGTGGTGGTGCTTGGGACAATGCAAAAAAATATATTGAAGATGACCATCACGGTGGAAAAGGCTCTTTAGCCCATAAAGCATCTGTGACTGGTGACACTGTTGGTGATCCATTAAAAGATACAGCTGGTCCATCATTAAACATCTTGATTAAATTGATGACCACAGTTTCTTTATTGTTAGCGGTCATGTTTTAAATCCTTAGTTTAACTAAGGATTTTTCTTTTGCAATAAGGTTTTATAAGGGCATTCATTATGGTAAAATAAATGCATAACAAATCAATAGAAAGAGGTTAACCATGAAATTCAAAGATTATAAGTATGAAAGACCTGATATTGAAAAATATCAAAAAGACATATCTGAACTACTCAGTGTCATTGGTTCAGATGTCAGTGCCAAAAAAGAGTTGAAAGCCATTCAAGACTTTTTCGATCTTAATGATAAAATGGATTCAATGGCCACACTTGTATCAATCCGAAATTCTCTAGATACCAAAGATGAGTTTTATCAAGAAGAACAAGACTTTTTTGATGAAAATGGACCAAAACTACAAATGTATGCCAATCTGTTTTCAAAGAAACTCATAAAATCTAAAAACAAAGAGGCCTTAAAAAAAGAGTTTGGTGCCTTGATTTTCAAACAAGCCGAATTACAAGAAAAAACTTTTTCTGAAGAGATTATTCCTGATTTACAAAAGGAAAACAGGCTAAGCACCAAGTATTCTAAACTACTGGCCAGTGCTGAGATTGAGTTTGAAGGTAAAACCTATAATTTAACACAAATGGGTCCATTCTTACAAAGCCTTGATAGAGACATCAGACATCGAGCACAATTAAAAGTATCTGATTTCTTTAAGGACAATGAAAAAGCATTAGATGAGATTTATGATGATATGGTTAAAACCCGCCATAAAATCGCAAAAACCTTGGGTTATGATAATTTTGTTCAACTTGCTTATGACAGACTTGGCCGTAGCGACTACAATGCCAAAGACGTCAAAAAATACCGTGACCAAGTCTATGAAGAAATTGTCCCAGTTGTTAAAGAACTGGTTGATAGAAAAGCCAAGCGTATCGGCATTGAAGACCCTAAATCATACGATTTGGCCCTATCATTTAAAACAGGAAACCCTACACCTAAGGGCAATTTAAAATGGCAAGTTGATATCGCCAAAAATATGTATGAAGAAATGTCTAAAGAGACAGGCGAATTCTTTAATTTCATGCTTGAACATGAACTACTAGAACTTGATTCAAAACCTGGTAAAGCTGGTGGAGGATATTGCACCTACATTCCTGAATACAAATCACCATTTATTTTTGCCAATTTTAATGGGACCAGTCATGATGTCAACGTCTTGACTCACGAAGCAGGCCATGCTTTCCAAATCTATTCTAGTCGAGACCTAATCCCATCTTATCGTTGGCCAACCATGGAAGCCGCTGAAATCCATTCAATGAGTATGGAGTTTCTTGCTTGGCCTTGGATACATCAATTCTTTAAAGAAGATACTGAAAAATATAAGTTCTACCACTTAGACAGTGCCCTATCATTCTTACCATATGGCGTTGCAGTTGATGAATATCAACACGAAATCTATCAATCACCAGAAATGACACCTGATGAAAGAAAAGCCACATGGCGCCGTATTGAAAAGAAATACTTACCGTATAAAGATTATGATGATGATCGCTTTATGGAAAAAGGAACCTATTGGTATAAACAAGGACATATCTTCTCAGTGCCATTCTATTATATTGACTATACCTTGGCACAAGTATTGGCCTTCCAGTTCTTTGTGATGTCACAAGACAATCACGACAAGGCCCTAGACCAATACATCGACCTATGTCAATTAGGCGGTTCAAAAAGCTTTGTTGAGTTGGTTGAATCAACAGGATTAAACAATCCATTCAAAGAAGGAACCATTCAATCAGTGATTGAACCGATCAAAGCATTCTTAGATGGAATCGATGACAGCAAACTATAAAGGGATATCATTTGTGATTACTTTTATTTTTGATATAATAATGACGAAAAGGAGATGAATATAAAATGGATAAAAAAATGGTAAAAGCCATCAATGAACAATTAAACTTTGAATTAGAATCTGCGCATGTCTATTTAGCCATGCAAAATTACTTAGCATCAATTTCTCTTTCTGGATTTGAACAATGGTTCAATGTTCAGTATAAAGAGGAAGTTGAACATGCTGAAAAATTCATGGAATACCTTAATGATCGAGGACAACGTGTTGAAATCACAGGATTTGAAACACCAAAGAATGATTTTAGATCAGTCTTAGAAGTCCTAGAAACATCATTAGAACATGAAAAGAAAGTCACCAAACGCATCAATGACTTAATGGATATGGCCATTGAGTTAAAGGATCATGCGACAGTCAGTTTCTTACAGTGGTATGTGGATGAACAAGTTGAGGAAGAAGCGAGCTTTAATGACCTCATCGATAAACTTAAAATGATGGAAGGTAAAGGCCTTTACTTGTTAGACCGTGAATTAGGACAAAGAAAAGAGTAAATACCATATAAAAACAAGCATTGCAAATTTGCAATGCTTGTTATTTTTTTCATCATTTAAAAGCCTTTAACTTATCAAAAGCCTTTTGATAAATTGGTACCATTCTTGGTTCAGATATTTTATCAAAAACCTTGTCTAAGGGAATCCAAGCCACAGCTTGATTTTCATCTTTTTTCACGGACAAGCTTTGCCTATCATCAGCCATCAACAAATACGTCACATTGAGATGTAAATGATCGGGCACCAACTGACCGTTTTTTTGATGATTTTCAACATAAATCACATCGATCATAAAAATATCTTCAGATAAAGCCTGGACATCTTCTATGCCTGTTTCTTCTTTGGCTTCCTTGATGGCCACCTTTAACATATCTGGGTCACCATCATTGTGGCCACCAACCCAAGACCAAGAATCATAAATATTATGGTAGGCAAACAAGACCTTATTCTTCGCTTGATTAACAACAATGGCTGATGATGTTAAATGGGCAGTTAAGTTTTCTCGAAATAAGTGATTGGGATTCTTTTCAATAAAATCTAAAATTAACATTTGATCAACCCTTTCTTGTTCGTTATAGGGTTGATATTTTTTTATTTGATCAATATATGTCATGAATGCTGTTCCTTAATGTCTTTCAACATTTGATTTTTAACTGTCCATAATTCTTCTGATAAATCAACATAATATTTGTGTGGAAAATCAAATCGTCTGACCTCTGGCCATAAGGCATTTAACTGGTCATTGGCATGTGAACGAATGTCTTCAACTGACGGTCTATCATAGATAAGTTTTCCATTTTCAAAGATTTTTTCATGCATTTTAATCAGGTCATATGTCTCAAACGTTTTTTTCTTCCATGTATTGATTGGGTCAAAAATAGTTAAAGGCTTTGATGTATCAAATGTTTCATGATGTAAGGCAATCAAATCCGCTTCAAAACGACCTTGTTCATCAACAACACGATAGATGGTTTTAAAGTGTGGTGTTGTGATCTTTTCAATATTCTCACTTACTTTTATTTTAGGGATGATTTCCCCGTCTCTTTCAATGGCTGCGAGTTTATACACAGAACCAAAGACTGGGTCACTCTTGGCAGTGATTAAACGTTCACCAACACCAAAAATATCAATCGGTGCACCCTGTGCCAGTAAATCCTTGATTAAACGTTCATCAAGGGAATTAGATACTGTAATGGTGCAATTTTCTAATCCAGCATCATCCAACATTTGTCTTGCTTTTTTAGATAAGTAGGTTAAATCTCCTGAGTCAATACGTATTGAAAATGATTGGACACCTTTTGGCAACAATACGTCTTTAATAACTTTAATGGCGTTTGGAACCCCACTTTTTAGGGTGTCATAAGTATCGACAAGAAAGGTAGATTTATTAGGATAAATTCTAGCATATTCTTTAAAGGCCTCATATTCACTTTCAAACATTTGAACCCAAGAATGTGCCATGGTTCCACCAGATGGCACACCATATATTTGATCAGCCAATATATTGGATGTGGCTTTGACACCACCAATATAAGCGGCCTTGGCCCCATTTAAACTTGATGATAAACCGTGTGCTCTTCGAGCACCCATTTCCAAGACAATTTTATCTTTGCTGGCATATTGAATACGTGATGCCTTGGTCGCAATTAAGGTTTGATGATTGACAACCTGTAATAAATAGGTTTCCAAAATCTGAGCTTCAATAATCGGTGCTTTGATGGTGAGTATGGGCTCATTAGGAAAAATCACGCTGCCTTCTTTAAAAGCATAGATATCGCCTGTAAAAGAAAAGTCTTTTAAATAGTCTATAAAATCATCACTGAAAGCATCTTTTGTTTTTAGAAAAGCGATGTCTTCCTCATTAAATTTCAAGTTCACAATATAATCAATAATGGTATCTAGCCCCGCAAATAAGGCATAACCTCCCTGATCAGGGGTTTTACGGAAGAATAAGTCGAAATAAACGACTTCATCTTTACGGCCGGCTTCTAAATAACCATTGGCCATGGTGAGTTCATAAAAATCTAGTAACATTGCTTCATTCAGTTTCTTCATCATTTAATACCTCTATATGTAATCCTTTCATAACGTCTAATGACTTTAAATGTAATTGTTGGTCAGCTGATGCGGTTGCTTTGGCATCCACAATAATATGTGCATTGGGGCGTGCAGATTTTGCCATCACAGCATTGGATAAGACGCATATGTTTGAGACCAAACCACATAATTCAATGACTTCATAAACTTGTTTTTGTAAGTGATTAGCCAAATCAAGTGAAGGAAAAGTGTGTTTTTCAAAAATTAAGTCTTCTGGTTCAATGAGGACTTGAACATCCTCATGAATCTGATGACCCTTGGTCCCTTTTATGCAGTGGGCAACAGGAAGATTATCCCCTTCTTCTGTGTGTTCATAATCATCAAAATGAGTATCTTTAGTAAAGACAATATCTGCCCCTTGTTTTCGATATGCTTTAATCTTCGATATGATATGTTCTTTGATGGCCAGTCCACCAGGAAAACCTAAGGCACCATCAATAAAGTCATGTTGATAATCAACGACAATTAAACATTTTTTCATACAATCACCTTCTCCTTTGTTATTATATCAAACTCTAGGCATCTTTTCACTTAAAAAATAAAAATGCCTATGGTCTCATAGGCATTCTTTATGAATTATTTACTTGCTTTATCAAAATACTCTGAAACTTGTTTCCAATTCACAATGTTCCAGAAGTTTTCAACATAGTCAGGACGTCTATTTTGATAGTTTAGGTAATAGGCATGTTCCCAAACATCCAAGGCTAAAATTGGTTGTCCATCTTCAAAAGCTGTGTTTTGATTTGGTGTATTGGTGACGGCCAATGAACCATCATCTTTCACAACCAACCATGCCCAACCACTACCAAACTGAGTTTTAGCAGCTGTTGAGAATTCCTCTTTAAAGTTTGAAAAAGATCCAAAATCTCTATCAATAGCCATCTTAAGGCCTGTACTCATTTCTGTTTTTTCAGGAGATAGTATGGTCCAAAATAGCCTATGATTGTAATATCCTCCACCGTTATTGACAACACTTTGTGCCAAGTCTTGAGGGACATCATCGAGATTTTTTAATACCTCTTCTACGTCTTTTTCTAACAATTCTTTTTCATTTTCTAAAGCTTTTACATATTTGTTAATGTATCCTTGGTGATGTTTTGTATGATGGATTTCCATTGTTTTTCCATCAATATAAGGTTCTAATGCATTATAATCAAATGATAATTCTGGTAATTTGTGTTCCACTTAGTTCACTCCCTTTCTATTCATATTATCTCATATATATATTTCGAATTCAAAGGATATGCTTATGAAAAAAAGCTTCTAAAAAGAAGCTTTAAACGATTTGATAAATCACAAAGAAATGGGCTATTGAACCTGCCATCACAAAGAGATGCCAAACAAAATGGTGGTACTTAAATGGCCATAAATAGAAGACGACACCGACTGTATACAATAAGCCTCCTGTAACAATCAAATCAATCATGGGTTGAATCATTGGAAAGACATCATTCCATACAAAAACAACACTCCATCCCATCAATAAATATATAGCCAAATGAATGCCTTTGTACTTCTTAATCCATATAGATTTAAAGACAATACCAACAATGGTTAACAACCATAATAAAGATAAATATATGATTGAAAAGGGTTGGTCTAAGGCAAAAACAATAATCGGTGTATATGTCCCAACAATCAAAAGAAAAACTCCAGAATGATCCAGTCTTTGGAAAACAGAACGTGTTCTTTTAAAAGACCTTGGAAAACTATGAAACAGGGTGCTTGACGTATACAAAAACACCAAACAAAACCCATAAACCACGCCAGAAATTAAACCAATACTTGATTGTGCTCTTATGATAATGAGTATCAGGCCTGTGAGTGATAATATGACACCAACACCATGTGAGACTGCATCAGCAATCAATTCACCTAATGAGTATTTTTTCATGACTTCCTCCAGATTACTATGTCACACATAATACTTTATCAGCCATGATTTGTCAATCCATTGACACCAGATAATGATAAAAATCTTCTAATGAACCGTGCTTAAATTGCTTAATACTAGCATTTTGTTTATTTTTAAGACAATCTGTCACTAAATATGTATCCATACCAAGTTCTTGAGCAATCATGTCTTCATCAACATCATTACCCACCATCATCGTTTCTTCTGCCTTTAAATCAAATTGATTGAGTATTTCTTGGTAATAGGCCACATTGGGTTTGGCATAGAAAGAATTCTCATAAGTCGATATAAATTTAAAATCTTTATCTGATAAGCCAGCCCACTCAATACGCTTCTTTGTCGCAACCTTTGGAAAGATAGGATTGGTCAATAAATAGGTGTTTCGTTTGTGTTTTTGCAAGTAATCAATGATCTTTTTCGCAAACTCACTTGGTTTTGTTGATTTTTTCACTATATCAAATTCATGACGATAAAAAGATTTTAGTTGGTCCTTTAAATGGTCTTGATTTGATTTTTCCGGATAAAAGATACCCCAAAAAACTTCCTCATTACTGATATGCCCTTGGTTTTTTACCATGGCCTCGGTCCCTTTCCAGAGTTGATCAATCATCTGTTTTGAATCAAATCCAAGCTCATGTAATTTTTTACCCAAGGCACCTAAATATAGTTTTAAGAACATATCCTCATCCAAGGGTAGTAATGTGCCATCTAAATCAAATAAAAAGTGTTTAATCATCGTATTTTTCCTTTCAAGTATATTATGTTTATTATAAAAAAACGCCAAGTTTAAATCAAGCATTTTATAAAAAAAAGAAACCACAATCAGTGATTTCTTACTTAATGTCTCCATAACGATCAATATCTTTTATTTGGTTCACTCTCACAAGATGTCTGCCGCCCTGAAATCTTCCATCAAGGAAAACATCAACGATCATCTTCGCCAGTTCATCCCCAACAACTCTTGCGCCCATACTTAACATATTGGCATCATTATGTTGCCTAGACATCATCGCTGAATAAGGTTCAGAACAGATGGCACAGCGGATACCTTTTACTTTATTGGCAGATATACCAATACCGATACCTGTCCCACAAAAGACAATGCCTTGGTCGCATTCTCCAGAAGCAACGGCTTTGGCTGCTTTCAATCCATATTCTGGATAATGAGCACTTTCTTCAGAAAATGTCCCATAATCTTTATAGGCAATACCACGTTCATCTAAATGACTCATAATCACTTTTTTTAGTGGTAGACCTGCATGATCACTTCCTAATGCTAACATTATATCACTCCTCTTTATATGTGTATCTAACTCTATTGTATCACTTTATTTTTCTTAAAACAAAGTGAGTTGTTCAGGTTTTTTCTCCTTAAAAGTTCTTAGATAGGCAAATACTTCATCAACTTGGTACAAGATATTATTTGCTTGACAAAATGACACCAAATACTGATTCAAACTTTTTGCATTGGGACTTGGCACTTCATAAGATAAACCATAACGGTCTTTGTATATGTCCTTTAAACCTGGAAACAACTGATCCAATTGTTGGTAAAAATACTCACGATTGCCTTCCCTTAAGGTTAAGCCAGATCCAAACCAAATAATGCCTTTTACACCAACGTCCTTACAGGCATTTAAAAGCTTTTTTAAATTCTCAAGATCGTCATTAATATATGGCAATAAAGGCGACAACCAAACCACTGAAGGTATGCCATGATGATTCAATACCCTTAAAGCCTCAATTCTTTCTGTTGTCGTTGCGACACCCGGTTCTATCTTTAAAGACAAGGCATCGTCAAAGGTTGTTAATGTCATCTGGACAACCAATCGAGTATCATCATGTATCTTTTTTAATAAGTCTAAATCTCTTAAAAATAATGTTGATTTGGTTTGGAAAGTCAAACCATACCCATGCTTAAGGATGGTTTCAAAAGCACACCTTGTCAAAGTTAAAACCTCAGGTATGTTCATATAAGGATCACTCATGGCACCAGTGCCTATCATAAATTTTTTCCTTTTTCTTGATAGTTCATCATCAAGCATTTGACAAGCATTGGCTTTGATTTCAATGTCTGTAAATGGGTGTTCAAACTGATAACATTTGCTTCTTGAATCACAGTAAATACAACCATGTACACATCCTCTTGTGAGATTCATGGTTCCATTTGGCTGAACAATTCTTTTGTATTGCTTATAATGCATCTTACCCTCGTTTTTTCTTATATCTATTATAACAAAAAAACTCATTTCTACATACAAGTGAAATGAGTTTATTTCATTTATCTTACTTTTTCCATAAATAAACGTAATTCTTCTGTTTCAGGATACTCTAAAATTTCAGGGGTTCCATGTTCGTGGATTTTGCCATCGTGCATAAAAATCACATAATCTGCAAAATCATGGACAAAACTTAATACATGGGTCACAAAGACAAACTCTTTCCCTAAATCCCTCAGTTCTTCAACAGCAGTTAATACCTCATGAGTTAAAATTGGATCTAAAGACGCTGTCGGTTCATCTAAGAAAACAATTTCAGGATCCACACTCAATGCCCGAGCAATCGATGCACGTTGTGCTTGCCCACCAGACACATATTTTGGTAACTTATTTACTTGGTCAGATAAATGCAATAAATTCAAGTATTTTAAAGCCATTTTTTCAGCTTCTTCTTTACTTTTCTTTCTGGTCTTTTCTAAAACCAAGGTGATGTTCTTTTTCAAGGTTAAATGAGGAAACAAGTTATGATTTTGAAAGACAAAACCAACCCGCTTTTTATGTGCTTCTTCTTTGACATTCATACCATTGATGATGATTTCTCCAGTGGTAGGCTTTTCTAAGCCCGACATCAAACGCAAGAGTGTTGATTTACCTGAACCTGATACGCCAATAATTCCAATTGACTTATACTTGGACAATTTAAAATTTAAGTTCTTGATGACATCAACATCATACTCATGGCAAAGATTTTTAAATTCTAGTTTCATAAGGTCCACTTCCTTTCAATTAATTTGGTTAATTGAGACAGTGGGATGGTAATAATGAGATACAAGCCCCATAATAAAATATAGCCTTCAACATAAGCAAAAGTTTTTGATTGTGCACTGATGATCATTTGATATAAATCAGGATATGAAATCAAATGTAAAAGGGCACTACCTTTAATAATCAAAGAAAAATTGTTCATTAATGGTGGCATGAGTATCCTTAAAACTTGAGGAATAATAATGTATATATATCGCTGAAAAGATGTAAAACCAAACAAATCCATGGCCATGTATTGTTCTTCAGATATAGAAGAAAAACCTGACTGAAAGACATTCTTCATGTATGGTGCCATATAGATGGTTAAACCTAAAATACCCATCCTTTGAAATTTCTCAACTTCGAAGGCCGGTCCAATCAAAAAAGCCATCACAATAATCATGACCAATAAAGGTGTCCCATAAATGATTTCAGTAAAAACATCAATCAAAGCATTAAAGTATTTGACTTTTGATTTTTGCAGCAAATAAAAGATAAAACCAAGAATCATAGACCCTATCAAGGATAAAATAGAAACAAAAATTGTATTAAAGAAACCAGAAGCAATTAAGTTCCTATAATTGATATATCGTTCAAATGCAAAAGCAGATTTTTGTCTTAAGGCAACAAATACAATAAAGGCGATAAACGTCGCTATCGCCAATATGTAAGAAATGAATGTTTTCAGTTTTTCTGGTATTTGAAATTTATTCGGTAATATAGAATTCAAGACCGTACCTTCCTAACTCTTCAAGTAATAGTGCATCCCAGTCTTCGGCCAATTGATCATACATGCCACCCTCTACATCGAATGTATCGATAAAGGCATTGGCTTGTGCCAATAATTCTTCATTGCCATCAGCAACAGCCATACCAATCGGACTAGATACAAAGGCATCCCATACAACAATCGTATCTGTTGGATTGGCCTTATAGCCATCAACAACTGGATTGGCACTCATTAAGAGAATATCAGAAAATCCTTGAGCAACTGATTCTACTGCAGACCCTAAATCAGCAGCTTCTGTCACTGTTTTACCATAAGACTCTGGAATGGTTGTGGAAACTTGTGAAAGAATTCCAACATATTCTGCATCTTCTATGGCCAGTAACTCTTCAGTGGTTGAGTCTTCATCAATACCATTGGCAGTCGCAAACTCTTGGTTGACCAAAGAAATAATCTTAAAATAGAAATATGGATCAGTAAAATCAACCGCAACTTCACGTTCTTCAGTAATACTCATTGAAGCAATGACGATATCAATGGTTCCAGAGTTTAATGCTGGAATCAATGAAGCAAAGTTTAGGTTTACTATTTCTACTTCACGCCCGATATACTCACCAAAAGCATAAGCAATATCCACACTGATACCTTTTGGTTCAGTGGTACCTTCTACAGTTGTTTCAAAAGGTGGATATCTAAGATCCATACCGACTCTCAGTGGTTCTGATGTTGTTGTTTCGTTGTTGGTTCCATTATCAGTAGTTGTTGTGTCACTAGTACATGATACAACAACAAAAAATGACATTGTTATAACAAATAAAGATAATAATTTTTTCATTTTTTCCCTCCTGATATTATCATATCATAAAATGAACAAATGATTAAAAAAGATGCTTGTTTGTTTATCGTGATTTCATATTCTATAATGATATGATAAAATACAGTGAGGAGAATCTATGTCACTACAAACCATTCAGTCGAAATTTGAATCTGTCTTTGATCTCGTAAGCATCATACCAACCAAAACCTATGTGGACGCAGCCAAGTCTTTAAATAAAGGTCTTCCTGACCTTGACTATGAAACATTGGTTGTTTTGGCTTATGCTTATCCAAAACGTACCATCGCTTCATCAAAAACACATTTGGTCCCATCCTTTTATACCTTTGGTGAAGACTACCACAGGGCTATGAAAAAGCGCATTAAAGCCATCTGTGATGACTTAGGATACAAGACGAGTTATGGGGTCGATAATCACCCCCTTGATGAACGATTGATGGCAAGTTTATCGGGCATAGGCTTCTTAGGTAAAAACCAACTGATTATCAGTCAAACATATGGATCTTATATCTTTTTAGCTTACGTATTGATTGATCATCCTTATGAAGACTTACACCAAGTCACCATCGACAATCATTGTGGCACTTGTAGGCAATGCATCGATGCCTGCCCAACAAATGCCTTAAGTGAATTGGGTTACGACATGGAAAAATGCATGAGCTTCTATAACCAGGAAAAAATACCCTTATCCACCAAACAAATGAAGGACAATTATGCTTTATTTGGATGTGATATTTGTCAACTTGTTTGTCCGAAAAATCTTGGCAAAGGCAAGATTGTCCACCAAGCTTTTGAACTCAATGGCAATGAAAAAGTTGCGATTGAAGATATCTTTAATCTAACCAAGAAAGCTTTCAATCAAAAATATCATTATCCAGCCTATATGTGGAAGGGTAAAACCCTACTCATGAGAAATGCAGCCATGATGATGTACCAACAAAAAAACGCAGACTATCTTGATTTATTGGAGGCGTCTCTAGAACAATTTGACATGCCTTGGTATCAAAAAACCTTAAATACCGTGATTAATGCATTAAAAAAATAGGATGAAAAATCATCCTATTTTGTATATTCTTTGGCATTGAGATTAAATTGTTCTTTTTCTTTTTTTGTGAAAACCACATCAACAAACAAGGCTGATATCACAAAAACAATGAGCATGGTCACATTGATAATCAATGATAAAGTCATGCCTAAGGTTGTAATTTGATAAAAGACAATCGGTAACTTTAATGAACTCCACACCATTAAGAAGAAAATCACATTAGAATATTTGGCGCCCTTTTTCAACATCAACATGGCCAAAGGAAAAGCAACGATGGTTGGTCCAGCACTAAATGCTCCTAGGAAAAACGCTAGAAACATTCCTCTTGTCTTTGAACCTTCTCCCATGAGCTTAATGATGGTTTCTCTTGGCACCCAAACATCAAACAATCCTATCAATACAAAAATTGGTGGGACAATCATCAACATATTGAGAATTTGTTGCCAAGAATTTTCTAAAGAACGATAGGTTAATGATACATCAATGATGGTGAGTATGATCAATAATACAATCGATAATATCAGAAATTTGTTTTTCTTTGCAAAATTCATATTAATACACCACCCATACGACGATCACCACAAAAATAGCGCCAATAAAACTGATTAAGTTACGATAAATGGCAGCTTTTTTATTAAAAAACTTAGATTCCATGGCGAAATAAACCAGCCCTACACTCATCAATGTGACTAAGAAACCAGCCACTTGAGGATAGGCTGCACCATTTTCTAATAATTCTAAACCCAAAGGATAAGCAACAAAGGGACTCATAAATGTGATGCTACCAACACTCATACCAATGACATAACCTAAAAAGCCACTCTCTTCACCCAAAATACTTGAGATAAAAGACGGGGTAATAATGGTTAAGAGTATACCAACAAATAAGAATAAAGGTATCAATACAGGCATGAGTTTCATAAAGCTTTTGTAAGCCTTATACAAGCCTTTTTTTGTTTTATTAATGTCTTTAATGGCGGAAACAATCAGTAATACAATCGCAATACCATATATAATATATGTTTCTATGGACATGGGGTCAACTCCTTATATTTCAACTTGTTATATTTTAACCTTTATAACACAAAAAAACAAAATAACTGCTTAAAAAAAGATTGTCTCTTATACTGAGACAATCTTTATGATTGTAAATGTATGATTTGATGATTGGCGGCTTTCATTAATCGATTCATAATGGTTTCACCATAGTCACTTTGATTAAAGGCAATAGAATAAATCACATCGACCTCTTGCTTATCCATCTCTCTTAATGCAACAAAGACATTTGAAGCAATCTCCTTGGCATCACTCACATCTCCAATTGAATACACAATGTCCGCATGAAATTGGTCAAGCAAATCATTGGTACAGATGACTGCTGTTTTTTTATCTCGATGATAAGCTATTTTTTGATTGATGTAATGAACAACCTTTTCCATATCACCCTCAACAATCATCATGTCTGCTTTTGGTGCATAATGCCTATATTTCATGCCAGGTGCTTTAGGAATATCTGTTTTTGATAAATGACTGCTGATGATGACTTCACCAGTAATGTTTTCAATCATCTTTTTGGTAATCATGCCTGGCCTTAAGATAATTGGTTTATCCTGTGTGACATCTAATACAGTTGATTCAAGACCAACCTGTGTCTTTCCACCATCTATTAAAATATCAACCTTATGATTGAAATCATCTAAAACATGCTCAAATAGTGTTGAAGATGGTCTACCACTGATGTTGGCACTAGGTGCACAAATAGGAACACCAGCAATTTCAATCACCTTTTGCGCGATGGTAGAACTTGGCCAACGCATACCTACTGTGTTCAATCCGCCCGTAATTGCTTGAGGAACTTGGTCTACTTTTTCAACAACCAATGTTAAAGGTCCTGGCCAAAAAGCTTTAATCAAATCTTCCACATAAGCTTGGTGATTTTTACTATACCGATAAAAATCCTTAACGCTTGCTATATGCATAATCAAAGGATTATCACTGGGTCTACCCTTCACACGATAAATGTTTTTCACCCCATCCAAGTTTAAAGCATTTGCGCCAATACCATAAACTGTTTCCGTTGGAAAAACAACATTTTTACCATTAAGTAAGGTTTCTTTGATATCCTTCTGAACAGATTCTTTTTCTAAGTCTTTTTCATCATATATTCTTGTATCTATCATATATTACCTCTTTATAGTTGAATGGACCAACCCGAATAAAAACGGTGAATTTGTCTATCCATTTCTTTTTTTAAACTCTCAAATTCTCTTTCACCAGTACAATGACCAGTATAATAATTCGTATCAAAATCTTTGAGTGCTTGAGCCAAAGCTTTTAGTTCTTCATCAGACCAAGCATATGTTTTTAATCTGCTTTTTAAATGAAAACCACCAATCACCATATTAAAATCCATATAGCCAATATAGTGTTTGCTTGCTTTAATGATATTATAAATCCCTTTATGGGCACATCCAGCAAATAAGACATAGTGGTTGTTTTCACGTATCAAAAGACTTTGTTCGTGAGAAAAATCATCCTTCACCAATTGATGGTCTTTTTTCATCAAGAGAGTTTGATTACTCTTAGGATAAAATTTCAATAAGTCTACTTGGTTAACAAGCATCAATGTATCATCTAACTTATGGTCACCCTGAAGCAAAACAAGCCGAGGATGGTTTTTTAAAGAATCATCCAATCCTACTTCAACCGTTTCATCTTCGCTTCTGATAGAGTATAAAGTTTTAAAGGCTTCTTCTTGTATATAAACGTTGGCATGATCATTGATTTCTAAAAATGACTTTAATCCACCACCATGATCATAATGACCGTGAGATATCACAAGCATATCGACCTTGCTTAAATCAATATTTAACCTCTTAGCATTCTCAATAAAGGCTTGACTTTGTCCAAGGTCAAATAAAATCTTATGTGATTCAGTTTCAATATAGAAACTTAGTCCATGTTCCGATAATAAACCTTCTACATCACAATCATCAATGAGACATGTGATTTTCATATGACTTTCGCCTACTTTCTTTTCCAACCATATTATATCACAAAGTAAGTTGAATCGATACTTGGACAAATCTCAAAAAATAAGCCACAATATCGTGGCTTATGATTCTTATTGAATGATTTTTCCTTGCATATTTTTGATAAGTTGCATGGCTCTTTCTTCGATTTGTTTAAAATCATTTTCTCCAGGTTTTCCTTTGAACTCTACATTTTCTAAAAAATTCCATTTCATTTTATGGTGTTCCATCAGGTGATTTAGTTCTTTTTCTGCGCCACCTGACCAACCAAAGGAACCAAAACGAAAGACTTCTTTATTGGTCACTCTTTTTCTACCGAGTTCATCTAAAGCATGAACCATGGGTGGGAACAATTTATATTCATAGGTGGGTGCTGCCAATATCACACCAGCAGAATCGAAAACATTGGTTAAGGCATCACTTTCTGAATCATAAGGTAAGTGAATCGATTTCACTTCAATATCTTGTTTACTTAAGAATGCTTGCAGATGCTTGACAGCCATTTCAGTCATACCATACATGGACCCCCAAAGAATGGTAATCTTATTTTTACCATAGCCCTTTGCAAACTGACAATGGTGGTCAAAAATATCAATAATATTGGATGGATTTTTATATAAAGGCCCATGTCCTGGCGCAATGATATCTACATCCAATTGCTTGGCTTTTTGATTGGCTCGATCAACCATCGTTGAAAAAGTCGCTAAGACATTCGAAAAATATCGTGTGATTTCAAGTTTAAAATCCTCTTGATCTTCCTTTGACATATCTTCATAAAAGCATTGATCCTTTAACTGACCAAAGGCGCCAAACATATCACAAGTCATTAAAACTTTTGATGAATGTTCTAGTGTCATCATTGTTTCAGGCCAATGAACATTTGGTATTGGATAGAAAGACAAAGATTTACCCTGTCCTAAATCAAGGGTGTCTCCTTCTTTAACAACTTCTATGTTTAATTGATGATCATAAAAAGCATCCAATAAATCCACTGATTTTTGGCTAGTATAAATGGTAAAATGATCATTGATTTTTTTAAAGTCTTCTAGCCATCCCGAATGGTCAGGTTCCATATGGTTAATAACAACAACATCAATATCCTCAGGATTGATATCTAATTTAGACAACTCTTGATAAAGTGTTTCAGGTGTGCCTTCCCAGCCAATCAAACCATCAACAATGGCTGTTTTTTTTCCTTTAATAATAAACGAATTTAAAGAAACCCCTTTTGGAAGTTCCCACATGCTTTCAAAAAGCATGTCATCAATATCCATCGACAGCATAAATATATCTTTTTTAATTTCTTTAATGTTCATCTTAGCCTCCTCGTCTCTTCCAGATAACATTATATCTAATGATTCATGCTTAATCAAGTTTAACGGTAATCTATTTTCATTCAAATAAGCAAGATTTACAATAAAAAAGACATGGCTCAAAACCATGCCTTTCATCTATTTAGAGTTTTAAATCTCCCATTTGAATATAACCTTTTTTTCTAAAAATAATATCAATTGCTAAAACCAAGATAATAGGCAAGACAAAGTGGAGGATAATCACCGAAAGATAGGCTGGCAAGTTGTAGCCCATAGCTTCGAGTGTCCCTAATTGACCAACAAGACCTGATGTACCCATTCCAGCGCCAATTGAGGTTGTCTCTGTCTTAAATAACAAGGTTGATATCGGACCCAAAATGGCTGAGACAATAATGGTTGGCAACCATATCACTGGTTTCTTTAAAATATTTTTAAACTGCAACATTGACGTTCCAAAAGCAATGGATAAAACTGTACCAATGTTATTATCTTTTCTAGACATGATAGCAAAACCGATCATCTGTACACTTCCACCAACCACAGATGCTCCACCTGCGATTCCACCAATTGAAATGGCAATGGCAATGGCTGCACTTGAGATTGGTGATGTTAAAGCCATACCCATCACAACAGCAATGATTACCCCCATTAAGAATGGTTGTAAAAGAGTCGCGTAGTTAATAAAATCACCAATATAGTTCATGGCTGATTGTACAGGTGATCCAATAATTTTAGTAATAATAAAGGCTGTCAAAGCACCAACAATCGGCACCAAAATAATATCTACAGGTGTTTTCTTACTTAATAAATATTTAAAAACAAAAAATACACCAATGGTTGATAAGTAAGCAACCATAGGATCATTAAAGTAATGTGTTGCAATACCTCCTGCAACACCTGTTACAACGAGTTTAATCCCATTAAGTTTTAAAGCTATGGCAATACCAAAACCAATACCAATACCCATAAACTGCTTTAAAACTGTTGATAATGATGCCAATTGGGTTTCAACCACATCAAAACTTGGAATTGACCCTAATATTTTACCTAATTGGCCAATAATCACCCCAATAATTAAAGTTGAAAATAAGCCAATGGCCATCCCATTAAAACTAACAATGAGAAAGTCTAATATTTTTTTTCTCTTCATCTCAGTACCTCTCTAAATTTGAAATTTGAATACCCTTCTATTGTAACAAATTATCTTAGGAAATAAAAATAAAACTTTATGATATTTTTTATGCCCGCCAACAAGCTTGATTTGTCCCTAAATAATTGATTAGCATATGGCCCTATTCAACAAAAAAAAGACTTGTTCTACAAATCTTTTTGTTATATTAAACATTGTTATTAAGAAGATGATACATCTAACATATACTTGCCTAATCTTTGACGGCTTTGATCAGATAAAGCCTGTGAAGACTTGCTTTGGTTATTGACTTGAACCACAACAGTTTTGGCGATAGCCACCAAACGATTATCTTGATATAAGCCTTGAGCAATTTTTATAGAACTACGTCCAATACCTGTTAATCCTGTACCAATATCTATCTTTCCTGGCCACTTGATTTCATCAATATAAGAAATCTCAACATGGGCAATCACAAAAGAACAATCATCGCAATATAAAGGATGCTTTGGATCATATAAAAGTTCAACTCTTCCAGTCTCTAAATATTGAGAAAATACAGCATTATTAATATGTCCCTGTCGGTCAGTGTCACGATACCTGATTTTATCATATGCATGACTTGGATAATCCTTTAATAACATTTGCTTTAGTTGTTCCAAAAAATCACCTCTAAAAAAAATGGTGGAGGATATCGGGTTCGAACCGATGACCCCCTGATTAAGAGTCAGGTGCTCTACCAGCTAAGCTAATCCTCCAACATCATTATTTTATAAAAAATCAAATAAAAACACAAGCATATTTACTTGTGTTTTCTCACATACCAAATGTCTTCTCCTACAAATCCACATCGACGGTATAACTCCCGTGGTTTTGTTTGATTATCTAAATGTCCAGAAACTGTCACAAAATCAGCCACTAAAGACAATCGATTAAGCAAGGCCTCTACAATCAACCGACCATAGCCTCGATTACGTTCTTCAGGAACAACTTGAACCCATTCTATGATACCTTCTTTTAAATCTAGATCAATTTCTGAGATACCACTGGCAACGATTCGATTGTTTTTTACAATCTTAACCCATAAATTCGGGTCATAAACACGTCTTCTAGTCCAAGAGATGATATCATCTTTACTAACTTTAATGTCTTCATGTTTATAAGATCTCTTTAGCATTTCAACCAATTCTTTGATATCCTTATCTAATTGTATGACCTCTACACTTACATCTTCAAGCGGAAGATTATCCAAATGATGAATCATCCGAAAATATCTTTGAGTATGTTCATCTATGGCCTTTGATTCTAGCTGGTCTTGGTGTTCAATACGAATATCTTGGGGTTGATGATAGTTTATGTATTTCCAATAGGGTATGGATAAACTTGCACAGGGATCCTTTAAATAATCGTCTTTGCTTAACATAAACTTTATTGAATTTTCATCTTTAATATTTGTTCGCCATCATTTAAGCCAGTATCTTTAAAACCATAATTCATATAGAACTGATAAGGTTGATCACCTTCCATACTACATGAAGTATAAAAGTAACGAACACCATCATCAATACATTTCTTCTTAATGATATTCAAAGCTTGGGTACCATAACCTTTACCTTGTAAGTCGTGTCTCATCATAAAACGCCATAAATAATAAGCTGGACGATCTTCTTCTGGAATATCATCATCCCACAAGGCAATCATGACAAAACCAATGGGTTCATCACCCAAATAAATGGCTTTAGGCCATGCTCTTTTTCCATTGACGTAAGCTTGGGCCAAAGACACCATATTTGGCGCAACACATTTTTTTTGCTCATCTGTTAACGTATTCGATAATTTCACGACATCGTCAAAATTATCTGGTGTAACATCTTTAAGTAAAATCTTTTCCATTTGTCTTCCTCTTTTTTATTTTTTTTAACCAATCCATTTGATTGATTCTGATTGATGACTAGCCATTAGACTGGCACTTATATAACCCACATGATACATCATATGTCTGATTTGCATGAGTGCAATGTCTAGATTATTATATTGGTCATAGAGTACATTTTTCTGATATAACCATGAATCTTCATGGTCAAAAAATCTTAAGGCTCTTTCTCTTACTTGGTCTAGAAAGTCAAGCAAGTCTTCTCTAGGCATGAGATTCTTTGGTTGATTCTCAAACTCAGGCTCATAGCCTTTATCTAAAAAGGGTTCTTGAAATTTATCCTTTTTTAAACGGAACCAAAAATATGACCCCATCAAAGCATGGAGGGCTTGTTGGGAAAAATAACGCCCTAAATATGATGAAGCGTATGTGGTCTCATCTGCCATCTTGATACCTTCTTCTAGTTGTTGTGTTGTTTTTAAATATGCATTCCTTAAACTTTTTATAAGTTCAGACATTTTAACACCTCTACTTAATCATACGGCTTATAATTTTTATTTATTGTTGATTTACATAAACAGCCAAATCAATCATGACTTGATTGATTTGTTCTTTAACTTGTTGTCGGTCCTTTCGAAAACCTGACCATGTATCTTGATGAACAATATCAGAAAAATATAATACTTGGGCAAATGACTTTTGACGGAAAGCACAAACCGCAGCCATACTTGCACATTCCATTTCAACCGCTAGTGCGCCTTGTTTTTTTCTTAAAGCTATCTTTGCTTTTGTCTCTTTATAAAACGCATCGGTTGTCCAAGTGATGCCTTCTTGATAAGAGATATTTAAACGATTAAAATGATTTTTAATCAGATTAGATAAGTCTGGGTCTGTATCAACATAGACTGATGGTGGAAGGTAATGATAAGATAATCCTTCATCCCTTATGGCTTGTTCAACGATAAGAAAATCTGAAGAATCCATATCCCCTATCAAGCCACTACTACCACAAGCTATAACTTTTTGAATACCCATGGCCAGCAACTCCTCAATGAGTCCCCCTGCTGCAGGTCCACCAAGTGGTGAAAAAGCTAAAACGATTTGATTGTCAAAAATGTATTGTGGCAATATCGAAGAACCAGCAACAAAATCATATAGAAAGGAACATTTTTCTAATAACTTCGCACTCGGTCTTGGATCAAATATGACAAGGGCAGTTTGAATATGTTTTGGTAAAGGATGCTTCAAAATATTTTCAGCATGGATAATGCCATCATCTTCAATGCCCTCTTGATTGATAATAGGAATTTCTTTTTTCATCTATGGCCTCTTTTTATAATTATTCTATCTTATTATACATGATTTTATATGATTAATAAACATGAAAAAAGGATTTAAACTATTTGCTTTAAATCCTTTGATGTAAGGCTTAAGATTCATGCCTTAATTTATTATATATTTTTTTTAAATGATTGCTTGTTTGATGAAATGATGACCAAGGTTGATCTATTTGACCCAACCGTTTAAAAATATTTTTGATGGTATATTTTTGGGGGTCAAATGACTTATGACTTAACTCTTGCCAAGTTAATGGTGTCGCTACAGGTCCTCCATTTTTTGCACGTAAGGCATAGGGTGCAACGGAGGTTTGTCCATAAGCATTTCTTAATATATCTATGAAAACCTTTTTTCCTCGTTTTTCTTTTCTTTGTTCTAAAGTGAAATCATCGGGTGATGTATCCACCGTTTTTTCAGCAAAAATACGCGCTAGATCTCTAACTTCATCAAAATCCATTGTTTCCTCTAGAGGAACAATCACATGTATACCCTCTGAACCCGTGTTCATCACATATGATTGAATATCATATTCATCAAGCACGCCTTTTAAAGCAAGTGCAGCTTTTTTTACTAGCTGATAATTTTTTGTTGAAGGGTCGAAGTCAAAAACCATGCGATCTGGCTGACTTAAATGCCCTTTTTTTGATAAAAATAAATGTGGCGTGATACAGGCTTGATTGGCTATATATACTAAAGATGCTTCTTGATTACAGGCGACATGATGATTTAGTCCCCCTCCCTTTTTCTCTACCTCTATCCTATCAATCCATTGAGGAAAATAATCAGGTGCATCTTTCATATAAAAGCCGCTTTCTTCGATACCATCTGGAAATCGTTGCATAGTTATTGGTCTATTTTTCATATAAGGCAAGATATATTTACTGATACGTTGATAATATTCAACAAGGTCTTTCTTCGTGATTTTATCATTGGGAAAGATTAATTTGTCAGGGTTAGATATGTCTATTTCATGATGATTAACGTTCATTTTATTGCCCCCTCTTTTCTTCATTCACAACATCTTTTGGATTTTTATCATCCCGTAATCCTATAAAGCTAGGATGTCTTAATTTATTGTCGTCTGTCCATTCAGTAAAGGTGACTTCACCAACCAACTTTGGTTTTAACCAATGAACATCTTTTTCATCGATTTCAGCATGCTTTGATAGAGGGCTATCCTCTACTTCAATATCTTTAAATTGCTTTATCATATCTTCAAGCATTTTATCAGTAAATCCTGTACCGACCTTTCCTGCATACTTCAAATGCTCATTTTCATAATATCCAATTAATAGTGCACCAAAACCAATACGTTCTCCTTGAGGTTCAGTATAGCCAATAAGGATAAATTCTTGTCTATGTTCACACTTAAACTTCAACCATTTTTTTGATCTACTCGTTTGATAAGTGCTTGTATAATCTTTGGCTATAAGTCCCTCCCAATCTTTCTTACAGGCTTCTTTTAAGAATGCTTGACCATTTTCTTTACGATGCCTTGTATAAAAAATAGGTGATTGATAATCAAAAATATCTTTTAGGATTTTCTTACGCTCTTTTAAGGGCAATTGTCTCAAGTCATATTGGTCATAATATAAAAGATCAAAGACATAATAATATACCTTAACCGATGGTTTTTTATCATCAGCATCCCCGTGCATGCGTTGCTGAAGTTTAGAAAAACTTGTCACATCGCCTTCAAAAGCAACAATTTCGCCATCGATAATAAAAGCTTTATTTGCTTGTTTTTTAAAGGCATCCACTATGTCTGGATAACGTTTATTGAGTTTCTTTTTATTCCTAGACATCAATCGAATATCTTCTTGGTTATCGCAATAGATTAGGCAGCGTTCGCCATCTAATTTTCTTTCATAAATCCAATCTGGATCATCAAAATATTCATGGGTTAATGTTGCAAGCATCGGATCAATCCAATCAGGCATCTTAACCTCTTTGATATGTTGATGGGCATCCTCATCAACAATTGAATGAAGTGTACTCACGATGATTCTTCCTTCAAATCATCGATTGTTTTATCACTCATGACTGACTTATTTTCTGTTTTTGCTGGTTTTCGCCTAGCATCAGATTCTTCATCATCTTCTTTGATGAGCAACCAGTTTGAATCATCTTCATCACCTGTGCGGACCAAAGAATAACCGCCTTGAAGTTTTTCTCCATTAAGCCATACTGAAATATGACCTTTTTGGTAAGCTTGATCCATAGAAATCTCTTTGTCATCTTTGCTTGATTGATTTTCGTAAGTCCCCTTATCCCAAACAATCACTTGACCTCCACCATATTCATCCTCAGGTATAACGCCCTCAAAATCTCCATATGCCATGGGATGATCCTCTGTTGGTATGGCAAGTCGTTTGACAGAAGGATCTGTAGAAGGTCCTTTAGGGATTGCCCAAGACTTTAATACGTCATTCACTTCTAAGCGAAAATCATAATGTAAATTTGATGCATTATGTTTTTGAATAACGAAGATTTGCTGGTCAAAATCGGCATTTTCATTTTGATCAGGCTCGGGTGTTTTGTTGAAATCTCGTTTTTTTACATATTCTTTCATTTTTTTCTTATCCATCATTAGCCTCCCTAAAGCTTTGATTTAACATACTTATCTAACTATTTTTATATTACCATGTATTGATTTTTCATTCAATTTCTGAGACAGTCTATCTATGGGCAAAAATTGAAGTAGACATCTTTTTATGCTATAATGGCTATAGAAAGGTGTTGATTATTTTCTACAAAACCCGTCATTAAAGATACTCATTTAAAATTTTTTAAAGGAGGTATATTATGGCCATTGTTAAAGTAATTGAAGTGATAGCAGAATCTAAAGAATCATGGGAAGCAGCAACTCAAAATGCCATTGATCATGCATCAAAATCAATCAACAATATTCAAAGCATTTATATCAAAGAGTTTAAAGCTTCTGTAAAGAACAATTTAGTTGACAAATATTTAGTGAATGCTAAAGTATCTTTCACAGTTGATGAATAATCACATGTAACATCATGATTACATATAAAAAACATAACCAATTAAGGTTATGTTTTTTTTCTTTATAATTCTTGTTTATATAAGTTTAATTGTGTATTAAAAAGTGTGATTTCATTCATATAATCAAAGCCAAGTTTTTCAATAACATGTATGGAACGTTGATTTTTTGGGTAAGATAAAGCAATTATTTTTTTAAGTTTCATATCCTTTTTCAACCAATCCATCGCTGCCTTAGCAGACTCTGTGGCATATCCTTTATGCCAGTATTGTTTGCCAAAAGCATACAGTAATTCAAACTCATCCAAATCTTTTACATAATTAAAGCCGCAATGGCCAATGCACGCCTTTGTATCTTTCAAAAAAACTGCCCAAGTACCTATTTGATACTTATTCCAATGGAAGTCATAATAATCTATCATCTTCTTTGCATGGTCTTTGCTTATTTCCTTACCTTTGCCTAACCATTGATAGACATCTGATTGATGCATTAAATTATAATAAGTGTCTAAATCAGATGCTTGAAACTTCTGCAGAAACAATCTTTTTGTTTCAATCATTGCTTGGCTTATCCTTTTTGAAAGGTTGCTTCACTAAAAGATATATACCCAATATAACCATGATAAGACTTAAGTATTGAGAAGGTGTAGGAAAGTCATTGTATTGTGTGCTAAAAAACGGCAACAATGAACCTCTGTCATCTCCACGAATAAACTCAATAAGAATACGCCAAACACCATAAGCAATCAAATAGACTTCTAACTCAATACCTTTAAATCTTCTGATGGTATTCAAACCAATAAAGAGTAAAAATAAAAATGCTGATTCAAACAATTGTGTTGGAAAAATCGCTGTATTCGGATAAGTATCGTGGGCATGTCCGTGTGGGAAGACCACACCTAAGAATGAATCTGTTGGAATACCAAAACAACATCCTGCAAGGAAACATCCTATGCGTCCAATGGCATGGGCCAAAACGATACCAGTGATTAATACATTTAATAGTTGTTTGACATCTTTATTGTCTTCATGATAAAAGTATTTCAATAAAATCAAGAAAGATATCACACCACCGATAAGGCCACCCAGAAAAGTAATTGAACCAAATGTTAGTTCTCTATTTTTTATAGAATGAAAGATTCCATCGACAATATAAGATGACCCTAAAGCAATGAGAGAACTGACAAGAATCAGAACCAAAATTTGATTGGCTTGTTTTCTAGAAAAACCTTCTTTTTTCTCAAGTCGATTGGCAATATATATTAACATCATAAAAACACCAATAATCATCATTAAATCATGCATTGGTATTGTATATCCAAAAAATTCTGGCAATAAAAATGGGTACATAAAATCACATCCTTTAAACTAGATTATAGCATAAACAGCAAAAAAAAGTGACAGATATTTTCTATCTATACACTTAAAAAACAAGATAATTTGATGACATATTGAGTTTAGAGCCAGCTGCTTCATCAACGATGATGGTAATATCTGGATGCAATTGTAAAATTGATGCAGGAAAATCATCGGTAACTTCTCCGTAAGCCATCTTATAAACAGCTTCAGCTTTTGATTCGCCAATCGCAATTAAAAGAATTTTTTTTGCATACATGATATTTTTTATACCCATGGTAATGGCATACTCAGGGACATCATCAATCGAATCAAAAAACCTTGAATTATCTAAACGTGTCTGTTTATCAAGTTTTACAACAAAGGTTTGACGTCCTAATTGGCTACCTGGTTCATTAAAACCAATATGACCATTTTTACCTATACCCAAAATTTGTAAGTCTCTTTGATTGCCAAACAACTTACGATTATATTCTTCAGCTGATGCCTCAACATGACAACTTGTATTGGATGGTATATGAATATTTTTGGGCTGAATATCAATATGATCAAATAAATGATGGTGCATAAAATAGTGGTAACTTTGTGGATGATCTTGATCAATACCAACATATTCATCCAGATTAAATGTTTTTATATCTTTAAATGAGATGATACCACTTTCATAGGCCTTAATCAGATTTTGATATAAGCCAATGGGTGATGTGCCAGTGGCTAAACCCAAAATCATGTTTGGCTTCTTGATGATTTCTTTGATGACTATTTTTGATGCAGCTAAGGAAGCTTCTTCACTGTTTTTGTATTTAAATATCTCCATAATAAACCCCTACTGATTAAATGTTTTTAAGACTTTCTCTAATATTTCCGTGATATTTCATCAGGATTCTTTCAATCTCTTCCTTATCTTGAATATCTGAAAGAATTGAAAAAATGGCAAACTTAACAGATTGGTACTTGTCTAAATGTGCTTCGGCGACATCCATATCAACACCTGTCGCTTCCATCACGATGGACTTTGCCCTTGAAACCAACTTATTGTTGGACATTTGAACATCAATCATCAGGTTTTCGTAAACCTTACCTAATTTAACCATTGATGCCGTAGTTATCATGTTCAAAATGAGTTTTTGAGCGGTACCAGATTTCATTCTTGTTGAACCAGTTAATGGTTCAGCACCTGTAATGGCTTCAATTGGATATTGTGCAATTTCAGCGATTTTCGATAATTTACTTGTTGTGATGCATCCCGATTTAGCACCAATGTCATTGGCATATTCAATGGCCCCCACCGTATATGGTGTAACACCACTGGCCGCAATTCCTATAACCATATCTTTTTCAGTTAAACGATGCGCCTTTAAATCCTCAACAGCAGCTTCTTTAGAATCTTCTGCTCCTTCAATGGCCTGCCTTAATGCCTTATCTCCTCCAGCAATGATGCCAATTACCATGTCATCACCAACGCCAAAGGTCGGTGGGACTTCACTCGCATCCAAAACACCAAGACGTCCACTTGTACCTGCACCCACATAAAACAATCTTCCTTGATGTCTAAATGTATCTGTAACAACATCAACAACCTTAGCGATTTGGTCAATGGCTGATTCGACAGCGATAGGCACGAGCTTGTCTTCTTCATTGATCATCTTCAACATTTCACAAGTTGTGACAATATCCATATTGGTGGTATTGCCGTTTCTTTTTTCTGTTGTAATTTTACTTATATCTACCATCTTATTACCTCTTATCTATATGTCTCTTTGCAAGATAGTAAGCACCAAGAACTGGCTCTACAGAAGACATATCAATTTTATAATTTATTTTATTTTTGTTTAATATATCAATTAATGTTTTCTTGACATAAGGCGCATTTAACAAAAATCCACCCTTAAAGCCAATCAAGAAACCACCATGATCTCCCATTGCATCAATGGCTTTCAATGTTTGATTTGCCAATAACCGACCTTCTTCGATGAATAAATTTATGGCTTCTTGGTCACCTTCAATGGCGTGCTTGGCAATAAATTGTGATAAACTGGCGATTTCTGTTTTTTGATGATTATAAACAAAATCTTTTATTTTTGAATAGTTGGATGCCCCAATTTCATTTAAAATACTCTTTGATAAGGGACTGATCTTTTCTCTTTCTTCAAACTGGTTTATGATTCTTTTTAAGGCTGTAATGGCCAAATGGTAACCAGATCCTTCATCACCCAATAGATGCCCAAAACCTCCAATAAATTTGACTTGCCCTTGGTCCTCATACATGACAACACTACCGGTACCACCTAAAACCATCAAGACCTTTTTTTTCTGGTCTTTTTTTATGGAGTAAAGAGCAATTTCTGCATCTGTAACGATGGATACTGGACATTGATATTGTTCTTGTATTTCCTTTAAGAGTCCTTCTTTGTTTTGCAAGTTTGAGTAACCCGCTATACCAGCTTGGATCATTGCGAGCTGTGACAAATCTATGGGTTCAATAAGTGCTTCAATGACCTCATAGATATGTTGGATACTTTGGACTTCATCCACAGAAAAACTTGCAAAACCCTTAACAGAACGTTTGATTTCTTGACCTGAAAGGTCATACAAGATGCCCAAGGTTTTAGTCGCTCCCCCATCAATTGCAATCACATATGATTTCATAATGACACCGGACAACGCCCTTGAGGTTTGATTTGTCCCTTCAGATACTCAATAAGCACTTGAATTGAGTTCGGAGTGTATTCATATAACAATACAAGATTCTTGATATCTTTGACAAAATAACTATCATATGGGTTACGCATGGCGATAATATGAGGGTTTTCCATTTTATTTAATTCTTTGATTAAACGCTGTTGATTCTGATAAATATTGGCGTTATATGAGCAAAAAATCACTTGTTTATAGTCTTTTGCTTTTTCTACAACTTCATCAATTTCTTGGTCACTGAGTCCAACAGACACCTTATAGGTATCAATTGAAGGACAGGCTTTTTTTACTGATTTGATGATTGAGTCTTTTCCATCATCTTCATCAGCGATGCTTGTAGATATAGGCTCTGATGCAATCAATAAGGTTTGATCTAAGGATGTAATTGTTTGACCTTTAACCAAGGTTAAAGCATCTCTCACAACCGATAAGGTAAACTCTTTTGATGCTTCATTTTCAACAAGTCCAGCGACATCTTCATAAGTTGAGTTTAAGTCTAAAGCAATATGTTTATCTTTAAAGGCCAATATACGCTCAACACGTTCATCAATCACTTCTACAGATAACTGCTGATTTTCTACTTGTTCTTTAAGGTAATTGATGGCTTCAACTTGTAGGTCTTTTGCATGTGAAATACATACCATATCTACTCCAGCTTGAATGGCCATGAAGGTACCTTTTTTGGTTGTATAATCTTTTTGAATGGCTTTCATTTGCATACAATCTGTAATAATCAGACCTGAAAAGCCCAATGTTTGTCTAAGTAATCCACTCATGCATTGGTAAGACAAAGTTGTTGGTAAACCTTTCTCTGTAATGGCCGGAAAATTGATATGTGAACTCATAATGGCTTTAACCCCATGTTCAATCGCCCGTTTAAATGGTACGAGTTCCAAAGCATTCAAGGCATCAAAGTCCTTGTCTATTTTAGGCAAGGCCAAGTGAGAATCAACCGATGTGTCACCATGACCTGGAAAATGCTTGGCAGTTGCTATCACATTTTCTTGTAAACCTCTAATGTTTTCAATACCAAATTTGCTCACTGTTTCAACATCATCGCCAAAACTTCTTACCCCAATCACTGGATTATGTGGATTGTTATTGACATCTAAACTTGGTGCCAAATTCATATTGATACCCAAGGCCTTCAGTTCTTCTCCCATCAACATACCTGAGATATAACTATGCTTAGGTTTTTGACTTGCGGCTAGGGTCATAGCCCCAGGGAAATACGTTGCACCATTTTTTATTCTTGTAACCATGCCACCTTCTTGATCAATACAAATGAAGAGAGGTATACCATGGGTTTGCAAGGCCAACTTTTGTAAGTTTTGATTGAGTTGGAATAATTGCTTTGGACTTTCAACATTTCTAGCGAATAAAATCACATTACCTGCCTTATATGTCTTAATTAAGTCTATGGCATGGTCATTCAAGTCTAAAGCATCAAATCCAAAAACAATCAATTGACCAATTTTTTCTTCTAATGAAAGATCTTTTATTGTCTTATTCATCATATAAATGATACCTCCTTTTCATTTTTTTAAAAGCATCTGCATCATCTGTCATCTTCTTCTTTAATGATTCAATGGTCCATGTTTCATCCCTTAGATAAGGACCGCCAACCAATAAGTCGATAAAAGGATGATGGCCTTCTTTGAAAGGCGGTAAAAATTCAAATGCTTGATGGTGGTCTTTAATGAGTTTTAATAAGGTGAAACCTGTAAATACTGGTTGAAATGTTTCTTTATCTGTCACAAATATTTCAATACCACGACATAATTGTCCTTGGTGCTTAGAAAATGTTGGTGTAAAGAATAGTTTTCTAAAAGAAACACCCTCTAATGCCTGTTCTTCTAAAGCATTAAGCAACCAATCATGATCTAAATACGGACTACCAATAATTTGGAATGGTTTGGTTGTTCCACGCCCTTCAGACATGTTTGTCCCTTCAAATATACAAGTAGCTAAATAGGCATAACATGTCTCAACTGTTGGTATATTTGGAGAAGGAAAAACAAAGGGTAATCCCGTATCTGAATAATCCATATGTCGTTGATAGTTCTCCATTTTGATGACCCTTATATCTGCGTGAATATCAAACTCTTGATTAAACAATAAAGCCAATTCACCAATGGTTAAACCATATCGTTGAGGTATTGGATAATAGCCAACAAATGATCGATAGTCAATGTCGAGTATGTTCCCTTCAACATCCATGGCGTTGACTGGGTTGGGACGATCAAAGATGACCATAGGTTTATGGTGTTCTTGACAAGCCTCCATAGCATAAGCCATGGTATAGAGATATGTATAAAACCGAGCACCAACATCTTGAATATCAAAGGCTAAAATATCGATAGAATCCATCATTTCCTTTGATGGTTTTTTATGTTTTCCATACAAGGAAAAGACCTTGACACCTGTGACATCATCAACATAATCCTCAGCCTTAACACCAGCTTGTAAATCTCCACGAACCCCATGCTCTGGTGAAAAAAGTGCCACCAAGTTGGTTGATTCATAAAGAATATCAATGGTTGATAAAAGATTTCTATTGACACCTGTTGGATTGGTGATTAAACCTACACGTTTTCCTTTGAATACATCTTGATATGATTGAATTGAATCAATGCCCAGTCGAATCATGATTACCTTGCAACCCTTCTAAGTATAATATAGCTTTTTTAGTAATAAGTGCACTTAATAATACAGGTATACTTAAACCTGTGAAAATGAAAAACAATGGGGAGATGGTTGGTGCAAATAATATAAACAAAAAGGGAATAAATGCCACCATCACCAACAACAAGGTTGTTAAATAAAACTTACCAGCTAAAAAGAAAGACAGTTTAAATAAATTTTTATATGGTATATTGGGTTTTACTTTGACCACAACAATCGTGTAAAACGTCGTCGCTGTCCAAATGGCAATGAGCGCCAATGATATATAATAACCTATCAAATAAAATGTAGAAGATTGTTCACTTAAATAGATGTCATAATACCTGATATTCAAATATGCAAAAACAAAGACTAAAGCAACAATCAACTGAATGATAATTTTCCTTAACAATGCCTCTTTAAAATAACTAAAGTATCCTGAAAACAATTTAGGATTATCTTTTTTGACATAATCACTGAACATATTATATCCAGCAGATATGGCTGGATAAATCGTCACAATAGCTAAAGAGAAAAATATCATTAAAACATTCAAGACGATGATGCGAATGATCCAATCAGCAATATCATTTAATTTTGAGTAAAAAATTTTATTAAACATTGGTCGTCCTTTCTAACCAACAATACCTGTTCTTTCAATAGACTCAACAAATTGTTTTTGAACAATCATATATAGTAACAAGAGTGGCAACATCATTAATAAAGCAGATACATTAGAAATGAGGGCTAAGAACAATGGATTTTCCCAAACATTTTGACCAATCAAATCAAGTCCACCTGTATAGAACAAGGCCTGATACATACCTTCTGCAGCATTGATTAATTGCATAGTCAATAATGGGAATGATTCCGTTGATACATCAAAGATGGCTACGTAGTAAGCATCATTCCATTGCCAAACAAAAGCAAATAAGCCAACCGTTACAAGTGCACCTCTTGCATTTGGCAACATGATGTTCCAGAATGTACGGAAAACACTTGCCCCATCTAATTGTGCTGACTCTGATAATTCACTTGGTAAGCCTCTAAAGAATTGCCTAAAGATATAAATGAAGATACCAGATCGAATACCCATACCTAAGCCACTCATAATATAAATACTGACTTGCTTACCAATCAGTCCAGTCGACCTAAAATACAAAAACTGGGCCAAAGACAAGGCTTGAGGTGGGGTTACGATGGTAATAATCACAAAGATGAAAAGAATGTTACTGCCTCTAAAGCGTAAACGACTAAAGGCATATCCTGCGAGGGCAGTTGAAAATAATTGTAATATCATTGATATGAAACTCAACTGGAAGGTATTTAACAAGGCATCCCAGTAATCTAAAACAACAATAGATATTTTCAGGTTCATAAGAGACCAATTTTCAGGAATCCATACAACCGCAGGATTGTTCACATCTTCAGGGGCCCTTAAGGCCATAGAAATTTGTTGAATAATCGGGAATAAAATCACAAAACAAAGTCCAAATAATATGATAATTCTAAAGAATTTTCCAAAAAATTCAGATAAATTCTTTTTCCAAACCATTTTCGTTCTAGTTTCTTGAAAATATGATTTGACTTTTATCAAGTTGGCTTTCAAACGTTGATAGATGGCTTTTAATTTTATTTTAAGCGTCTTAATTTTCATAATGTGAACCTCCAATCTTGAAGGCTTTTGCCAATACCGCAAACAACAACAAAATCATGACGATGGTAGATACATAAATCCATGCCATGGCGGCACTTTCACCCCATCGGTTGGATTTACCAAGTTCTTCAGATATAATCCCACTGACAGGTGATGTTAAGAAGGTATCCACCAATGCATAGACTGTCACCGTAATGATATGGGGGCTGACAAATGGCAGGGTAATTAACCAAAATGTTTCATAACCAGTTGCACCCTCAATTTTTGCAGCTTCATAGAGATGTTTTGGCACCGATTGAATGGATGCCAAAAACAAGAGGATCGGTACACCAGCCAAAGATAAAACAGCATAAATCCGATCAATGAGTCCAACAATAAAACCAATCAACCATGGCATCATACCTGATTGAATCAGGTAAAACTCCAGATCAAAGATTTGATTAATCCCTTGTTCTTCAAGCAAAGACGCAATGGCATCACCACCACCTAAAGCGGTTGTTACAGCGGCGCTATTTAATATCACGGGAATAAAGAAAATCGCTCTTACAAAGGCTCTTCCTCTAAACTTCATATTCAATAAAACAGCCACAAACAAAGAAAATATCAATAAGACTGGAATATTTATTAACGCATCCAAGGTTGTATTCACCAACTCAACCCTAAAGGATGTATTGGATGTCACATGCTGATTCAAAGCATAAATATAATTCTTAAATCCATTGAAGGTCAAAACAATGCCATCAGGGGTTGGCTCTAATTTATAAAAACTAAAATACAATGACCTAAAAAACGGTATGATAAAAAATATCATTAAACCTAAGACCCAAGGGGTCAAAAAGATAATGGCCCAAATGAGTTTTTGACGTCGGTGCTGACTAACTCCAGATTGAATACGGGGTTTTTTTCTTTTTTTCACTAATTCTGCCATTATTCTCCCCCTATCACTAAGTAATTCATCGCTGGAACGTTATAACCTAAAACACCTTCAACCATGGTTAAGTTATAATTGATAATAATTTCTAAACCATGTGAATAAGTGACCATATAAACGTTGTCTTGGAGCTTAACATGGTCAATTAAATAACCTTGATGAATCCCCAAATGATCCAAGGCTTTTACTTGACTTTCAATACGGTCAATCCAATTGATGTACTCAGTTGAATAATAATAGTTAAACTGTGTATCCTTTAACTCAGTCGATTTATCATATGAAACAGTATATTTTAAATTTGATCCTGTTTCGATTGTTTTCAAGAAATAATATTGAACAGTTCTTTCATTGGCTAAGTTTAAACTCATGGTTGAATAATCAACTTTACCAGATAGAACAAGTTGTAGTAATGGTATTTGATAATCCAAGATTGCATAGAGGGTCGTTTCCAAAGGAATATCTGTCATATAATCACCATAAGCAATGGCAAAACCAAGTGGATTCGACAACAAGATGTCACGGTCTAACTGGCTTAAAAGATCCATTTGAATGCGCATCGCATCTTGCTTATAAAGCATTTGATCGCCATAAGATCCACCAATGACACTACCCAAATATTCGAAGGCCATTTCACGATTGCCATAATTGTTCAATAAATCATCCATCATGGCTTCAAAATACAATGGATTAATCACATAATCATCTTCATAAGGTAAGGTTCCAGGTGATTCACTATAGGCCAATTTAGATGGTAAATGATATCTAAAATCTTTAGACAAATCCCCATTAATTCTTGATGATGCATAGCGATAAGAATCAAACATTTTATCAAAATCACTGGCCGTCATAAAACGAAGATTTGGATAAACTTTAATTTGATGTTCTTTTGCATACTCTAAGAAATCTTGATAGGCCCCATGGCCACCCAAGACATTTTCAATATCAAATTCATTGGCTATGGTTGATGATAAACCACCATTAACCATGCCCTTATAGACCACATTAAGGTGATGAATGTTTCGAGATATTAAATCATCGATAATCAACTTGCCCTCATCAAATGATGTCAATGCCTGGCTTCTATAATATGGGACACCCATAAAAAATGACTTGTCTTCATAAGCCCCTAACATTTCAAGGGTCAAGATCGTATCACTTGTATTGTCAACACCATCAAAAGCAAATTGGTTTTCTAAATACGTTCGATAAGCTTTGGCAATATTGACATAATTTGCTTGATCTTGATCTAAGAAAATATATTCAACCGTAAAATCAGTTTGAACTCTTTCTTCAGTCCATAAATCTAAAGCATATTGGTTAAATCCTGTGCCCAAAATAATGGCTTCATGTTCACGGAAATGGAAAGATGTAAAGACTTTATTATAAGAGTCTACACGACCAGACACATCCGCATTAATCGATGCACAGGTGTCACCTTGGGTGATAATGGCCGCAAAACCGCCTTCTTCTTTAACCATACCATATAATGGAATATTGATTTTTTGTTGGCTTTCTGGCATTTTATAAGGCAATATCCCCAAATCTTCACCATAGACTCGTTTTGAATAAGGTTGTTGATTGTATTTGCCATTGTTAAACTCAATGACTGCACCACTACCATCAGGTAAGACGATATAGCCTTCAGTTTCTTCTCCACCAATCGTTGAGATCGCAGTACCAAAATGTGGGAATAATGATATACTGGCTACTTTTGCATTTTCACTTTCTACAATAGAATCCTGAATCACGGTTGTTTTTAAACCTTGGTCAGTTAAAGTGATTTGAAGTGCAACTTCAAATCGAATCTTTTCTTGGACTTCAGTATAGCCATAAGATGCATTTTCTTCTATGGCACGTTCTCTTGTATATTCCAAAGAGCCCGGCCCATAAAAGACATTATAGAGTCTTTCTCTAACCAAAACAGACATATCCTCATAAGAAGTAATCACATAAGCATCAAGTTCTTCATCATATCCAGTATAGGCAATTTGACGTAACATGGCACTTTGTGGATGGGCTTCTAGGATATCTGGAGACAAGTATTTAGGAAAATATAAATAATCAATGTCAATATCTTTTATCTCATATAAAACTTGGAAACCATTGTCTAAATATTTGAGTGAGAAGGTTCTAAAACCTTCATCATATAAGACACTGTCTGGGTGTGAAATACTCATACGATAGTTATTTATTTTAGCCAATGAACCTTCTTTATTGAAATAAGACAGCTCAATGGTTGCTTTTTGACGTTCAAGTGCAGAGGTTGTAATTGTTTTTGTTGGATCAAATTGCCAAGGATCAAAAATCCTTGGATTAGAGTTCCAAACAACCCCTGTGTGTTTGTTGACGACTTTAAAATATGATGTTTTTTCATCTACATAGAGTTCAAAATCATCATTTTCAGTGACCAAATAATTACGATTGCTTAAAGACATTGAATCAACAAAGTTATCTTTTGAAAATTCAATCATGTCAGTAGATTCAATTTGACTCGGTTTCATATTAAACAAAACTTGAGATAAAACAAAACCGATGATGATGACTAAAGAGATGATAATCAGTTTTTTCTTCATAGCTAGTACCTCAAATTTATCTCATCAATAATTGATGCAACAAAAGCAATGATTTGTTGAATCAAATCAAAGAACAATAATCCGACAAAAATCATAACCGATATAGAAATAAAGGTTGCGATAAAGGTAAGGATTGTTTTAAACAAACCATATTCATGAATATTAAGAATACCCATAAAAAGCATCCATCCCGTTAAAACATAAGAAATGCCCACCAATAAATCATAAAAAGCCATTTCATCAAGTGTTAAAAAATTACTAAGAATAACACTTGGAAAGCCAATAATAATCATTGGAAATAAGGCATAGCCTGTGACCATAAGTATTTCCTTATATGATCCTTTACCTTCCATCAAGGTTGTGATACTCCAGTTGCCCACACTAAACAAAAAGACAATGAGTGTCACACTAAATATCTCCTCTAAACTATTGAGTTCAAGCGGATTATTTTCATTAATTAAAAAACCTAAATTAGTAAAAGAAAAGATTTGAAAGTAAGCAAACAATATAATAAATACGATGGCAACAGAAAGTTTACCCTTCTTATAACGTTTAAATTCTTCATATCCATCAAAAGGATGAAACAAAATATATGCAGGAAAACGGATATAATCGTCATATATTTTCTTTAGTTTAATCTTCATAAAGAATGCTTCCACCCTTCTTATAAATTTTCCTAATCTTACGGCCAATGAGTAATCCAGCAATCAATAATATACCACCCATGATATAGCCAAAATTCTCTTTGAGCATATTGTTTCTATATTCTTGGAAGGCTTTTGAATAATAATATTGATCATAACCCAATCTAAAATACTCCATGGCTTCTTCGTAACGTTCTTCTCTCAAAAGCATTTTTCCAATACCATTATAAGCAATCTCATAATTGGAATTAATTTGAATGACTTTTTCCCAAATTTCAGCGGCTTCTTCAAACATACCTTCATTATGAAAATGGATGGCTTGATTGACATATGACCCAAACTCTGTCAAACCATATACAATGATGGTTTTGGTTTTCCGGTCTAAGACCAATAAGTCATCACCAAAGTAGTCAATGGCAACGCCTTCACTAAATTTATCTGTTTGTCGTCCTTCATCACCATCGATATACAATAGGTTGCCTTCACTATCATAAGTAAATAATCTAGAACGTTTTTGGTCTAAAACGGTATATATACCATCATCTGTATAAGCAATATCTACCAAACGACTTGGTCCATCAATCACATAATTGTTCATACCCTCAACATATTGTATATCCCCCATCGGTGGAAAATATCCATTACGTTTGATGACATCAACACCTTTTGGATTGATTAACTGAATTGGATTTTCTGCATTGTTTTCTGATACCTTTGATGTTGCATATATAAAGTTACTTTCATTGATGTTGACATTGGTATATTCAGTGGGTAAAAAGAGTTGTAATTGTGCGATCTGTTCTTCGGTCATTAAAGATCGACTAAAAATTTCAAATGGCGTTAGTTTAATCGGATTGACACCTGTATAGCGATTAAATGTCCCATCTGAATTGATTTCTAAAATACCTTCATAAATGTTCTTAGCAACAACATACATCCGATCTGTAGGATCGACTGTAATTTTAATAGGTTCAAATAATACCTCTTCAAAGGTTGCTTCTTCGATCTCACTAAAAATATTCTCTACTTCATAATCATGGTTTAATTTAATGATACGGTGATTGCCCGTGTCACAAATAAATATGCCACTCTCAGTCACATCGATTCCATAAGGTTCACTTAAACTTGCACTGGTGATATCTGAAGATCCTAGACTTGCTAGATAAGCTGGTGAATAGTCAAACTCAGTTTTAGAAATATGCAACTCAAAATCTTCATTGATAATGATCATGGCATTTTCACTCTTATCAACAAGATAAATTTTGTTGTCATAGACGACAATATCTTCTGGAGATGACAAAGAAAAAGCTTGTCTCTCTTCTTCATCTTCAATGCTAGTCCTTAAAGTCTCAGCATGTATACTTGCGATATAGGTTAAACCTGGGGCACTATGAATGGATGTTCCCCAATAAGAATAGTTATAGCTAGAGGCACCAATCAAGACAGGAAATATGAATAAAGTGATAAAAATAATAAGGATTTTTTTCATGTGACCATCCTCCTATTTCATACCTGAAGTGGTGAATGTTTCCACAATCTTAGATTGCGATAGAATGAAAAATGTAACTGGAACAATCATCATAATAAATGCAACTGCAGCAATGGTACCGGCCCTTTCAATGGTCCCTTGAGCAATTTGTCTTAAAGCATAAGAAAGAGGCTTTAACTCCTCACTAAAAATAAAGCTTCCACCATCGGTAATCCATAGTCTTTGGAAAAGCAAAATGATTAAGGTTAACCATGCAGGTTTTACCAAAGGCATGACGATCGAGAAGAAAATCCGATACTCACTGGCCCCATCAATTTTGGCTGACTCAATCAACTCATCTGGTATTTGAGCCATAAACTGTTTCATCAAATAAAGCCCCAAACTTGAAGCGATGGCAGGCAAAATGATGGCTGCAGGTGTATCAATAATTCCGATACCTGATATGATAATATAATTTGGTGTGGCCGTTACTTGAGGTGCAAACATCAATGAGTAAACAACCAATGTAAAAAATAATCCACGGCCAGGGAACTTATATTTTGCTAGAGGAAAAGCAGCCATTGATGCAATGATGACATGACCAATGGTTCCTAGAACAGTAATTAAGATTGTATTAAAGAAATAACGACTAAAAGGCACCCAACTATTGCCAATCAACTCTGATAAATCTCTAAAATTATCAAGGGTAATATTTCTTGGAAATAATCTAGGTGGAAATAAGAAAAGTTCATCCAAAGGCTTAAAGGCATTGGAAGCTGTCATAATCAAAGGATAAGCACTGAAGAATCCAAACCCTAATAAAATAAACAACAAGGTCATATCTCCAGCAAGACTACGATTAAGTCTTCTTGTCTTTGTAAAAAATTTCATCTATCTCCCAACCTTTCTAAGGATTTGTCGTACCACAAGATTGGTTGTCATCATAATTAAGAATAAAACAGTCGCAATGGCACTGGCATAGCCTAAATCATAACGTACTGTACCAAAATCAATCAAATGGGTGACAATGGTATGCCCTGCGTACTGGACGCTCGGGAAGCCCACCAGCTGCATGGAGACGGCAGCAATGGCCAGGGTTGTTGTAATCTGCATCACGGCCCCAAATAATAATTGTGGGCGCATAGACGGCAGGGTAATAAACCATAACTCTTGCCAACGGTTTCGAATACCATCAACAGCACCTGCTTCATATAATGTTTTATCTACATTTTGTAAACCAGCAATAAAAGCCAAGAAACTGACACCCAAAGACAACCATAGTTGCACAATAATAATGACAAGCAACATATAGTCTGGATCTTTCAGCCATTGAACTGGATTATTGATAAAACCAAAACGAATTAAGAATGAGTTGGCATATCCATGGACATCTCCAGAAAATATCAACAACCACATTAAAAAGGCGTTACCACTGATACTTGGTGCATAAAAAATCAATGTAAGGAAGGATCTTAATTTAGGACCAAGCTCATTAATTAACCAGGCGAATAAAAACGCCATTAAATAAGACACTGGACCAGTGACAACCGCCAAAATTAATGTGTTTTTTAAAGCGATAATAAAGATATCATCTTCAAGAAAAAGTTTTATATAATTGTCTAAACCTACAAATCTTGGTGCTTCCAATAAATTAAAATATGAAAAACTAATGCCTAAAGACATTAAAACAGGTAATATGGTAAAGGTAAAAAACAATATTGCATAAGGCGCCATCAAGATATAGTAGTGTTTACTTTTTTTCATTTCTTTCCACGTTTCACGTTTTTTATTCACGCGTGTGGCTGTTTGACTATTATCCACGATAACCCCCTAATCTAATCCAAATTCTCGACGTTTTTTGTCGATTTCTTCATTGATGACTTGAACATAATCATAGATCGTTTCACGTGGATTTGCATACTCATTTATGACCAATCTAAAAGCATTATCCAAATGTCTTCCGGTCATATATCCACCAGGAACTTCAGGAATACCTTTCACCCAATTCCATTGTTCTTCCAACTTACTATATTCTTCTACAGTCCATGGTAATCGGCTCATGGCTTCAACATTTGCCGTTGGATAACGAGCAGCTGCCCCTAAAATACCTTCCATCTCACGTCCAAATCTCACTTGAGTATCCGTTGATGTCCACCATTTTAAGTACTCCCAGGCTGCAGGCTTATCTTCACAATTGTTCATAATCATCACTGCTGTTCCTGTTGATACCGTTTCACGTCGAATAGATGTTTCAGAATCTTCACCTTCAACCAAGGTACCAGGCACAGGCATAAAGTCCCATTTACCTCTAATCTCAGGGGCAAAGACACTTAAAACATTGTAGACATTGTAATATGTAATACCAATAGGCATTTGTCCACTCCTAAAACGGTTAACAAAGTTTGCTTGAACAGGGAAGGAATAATCGGTATAAAAGCGTGTCCAAGTTTCAAAAACTTCTGGACCCTTACCAGCATTAAATCCACTTTCAGTGTTCCCATTCAAATAAAACTCACCATCATTTTGATAAAACAAGGTTGCAAAAATAGGGTTTGGAGGCAAGTTCATAACAGCACCTTCAGTAATTGGTACTGGTAAGAAAAACTCCAAATTATGTTTTTGTAAATCCGGTATTAATGTAATGACATCATCCCAAGTATTCGGTGGTGTCAAATCTAATTCTCTAAAGATATCAGTCCGATAGAACATCATCAAAAAGATCTGTTGTTCAGGCAAGGCATAATAGCCACCTTCATATTCAAATGGCACCATGGCTGAATCCTTAAATCTTTCAGTGACCTCTTCAAAATCATCGAACTGAGAAATATCATAGACAGCAGATCTCATTGCATAATTCACTGGTATATTGTTGGCCAAGCCCATGGCCACATCAGGGCCAACCTTAGATAAGGTTGCTGGCAACAAGACATTGGCATTGACCAATTTTAAATCCACCTTGATCCGACTATTTGGTGTAAAGGACTCATCAATCAATTTTCTTAAGACATTGGCTTGGTCTCGCCCAATCGATAACCATACTTCTATGGATGTATCGTACTCAAAATCATCGGTTGCACCTAAAGATGAGTAATCGGTTGTAAAAGTCGCAAAGAAAGAACGAATGCTAAACCATACGCCTTCTAAAACAGTCTCTCTCGCCCTTGGTAAATCATCTTGAGATGCATGCAATAAAAAGTAGTCAATTTCCAAAGGTTGGGCACTTAAAAGCAAAACTAAAGTCCCTAAAGAAGATATATTGCTTGAAAATGCCAATAATTGTGTATGTATCTCTCTAGGTTTTTCAATAAAATCATCCAATTGTAAAATCACAGTATCTAAAATACCAGTCTTTTCACTTTTTGAACCAGAAATCATGATAATTTGTTCACGAATGTTCACTAGATTATCGCGTTCCGTTATAATACGCTCAACAAGATTATCAATTCTTTCAGTTAGCTGATAATCTCTGTATATATCTGGTTCAGGACCAGTATATACAAGTATTTCTCGATATAATTTATTCAAATGGTTAATCACTGTTTGTGTTTGTCCAATGATTGGTCCATACTCTCCCAAGGATACTTCCATTTTTAAGGTATGTGTCCCAGCTTCAAAATAGAAGAGATAAGGTTCATCGTTTGAACCTAGGGTTTGAATACGCCAATCTCTACCAAAAGTAAAGGCGTAATTTTCCATTTCTTCAAACAATATCTTATCATCAATGTATATGTTGCGATAAACATTCATCCCTGAAGCAAGTCTTTGCTTAACCCGCATAGAGATTTGATACAAACCAGCTTCTTCAACTTCAAACTCCCAAGCGATAAAATCACCAGCGACACGCCAGTTGTTTCCACCAATGGTGTTAAGTTTCAATAATTTTGGATTGCTTGGCATGGTCCTTGAACTGGTTCGATCATTCAAAGGATACAAGGTTGGGGACGAACTGTAGGCTTGATTTTCAGTTTGTACAAACAAGATTTCATCTTCAACCAAATCTTTATCTTGATGACGCGCTTGGTAGGTCTCATAATCAATTTTTTCTTCTACACTCAAAAGTTCAATACTTGAGATCATCAAAGGCTCTCGTATGCTTTCAAGAGAGATGGTATTTAAGCCTTGGTTAAAATAAAAAGCGTATGGATCATTAACATAACCTACATGGTCATTAAAAAAAGCATCTCTCCAAAATGGATTTTCTTCTTGAGATGGCCTAATGTCATTGCCGTTGACGTCTGTTTTAACCTCACTTGCATTACCCCATATACGATGGAATGTGATATTATTGGCGCCATCAAAAGGTATTTCATCATTGATATATACTGCGCGTTCAATGCTAGAACTCTTGCCTTCATAAGGATAATAATTCAGTTTAAGATTGTAATAACCTGCCACAGGCACATTGACCTGCCAAGTCACAAAACCATCTTCCTCTGTCAATAAAACATCATCACGGCCTTCATATGAAGTGAACTCTTGAATCTGTCCATTTGAATCGATATAATCCAAAGCTTCAATGATTAATTGTTGATCTTGAGGATAAAAAGCATCATACATATCTAAGTATGAATAGTAATCTGAAACATCAAAATAAGACAATTCATCAATGACAGAATTATCAATGGGTTCAGTATTATAATTTAAAGAATCTTGACGATTGCTCAACCATACAGAATCGACTGTCACAAATCCTACAATCAATATCAAGAGTGTTAGTAAAATAATATATACCTTTTTCAAATTATCTCTTCCTCTCGTTTAGTAATAACCCCCTTCATGTATCGGGGAAGGGGGCTTGACCAATCTTCGTTATTCTAAATATTCTTCTAAAGCCGCTTCATATATTGGTTTAATACGATCAACTGCAGTTCTAGATGTTCCTTCTTTGATGGCTGAATTGATATTACTTACCCAACCATTTTCACTATAAGCACTAATGCCAATGGCATTGGTGATATCAAGATAAACTTTATCATAAACTTCTAAATAAGCATCTACATATTTTTGCTTATCGAATTTTGTTAATAATGTTAATTCAAAATCTTCATCCGTTTGTTGGTCTGTTTTCCATAATTGCAAAGCATTCCATACCCTAAAGACAAGTTGCTCTCTTTCAGGTGTCATACCGCTTGCTAGAGCCATAATGGCAACACCACTAATCGGACTGGTGTATTCGCCTTCATAATCATCCGCCATTGGATAAGGGACAAAACCTAATTCAAATGGAATGGTACCCCAACGGTTATCCGCTGTTAAGAACCATAAGTCTCCTGGATGCATGGCAACTTTACCGCTCATCCATAGTGGACTACCAGCATCATATTGACCATTTGGTTCAAATAAACCTTTGTTCCAAAGGGTTGTAAGAAAGTCATACGTTTCTAAAGCAGGCGCCTGTGCAAAAGCAACACGGCCAGTTTGTTTATTGATCAATGAACCACCATTTAAAGAAATCATATATTCGGCATAATAGCTTAATACACCACCAAGGGCATACATATCTTCAGGTTGCCCATCTAAGATGGTTTGAACTTCTGTTGCCCACTCTTCAAATTTAGACCAGTTCCACTCACCAGCTAAATATAAATCTGTAGGATTATCTACACCTAAACTTTGAATCAAATCAGCATTGTAATATAAACCTCCATTCATGGTTGGTTTATAAGATTCAAAGCCATAAATACCGCCTTTATATTCACCAATATCTAAATATGCTTCATCGATATTAGATCCGATGGTAGACATATAAGGTGATACATCGGCAAGGGCATTCCCTTGTACAAGTTCTTGAATCCAGTCACTTGTTATCCAATAAATATCACTTAAAGGTTCACCAACAACACTTGCTTGGATGATTGATGTGACACGGTCAGGTCCCCAAGCAGCACTGGCTGGATAATTTTTATAGACAATTTCAACATTGTATTGTTCTTCTACTTGAGTTTGTAATTGTTGTCTTGCCAGTTGATCAGTTCCTGAATAGTTTTCATGGAAAGGATCGATTTCATATACTGCACCATGCATAATCACAATTTCTTCCGCAGGAATTTTTACACATTCATCATCAACACGTTCATAATGAATTGGACATCCCTCTTGACCAACAACGGTCACTGTGATTGGTACACGATACTCATTACCCGCACTATCTTCAACAATATACAACAAATTATAAACACCTTCTGTTTCAGTGTCTACAGATCCATTGATGATAATTGAATCAGTAATATCTCCATCTTCATCATCTAAAGCGCTAACGCCTTCATAAGGATCAAAGGTATCACCAACAGTAATCTCTACATCTTGAGCCCCGTATATCATTGGCCCTTCGTCTTCTGTTGAATTAAGGATACACTTATCACCAACAAGGGTATAGCCTTCTGCACAAGTGATGATGGTTTGCTCAGTATCCGTCGAATCACTTGTGGTTGTTGTCGTGTTTGTATTTGGTGCCTCAGTTGTCAAAGATGTGCCTGTTTCACCACAAGCAACAAGGACAAAAGACATCATAAAAACCGCAAATAAAAATAATAATTTTTTCATTTTTTACATCCTCTCATTTCATATTAAAAAATTAACAAATAGTCACCTATAAACATCATGTTTTTTGACACCTATATTATACACTTCATTGCTATTAATTTATAGATTTATTCGCAAATTTATCGAGAACTTTCATAAATAAAAAAATATTTTCAGTCATGAAAAAAGAAAAACTAGCTTACGGATATAAGCTAGTTTTTTTTATGATAAATATTGAATTATCTTTGTTTTCTAATAATGACGATTGCAGCACCTAATACAGTTAGGATTCCAATAATTCCAAAGCTAGGAATACTACCAGAAGATCCACAACCAGATTCAGGAATTGCCTCAATAGAATCATCGATCATTGTTTGTACTTCAGCTTCTGTTAATAAGTCAACAGCATCGATTAAACCTTGAACATCTTCTTCTGTCATCACATTGGCATCGATTAATGCTTGGATTTCAGCTTCAGTTAATGTTTGGTCATCAAGCATTGCTTGAACTTCAGCATCAGTTAATAAGTCAATTGCAGCAATCATGGCTTGAACTTCAGCTTCACTCATTGAGTTATCAGCTATTAATGCTTCAATTTGAGCTTGCGTTAAGATGATTGGCGCTTCAACCACTTCAACATCAAATTCAACCATAGCACTATTACCAGCCATATCTTCAACTGTCACTTCTACTGTGTAAGTTCCAGGTGTCGTCAATAACAATCCACCATTGTCGCTCACATAAATCGCTAGGTCATCATTTGTGTCATAGTTGTCAAATGCAACAACATTGGCTAAAATCGCTTCATTAACATTGTCAAAGTCAGAACTATCTACCATGTAATTGTCATCGACAACTAAAGCTACAGGAGCTGTTCTATCATCAACAGTTAATGTATATGTTTCTGTTGTTACGATATCATAAGAGAAATCTGGAACAGTTTCAAAAGTCAATGAAATTGGATCATCATACTCTAAATAACGTAGGTAATATCCAGCACTAGCAGTACCATGAGCACCAATAACATATCCACCATCTTCAATGGTTAGATTTGCTTGCCAGTCTGCCAATCCAGCACCAGCATCATTGGTTGTTCCGTCTACAGTTGTGTGATCCCAGTTATAACGGTTGTAAATTTCGTCAACCAAACCATCAGCACCAACAACAACCATCACTGAACTCCAACCTGAAGCAGCGTCACGGAAATTAGTTAAGTCAGTCCATACACAGAATTTGTTTGAACAAGCTGTAATATCAACATCAGCGTTCAATTGTGTTTCAGGATCCCATGTATAAGAATGATCCATTGGCTCGCCACCAGATTGTACAGAATTTGATTCTGTAAATGATAATTCTGCAGTCACACCAGGGATGAAAATTGGCACTGTAAATTCTAACTCAATGTCATATACACCAGGTTCAGGACTATAAATATTTAAGTCTTCAGGTTTTGTAACAATGATTGAATCAGTCATATCATTGCCATAACCATCGTCTGCAGTAATGCCATCTAATAAGTCAATGTAATTCTTTTCATTAATGTATCTGTCTTCAACACCAGCAAATTGTGGAGGCATCACACCAATAACAATGTCGATTTCCACTTCTGTAACATCCATTTCAGGTGTTTCAGCGATATATACAGCTTGGTAACCGCTACCAAATACTGATGTATCAATCACTGTTTGTTCGCCAGATGCATCATACTCTTCAGTCACTTCATTCCAAGTATAAGTAATGGTTTCTAATAAAGTTTCTTCTTGATAAATTTCTAATGAATAATCTAAGTATTCTACTTCATTAATCACTGATCCATCTAAATCATCATACATATTCACCCATGTAGCAGAAATGCCAGTTGGTAATGTAAAGTCGCTGTTGTAATCAACAACCACATTCACACCAGGTGTTCCTGGATCGTCGTCTAATTCTAAGACGCCATCAAATTCTGCAGGTTGGTCATCATATTCCATCACCATAGGATCCACTGTGTCATCTAACATAGCTTCTGGTAAAGAAACAATGTAATCTCTAGTTTTCGTATTGGCAGTACCTCTATCTAATGTACCAAATGAGACAACTGTCCAACCAGCTGGAATATATAAATTGTTTGGATCATCTGCAATAATTGTTGACCATTCTGATTCTGGAGCAGTTGTTGTATCAACATCTGCATTTGTCCATTTCAAATAGCCAAGTGGTTCAACAACATAACCATCAGCATCTGTATCATCTAAAGCCATACGGATATGTGTATATCTAGTTAAACCATCTGCAGAAGGGTCTCCACTTGTTAAACCAGCATCAACCTCAGCTTGATAATCAGCAATTTCAGTGTCCGTTGCTAAACGCCAATCTGGAGTCGTTGCATCTCCATCATTGTAAATGTAATAAAGACTGATATGGTCTTCAAACATTTGTAATACACCATTTTCATCAAAATGAGCATATTTTCTATGAACAACATCAGTGATATCTGTACGTGCATTGGCAGTAAGAATATCAATTTGAGATGCTGTGTTATTCATAAACACTGTTGCAAAAGCATTCCATGAAAGTCCTGCTAATTCATTGTCATCAATCCATCCATCACTGTTGTCATCAACCATTTCGTGTCCATATCTAATGGTATCTTTAACAAAATGATATCTATGACCAAAATAAGTCATTGTCCAATGAGCGCTACCAACTTTTGTGTTGGTGCAATCATCAGTTGCAAGCAAACATGCTTCTTGGTCATAAGGATAAAGATCGACAATACCGTCTTCAGCTTGAACATTTGATGTGAAACTTAATGCCACAAAAAACATTAAACCGAAAAATAAAAACATTAAACCTTTTTTCATAATTTTTCTCCTTTAATCCTTTCTTAAATTTAAGTTCCTTTCTAATTTTTGTAACTATACGTTTATTTTACACTGCACTGAAAACGCTGTCAATTCGACTCCATAGATTTCATTTAATATAGGGCCTTTTTACATAAATAGAATATTTTTTTCAATGCTGTGAAAATACCTTATCTGACTGTTCCTGGTAAATAAGTATAGAATGTGCGGCTCTCAGTATGTCCATCATTTGTCACTGTAATTGTGTAAGACACTGTCATGGCACGTTCTGGTATTTGAATAATACGACCTTGATTATCTAAGTATTCAGGGTTGTTTGATGTCATGGTAATTTGAGCATCAGGGTAATTACTTGAGATGTAATATTCAGTGGCTACAAACTCCTCAAACAAAGGTACTAAACCTGCATTCCTAAGTGTTCTTGGACAATCTTTTCCAGAAAAATCATTATGATATGTTTGATGGTCTATTGGTAAATTATATTTTAGCAATAAGTATGTGACCAGTTTGGCTGTTCTTTGCCAAGTTCGATACATATCCCCATCTTCATTGATACACATTTCAATACCAATACCGTTGCGATTACCGCCACCTAAATACTCTGAACTTTGTCCAGGTAATGTACTTCCATCACCTGCATGGTAACCACGTTCAATCTCTGGTAGATGTTGGTATATGGCATGATCATCAATTGAAAAATGCCATGATACCCATAATTGATTCTCAAGTAAGGTATTGTTGTATAAGTAATTGGCGTGCGCCAATGCATTAGAGCCTAAAGCCGTGCTTGCTGTATCATGGACAACAATCCAATGCACATTATATTCATTGTATGGGGTTACACCATCTGGCAATGGATCCATTGGCTCACCTGGTCTAATACCTGTAAATACTGGCAACATTTTAGAATCATTAATAGGAATATCACCAAAATAATACCTTGAGACACTCTCTGCTCGTTTATCATAATAATTGTATTGGTAACCATAAGCTGTCCATTCATGAATGGTTGAATAATTGATTTGCTTGGTGGTTAGATAATCCAAAAGATTCGACTCAGGATTTAAAGCCCCATGAACATAAATGGTGTAGTCGACGTAAACACTTTGATCGCTATCTAAAGATGCTCTAAATGTCACCAAACCTTCACCATGAGTAGAGACCAATCCACTTGCATCAATGGTTGCCACTTCAGGTGCACTTGATGTAATGGTTGCTGTTTGTCCTTCAATGGTGTATGGGAACAAAATCGTATCTAAGGTAAAAGAATCACCAACAACAAAGTCACTATAATTATGTGATGATAAGATTTCTATACCCGGTGTTGTAATGACACTAAAATCGGTTTGGGTTCTGATACTTGACACTTGGGCACTCCTTACTTGGACATAAACTTCACCACTCGTTAAAGGTGTAATGGTCCCACTTTGATCAATGGCAATAATATCAGGGTTTCCTGTAATAAATTTAATTGGTGCATCTGATAGTTCATAAGGAAGGACTTCATATTCAAAAGTGTGTGTCTCACCAACCATAATTTCATCAATAGGATTTAATACGTTAATGATGATTGGTAATGAAGGATTGTATGATGTCTTTGTTGGCATTTCTAAATCATCAAGATAAAATCCTTTTAGATAATAAGCATCAACATTGGTAAAATCCTCTAGATTTGGTGCTTGTCCATTCCAATAATTCAAGGTTAAATCAAATGTACTTCCTTCATTAACAACAGCCCCTTGAACAAAATTTGTGATTTTGTTGAATCTAGCGACCTTATACAAATCTTGCTCGATAGCATCCACCAATAAATCAATTTGAAAAGCAATGGCAACATCTGAGATTTCATTCCAGAAAATCTTAATTTCATCAGTGTTTTCTAAGGCCTGTTCTGCCCCAATAGTAATTGCGACTTGACTATGACTGATGATGTTGCCTTCGATATTTGTTAAGGCACCTTGGACATCCATGATGGCAATGGCATCAACATTGATTTGATCAAATGTATTGTATAGGATATGCGTGTTTGCACTATCTAAAAGATGAATGAACGCACCCGAATCTAATGTGATATTTCTCACTATATTGTTTTCAAAAACAAAGTGATCAATCATGACACTATTGATGATTTGTGCATGACTTTGAAAAACAAGTTCACTGATCTTCACCCGATTTGCTTGAACATCAATTTGTCCATCTATGATGGCCTGATCACTAAGACCTATTAAGTGAATACCCTCTGTATCAATCACAAGGTCTTCTTGGTAAAGACCCGCATCAATATAAATCAAGGTATCTTGGTCGGCTGCCAATAAGGCGTCTGAAATGGTCGAGAATAATTGTTCCCCATAGATGAGTTCTAAAGATTCATAAAGGTATGTATCTTCAGATGTTTTACTTTCATCAACCACCAAAACATTGACAACTGTAATGTCGAAAACATCCACAATACTATCATCCAAGGTACTTGTAGCAATAATGCTCGCAGACCCTGAACCAAGTGCAGTCACTTGACCAAATTCATCAACAGTTAAAATACTTTCATCACTTGAAGACCAAATGACTTGATCAAAACTACCCACAGGCGTTGATTCAATACTTAAGGTCACTTGCATATCTTTAATCATAAAATCATTGCCGATGATAGAGATCGTTTCCGTATATTTATAAACAGTCACTTGGACCTCTGCCTCTACACTTTCATCATAAGTTGAACGAATGATAATGCTTGTTTGACCAAAGCCAACAGCACTTAATTGCCCTTGATCATTCACTGTCACTACATTTGAATTACCAGAGATATAAGTTAAGCCATCATTGGACGCTACATCTAAGGTGTCATTGTCCCCAACAACCATCACATAGTTTGATTGACCAACATCTAAAGTGATCAACTTATCTACCTCAACCGTAATGGTTACACTCACTGATGGATCATATGTCGAGGTCACGATAATGGTGGTTGTCCCTTCAGATTTTGCAAGTATCAGTCCATCTTCATCAACTGCCAAAATATCTGAATTGGTCACATCAAAGGTATAATCATCATTTGATGAAATGACCAATTGGTGTGTATCACCTTCTACCATATCAATATCTAAGAGATTACTAATTAAATAGACTTCTTTTCTAACCTCTACACTCACTTCAATAAAGACATTAGAATCGGTTCTTGAAGTAATTGTCACTGTGGCGTTTCCTTCAGAAAGTGCAGTGATATAACCTGTATCACTGAGGGTGATGATGTCTGCCACATCTACACTATAAATCAAACCTTCTGCATCATTTGATGTTACCACCATTTGATAGGATTCACCTTCGATTAAGGTCAATGCATAAGCATCAACATCGATTGTAATATCTTCACCTGTCGTTGTTGGTGAATCTGTCGTAGCTTCCTCTGTTGTTAGGGCGGTCGATAATTGGGTTGTAATGGTTTCATTACAAGCAATAAAAACCAATGATATACCCAACAACATGACAAAACTTAGTATTTTTTTCATTAAACTTTCCTCCTTAATGATACAACCATATTTGCGATTGGATATCTGTATTTGATGATTTCATTCTTTTCTCTTTGGGGATGAACAGCATTACTCAACATGACAAAACCAAGGCCTAGCAATCTGTCAATCCACAGATTACATCCAGTAAAACCTGTATGTAAAATTGTATGTTCAAAATGGACATATTGACCGGCCGTTCCACCTTTTGTTGGTTTGTTCCAACCAAGTGATCGATGTCTTACAAGGCCTTCTTTTACTTGATAAGTTATTTGCAAAGGAAATAAGCTATCCACACTATCAGGCCTTAGTATCTGTCCATCATTTCTCAGTATAGATAAGATAAATTTGGATAAGTCTTTGACTGTTGAAAACAAACCAGCATGGCCTGCCACACCACCCAAAGCAAATGCTTTTTCATCATGGACCTGCCCCTTCAGCAAGCCCTTATAAACGTCATCATCCCTATACTCTGTAGGGGCTACGCGCCTTTTGTCTGGATGGTATGAAGAATCTTCCATCCCTAGTGGTTTGAAAACCACTTGATTTGCATAGTCATCCAAGGACTTAGCTGTCAGCCTTTCAATCACCTTTCCTAGTAAGATAAAGCCGATATCAGAATAAAGGACTTTTTCTCCTCGTGGATATACTAAATCAAAATCATATATCTGATCAAATACCATGTTTTCATCAACCAAAGTTTTGGCCTTAGGGATATCCGCTGGTAAGCCAGAACTATGGGTCAATAAATCTTTGATCGTGATTTGATCATGTCTAAATCTTGGTAATATGTTTGAAACATGTGTGTCTAAAGACAATTGATTGTCCTCAATCAATTTCATGACCATGCTTGTCGTACATATGACTTTTGTTAAAGATGCACAATCATAGATTTCTGTCCCATCATTTTTAATCTTTTCAGGCATCAATTGACGATAGCCAACATAATCCATATCGATAGATCCATCGACATCAACAATGGCATAGGCTGCCCCGGGAAAATCTCCTAAGTCAACGCCTTTTTTTAGAAAATCAGAAATCTCCTTCATATTAGAACCACTTTCGGTAAAGACCAAAGATGATCATGGACAATAGACTGATGAAAGAAAAACTAATCATATTAAACCAACCACAACCTGATCTTACTGGTTCAACCAATATACATTCCCCATCAACACGTTCATAGCCGTCTTCACATGGCAAATAAACACACTCGCCATCAACACGCTCATAGCCTTCATCACATGGTAAATACACACATTCGCCACCTTCATAAACTTGATCTTCTGAACAGATTGATTGACATTCGCCATCAACATATTCTTCATCAATAGAACAAATCGATTGACACTCACCATCGATATATTCTTCATCAATGGCACATATTGACTCACATTCACCATCCACGTATTCTTCGCCAACTCTACATACTGATACACATTGTCCCTCTAAATAAGTTTCTCCAACAGGACAAACAGAGACACAGTCACCATCGACATATTCTTCACCAATAGGACATACTGAGACACAGTCGCCATCCACATATTCTTCTCCTACTGGACACACTGAGACACAGGCTCCCTCAATATATTCTTCACCGACAGGACATAGTGATACACATTCACCATTGACATACTCTTCACCGATGGCACAAGTGAGTTTTTCCACATCACTCTCCCATGTAAATTCAGCATCAGATTGCCAATAATAATTATTTAAACGATCAAGGAATTCTACCACTTCTTTATCCATACTATTTAAAACTTTATATGAAAAGAACGCACTACCTTTCACAATATCATATTGCGAAATATATCTTAATTGTTCAGGTAACTCATTGGTATCATCCCAAGTATCTTCATCATAACGATAAAAACCATGACCAATGATTAAATCAACTTGGTTTTCTTGACATAAAGCAGCCCACCAATCAACCAAATCAGCAAATGGGGCAGAATTATGATCAAACTCCCAATATAATTGAGGCATAATATAATGCAGCCAACCCATTTCAACCCAATACTTGGTATCTGCATATTGGTCTGAATAAGATTGCATGGTATAAGGAGAGGTGTTGGACCCTTCTTCACCGCCTGATGACCAAATACCAAAAGGACTAACCCCAAACTTCACTGTCTCATTGTAGTTCATGTTATAATCTTCAACCAATTCATAAACTTCGCGAATGACCGTATTAATGTTTTCTCTTCGCCAATCATCCAAACTTTCACCTGGATCTCTTAAACGTTCATATAAATCAATATCTGCACTATCTGGGGTCCCGTTATAACTATAAAAATAATCGTCAAAGTGAATGCCATCAACATTGTATAACATCATCAACTCTTGGATAACATTACGGATATATATTTGAACACGACGTTCACCTGGGTTTAAGATTAATTTTCCAGCATTATCGGCGATCACCAAATCAGGATTTTGTCTGGCAAAATTATCTTCATGTAAAAGAGCCAACTGGGCTTCTTTTGAACCTGTTCCAGACGATACCCGGTATGGATTTAACCAAGCATGGAACTCAATCCCTCGTTTATGGGCTTCTTCAATCATAAAGGCCAAAACATCCCAACCTGGATCTTGTCCTTCAACCCCTGTTAAATAGCGACTCCATGGTGCATAATCACTGTCATAAAAGGCATCATTCATTGGTCGTACTTGGAAGAAAATCACATTAAAATGATTGTCTTCTATGGTATTTAACATCTCAATAATTTCTGCCTTGTATTGTTCTTCATTTTGCAACAATCCAATATCAATATTGGCCACTGTCGCCACCCATACCGCACGGATTTCTTCGGTCTTTTCTATATAATCCGTAGGTAACTCAATTGGAATATTGGTATTATAGTAAGTCACCACTGAACCGTTTCGAATCACAAATGGATTGGTTTCACTCGGCGGAATTGATAGTCTAATTCTTTCAGATAATAGTTCACTTTCATTCATTGCTTGATCGATACTTTTATATTCTAAAGTATAGGTCGATGTGAACAATAAAGAAATCGGTTCTTGATAGATGGTCCAAGCTGTCCACATGCTTCCATTATGCAAACGATAATATATGTCAGTATCAGCATCTTCAGTGGTTAATATTAAATCAGTGACACTGGTATAATAACGTTCACCATCATAGTCACCATCAATGGTTAAAAGTGGTTGGTCAGGTGGTGTTTGATCAATGGTTATTTGCTTGCTTGAAATCTCGCCACACGCATCATCATTACGATAGTAGATGATGTAGTCCCCTTCTTCTGACAATGTAAAGGGACTTGTATAATCCATCCAATCCCCACCATTGATATTGTATTGGATATTGGTTTCACCAGTGAGTGTGATGGTTGCATGTTGATAATAAGGATCATTGCCTGTGCCATCAACATCGATTGATGGTGCTTGATAACAAGATAAAACAACATCGACACCAAACTCTATGGCTTCACTTTCAACCCCGCGGTCATCAATGGTTTTGGCATAGAAATAGTATCTTCCTGGTTCAGCCAAGATGATTGGTTCCGTATATAATGTATACTCGCCCACACTACCAAAGTTCATTTTCACGTATATATCTTCTGTTTGTGAACTAAAAATCACTTGAGAACCAACGACATAATCGCCAGCAATTTGATTGCCAACAATATCCACTTGTGGTACATCAACATTCAAATATTGAATGACGATATTTTGTGACACAATGGCACTATCAATACCAAGATCATCCTTTGTTTTCATATATAGAACATGGGCTCCACTACCTGTCACTTCAATAGGAGAAGTATAAAGTTGCCAAGGACCATCATCGATTTGATACCAGATATCATCAGTCGCACTTAAAGTAACAGTCACATCATCAATGAAAATATTGCCTGATAATTCTCCATCAATGGTCACATCAATATTGGCTTGATTACTTTCATAAACATTAAAAGGTGTGACAGTCCAATGCGAATTTTCAACATATTGCATGTGGCTGTCATCTAAATAATTGGCACTATACATGACTTCACCCTTGATTTCAGGGTGTTTTAAATTGTATCTTAACTGGTCAGCGATTTCTTCAGTTGGCCAATTGCCACTGTCTGCGCCAGACAAAGCATGACCAATAAACACATCAACCCCTGTGCCTCTAGCAATACTTGCCCACCAATCAACCACATCAGCATAAGGCGCTGTATTATGAGTGAAACTCCAATAAACCTGTGGACAAATATAATGTAACCAACCCTCTTCAACCCAACGTTTGCTGTCGGCATATTGGGTACGATAAGAACTTAAATTGGTTGGTCCTGTATTAGAACCTCCTGGCAAATATTGGGTATAACCTTCAATACCAGATCCCCATAAACCAAAAGGACTGATACCAAAACGGACATACTCTCCTGAAGATGCATTGTAAGCATCAACATCTTCCTTAACACCTCTGACCACATCATTGACATTTTCACGTCGCCAATCTTCAATGCTTTGATCAGTTAATTTATAAGTTTCATAAGTCGTTGTATCTGAACTAATCCCACTATATGGATAAAAATAATCATCAAAATGGATGCCATCAACATCGTATTTTGTCATCAATTCAGTCACAACATTACGAATATATTGCTTGACCTCTGGTTCACCTGGATTTAAGATTAATGGATTGCGATTATGAGAATCAACGTTACCAGAAACCACCAAATCCGGTCTCATTTTTGCAAAATTATTATCGGCAAGCGTATTTAAATACGTCTCTTTAGAAGACGTTGTATTGGCCACACGATATGGATTCATCCATGCATGAAATTCAATGCCATGGTTATGGGCTTCTTCAATCATCCAAGCCAAAACATCCCAGCCAGGATCTTGACCCTCTGTACCAGTTAAGTAACGACTCCATGGTGCATAATCACTTTCATAAAAAGCATCATTTAAAGGCCGAACTTGGAAAAGCATGGCATTCATATTGCTTTCAAGCATCTCTGCAATTAAGTTTTGAAAGGCTGTCTTATACTGACTTTCAGATGTATGTTGAGGCATGTTTAGATTATAAACCGTAGCCACCCATACCCCCCTAAACTCAGTATCTTTTTCTGTGTAAGTTTCGGGAATCATCACCTTTTCAGTTGACCAAAAATAAGTGAGGTCACTCCCATCTCTTTGTAATGGCACCAAATTGGTTGAGCCATTAATTGGCATTAATAAAACACCAAAACTTAATAAAAACAAAACAATTGTAAGTACTCTTTTCAGTAATTTCATATCTTCTCTCCATTGAATAACTTTTTTAAAGCTTGCATACCTGGGTATGCATCTTTTTGATCGATAAAATGTTTATAAGTAAAAAATACATTGCCTTTGACAGTGTCAAATTGATTGGCATATTTGACTTGATGAACAATTTCTAAAGGATTTAAAAATTCTCCCTTTGTTCCCAAGCGATAAGCCCCGTGTCCTATATAGAGATCAACTGGTGAATCTTTACATACTTGAACCCAAAAACGACATATATCCGCAAATGGCGCTATATCATGGCCAAACTCCCAATAAATTTGAGGGACAAGATAATCAATGATTTCATCTTTGACCCACTGGACAGTATCTGCGTATAAGGCATGATAACTTTCAGTGCACCCTGGTGCTGTATTCGACCCAAAGACATTTTCTTTTTTATTCTTCCAAATACCAAAGGGACTGATTCCAAATTGGATACTTGCATCGTATTGCTTAATGGTTTTATAACATTGTTCTATCATGTCATTGACATGGTAGCGACGAAAATCTTCTAAAGTAAGCTCTTGAGATAGTTTTTGCGATTGGTATTCTTCTTGATCACCATGACTTTCATCCAAACCACCATAAGGATAAAAATAATCATCAAAATGTATACCATCAACGTCATAATTTTCAATGAGTTCAAGGATGGTTGAGCAGATGAAGTCTTTGACCTCTTTCTTAGCAGGATTTAAGATGATTTGACCTGTTTTTGATAAAATTAAATGGTCAGGATGTTGTTTGGCATAGTTCAAATCATCACATGTATCTAAATATCCCTCTACTGACAAGTCACCATTCATACTCACCCTGTATGGATTACACCAAGCATGGAATGCGATAGCTCTTTTCTTTGCTTGAGATATGACCCATGCCAGTACATCAAAAGGTGGTTCTTTACCCTCTTTACCTGTAAAATATCGACTGTAAGGATTGAGTTTTGATGCATAAAATGCATCATTATTGGTTCTAACCTGAAAGATGATGGTATTGAGTTGATAAGCTTCACAGGTATCCAAGATCTTGATAATCTTAGACTTGTATTTCTCAATATCTTCAACAGTAGGTAAATCAATATTCACAACGTTAGATACCCACATGGCCCGAAATGGTTTTTCTTGATAAGTATCAGGTATCTGGACTTGTTCATTGGTATTGTAATAATATATGGGGTCTTGATTAGTAAATTTTTGTAATTTCATAGAATCACCTATTATAGTAAGTGAGATAATCTTTATGTGCCTCGACCATCTCATCAAAACATTCGGATGCATGTTTAATTGACTTTGTTAATGGGTTAATTTGCAAGGCCACTTTGGCTTTGTCTAAATCTTTCTCATAAATCGCATCAACCAAGACTTGTTCAAATACTTTCATGTCTTGTACTAGGCCTCTGATGGCCACAGGCAATCGTCCTATATAAACAGGAATTGGTCCATGTCTAGTGATTCGAGCAGTGATCTCAATGGCACAACCATTGGGTAGGTCAGTGATGTAACCTTCATTGATGGTGTTGATGACTTGATAATCTTTTTTATCATTGACAATTGAAGATATTACATTACAAGCAACATCACTATAATAAGCCCCGCCACGTTCTTCTAACTCTTTAGGCTTTTCATCTAATCTTTCATCTTGATATTTTTTAAATAATTGCTTTTCTATCTCTTTAACAAATTCAGCTCTGGTTTTTCCTTCTTTAATTTGTCTCATGTATTTGTCATACATCTCATCATAGTAATAGTAATACTTATGGTAAGGACTTGGATAAACACCAAGGTGTTCAATAAAATTCAAGTCCCAATCAAGAGCGTCAATGTTTTTCATGTTCATTTGTTTTTCTTTTAAGTCTTCAATGATTTCACCCAAACGATTTTTATGTCTATGGAAAACATTAAAAACGTAAGATAAATGATTTAACCCACCAAAATAAGGAATCAAATCTTTGACCTTGACATCAAGTGTCTTGGCAAAATGATTGCTTAAGTTAATAGGTACATTGCATACACCGATAAAACGATGGAACTCACAATGCCTAAAAACTGCTTCACTAACAATACCTGCTGGATTGGTGAAATTAATCATCCAAGCATTTGGGCAAAGGTCTCTGATATCATTGATGATATCAATAATGACAGGAATGGTTCTTAGGGCCTTAAAGACCCCACCAGCCCCCACTGTCTCTTGACCAAGCATATGATATTTGGCAGGTATTTTTTCATCAAGCACACGTGCATCCAATTGTCCAACACGAAATTGTGTTGTGACAAAATCAGCGTCTTTTAAAGCTTGTCGCCGATCAAGACTAAGGTGTATTTCCATAGGAATCTTTGCCTTTTTTACCATACGTTTGGCAAGTTGGCCAACGATTTCTAATTTTTCTTTGCCTTGCTCAATATCAACCAACCACAACTCTTTGATTGGTAATTCTTGATGTCGCTTAATAAAACCTTCCACAAGTTCTGGCGTATAAGAAGATCCTCCACCAATGGTTACGACTTTAATGCCTGATTTCATAATTTTCCACCACTTTTCATTAATTGACTTTCTATGTCATTTGTTTGTTGGATATTGAGTTCATCCAAGGCCATTAAATAGGCCCCTACAACTGGACTAAACTTGGGAATTACCAACTTAAACAAAGCGACCTCTTCTCTTAAATGTTTTTCAAATGTCTGTATAAAAATATCCGTTTTAATTTGAAAAACACGTCCACCTACCACCACAGGTACTTGTTCATTTTCCATACCAAGTTGCTTAATGACACCAGCAGTTTGATAGGCGATATGTTTGGCAACATGTTTCAAAATCATGATTGATACCTCATCACCTTTAAGGGCGCATTTTTCAACCACACCGGTAATGTCTCCAAAGGTTTTCTTATCAATCAACCTTTTTGGATACAAGAGAGGAATCACGTCACTCATATCATTAACCTTCAATAATTTTGGTATCTCTTTTAATAATAGTGTATCTTTGTATGTTTTTTCTTCAGCCCGAAAGGCATAATGAAGAGCATCTCTTGCGATATCCAATCCACCACCAAAGGTACCTGTCATATAAGATAAAGCTCTTAAAATCGCATGGTCACCTTCTTGATTAATGGCACAGGCATTGGTACCTGTTCCCGCTATACAACATGCCCCGTAAGGTTTTTTTAAGCCGCTCCGTAAAACAATCCAAGCATCATTGACAACCCGGAATCGAATATGGCCAAAAATACCAAGACAAGCGTTTTCTAACCGTTTATAATCATCCTCTAAATCCGCTCCACTTAAACCTAAAAAGATAAATGCGATGTCTTCATCTGCGATATTCAGGGCCCTTTTCGCTTGGTCAAATAAACCCTGGATGATCGATACAAATATGTCTTCACCTGAACTTACAATGTTCGACCCAGATGTCGTTTGATCAAAGTGAATGTGACCATTTAAATCAATGACGTTCATTCGTGTTTTTGTCCCGCCACCATCATAAGCAAAAATATACTTCATTCAACCACCTCTCACAGGACTAATTTGTCCAAGTACAACGTCTTCTTTAGCCCCAGTCGCGTGGGGAACATTTGATGTTTGTCCTAATAATGTTTGATTGGCCAAGATCATGAAAGCCAAGGCTTCAAAATAATCAGAATCATATCCAAAATCTTCCATCACATAGACCTGATCTGTTTTTGCATATAATTTAATTAAGTTGATTAAAGTTTTGTTTCTTGCACCACCACCTGAAACAATCATTTCAGTTTTGGATAAATCTTCCTTGATAAAATCCATATATGACTGGCCAATGGCTTTGGCAGTGATATGGGTTAGGGTTGTAATGATGTCTTTTGGATCTTCATCATTGTAAGTCTTTAATAATTGATCACAATAATCCTGACCAAAGACCTCTCGCCCCGTTGACTTAGGTGGTTTTTTCTTAAAGTAGGGATGAGCCATGACATCATCAAACATGGCTTGAATCACTTGTCCAGAAGATGCAATGTGCCCTCCATCATCATAGTCTTTACCCAACAAGGTCTGACACGCATAATCTATCATCATATTGCCGGGTCCATTGTCAAAGGCCAAGACATCTTCTAACTGGCGGTCTTTCATCAAATATGTTGCGTTGGCTATACCACCGATGTTTTGTAAAATCCTATCTTTATATTGGTCTCTGAATAAGACATAATGGGCATAAGGAACCAAAGGGGCGCCATGTCCACCACTGGCGATATCAGCCATTCGGAAGTTTGAAACAACCTGAATCTTGGTCAGCTGCGCCAAGACACTACCATCACCTAATTGCAAACTCGAACGTATATCTTTTTCATCATCTTCAGATATATGGTAAATGGTTTGACCGTGATTGGCAATAAAGTCTATATCCGTCATATCAATATCAAATTCTTCACAAAAAGCAAAAACACACTTGCTATAAGCTTGGGCAAGTTCGACATTCAAACTGCACAAAAGCTTAGAAGTGCTTTCACTTTGAGACATTGCTTTTTTGATTTTTTCCATCAGCTTATGGTCATAAGCATAGGTCTTTGTATGATGAACAGAAAGCTTTGTGGAAAGGCCACTGCCCTCAATATCACCGTAGATGATATCAATACCGTCTAGAGATGTTCCACTCATCATACTGATTGCATGTTTTTTCATATATACACCTAATAATTACATTATAAATCATTCATAATTTTAATCAATATCACCTTTGCTTTTAGGTTGTTTTTTTCAAAAACAAAAAAAATGATTTCCAAGAAATCATTTTCATTTGTTTATCTTTTATATTTTTTAAATGTTCTGTAAGTCTCTTCTATCATATTAATGCTCTTATCGATATCAATATAGGCACAATTGGTAAACAAGGCATCTATGACACATAATTGTGACATCCTAGAAGTCATAGCAGCACTTCTAAATTCTCCTTCTAAAGACGTTGTATATAAAACAATATCACTTAAATCTGCCAATAAATTTGTGCCCACTTTGGTGATGCTAATAATCTTAGTTTTACGATCTCTAGCAAGCAAAGCAGCGCTAACAATTTCTTTGGTTTTTCCCGAATTGGAAATAAAGATAATCACATCGTTAGAATTTAAAAAGGATGCATCAACCAATTGCTCATGGGATTCTTCCTGGGCAATGGCAAGTTTATTAATACGCCTTAACTTCATCTCTAAATCTTTACAAACCAAGTAAGATGAGCCTTTACCAAAGATAAAGACGCGTCTTGCTTTCATAATGGATTTTGCAGCTTCATGCAAGGCAACAGGATCATAAATCTTTAAGGTCTCTTCTAGTATTCGAATATTATTTTGAATGACACTTTCTCCATAACTTGAATTTTTTGAAAGAATGACATCATTGTATTTTTTACTTTCAGGAATTTCAATCTTGGCATTTGATAAAATGAAATCAATCTTGAAATCCTTAAAGCCTTTATAACCTAGTTTTTTACACATCCTAACTACACTGGCAGGACTGGCATATGCAGCTTCAGCTATTTTTTCAACGTATAGATCTTTTAAAACAGCCTTGTTTTCTATTAAGTAATCTAAAACCGCTCTTTCAGTCATACTTAATTCTTCTTTATTCTTTAACATGTTCAACATAACACTCATCAGCGATCACCCTACTTTATCTTATCTACCTAATCTCAAGAGACATTATAACATTACATTGAAAAAAAATAAATATTTTCTCGAACTATTTTCGTTGCTTTTCGCTAAAACTTTAAAAAAATAAACCCAAATTGTGAAAGGGTTTACTTTTTTTGGTTCTATAATCATCTTAGGGGTGTTAATAAAAAGATGTTTAGAAAATAAAAGTGCATGAATAGGAATCATCCTTTATAATTAAGTTAACGACAACCAATCGAAAGGGGTCCTATTCATGCATAAAC